>Ga0310694_10000270_pt1 | contig 75032 bp, 58 predicted proteins | sample 174DNAGHGhighgp2_FD_203884 | JGI IMG/M metagenome (GOLD analysis project Ga0310694, IMG submission 203884) | Sheep rumen microbial communities from Palmerston North, Manawatu-Wanganui, New Zealand - 1742 DNA GHGhigh gp2 (v2) (version 2) | ecosystem: Host-associated > Mammals > Digestive system...
CTCTTCCCATTCCGAACAGAGAAGTTAAGCCCGCCTGCGCCGATGGTACTGCAATGCAATGCGGGAGAGTAGGAGGCCGCCATCTTTACTTGAGAGCCCTGATTCAGCAATGAGTCAGGGCTTTTTTGGTTGTTCGCCCTAAAGGTGCATTTTGTTCGCCCGAAATATGCATTTGCTAACAATAAAAAGTTCAATTTTGCTGCCACTCTGCCACCAATCTTCTGAAACGCCCTGTTTATGGGCAAAAATGGGTGGCAGCAAGGTGGCAGCAGGTGGCAGCAAGTAGCAGAAATGTGGACTATTTAGCCCTTTTTTTGCTTTACAAAGTACTCGGAACCGTACTTTGTTTCTCGTTTTTGGAGGGTTGTAATATTGGAAAGCATACGTCCGAAGGTAGAAACATTGGCTGGTTTTAGCAAACTGATGCCCACTTTCTGCTTCAGATGCTCGAAAATTGCGGATGCGCTGACCCATTTGCCGTCCTCTCCTTCCACTGCCGGTTCGAAATAGTCGAAGAAGAAATGGTCGGCAGCACTCTTCACGCTGAACTTGCGGTTCCACTCCATAATCTGCTGCGTCTCCTTCGTACTGAAGTAATATGGCTCACGCTCATACAGTGCGTGCATGGCCTGGGCATAGAGCTGTATGTAGTTGGGACGCGTGCTCACATCGATAGGCCCCGTCAGTTCCACGCTCAGAAACCTACGGCTTCCTGATGGGTCTGCCAATACATCAGGCTGGTTGGTAGTAGCGATGAACGAGGCGCGACGCGGGAAGTCCTCTACATGACGACCGTAGGGACGCTTGATCTTTACTGACGAGAGGGTGATGATGTTTTTTAGGAATCCCTGTTGGGTGCGAGGAGAAATCTGATTGAACTCATCCAGGTTTATCAGCAGCATCTGTGCCATCTGGTTCAGCACCTGCCGTTTATCATCTATCTGCAGATTCCCCGTATAGCCCCATCGCAGTTCCGGCGGTAGGAGCAGTTCACAGAAAGTGGTCTTGTTCCACCCCTGGGCAGAGATGAGTAGGGGGACTGCCTGATTGCCGTACTTGGCGAGGTTTGTCTCCTGCCACTGACGCACCATTCCTAAGAACCACGTATAGAACCAGCCCTCCCAATATGGGTTGTTGGTAGGCACGGTACGGGCCAGTTTGCGGATATGGTCCTTGCCGTCCCACTTTTCATACTGCTCCCACAGATAGTCGCCGATGGGATCGAAGGGACGAATCATCGTCGACTGCACATAGCGTTTGACATCTTTGTCCCACGCATTGAGACCGCCCAGTCGAGCCTTCATCGTCATGCCCTTCATCACGCGGTCATCTACAGGCCTCCAATCCACGTAGGTATAGCTCTTGTCCTTATATTCCGTATAGCCCATGATGGTGTTGTAGCGGAAGGTATAGCGTGCGTTCAGGAAGTCCATCAGTCTCTGCGTCTCCTGACTCACCTCCGTTTCGGCCTCCTCTTCCTGAGGCTCAACAACGGTAGGCTTTTCCACTTCTGAATGTAGCGTCATCGGCTTCTGGCTCACAGGCAATGCCAATGCCTTGGGATTGTAATAGGGTAGGTCATCGAGGGGCATCCGGAAACAGCTGCGAATGGAACCCAGCTCCTGTCGGATGGGCTTTGGCAGTAATCCCTGATAGATGGATGATGCCAACTGATAACCCTGTCGGCAGAGGGCATCGGCTTCCTCTTCGTCACCAGGTATGCTACCGTCGGCCTTATCAATCCTGACGAGGATGATGACCTCGTGACCGGAAGGCCCCGTAAAGGCTGCCAACGTATAGTGCAGTATCTGCGCCGCCTGTTTCACGGCTTTGATGTCTGCCTGGGTGTCAAGGTGATCTACTGTAATTGCCACCACGCCGTTGAATGTGCGCATCTGCAGGTTGTCGTTGGTGTCCTTCTCAAACTCTACCGAAGGAAAGATCAGGTGCGACGGATGCTGCTCGTCGTACCCCTCAGCGTTACTTGCATATTCTAACATCTGCCGGCGACGCATTACAGCACCGTCCTTGGTATCTGTCTTGATGCGCTCCATGAAGTTTTCAAGCGTCTTTGCCGACAGCTTCAGGGCGTTTTTCTTGTTTCTAAGTACGAATGATAGTTTCATGATGATACTGGTTTTTAGTTGTTATCTACGCAGGAAAATATCGTTTTCCAGCATAGAAAACATCGTTTTCTGCCCAAGAAAACACATGAAAACGATATTTTGAGCATTTCTTAGTCGTTTGCTTTCTCCTTGTGATTGTAGACGTATTCCTCAAAATAGCTGTCGAACTCCACTTCCCAGTCATAGCCCATGTGCTTGACATAGTCACGAATCCACTGCTGTTCTTCCTGCGAGAGTGCCCGTTCGCCCCGCATATACTCATAGTAAATCTTGGTGCCATGCAGATAGTTGGTGATAGTCTTGCGCATCTTAGTGTAGTCCTTCTTCATCACATTGTCGTAAAGGTGCGAGAATCCAGCTGCCCATACGCTGGTCTTAATCCTATCGAACCATTGGCACTCGCTGTCCTTCAGCGTTTTCGGCATGACGCATTTGGCAACCTCTACGTTTTCCGGCGTGTTCTGTCCAGCCAGATAGCGCAGGCAGTCGGCCTTCAGCGGACAGTCGTTGTTGGTACATAGTGTGTACCATGATGGTACCTTGGAAAAGTCAAATTCCTTGCTAATTGTTGTTGTTTCTTTGTAGTTATCCATAGTTTTTATGTTAAAAGTGAGTTAATATGCTGTTTCTGCATACAAAGATACAAAATATTTCTCTGTTTTCCAAGCTTTTTTGTAATTATTTTTGTTGTTTTTAGGCTGTTTTTCGAATTTTGCTGCCACCTGCTGCCACATTGCTGCCACCTATTTCTCCTTTAAATACAGGTGTTTCCGTGAATTGGTGGCAGAGTGGCAGCAAATTCTGCAAATTTTGTATATGTAGGATCTGAACAAAAATTTACAAGCGTGGTGGAAACCACGAGTCGTCTGCCAGAAGTGTAGATGCGGATGGGTGTCCCGTCTTCGGCTCCGTCAATGAAGAGTTAGTCGCCTTCGTTTTTCATCCTGATATTCTCAAATGTGGGGCAAATGTGGGTCAAATCAGGATTGTTGAGAAAACGAAAATTCCCGAAACCCTTTGTTTATCGAGGTTTCGGGAATTTCAACAGAGGTGCCTGGCGGATTCGAACCGCCGTAGACGGTTTTGCAGACCGTTGACTAAGCCACTCATCCAAGGCACCGTTTAAGCGAGTGAAGAGCGATGCTTGCATCAACTCTTTCGAGCGGAAGGTGTTTCGACTGTTGGTCAAGGCACCCTTTTCGGTTTGCGGATGCAAAGGTAGTCATTTTTTTTTATTCGCCAAAATTTTTATAAGTTTTTTTGCAGTCACAGCATGGATTTCCTCCATTTTGCAGCATCTGCTCTTTGAATGCGCAACCAGTACAGGTGCAGCAAGGGTCGTTTTTCTCTTTTTTTAGTCTGGCTATTCGAATAACGACATAGGCTATTGAGGCTGTGATTGCAGCAAAGACGATGGCTATTTCAAAAATAGGTACGCGCATACATTATAATATAAATAATCAGACAATGATCTTATCGATAGTCTTGCTGATGTTGTTCAATACCTTCCCGGGCTTCGCCTCGTCTTGGATTCGGTGTGGGTTGATGATGGCTTTCAGTCCTAAGGGTTTTATGCGTACGTCGATGTCGGTACCCATTTTGGTGGGGTCGCCGTCGAAATGTACGGCACCTGGTTCGCTGCGCTGGATGTGTATGCTGCGGGCTTGGAATGATTGAATGTGGGTGTTGTTCTTCAGTGTCTTTGCAAAGAGGTCAAAGCCCAGGGTTGCTGCTTCAAGGATGTTGAAAGGCTCCATGATAATCACGTCGAGGAGTCCGTCCTGCATCGATGCCTCTGGTGCTATATAGGCGTTGTTGCCGTATTGCGATGCGTTGGCACATGCCACGAGGAATGCTTTGTACTGGTGGCAGCCAGAGTCGTCGGTGATGATGTAGGTGTCGGGCTTGTAGAGAAATCCTTCCTTCAGCACGTTCTCTACGTATGTGGTCAGGCCGCGCTTGCCAGACTCTGCGAACTTCAGTGAAACATATGCGTCGAAGCCCATGCCACATGTGCAGAAGAAAGGCTGGTCGTTGATTGTACCATAGTCAAAGTGGTTGGTCATTCCTGCATTGATGACCCGTAAAGCTTGCTTCATGTCCATGGGCAGACAGAGATGGCGAGCCAGCCCGTTGCCCGACCCGCAGGGAATGATGCCCAGTGCCGTCTGGCTGTGTACGAGTGAACGTGCTACTTCATTTACAGTGCCGTCGCCGCCTACGGCAACGCAAATGTCTGTTTGGCTTTCCGCACATTGTTTGGCTATCTCTGCCGCATGACCGGCATACTGGGTCTTTTCAATCTGACAGTCATAGGAACGCTCGTCAATGAATTGCTTGATGAGCTGGGGTAGGGCATCCTTGGACTTAGTGCCAGAAATGGGATTGACGATAAAAGTAATGGACTTCTTTTTGTTTTGCATTTTGCAAAATTACATAATTTGCATGAAAAAAGGCTGCAAAAGTCAAGAAAAATCGAAATAAATAAACTTTATTGCGAAAAATGTGCACGAATTGCAGATTTTTGTGTAACTTTGCAGTCCGAATATAAGTGAAACCAACAAATATGGGACAACTACAAGAAAGATACAAGTCTTATCGTATACCCCAAGAGGCTATGGCGAAGGGAATTTACCCTTATTTCCGTGCTATTGAGGGTAAACAAGGTACGGAAGTAGAGATGGGCGGACACAAGGTATTGATGTTCGGCTCAAATGCATATACAGGTCTGACGGGTGATCAGCGTATCATCGATAAGGCAAAGGCCGCACTTGACAAATACGGTTCTGGTTGTGCAGGTAGCCGTTTCCTGAATGGAACATTGGACTTGCATATCCAGTTGGAAAAAGAAATCGCCGAATTTATTGGCAAGGATGATTGTCTGTGCTTTAGCACGGGTTTCTCTGTGAATCAGGGCGTTATTCCTGCATTGCTTAGCAAGGACGACTATGTGATTTGTGATGACCGTGACCATGCTTCTATCGTGGACGGACGCCGTTTGGCCTTTGCAAAACAGTTGCACTATAAGCACAACGATATGGAGGATTTGGAGCGTGTGCTTCAGAAACTGCCACAGGAAGCTATAAAGCTGATTGTTGTGGATGGCGTGTTCTCTATGGAGGGCGACCTTTGCAAACTACCTGAAATCGTGGAGCTGAAGCACAAGTACAACTGCTCTATCATGGTTGACGAGGCTCACGGCATAGGTGTGTTTGGAAAACAGGGTCGTGGCGTGTGCGATCATTTCGGGCTGACGAAAGAGGTAGACCTCATTATGGGTACGTTCTCTAAGTCGCTGGCTTCCATCGGTGGATTCATCGCATCCGATTTTGACACGATCAACTGGTTGCGTCATACCTGCCGTACTTATATTTTCTCTGCTTCAAACACTCCTGCTGCTACAGCTGCAGCCATGGAGGCCTTACATATCATCCAGAATGAGCCTGAGCGCATAGAGAACTTGTGGAAGGTGACGCGCTATGCCTTGAAGCGTTTCCGTGAGGAGGGCTTTGAGATTGGCGATACGGAGAGTCCTATTATTCCTCTTTATGTGAGAGATACTGATAAGACGTTCCTTGTAACGGCACTTGCCTTCAATGCCGGTGTATTTATCAATCCCGTGATTCCTCCTGCATGTGCTCCTCAGGACACTTTGGTGCGTTATGCACTGATGGCTACACATACCGAGGAACAGGTTGAACGCTCGGTGATTGCTCTGAAAAAAATCTTTGTTGAGCAAGGAATTATAAAATAATTGCGGAAAAATTTGCAAAGGTCGCAGAAAATGTGTACCTTTGCACCCGCAAAAACGAGGTGTAGCGCAGTTGGTAGCGTTCCTGGTTTGGGACCAGGCTGTCGCAGGTTCGAGTCCTGTCACCTCGACTTGAGCAAAGAAAAAGGAAAGCGTTTGTCATTTTACAAGTGTTTTCCTTCTTTTTTTTGGCAAAAACTTGCAGATATTACCTTTTTTTTGTAATTTTGTAGCCAGAATCATCAGTAAGTTAAATGAAATCAATAACAAAAATCTTAACCCTAACAATCCTGTTATTGCATAGTTTGTGCATGATGGCCTCTGACGGACGCGTCTTTCAGGTCATTAATGCTGCTGATGGACTTGCTGACAATAGTGCCGAGGTGGTAATCTGTACCAAGACTGGGCGTATTGTCATATCAACCTTGGGAAACTTGAATTTTTATAATGGAGCAAGGTTCAGCCATATTGGAGTAAGTAATGAGATGCAATATCAACTGCCCCGCTACCAAGGTAACTACCACTTGTATTTTGACCGTAAGCATCATATATGGTTGAAGAATACTCGTTCTCTGACTTGCGTCGACTTGCTGATGGAAGAGTTCATCGTCAATGTGGATAGTGTGGTACGTGATTTGGGCGGTAAGGAACCTTTGGAAGACTTGTTTGTTGATTCTGTAGGAGGTGTGTGGCTCTTGTCCAGCAAGGGACTTTATGGTGTTGACAACAAGAATACATATAACGTACTTCGTGACCAGAATCTGCAGGATGTGGATGTGTTTGATGATATGCTTCTGACTTTCTATGACAATGGTGAAGAGGTGGGACTGGATTTGCAGACCGGGAAAACAATCCATAGGAGCAAGGCTTATGATTGGGACACGGCACAGCGCTACCTGCGCTCGTCAGCGATTGTGCGCTACGAAGACGGCTATTATCAGGTGCGCAATGGAGACACCGAATCTGTTTTCTTACATTTCGATGTGAAGCAGTTGAAGTGGACTGTTATTCAGTCTTTCCCGTATCATGTCAAGCATCTGACGCTTCATAAAGATTGTATATACCTGCCGTCTGATTGTGGGTATGGTGTGTATGACATCAAGAGCGGAGAGATGAAGTGGAACTCTGAATTAGTGCTTACGAATGGACTTAGTGTACAGCCGAAATGCAATATGATAGCGTTCGACCGTCAGGATGGTATGTGGATAGGAACAGAGAAACGCGGCGTGCTATATGCCCGTCCTTCGAAACAGACGTTCCAGTTGTATTCATTCAACCAACCTGAAGCCAGTGCTTTTTTGAAGTCCATGGATGGAATAAACCAGAACATCACAGATTTTCATGGCCTGCGTGCAAACTGTATGTTCGTAGATAGTCGTAGCTGGTCATGGATAGGTACTTCTCAGGGCCTATTCCTATATAAAACTCCACAATCGGAACCAGTCGTGTTTTCAAGAAAGAACGGCTTCTATAATAATGTAATACATACTGTTGTCGAAGACAGGAACCATCATATATGGGCTGCAACTTCCAATGGTATATCATTCGTGCGCTTCGATGGCGAGGATGTGGCTTTTGTGAATAGTTTCAATGATATTGACGGTGTTCCCTGCGAGTCGTTTGTTAATTGTAAAGGAGCATTGCTGCCTGATGGACGTATAGTCATGCAGGCTATCGACCATTTTGTATTGTTTAATCCTGATGACTTAGAGGATGTTAACACACCCCATCCGTATATTCTTTACCCCAAACTGATCAGTTTGAGAATTAACGGAAATGAGATAGGACCGGATTATCACATAGGTGAAAATGTTGTTATTGACCGTGCATTGTCGCGAGCCCGCACCATCACATTGAGCAGTAATCTGTCTTCTACCTCGTTGACTTTCTCGGCATTGAACTATTACCGCCCTCTTCAGACCTATTATAAGATTCGCATCCAGGGATTAGCAGAATATGATGACTGGAAATACTATTCATTCTTCAATAGCGGTGGTAGGGTGGACCCTAAGGGTATGCTTCATATACCCCTGTTGTCACTCGCCCCAGGAAAATATGTGTTAGAACTGCAGGCCTCTATGTATCCAGACCAGTGGACAGGCAAACCGTTTGAATGGGAAATCATAGTGACGCAACCATGGTGGCAGACAACAGGTGTGCTGTGGATTCTGGCTATTGTGATATTCCTGGTGGCTTTAGCCAATTTGGTATATTATATGCGCAATGAGCGTATGCGTATGCTAAGGAAACAAGGCGAAGGTGACATTATCCGTAAGATACGCCAATTTGTAGACCATTGTAATGAATACTCAAGCGACTCGTTTGCACCCATTCAGGATGACTATCGTCAAGAGACTGATAATTCAGAAGCAAAGCTCAATCCAGAGTTCATCAGTGTGATGATGGTTCTGCTGCCCTATGTGCAAGAGCACATGAAAGGTGAATTGACAATGGCTCAATTGAGTGGTGTGGCAGGAATGGATGTCGTTTCGCTGTACGAACTGATTATGGCAGATATCTATAAGAGTCCTCGTGAACTGGCAAGGGTCATTCGTTTGGAGCGTGTTGCCAATATGCTTGCCACCACGGATAAATCAATAACCCGTATATCGGAAGAATGCGGATTCTATTCTCCGAATTATCTGATAGGAACTTTCTTCCATCAGTATAAGATGACTCCGAGAGAATATCGCGAGAATTACTAAACCTTCTTATCCGAATAGTAGGCGCAAAGCCTCTTCGACTTTGCGTACAGGATGCACCTCGATATTGTATTTCCTTGTGTTTAATCCTTGCATATTGTATTTTGGTACAATGATGTGGGCAAATCCCAGTTTTGCTGCCTCTGCAATTCGCTGCTCTATACGGTTGACAGGGCGAACCTCGCCACTTAGGCCTACTTCACCTGCCATACACCATCCAGCCTCTATGGGCGTATCTACATTTGATGAAAGCACGGCAGCTATTACAGAGAGATCCATAGCCAAATCGGTTACCCTAAGACCGCCGGCAATATTGACAAATACATCCTTCTGTATCAACTTGAAACCGACCCGCTTCTCTAATACAGCAAGCAACATATTGAGGCGACGCTGGTCGAAACCGGTAGCAGATCGCTGTGGAGTACCATAGGCTGCTGTAGATACCAAGGCCTGCGTCTCAACAAGAAATGGGCGTAATCCTTCTATGGCACTTGAAATGGCAATGCCCGACAGACCTTCATGATCCTGTGTTAGCAGAAGCTCTGAAGGGTTGCTAACCTGTCGGAGTCCATTCTGTTGCATCTCATAGATACCCAGTTCCGATGTACTTCCAAAGCGATTCTTGATGCTTCTCAGGATGCGGTACATATAATGCTGGTCACCCTCGAACTGTATGACGGTGTCGACGATATGCTCTAAGATTTTCGGGCCTGCCAGAGTGCCTTCTTTTGTGATATGTCCGATAAGAATCACAGGTACGCCGCTGGTCTTGGCAAAACGGAGGAGGGCAGAGGCGCATTCACGCACTTGGGCGATGGAGCCTGCACTTGATTCTACATCCTCGGTAGCTATGGTTTGTATGGAGTCGATGACCACCAGATCAGGTTGCTCTTCCTTGATATGTTCGAAAATATGCTCCAGCGAGTTCTCACAGAGTATCGTAAAGTGTTCTGGGCTTGGCATATTGCCAAGAATCCTGTCAGCGCGCATTTTCAGCTGGTGGGCACTTTCCTCTCCACTGATATAAAGGATGCGCTTTTCCGTCAGGCGCAGCATGGTTTGTAGCGATAGCGTGGACTTTCCGATTCCTGGCTCACCGCCAAGAAGTACGATGCTTCCTGGTACCAGACCGCCCCCAAGCACGCGGTTCAGCTCGTCATCATGCATATCAATGCGAGGGTCATCGTGGCTACTGATCTCACTGAGCTTCATGGCTCTGTTCGTACGAAGTGCATGACCGGCTTTCGCTGCTGCTGATGTGGCTATCTGCTTAGGCGTATCAGCACTTACCTTTATTTCCTTGAATGTATTCCAACGTCCACAAGCAGGGCATTTGCCAATCCATTTAGGAGACTCCTGACCGCAGTTCTCACATACGTAAGCTATTTTGTCTTTTGCCATTTGCTAATCTTTTTATATTGCAAAAGTACAAAAATTATCTGAAATATGTTTCGTGTTACAAAACTTTTTATTACTTTTGCGCTACGATGAAAAAAATAGCGTATTACATAGTAATTATCATAGGATTTCTTTCGTTGGTGACTTCCTGTAGCGATAGTAATGAACAGCAACAGGCCGTTGACAACCCCTTTGATTCGTGGAAAGCCGATTCTGCATCCCTTCGTGTTGCCGTAACGCCAACAATTGACTGCCTTCCCCTTTTCGTAGCAGAAAGCGAGGGGATGTTTGACAGACAAGGTGTGAGTATCAGTCTTTACCCATTTAATGCCCACATGGATTGCGATACTGCTTTTCAAAGTGGATGGGTAGATGTGATGCCTTCCGATTTGGTTCGTACGGAGTATCTTAAGTCTAAGGGTACCTCACTTCGCTACCTGACTGCTACAGACCTTCATTGGCAATTACTTGCTGATAGGAATTCCAAGATAAAGCGCCTTGGTCAGTTGGAACATAAGATGGTGGCAATGACCCGCTATTCTGCTACGGCGATGCTTGCCGACCAGTTGGTTGATACAACGAAGATGGTCAACGAGTACGTATTCCGTATTCAGGTTAATGATATCAATGTGAGATACATGATGATGAAGACCCATGTGATGGACGCGATGTTCCTGCCCGAGCCCTATGCTACTGCTGCCCGTGACTTGAAAGCCGAGCTTCTGTACGACAGCAGATGGAATGATGTGTGCATGGGAACCCTCGTGGTGCGCGAGGCAGCTATGCTTGATACTCTTCGCCAGCGACAGGTAGAAGGCTTGATGAAGGCTTATGATGAAGCTTGCGATACGATAAATAGTCGTGGTATTGCCTATTACGGCGAGTTCATGAGTAGGCTGAGTGGCGTTTCGTTCGATGCAGGCGACTCGTTGCTCTCTACCACTCATTTTAGTGTGTCACATCAGCCGCGTGAGGTCGATATCGAGAAAGCGCGTACTTGGCTGAAACGATGATGATGACGTATGCAGAAAACGAATCCACATATAGCCCTTGTTATCAGCAAACTATGCCAGCGTAGGCTTGGTGCAAGCATCGCTGCTCTTGAGAACTATTTCTTGTCGGATTCCAACCATCCGTCAGGTGAGAAACTGTCATCAATAAAAAGTGACTACTTGCGGATGGCAGACTATTGGCAGCGTGGGATTGATGATGCTCAGCGTACAGAGGTGTACAATCAGTTGTTGCATCGCCTTTTTGCTCTGACCACCGATACCCAAACCAATTTGCTATATCGTGAAAATACTTATTGGCAGCAACTATATATGCGTCCGCGCAAGCAATCGGCAGATTGGGGACTGACATTGATAAAGAGTAGGTTGGAGAATTACGTTGCAGAGACGGCCATGCTGGAACTGGAGCCTGAGCATATCAGAAGTGCCAAGCGTCAGAAACTGGATTCAGTTCACCAGCAGTTCATGAACAATTTGTTCGATTTTATTCTCACAGATTATTCCTGGAGTGATATCATGGCTCGCTCGTATGACGAGTTGCTATTGTCGCCCACTATTGACATGAATGATCAGCAACTCATTGTCAGTGCAGTCACAATGTCATTGCTGCGTACGTTTGATGTGAATAAGCTGCTGACGTTAATGCGTGTATACAGCATGACTGTGGATCAGAACATTCGTCAGCGGGCATTGGTAGGGTGGGTGCTCACGCTGGATTCAAATGTTGATACCTTATATCCGCAAATCCGCAGTCAGATAGCTGAGATCTGCAACAATGAACAATGTGTACAAGAACTGACGGAATTGCAGATGCAGCTCTTCTATTGTATGGATGCGGAGAGTGATGAGCAAAAGATTCGCAAAGAGATTATGCCTGACCTCATGAATGGAAGCAGAATGAGGATGACCAGCAAGGGTCTGGAGGAGATAGAGGAAAACACCCTGGAGGAAATACTCCATCCTGATGCTGCAGAACGGGATATGGAGAAGATGGAGCAGAGCATGAAGCGGATGGCAGATATGCAGAAACAGGGTTCCGATATCTATTTTGCCGGATTCTCACAAATGAAGCGTTTCCCCTTCTTTGAAAGGGAGGCAAACTGGTTTGTGCCTTTCTATACGCATCATCCGGCTATTACAGGAATATGGAATCAAGTGAAAAGCAAAAAATTCCTTCATGCCATTACTGAAATAGGTGCCTTCTGCGACAGCGACAAGTATTCTTTTGTATTGGCTTTCGAGCAAGTGCTCAGTCATTTGCCGGCGAGTATGCTCAAGATGGTTGATGACGGTGAGGCTGTGCCGATGCCTATAGGAGGTGAGGTCGCCGCTGACGAGCGTCAGTCGCCTGCATTCCTTCGCCGTATGTATTTGCAGAATCTCTATCGTTTCTTCCGTTTGTTCGCAGTGCGGAGCCAGTACTCAAGTCCGTTCAGTAGTACTGACTGCTATCTGTTTTTTGCCAATAAGTTGTTTCGTGGCAGTGAGCTTGAGAAGCGTGTCCCTGAGGTAGGAGCCTTCCTGATGAAACGTGGTAGAAAAGATGAGGCTATGCAGGTGCTTCTGAACTGTACGTCTATAGGACAAAACTATCAGTATTATATGCTGATGGGTACATTGCTGGGTGATTCTTCTGACAATGACAAAGAATTGGAGTGTTTCAAGAAAGCTGTCAGCTTGAATCCTGTCAGTAATAAGGCTTTGGTAGGATTAGCTCGCGCCCATTTTCATTGTGGCCATTATGATAAGGCCTTAGAAATCTATGAGCGTCTGCTGGAGCTTTCGCCCGAGTCAAAATCCTACCAGTTGAATGCTGCTATTTGCCTGGCAAACCTGCATCAAGAAGAACAGGCTCTCAAGTTCCTATACAAACTGAATTATTTACATTCTGAAGATGTTGCCGTGGTGCGTGTGTTGGCTTGGGTCTTGTTGTCGTGCGGTCGTGCGGAAGAGGCTCAAAAACACTACGAGAGACTGTTGCATCAAGACCCCGTATCACCTCTTGATGTGCTGTATGATGGCTATTGTCATTGGTTCTTAGGTCATATACTGTCAGCTATCGATTCTTTCAAGCACTACCTGACATTTGATGGCATGGATATTGACAAGTTGGAGACAGCTCTTATGCAGACCGATGCAGACTTGCTGAAGCAGCATCATGTTTCCGATATTGATATTCGCATGATGCTTGACGCACTCATCGCTGTTTAAAGGAAAGGTCGCAACAGGTGTGCAAACCATCCACGAAAGCGTTGCCAGGGTGTGCGGAATTCTTTCCATTTTTCTGGTGTCAGGTAAACGCTTTCTTTCTTGTCGCGCTCAAACATATTGTCGAGCTCACGTGTCGTGTGGCTGTCTATGATGACCGCATTCACCTCGTAGTCGAACCGTGTGCTGCGAGCATCCAGGTTAGTGCTGCCCACAGTGCAGAAACGCCCATCTACCATCATAATTTTCGAGTGGTGGAATCCCGGTTGGTAGAGCCATACGTTTGCTCCGCGTTTCATTAGTTTATGAGCATTGTAGAATGCACAGTCGGGTGTCAGAGGAATATCGCTTTTTGCCGATAGCATGATATCTACCTGAATGCCTCGTTTAATAGCTTTCTTTAGTGCTTTCTTGATGCTGGGTATGAGTGTAAAGTAGGGATTGATGATATGAATGGAGTCCTTTGCGTCGTTGATGGCATTCACATAGAAGTAGCGCATCACGTCGTTGGTAGTATGTGGTTCGCGGTTGATGATGCCCACAAGTTTATGTCCTCTGCTTGCTGTGGTGTCTGGTTTCAGGTTGTGCATTTCTGACATCTCGCCACCCCTGAAATACTCTTCTTTCGACAGCAGTTGCTCACCAGTGGCTTTTTCCCATATACGGCAGAATATATCCTGTAGTTCGTTCACAGCACTGCCTTCTAAGCGGCAGTGCATATCTCGCCATGCACCCACCTGCTCTGTACCGTTGATATAGTAGTCGGCCACGTTCATTCCCCCTGTATATGCCACCTTTCCGTCAATAATCACTATCTTCCTATGGTCACGTGGCCAGATATGGTTGACCCATGGGAACCGAATAGGGTCGAACTCTACGATGTCGATGCTGTCGTTACGCAGGGCTGTGAGGTGTGTCTTTTTCAGTGGCTGGTTGTTTGAGTCGTTGCCGAATCCGTCGAACATGGCTCGTATTTCTATTCCCTGTTTCCGCTTCTCCTTGAGCACGTCAAAGAGTAGCATGGCGATAGAGTCGTTGCGGAAATTGAAATACTCTAAGTGGACACTGTGTTTAGCTTGGCGAATAGCCTCAAACATATCATCGAATTTCTCCTGTCCTGAGTATAGCAGGCTGACGCTGTTGTCGTTGGTGAAATTGATGCCATATTCAGACAATTGCCTGTAAATCAGTGTGTCTGAAGTAGTTTTATCCTGAGCTGTTAAGTTGACGTTGAAGCAAAGTACCAGTACGGCCGTAGCTATCTTTGCAATCATTCTCGTGTTTTGTATGTTCATCTTCGATAATTAAGCCTGTATTCTGACGGTGTCATTCCAAAACGCTCTTTGAAGAGGTTGATGAAATAATCGCCTGTAGCAAATCCTACGTGTGTGGCTAACTCATTCATATTGATGTTTGTGCGTTGCAACAGTATGCAGGCATGGCGCAGTCTGAGGTCTCTAACAACCTCAGCCGGTGTCTTGCCAGTCAGGTCGTGAACCTTTTGGAAGAATGGCTTCATGCTCATTCCCATGGACTGTGCCATATCTTCAAGGTTGATGGTGCCTCTGTTCATGTTTTGCTGAACGTATTGCTCAATGCTGTTGAGTAACTGCTGATCCATATTATCCGACATACTGAACTTGTCGTTCATCTCGTTGATGTCTTCCGTGAAGGCATAGTTCTGTTCCATTGCCGAGGCTCCGTGTGTTCTCACAATCTTTACTGCAAGCGATTTCATCAGCTCGTCCTCAACTACTTCGTTGTTGGTAGACGAAATGGTAGCCAGGTCAATGGTCTCTGTAGCTGTGGTCATACTTGAGTTGCGTTCTTCCAGCTCTCGTGTCTCAGCACCCTCAATGAGGTCTTTGTTAATTTCTATTGGCCCAATGCCAAGGAGCTTGTTGAATCTCAAAACGGCTTCCTGCATATTGAAGGGCTTTGCCAGATAATCGTCGGCACCCATAGTGATGTTTTGGCTTATCATCTCCTTGGCCGAGAGTTTAGTATCTGTCATCAGCACAAACTTGATGCGGTTTAGTGATGGGTGCATCTTGATATTGTTGCATAGTTCGCTGCCGGTCATCTTCGGCATATCCTGCTTGCATATCACCAGGTTGGGGACTATTGCCTCGATGTCCTCGGCTGCCTTGCGGATATCGTTATATGGATGGAAGTCATAGATGAGCTTCATGCGTGAGTTGACAAACTTGATAAACTCGTCGTTGCTGTCGATAAAGACTACTCTGAATTTCGATGTTGGCAGTTCGGCCTGATAGGGGCGAATCTCAGAAGTCAGTTCGTCGTTCAGTATATCTGGCATGGCCATCTCTCCCTTTGCATTCATCTCAAGCTGATGCTCTACTTTCTTCTTGGCTCTTGTCTCAGGGTTTTCCAGCACGGTCTGCATATCGCTTACTCGCGTGATGATCTGCAGCATTTGTGCGTGCAGGGTGTTCAGCTGTTCACGCTCTTCCAGTGTGCTTTCCTTTTCTGAAAGATTCATGATGATGGTTGTCATGCGCGACATGGGCTGACGCAAATCGTCGCTGGCCGACATGATTTCCTCTTTCTGTTGAGCCAGTTGACTGATAATGGCGTTCTTTTTCCTCATCAAGGCTCGTATCTGGTCTATGCCCTGTTTCCATATATATAGTAAGACTACAACGATGAGTGCATAGATACCTATCATCCACCATTGCAGGAACCAGGGTTGGTCTATGATAATTTCGATGATACGTTCCTGATTGCTCACTGCTCCGTCATCGCCTACGGCTTTCACGTGCAGCTTATAGGTGCCTGGTGACAGGTCTGTAAAGGTTACGCCATGTTTCATGGCATCGCCGTTGTGCCAGTCGTTGTCTATGCCTTCCATCTCGTACATAAACTGCAGGTGCTCGCTTTGGTTGTAGTTGCCTGCGGCGAATTTGATGGTAAAGGTGTTCTGATGGCTTTTCAGGTGAATGGTTGAGCTCTCGTTGATGGATTGTGTCAGTGGGATGATGCCATCGTATCTCTGTCCCACCTGTACTTCTTCCTCACCAATGAAGAGCTGTGTAAGCATCACGCGTGGCAGTGTGGCTGTTTCATCGACGGTCTTCGGACGTATCCAGTTCACACCGTTCAGTCCGCCCATCATCACATTGCCGTCGTGAGTCATCAGTATGGCTCCTACATTAAACTCGTCGCTTTGCAGCCCGTCGCTTCTGTTGTAGTTGTAAATGCCGTAGTTGTATGTGTCGTCTTCCGTATTACGTTGCAAGACCACACGACTGGCACCGTTACTGGTCGATAACCATACATTTCCGCTTTTGTCTTCTGCTATTCCGCAGATGTTGTTGTTACTCAGCCCGTTTTTCTCTGTTAGCCGGTCAAGGTTGTCGCTGGAGGGGTTCCAGATGTTAACGCCTTCGCGTGTACCTATCCATATTAGTCCGTGTGAGTCCTCGTAAACTTGCGTGACGTAATTGTTAGTGAATTTCGTGAGGTTTGTGGAGTTTCCGGTGTATAGTCGCATCTCTGAGGTCGAGATGTTCAGCACAATCAGTCCTTCGGATGTGCCGATGAGCATCTTGTTGCTCTTGGAATAATGGAGTGCGGTGATGTTGTTGACTCTGATTTTCCCATTTTCCTTGGTATAGTTCGAGAACTGGTCCACACGTGGGTTGTACATCTGCAGGCCTCCGTCGGTAGCAATCCATAGGTTACCCATCTTGTCTGACGTGAGTGCATTGATATGATCGTCTATCATGCTGCGCTTCGTGCTGTCGTTGGCTACAGAATAGATTTTCGAGCTGCCGTTCTTGATTCGTGTCAGTCCGTTTTGAACAGATCCTACCCACAGGCTCCCGTCTTTGGTGAATGCCAATGCCGAGATTTGCTTGCTCGACAAGTGATAGTCCTGTCCTATGATTCCTTTGTCGCTTGTGCCGTAATAGATATTCCCAGTGCTGTCTTCTGCCATCGCGGTGATGTCGCCTATAGGCTTCGACTCAAACTTGTAGATGTTCTGTCCCATATAGGCGACTCCTGATTTTGCCGTTCCTATCCACAGTAAGTCGGTATCGTCGATATAGATACTTCTCACGCCCATGTTGTTCTCAGCCAGACGGGAGGAGTTCAGACTGCGTATAGTCACGTTCTCAATCTCGTGACTGTTTACGTTCATACGCATCAGATAGGGGCTGTTAGTTCCCAGCCAGATATTACCGTTGCGGTCGCCTCCTATTGCATAAACGGCATGGTCGGCGTTGACACCAGTCAAGTCCAGGCTGGTGCCGATACTTGTGTCCCATGTGCCAGCCCTTTTCCTGTAGAGGAAGAGTGTGCCTTGTCCGTAGAGCCACAGGTTGTCCATCTGGTCGGCAAATACGCGTAGCGAGGTGGTCTTGCGCTGTCCTTGCATTTCGTAGTTTCTCCACACTACGTTTTGTTGGTGCATCATGTCGAGGCATACCATTCGCCCGTCATCATAGACACCGATGATGCCGTCTTTGCACTCGCCGAATGAACAGATGTGACCTTCTGGTATGCTCTGCGATCCGCGGTCGGAAATCAGGAACTCGTAGAACAGCTGCTGTTGCATATTGTAGCTTATCACACCACGGCCTGGAATAAATCCCCACAGGTTCTTTTTTCTGTCAATGTATATGATTTCTGGTACGTCTTTCATTCCCAGACGTGCAAACACCTGTCGCATATCGCGTTCAAAGGCCTCTGAGCGTGGATGGTAGATGCAGTATCCCACTGGGGTCTTGACCCACAGGGTGCCGTCGTATGCTTCCTGTATTGACTCAATATAGCTGTCAGGCAGTGACGAGCCGTCTTGTGAGTCGGTTTGGAAATGTTTGAAGATATAGCCGTCGAATCGATAGAGGCCTGCTGGCGTTCCCATCCACATGAATCCTCGCGAGTCCTTGACGATACAGTTGATCTGGCTTGATGTCAGTCCGTTTCTGGCATCCAGCGACTTGAAGAGATAGTCGTTAGAAGCTGCAGCCAAGGGCAGCATCATTATCAGCAGCAGTATAATATATTGTTTGGCTTTCATGTTTTATGCCTGAAGTTTATATCATGCATGAATAGTGGTCAACCACTCCCAGAAGTTCGTTCTCTTTGTTGACCACGAGTACTGAGTGTATCTTGTATTTCTGCATTACGCGTTGTATCTCTGTAATCTTGGTGTCTGCCGTCACTGTTTTCGGTGTTCGTGTCATGATGTCGCTCACCACGTGGTTAAACAGCTCTGCCTTCCACCGTTCTATGGCTCGGCGTATGTCGCCGTCGGTAATCAGTCCGGCTATTTTGCCGTTCTCTTCTGCCACGCCCAGTCCCAGCTTTCCTTCACTGACTATCATGATGGCTTCTCCCAGACTTGTCTGTGGTGAGAGGATAGGCATATCGTTGCTCCGCATCACGTCTTGAGCCGTGGTGAGTAGTCGTTTGCCAAGTTCGCCTCCCGGATGGAAGTGTGCGAAGTCCTGCGGCTGGAAGTTGCGTCGCTGCATCAGTGCTATGGCCAGTGCGTCGCCCATAGCCAGAGCGGCGGTGGTGCTACTTGTAGGAGCGAGGTTCAGCGGACAGGCCTCTTTCTTTACCCCCACGTTGAGGTGGTAGGTAGAGTATTTTGCCAGGAGTGATTGGGGATTTCCGCTCATGCCTATGATTGGTATGTTGGTGTGGAGCACCATGGGTATGAATCTCAGCAACTCGTCTGTCTGTCCTGAGTTCGAAATGGCTATCACCACGTCATCCTTGGTCATCACGCCTAGGTCGCCATGATAGACATCCAGTGGATTGATGAAAAACGAGGGGGTGCCTGTCGATGCCAGTGTGGCAGCAATCTTTGCGCCTATGTGTCCGCTCTTGCCTACACCGGTGACGATGACCTTGCCCTTGCAGTGGAACATGAGTTCTACAGCCTGGTCGAACTGCCCGTCCATCTTGGGTATCAGGTCGAGCAGAGCCTCGGCTTCGTCCTTGATGGCTTGTATGCCGGTTTCTCTTGTTGTCATGCTAAGATTTTCTTTACTAAGTCCTCCAGTTTATCGAGCTCCAGCATATTGGCTGCATCGCTCAATCCTGAGTCTGGGGTGGGGTGTACCTCGAAGAAATACCCTGTGGCACCAAAGGCTTTTGCTGCCAGTGCCATTGAGGGTACGAAGCGGCGGTCACCTCCTGTCTTGCCGCCTTTGGCATCCGGTCGCTGTACGCTGTGAGTACAGTCCATAATCACTGTGGGTACTATCTCCAGCATATCGCTGATGTTGCGGAAGTCTACTACCAGGTTGCCGTAGCCCATCATGTTGCCGCGCTCCGTGAGCCACACTTCTCTGGCACCGCTGTCCTTTGCTTTCTCTACGGGATAGCGCATATCTCGTCCGCTCAGAAACTGTGCCTTCTTGATATTCACCGTCTTCCCTGTTCTGGCGGCAGCTACCAGCAGGTCGGTCTGCCGACAGAGGAAAGCAGGTATCTGTATTACGTCGGCCACCTCGCCCGTTGGCTCAGCCTGCCAGGCTTCGTGTATGTCGGTGAGTATCTGCAGTCCGTACTTCGATTTCACGTCGGCCAGCATCTGCAGGCCTTTGTCGATGCCAGGCCCGCGAAACGAGCTGATGGAAGTTCTGTTGGCCTTGTCAAATGAGGCCTTGAATATAATATTGGTACCCAGCAGATGATTGATACTCACCAGTTTGCTTGCCACTGTGTCAAGCAATTCCTTTGATTCTATCACGCAGGGACCGGCTATGATTACGGGTTGTTTCATCTTGATTTCTTTTCTTTCAATTTGCAAAAATACGAAGAAAATGGGATATTGCCAAATATTCTGTGGAAAAACTTGCACACTGGCCACAAAGGTCAAATAAAAAAGCCCCTCATATTGAATATGGGAGGCTTGGTAGTCGATAGGGGAATCGAACCCCTATGCCAAGATTGAGAATCTTGTATCCTAACCATTAGATGAATCGACCGGGCAGCGAGCGCAAAATCAAATTAGTTTGAAATTTGCCGAGTTGCGAGGAAGATAGACCGCGAAGTCAATCGACCCTTATACAATCTTTTTTACCTTAGAAGTACCTCTGGTAGTCGATAGGGGAATCGAACCCCTATGCCAAGATTGAGAATCTTGTATCCTAACCATTAGATGAATCGACCGGGCAGTGCTCTCTCAAAAATTCATTGGAAGCGGAAGCTGGGGGATTCGAACCCCCGGTACGGGAACCCGTACGGCAGTTTAGCAAACTGCTGGTTTCAGCCACTCACCCAAACTTCCTCGGCTCCCTTTTCAGGACTTCCGAAAAGCATTTTCGCTCAAATGCGGGTGCAAAGGTACAAAGAAAATATGAATCCCGCAAATTTTTTCTGTAATTATTTTCGTTTTACTCAAAAAAATGTTGTCAAGGCAGTGCCAGTCCCCCTTTTTTTGATACGAATTATGATCGGATGTCATTCTCCTGAGCCTATTGGAATCCTATTTAGTCAAAGCGAATGGAAGAATAAACTATTGTTCCTTGTTTATCACCTCCAATATCAATCCTAAATGATATTCTACTATACCATTGTTATAAGTAGTATCTGTTACTTGTACGAGGGTACTTTCTCTATCTTTATGGCAACCGACAAATAGACGCAGAGCATCATAACGACGCAGATAGCGCTTGCCGTCAGCCTCATCAACATAGGTGTATTTATTGAGTGTCGTCTGTTTCAGTTCTCTATACTCAATCTTTTTTGCACCACTCAAAATCTCATCGAAATATATCTTCTTGATGTTAAGTGTCAGTACTTTTAGCCCAGTAGTGTCAAAGGTCGACTTCGTTTTGACGATACGTTTCTCCAAACATCCCATTTCTGGGTTATATGTATAGCCAACTATCGAGCCATCCATGATTTTCATAATAATCACATCCACCACTGGTAAGGGTATAACGAACCACTCTTGCGGTTGATGTTCAATTCCCTTATCATCGAATACTGTGACCTGAAACTGTACATGCTTTAGCAGTTGATGCACCAGATCCTCAAACTTCTGAGAGTTCAAATTCACCACTTTATAAGTAGCAACAATCTTTACTGGTGCCATTAGATAAGTAGGATTATTTTCTGCGTTAGCTATACGCTGCTCAACGCTATTCGTTGTAAAACCTATTTTATACAGGTTTTTAATATCTTTTACAGCAGGGTCGTCTGATAGTGAAGACAATACATAAATATAGCCCGTTACATTGTCATCTGCAGTAATATCTGCATTGCTAAAGAATTGACCGTCAGATTCTTCCTGTAGTTCAGAAATGGCATAGCCATCGCCTACAACATTCTTACGAAGTGTCTGTAATAGAATGTCCGATTCTGTACCATTCTCGTATATACAACGTGTTCTGGCATCAGGTAGGAAGTTGCTACTCTTTTTCAACTCGCCTATCTTCTCCAACAAAAGCATCTGTCCACTTACATAATAGAATCTACCAGCGGTTAGTGTTGCAGTTTTGGTGATTTTAACCAACGAGCGTTTCCCTTGTTTTAGTTCAAAATGTACTTTCTCAAATAGGGGTTTATACTTTTCGAAGTCTTCACAAAGCTTATGTTGGGCTACATAGTCGGCCTTTTTCTTAGCAATAACTCTTCGCATATCTTTTGGAATGTCGAATAGTTGTTCCTCTCATTCTTTATTTTCTGATATGCTATTGCCAATTCCCTCACCTTAAAGTCTGGATCATCCACAGACGGAACCTTACCATCATGTGCAGCCACATATTCTTTCAGAGGTCCCTTGAAGAGTGTGATGGCCTGCTCTAACGTCATATCGTACTTCTGCTCAGCTATGGTGTCTTGGATGACTTTCAGCGTCTTGGCATCAACAGATTTCGAAATCACCTCATATGCACGCTGGAAGGGATTAATCGTATCTATCAGATTTATACTCAACTTATCTATATTGATAAATCTGTTAGCAATCTTAATGATCCTATTTCCTTCACTGGGTTGTTCTTCATCATTACCTGTAATTGTAGAAATAGGATTACCTTTCTCGTCTACAATATCATTGCCTTTTATAATTGTATCAAGCAATACTCGTTGACGAATCTCTTCAATCTCATCATCGCTTAAGTCTGGATACCGTTCTCTAATCACTTTGGGTATTAAGTGCTGGGTTATGGTCTCTGCAGTAGTTGAACCACTAAGCGCTTTCACCACCATATCGTCTTGCAGAATAGCAGCCTTCAAATCATCGAGTTGACTTTCCACGATGGTTTTGGTTTTCGCACTCGAAAGTGGCTTCAATCCTTCCACTACAATGGTATGAGTCAGGTCATCATTAGGTTCCTTTTCATCATCCATTGCTGTTTTGAACTTCCAACTGGGCGCCATTACCTGCTCCATCAGCAATGAGGCTGTGATGGCTTTCAGGAAATCGTTCACAGCAACTTTTACCTCTGCCTGGTCTGCCTCAGGCATTGCTATCATATTCACAAAACGGGCCGTTTCCTTACCCTCACAGTCACGCGTACATCTTCCGATAATCTGTATCACCTCTGTCAACGAGCCACGCACACCAATGGTTAGGCACATCTCACACCATTGCCAGTCGAAGCCCTCCTTGGCTGTACCCAAAGCAATGATGATATCCACATCGTCACGATTCTTGATTTTCTGTAGATAGTCCTGCACCATATTGCGCTCTTTCTGCTCATCCTCCACGAGATCGGCCACTTTCAGCATCCTACCATCTTCGGTCTTCACATAATAGATACCAGTATCGTAATCCTTATGATCCAGTGTGCCTATCACCTTCATGATTTCAGCCGTTTCCTGATACTTACCCAATCCTGTGGCAGCCCGTTGGTTAACGCTGGGGATGTGGATGATAGTTTTCTTCCTTGTGTCGAGCACCTCGCCGATGTGTTCCAGGTACGAACCATGATAGAAGTGATAGCCCAATACGAGATTCTTTAGATACTTATAACCATTCAACTGCTGATAATAATTATAGGTAATAGGATAGAACTTGGCCTCATCCTCGGCTCTGAGCACAGGGATGCCGTCGCCACGGAAATAACTACCCGTCATTGCCACGATATGTCCAGTAGAGTTATTCATCACACGTCGAACGACGTCACCCAAGTTCGAGTTGGCATCAGCACTGGTATGGTGAAACTCATCAATAGCTAATAGCACATCATTAAAAGTATCGTCGCTTAGTTCTTTGGTCGCATTACGAAGCGTGGCGTGAGCACAAACCAGCACCTTGGCTTTGCTACTCAAAAAGAACTCCTTGAATCGTCCTTTCTTATCCTGCTCGTTCTTCACATCTGTCAGGTTGAAATAGGTAGGAACTTCCCAGTTGGCAAAGAAACCGCCACTCATCAGGTTAGTGTTCTTAAACGAACGCCCGATGCTCTTTTCTGGTACAGCGACTACCACCTTCTTAATACCCTGATTAACGAGCTTATCCAGCGCAATATACATCAGCGCCCGACTTTTACCTGAGGCTGGTGGTGCTTTAATCAGTAAAAATCGTTTGTCGCGAGCCTCGTAGGCCAATGCTTGCATCTCGCGCATACCCAAGGTGTTCACGGCTGTAGCCGCACCTGTCTGTTGATAGTGAATATCAACAATACTGTTGCTAAATTGTTCCATAAGAATATCTTTTCTATCAGCGCTATCTCTGAAAGATATTCTCTACGTTTGTCTGTCTGCGGCCAAGCTTAAGAGACGTTTCGAATTCTTAGTTATTGTGCGCTATTCTATTTCTTACTGCATCGTGGCGAAAGACTGCGATAAGTCTCATAGCCGCCAGTATCGGATGGATAAATAATCGTGTCAATGAAGTAAATGTGCCCATCATCACCCATCAGCACATTACCTTCAACAGCATCAAATATGTCGTGAATACCATTGGTATAATATTCGCCATTATCTTCTGGTCGAAAACCTAATCGAATGAATTCATCATGGGTTTCCTGTTTCGTGGCAAGACGAACTGAATGAACAAACCTTTGCTCTAACAAAGCACATATTTTACCATCGCTATTCTCCCCAAAGCCTATCATGCGATAGGCACAATCTGGAAAATATCTGTTGTGTGCATTTAGACGCTCAAAAAAAGAAGTAAGATTATCGTCTGAATAACGAAAATCATTCAGTTTGATAATATAATTTTGGTCTGGTGACAAATAAGTTTCATTCTCCGAACCTCTGTCGAAGAACTCACCAAATTGAGTACGGTCACCGAACCAGCACCCTTGCTCCTGAGCCCACTTTTTAAGCCTTACCAGTTGGACTGACTTGCAAGTCGTTGTTCCCGCAAGAGCTTCAACCTCTTCAAGGACTCTGTGCGCGAAAGCGGATGCTTCATCCAAGATGCCATACTGGCCTGCTTCTCGGCATTCACTTTCTTGTGATAATCGTTCAGAATAATCTCCATTCATTGAATCTTTTTGAGTTTGATGTTGCAAAGATAGACTTTTTTTTCATAACTTCAAAATCTTTTGTTATTTTTTCACTGTCATCTTTTCGTAGAGCTTAAACAGGCATTCCAGACGGGCGTCGTCTGAGGCGAAGGGTCAGCAGGACTCTCCTCCACATAGTGGACGCGCTCCACATCCATCAGCGGATAGAAGAAAGCAAAGTCAGAGGGCAGTCGCTCCAACTGGTTCTCGTAGGTATCTTTCTCGCGCAGGTCGTAGGCCAAAATGGTTTTGCCATCGCTCACAGCAATAATCTTTGGGGCAGCCTTCAGCACCAATTGGTCTTGCTTCAGTTGTTCCAATTCGCTCGTCAATTGTATTGTGGGGACAAACCGATAGCAGAACAGACCTTTGATGAGCAAACCATCAAAAGTCTTCAATATGCCTTTACCTTCCTTGTAGCGCTCAATGTCGCGTTCGCTTTTGCCAAAGGAGTAGAGCAGCCAATAAGCAATCTCTAAACTCCCCTCGCCCTTTGGAGAGGGGGCGGGGGTGAGGCTTAGTCTCGCTTCTATCTCCCTATAGCCAAGTTGCAGTTTCTTTGCCATAGTTATTGATATTGAAAAGCGAACGGGATTCGTTCAGAAACGTGAGACACCAGCCAAGCGCATAAAAAGAACGTGGACAGTTTATACTTATCCAACGTCTCAGGCGCTTGGCCGGTGCCCTCGCAAAAAGATAAGATAAACGCCCACGCCTATTGCGTGAACATCCACTTATTATCCTTTTTGCGATCGTCTATTTTGCGGCCAAGCTTAAGAGACGTTTTGAATAAAAAGCGTACGCTTCATTAATTTAACCCTCAAAAGTCGCACCGCCACCCTGCACTCAGGGAATCAAGCCTCAATAGGCAAGCATCGTTTTAACGACGTATCGGCGATACTTGATTGCAAAGGTACAAAAATAAAATGGAATAAAGTGATCTAAAGCAAAAAATCTGCAAAAAGATCTGGCATACTTACGATTATAAATGGCATACTTATGATTGTAAATGGCTTACTTATGATTATAAATGGCTTACTTATGATTGTAAATGGCTTACTTATGATTATAAATGGCATACTTAGAGGTGCTAAATGGCATAGTTAGGATTGCTTATATAAATCCTGAGAAAACTTAATAAAATGCTCCGCAAATTCGTGGAAATGCCCTGTGGAAGGGCATGGAACTGCGGAGCATTTTCACTACACCTCTTTGTCTTGCTACAAAACGATCCAAATCCGCAATTTCTTGTCGTCTCAAAAATGCTCCGCACTTATCTTGCTGATAGATAGTGACTTACCTTATTTTGCGGAGCATTATTCAAAAATAATTTGGCACCAGTTGAATAGTGTGATAGAAGGAGCAAGGGGCAAGATGGCTTACCTCGAAGGTACGGTCGCTCGAGAATGCAAAAGAAAAATACTTTTTTCTTTTGCATTCTACTCGCTTATTCGTACCTTTGCAACATGGAACAGAAAAAAGACAGTATTTTGATTCTGAGCGGTGGCATGGATAGCGTGACGCTGCTCTATGACTACCAGGAGCGCATAGCACTGGCTATATCGTTTGACTATGGGGCTAACCATAATGCACGCGAGATCCCGTTTGCCCGTCTGCATTGCGAGCGACTGGGTATTGAACATATCGTGATTCCCCTGCAGTTTATGGGCCAGTATTTCGAGAGCTCGTTGCTGAAAGGCTCTGAGGCAATCCCAGAGGGACATTATGCCGACGAGAATATGAAGTCTACGGTGGTGCCTTTCCGCAACGGTATCATGCTGAGCATTGCAACGGGTATGGCTGAGAGTCGTGAGTTGCAGTATGTGATGATGGCTAATCATGGTGGTGATCATACCATCTATCCTGACTGCCGACCAGAGTTCGTTGAGGCTTTCGATGCTGCGGCTCATGCCGGTACGTATAATGGGGTGCATCTCATCTCGCCCTACACGAATTTGACGAAGGGGCAGATTGCTGCACGGGGCAAGGAATTAGGTATCAACTATGCCGAGACGTGGTCGTGCTATAAAGGCGGCGAGAAGCATTGTGGAAAATGCGGCACCTGCGTAGAACGAAAAGAGGCCTTAGCGGATGCGGGGATTGATGATCCTACAGAATATGAATAAATGGTGGGATTACAAAAGTATGCCATTTACGCATCGTAAATGGCATACTTAGATATATGCTAAGTGGCATAGTGCGCAACTTAGGCGGTTTGCTTATTCAATGACAACGAGCGCATCGTCTTCCATTACGCTCTCGCCAATCTTTACGCAGATAGCAGTCACCTTACCGGCTTTCTCTGCCTGCAGATTGTTGGCCATCTTCATGGCTTCGAGCACGATAACGGTATCGCCAACCTGAACCTCGTCGCCTACAGCGACCTTGATGTCGGTGATAACGCCAGGCAGCGGAGCCTTGATGGCGTTGCTCTTGTTGACGGCAGCCTTGTTGGTAGCGGGTTCGTCGGAAGCGGATTCGGCAGCTGCAGGCTTGCCCAGCACGGGCTTTTTCTTCTCGGGCTCGGCTTCCTTTTCCATCTCCACTTTATACGCTTCACCATTGACGGTAACGGTAACGATATTCTCTTCAATGTCGCCAATGGCAACCTCGTACTTCGTTCCGTTGATAGTATACTTGTATTCTTTCATTTCATTTGTGATTTAAGGGTGTGCTGTCATTGTCTGGGCATAGCCGTTCCACTGGGTGGCATGCTCGGCAATCGTGATGATGCCGGGCTCCACATCGTGGACGTTGTTGCCAAGATGCTCATGAAGAGCCATAGCGATGGCAGCATATACTTCATTCTTGTTCATAATTGTCAATTTTCAATCTTCAATCTTCAATTACATAGGAATATTTCCGTGCTTCTTAGCGGGCAGGGCATCACGCTTGGTAGCGAGCTGAGCCAGTGCACGACATACGCGGAAACGGGTGTTGCGTGGCTCGATGACATCATCGATATAGCCGTACTTGGCAGCCTGATAAGGATTAGCGAAGAGCTCGTTGTACTCATCCTCCTTCTCAGCGATGAATGCCTTCACGTCTTCACCGGCTTCCTTCTTAGCCTTAGCTTCCTTAGCGTAGAGCACAGCAGCGGCACCAGATGCACCCATCACGGCAATCTCGGCTGAAGGCCAAGCGTAGTTCAGGTCGGTATGGAGCTGCTTAGAACCCATCACGATGTGCGAACCACCGTATGACTTACGCAGGGTGACGGTGATCTTGGGTACTGTAGCCTCACCGTAAGCATAGAGCAACTGTGCTCCGTGCAGGATGACGGCATTGTACTCCTGACCGGTACCAGGCAGGAAGCCAGGAACATCGACGAATGAAACGATAGGAATATTGAAGGCATCACAGAAACGTACGAAGCGAGCACCCTTACGTGAGGCGTTCACGTCGAGCACACCAGCGTAGCAAGAGGGCTGATTAGCCACGATACCTACGCTCTGACCATTGAAGCGTGCGAAACCTACGATGATGTTCTTGGCAAACTTTGGCTGTACCTCGAAGAACTCACCTTCGTCAACAACGGCACCGATTACCTTATACATATCGTATGCCTCGTTGGGGTTCTCTGGGATAATCTCGTTCAGGCTGTCCTCCATACGGTTGATGGGGTCGGTGCACTGCTTGCGAGGAGCCAGCTCCATATTGTTTGAAGGAATATACGAGAGCAGGGTCTTGATCATCTGCAGGCCTTCTTCCTCGGTCTTTGCGGTGAAATGGGTCACACCACTCTTGGTAGCGTGAACGCTGGCACCACCCAGATGCTCCTGGTCGATATCCTCGCCAGTAACGGTCTTCACCACTTTAGGACCAGTAAGGAACATATATGATGTGCCTTCCATCATCAGTGTGAAGTCGGTAAGGGCAGGACTGTAAACGGCACCACCGGCACAGGGACCGAAAATACCGCTAATCTGTGGTATTACACCTGAAGCCAGGATGTTGCGTTCGAAAATCTCTGCGTAACCGGCAAGGGCATTGATACCCTCCTGAATACGTGCACCACCCGAGTCGTTGATGCCGATACAAGGTGCGCCCATCTTCATAGCCATATCCATCACCTTGCAGATCTTCTGGCTCATGGTCTCAGAGAGAGAACCGGCATGGACGGTGAAGTCCTGTGCAAAGATGAAAACCAGACGGCCGTCGATAGTACCGCTACCTGCTACGACACCATCGCCCAGGAACTGCTTCTTCTCCATACCGAAGTTATGGCAACGATGCTCCTTGAACATATCGTACTCCTCGAACGAACCTGGATCGAGAATCATGTCGATACGCTCACGGGCTGTGTACTTTCCACGTTCGTGCTGCTTCTGAATAGCTTTCTCACCACCACCGAGACGAGCCTGTTCGCGCTTCTCGATGAGTTGTTTGATCTTTTCTAATTGCTTACTCATTTTTTGTTGTTACGTTATTACGTTATTTCGTTATTACGTGTTTACTCAGGGTGTTCACACAGTTCCGTCAGTATGCCGCATGTGCTCTTGGGGTGCAGGAATGCAATGTTCAGTCCTTCTGCACCTTTGCGGGGTTTCTCGTCAATCAGGCGTACACCCTTCTCGCTGACCTCAGCCAATGAGTTGGCAACACCGTCTTCGATACAGAATGCTACATGATGAACGCCCTTATTGCCTTTGTCGAGCCATTTCTGAATGGTGCTTTCAGGACTTGTGGGCTCCAGGAGCTCCAGCTTCACCTCGCCGCACTTCAGGAAGGCAGTCTTCACTTTCTGATCTTCAACAACTTCTGTTGCATAACACTCCAGACCCAGCACGTCGGTAAAGAACGGCAGGCTCTCTTCAATGCTCTGGACGGCAATGCCCAGATGCTCAATGTGTGAAATTTTCATATTGATAAAAGTTTATACTTATATTTGTGGTGCAAAGTTACAAAAGATAAATGATATTGCCTTACCTTTTTGTCTTTTTTAATAAGAAAAAAGAGATTATTGCCTGTAAGTTGGCAATAATCTCTTTGAGATGTGTGTTTTGTATGTGTATTATTCCGCGTCAGCGGGTGCCTCTTTGTAGAGCCAGAACTCCTCACCGTAGAGATACCAGTCGGTAGCTTCGTTGCGGTTTTGTGCCCACTGCTTGAACTTAGGATAAGCAATAGTGATGCAGCACTGCTCCTGAGGATATCTGAAGTTCAGAGGAATGATGATAGCGTAGGGAGCCTCGCCAGCCTTAGGCATACCAATGGTCTTTCCTGTTGTCTGGTTCTTGACAGTGATCTTGCTCATAAAGTCCTCAACGCTGACGGTCTTGTCGATATTGAAGATCTCGTAGTTCTGAGATGTAGGTGTCATATATGGCTCACCCTTCTTGGTGTTGATGAATTTCTCACCAGGAGTAACGCTAAAGAATTTGTGAATTTCTTTGCCGCCAAAAATCTTTGAGTTCAGCAGGTCTTTGATTTCCAGCTTATCGTAGGCACCACATGCAAGCAGGGTAATCTTAATCTGGGTGTCGTTCAGGCGTTCGCCGAGAAGCACAACGTCGTTCATGTCGTAGTCAGCTGTCTCGGGCTCATCCTCGAAGCACATGATGTAAGAAGCAGCAGCAGGCTTAACAGGCTCTACTTCAATCACTACACCACTGGAAATTTCAATGATCATATCACTGAAGTTACAGTCGGCACCATCCTCGAAACAAAGGTATGCCTTGTTGTTGGCACTAAAGATACCGATACGTGGGCTGTCCCATGTCATGCCGTAAGGGGTGCTTCCGTTTTTCGTTTGGGTCTCTAACTTATTGCCGTTCTCTTTGACAGACTCCATGCTGATGTCGGTGCTCAGGGCCGAGAAATAGTGACCAAAGATATGGTTGTTCTCGATATTCAAAGGACCGTAACCATAGGTACATCCATTCAAACACTCAGTAGTGGATTCTCCTTTTGCTTTCTGATTGAGGAAACCAATGTAATAGCCAGCGGGAATAGAAAGACTCTGGGGTGTTGCACCAGCTGTGATTGCGTTATCACCATAGTAGGGAAGCAGGTACTGGGTGTCTCTGTGGTACTTTCCATCATCGCCCTTGTAACCATGGAGTGCTTTGAACTTTGGCAGACTCTTGATGAACTCAGCCAACTTCTGGTCATCTTTTAGCTTGTCAGCATTCTTGACAGGGTCAAAATAGTAATAGTAGATGTTGTTATAGGCACCTTCAGAGGAATTCATCTGGAGGGGAATAATGGTCAAAGGCTCACCTGAGCTGACAAAATGGTTCTTAAACTCCTTAAAGTAGTTTGTGCCTTCTACTAAACTCTTCCAGTTGTTTGTCTTGTTACCATTGCCAGTTACGATTTCTCCATCTGTCTTGGGGAGGTAGTATTTTACCAACCACTGGATTGTTGTCAAGTCTTCAGAGTCATCGACAGCTTTCTGAATGGCACCATCCTTAATTTGCCAGCCATTGCTTGTGGCATTAACAGGTGACCATAAATAATCGTTCAGCCAAGAGCCGTTGTTCCATTCAGTATGTCTTCTTTTAGATCCTTTGTTTCCAGTCTGGTCGTAGTAAACGGTGTAGCCCAGTTTTTTGGCTTCTTCTGCACGGAGTGCGTTGAAAGATTTTGCGGGATCACCCAGCACTATAGCACTCAGTAAAGGATAGGTGTTTTCATCGCCTCTAGTCATGCGAGAAGCAGCGGCAGACTCAGTGAAGCTGACTTCTTTCTCGCCAGTGCTGAATGCTTTAACAAAGTATTTTCCATTGTTGTCAACACATGCAGCAAACAGTACATCATATACGTTGGGGGCATCGAAAACAAGCGTCACCTTTTCGTTATTCTGAACTGTAGCTTCATTCAAAATAGTAGGATTGGCTTGTCCCACAGGAGGCTCTGTCAGAATCTGTACCTTAGAAACTCCGTTCAAAGGCGTGATGGTAACAGCTCCCTGTTTGATTGAACTCCAATTCTGATTGGTATCAATGTTTCCAAAGACATTCTGTGCATTGGCTTTGATGGCTTCCTTGTCAAGAATAGCATCTTGTATGCCATCAATAGCATCACTTGTGTGATCAGAACAACTGGCTAAAAATAGGCCAGCAAAAAGAAATAATGCAATTTTTTTCATGATTTGTACCTGGTTTATGTCTATTTTTTGTTTTTGCTTGCAAAGTTAAGACAATTTATCGACAAACGAGGCTAAAAAGATATCGTTTTATGAAAGTTTAACAATTAGAAGTCGATGTTAAATTTTCCGTTGATTTGTCTGCCTGTCAAATAGTTGGGTACCGCCCATTGACGATTGGTCACATCTGTTACCCAATAGTAGCTGTTGACATTGGAAATGCCAAAGAGGTTCAGACAGTCAAGGCCTAACCACACTTTTTTTATGACAGATTGCCTTGAAGCTTTTTCTGAATCGAAAACCAGATAGCTCATTCCGATATCGGCTCGCTTGTATGCTGGTGCACGGAAGTTCTGTCCTTCAAGTCCTCTGTGCGGCGCACCGAAAGGCAGTCCGTCGGCATAGGCCAGACGTAGTGTCATCTTCCATCGCTCTGTACCAGGGAAATAGTCGGTAAAATGCAGGTTTAGCGCATAGCGTTGATCGGTAGGCATGGAAAGCCATTGTCCGTTCATCTTCTGCTGTGTACGCATGATTGAGAACGACAGCCAAGAGTCTGTGCCAGGTACGAATTCACCATAGAGTTTCAGGTCGAGACCTGCAGTATATCCAGAACAAAGGTTTTCTCCGTAATAAGTTATCTTTACGTTCTGAACATTATAGGGAATCAGATTCGAAAGGGCTTTGTAATAGGCTTCTGCGGTAAATTTAAACGGACGTTCTTTCATCTGGAAACGATAGTCCATTGCTGCAATGAACTGTAGCGAACGCTGATTCTTGATGTTTTTATTGAGTGTAACCACTGTAATGCCTGTACTTGCTGAAGTGGTTGTATCGCGTAGTTCCTTATAGAAAGGTGCTTGGTAATAGACGCCTGTTGCAAAGCGATAGGTAAGGTCTTGGTTGAACGCAGGAACTATTGCCAGCGATAAGCGAGGCGAGAGTATGGTTTCCTTGTTAAACGACCAGTGTGCGAATCTCACGCCGTAGTTCAATGTGAAATGCGAGTCGTCGTGGTGCCACCGTACTATGTCCTGAATGTATCCTTCTATGCGAGTGGAGTTGATGTCGTTTCTTGACGAGAGCGTATAGATGAGGTCCAGCCGATTGCCAGTATGTGGTATGGAATAACCGCTGGAGTCGCGCATCTCGTATTCGCGGCTCTGTTCCTTGATATGTTCCCACTTATAGGTTAGGCCAGCTTCAACATCGTGTTGACGGAAACGGTGATTGTATGTCAGTTTCAGGCTTTGTACGTCGGCTGTGAGGTAGTTACGTGCATGTTCGGCATAGGTGCCAACACCCAGATTGTCACTACTCTGTGCTTCATTCAGCCAGTATTGTCCCTGGATGTCATAACATTCCTGCTCCTTGGTGTGGAAGGCCGACCATAGTAGCTTGACGTGTGTGGAATCGCTAAAATGTCGTGTGATGCCTGCTGTGCCGAAGAGCGTACGGAATATATCCTTCTCCTGTCCGTCGAAATAGACTTTGAAGGTCTTGACATCATTCATCGTACCAAATGATGTCTCACGATCAGTAGGGATGAAATTATAGTGGTTCTCTGAGATGTTACCAAGGAAATCCAATGTCCATCGTCTGTTAGGCTCATAAGTGATATAGGTCTGATAATCCAACTGGTTGGGACGGTATTCGCCAGTTGTTTCTAAAGACCCCAGCAGGTAACGGTTGGTCTTATAGCGTAAGCCGTGACTCATTGAGAACTTCTTGTTGCTCATGCCTACATAGGCACTTGCTCCCAAAAGTGATGCCATAGCAGATGCCTCGAAGGATTTCGGACGCTTGTAGGTGATGTCAAGGGCACTCGACATCTTGTCGCCGTATTTGGCAGAGAAGCCACCGCTGGAAAAGCCGATACGCTCCACCATGTCGGGGTTAATAACGGATAGACCTTCCTGTTGTCCGCTACGGATGAGTAGTGGACGGTAGACTTCCACATTATTTATATATACGGAGTTCTCGTCAAAGGAACCTCCTCGGACATTATACTGACTGGACAGCTCATTGTGGGTTGAGACACCGGCCTGTTGCTGAATCAGTTCCTCTACGGCATTGCCGCTTGTAGAGGGTACGGCCTTGATGTCTTTGATGTCCAACTGCTCCATTGCGTCTGTCTGACGGCGTTTTTCTGTGACGACCACTTCATTGAGTTCATCCATTGGAAAGAGTTGTATTTGAAGAGTCTGTGTCGTCTTGGGGTTGCGAAGTACGCGGGTGCGTGATTTATAGCCAATCATCGAGAACTTCACAACGATGGAGTCGGCCGATTGCAGTTTCATTTGAAATTCACCATTCAGGTTTGTCATCGTTACCGTTGCTTGTTCCAAACAAGAAACAGTAGCGAGCTCTAAAGCATTGCCGTCTTCGTCAGTAACCTTACCTTTTAAGGTGAACGATTGAGCCATAGCTATCATGCCTGCCAAGAGCATGGCAGACAGCAATATGTGTCTTTTGGCAAATTGTTTCATCAAAGGTAATAACGCAGGAATCAGGCTTTTATTATCTTAATCCCTATAAAACCATGATAACATATCGTTTATCCATCCGATAGTACAATGGAACCAGCGATAGCTGCTGGTGGGCTTGCCACCAAAACTGAGAATAAAGTCACGGTATGCATTCTTCTTGTATGGAAGACCTACGTCCAGGAAGAAGATGTGCTCATAGCCTTTAGTGTGAGAATCCTTGATAGCGTGCCAGATGGTGAGTTCAGCCGGATGCAGGAATGCGTAGGTCTTACGTCGATAGGCAGCATACCATAGATAGGCCTGGTGTTCACTATATACCAAGGCTGAGCATCCTATGATGCGTCCACGGTAACGCGTCACGTAAAGTCGTCCGTTATCACTTTCTTGTAACCCCCTGAAAAACTCATCGGCAGGAATATAGCGTTTGGGCTTGAGCCAGTTGTGGTGACGCAGCAGTTTCATGAAATCCTGGAAGTCAGCTTCCGTCTGTACCTCATCGGTGATGACACCACGTTTGTATGCCATCTCGATACGGTGTTTCATGCGCTCGCTGATGCGTTCTTCTGGTGTATGTGAGTGCAACGAGTTGTGAATGCTGTTCCATCGGACTGGAAAGTAGTGCTGCTCTCGTAACTGCTTGTAGGCAAACATCTTATTACTCAGATGGCTCACCTCAATGTATAGCGTCCAGCGGCCTATCTTGGCAGTCAGTTGTTCCAACATCATTCCAAACAACGTGGCACGTTGCTCATTGTATTGAGGATGATAGACTCCTTCGCCCAGAATCATACAATGACGATAGAGATAAGGGGGGAAGAGCGAAGAGCGATAACGTACCAGTGCCAGCATCTGGGCGGCTATTGTGCCGTCCTCTGTCTCAACCGTAACCATGTAGGGCTTTAGTCGTGATGTCTTCTTTGCCAATCTGAAATACTGGGTGCTGTGGAAGATATTCTCTTCACGCAGCGACACAGGCAGATGACTCTGTTTGGTGTAGATGTTAATGGTTAGTTCGCTCATCGGCCGCAAAAATACAAAATCTTTCTTAAAAAGAATGTGTTTTTGACAGAAATTGTTACCTTTGCATGAAAATATTAAATCAAAAGCGTAATGACAGACTTTAAGACCTTGGCGCAAATGCGCCGTTCGCATCGTAAGTTTACGGAACAGGAAATTGATGGGGAGGATGTAAAACTGATCCTTCGTGCCGCCCTGATGTCACCTACATCGAAGAGCCAGCGTGCCTGGCAGTTTGTGGTGGTGGATGATAAGATGGACCTTGAGAAATTATCGGATGCCAAAGAGATGGGCGGTCAGTTCCTGAAGGGTGCCCCACTGGCAGTTGTTGTACTGGGTGATCCTGTGCAGAACGACTGCTGGATAGAAGATGGCTCAATAGCTGCAATCTCTATGCAGTATCAGGCAGAGGAATTGGGACTTGGCTCCTGCTGGGTGCAGATGCGTGGTCGTGGGTTAAGTGATGGCACAAGTGCTGATACCGTGATACGTGGTATCTTGGATATTCCTGAGAACTATAGCGTGCTTTGTGTCATTGCCATAGGACATAAGGCAGATGAACGTCAGCCTCAGAATGAAGATAAACTGAAGTGGGAAAACGTACACATAGAGAAGTGGTAAGTGAGAAGTCTTAAGTGGGTATGGATATTGTATTTGTAGGTGCAGGTCGATTGGCTACTCATCTGGCGAGGGCTTTGAAGGATGCCGGTCATCAGATTAAGGCTGTCTATAGCCGTACGATGGAGTCGGCTTCTGCCTTGAGTGCTCTGGTTGGTGGTGTGCCTACGGATAGTATAGAGGCCTTGCCTCTTGATGCTGATGTCTTTATCCTCTCTGTGAAGGACTCTGTGTTGCCCGCTGTTATAGAGCAGTTGCGAGTAGGTAGGGAAGGGCAGGCGTTTCTTCATACCGCTGGATCTATCCCTATCTCGGTCTTTGGTACCCATACACATTGCGGGGTGCTCTATCCTATGCAGACGTTCTCAAAGGAAAAGACAGTGGAATTCTCGCGTGTACATATATTTATAGAGGGGAATGATGCTTCTACACTCCGTCTGGCTCTGACGTTGGCACAGTCGGTGAGTCCCTATGTGCATGAGTTCTCAAGCGACGAGAGGCGCTATTTGCATCTCTCGGCTGTCTTTGCCTGCAATTTTGCCAATCATTGTTTCACCCTTTCTTCCAAAATTCTGGAGGCGCATGGCTTGTCGTTTGACGTGATGTTGCCGCTAATCAGGGAGACCGCAGAGAAAGTGGAGACAATACATCCTCGTGAAGCACAGACGGGACCTGCCGTGCGAGGTGATGAAAACGTGATGGAGGCACAGAAGGCTCTTCTCTCCAATGAACCTGAGATGCAGCAGATATATGATTTAATGAGTAAAAGCATACAAAATACAGGCAAATGATAAACTACGATTTAAACAAGATACGCGCTATCATTTTCGATATCGATGGTGTACTCTCTGCCGAGACCATTACGCTGGGTGCTGATGGATGGCCTTTGCGTACGGTGAATATCAAGGATGGTTATGCCATTCAATTGGCTGTAAAGATGGGGCTTCATGTCGCTATTATGACAGGTGCAAATGTGGAATCTATCCGAGTGCGCTACGAGGCACTTGGTGTACAGGATATTTACGTGGGGTGCTCGGTGAAGATCAAGACCTATGAGGCTTTTCTTGAGAAATACGGTCTGAGTGAAGGCGAGGTGATGTATATGGGCGACGATATTCCCGACCTTGAGGTGATGCGCAGGGTAGGGTGTCCCGTTTGTCCTAAGGATGCCTGTACGGAAGTTAAGGAAGTGAGCCTGTACGTCAGTCATCGTGACGGTGGCTACGGCTGCGGACGTGATGTCGTAGAACAGGTACTTCGTGCTCAGGGTAAATGGTTGAAGGACGAAAAAGCTTTTGGATGGTAATGCTTGAGAATTTGCAGAAATATCATATCATATTGGCCAGTAACTCGCCGCGTCGACGTGAGTTGTTGGGGGGGCTGGGCATTCCTTTTGAAGTAAAGGTGTTGCCAGATATCGAAGAAAGCTATCCGAAGGACCTGCCCGTAAGTCAGATAGCAGAGTATATTGCCCGTGAAAAGGCGTTGGCTTATCGCAATCTGATGGCTGACAATGACCTGATTATCACGGCAGACACCGTAGTTATTGTGGGTGATGAAGTGATGGGTAAGCCTGTTGATGCCGATGATGCACGCCGTATGCTGCGTAAACTAAGTGGTGTGGCCCATCAGGTTACAACAGGTGTCTGTCTGACTACGAAGCAAGAGCAGCGTCATTTCTCTGTAACAACGGATGTGACGTTTAAGACGCTGTCAGAAGAAGAAATCAATCATTATGTTTCTGTGTATAAGCCATTCGACAAAGCAGGAGCCTATGGCATTCAGGAATGGATTGGCTATATTGGCGTTACACAGTTGAATGGTAGCTATTTCAATGTGATGGGGCTACCGGTTCAACGAATATACACGGAAATCTCAAAGATACTATAAGAAAATATTACTGTCTGCTAAACACGAATTTCCTTTCTGAACCTGTTTTGTAGTCGGCTAATCCAGGAAATCAGCCCCTTTCCAAGCCCCCTGTCGCACTATTCTGTGGCAGGGGGACTGCTTATGGTCTCCTTGATGGCCACCTCCCAGTCCTTTTCCGGGTGCTCGAGGAATCCCATGACATCGATGTAGTACATCAGCATGATCCTGACGATGGTCGCCAAGCCGGAAAAGCTCCAGGTGTGTGTCACACCTCTCTGTAGCAGCGTGAGCAGCAGGTTCTTGCTTAGGCAAGCGGCAAAGCCGAGCGGGCGATGAGCGTCACCCATATCTGTACCTTGATGGCGTAGGCAATCTCGCCGTAGAAGTAGCGCAGGGGAAGTGAGGATGTCACCTGCCGTCAGTTTGTCTGGTGAAAGCAGGAAATGGTCGTGCTTGGCTGCTGAGGTGAACTGGATGTCGCACGGAACGCCCTCGTTGGCATGGATGACAGAGTGCACCTTGATGCCGCCTTTCTTCTTCCCCGTCTTCGGATTGCGCCCCACGCCCTTGAAAATGAGGTTCGAGAAGGGAGGTGCCGGGATGTTGATAACATCGTGGAGGGTACCGGCTGACGGTGATGGAGTCGATGATTTGCAGCCGCTTCATCCACTTCGGCACCTTGTGGGAGCAGCTGTCCGACGAAAGCCTGTCCTTGTAGGTCAGGTACAAGTCCATGTAGATATTCCCGAAGATTCCCTCATCCCTCCGCGAGTTCGCATCCGAGAGAGTGGAGCACCGTGGCAGGTCCATAATGCCCAGATGCTGAAGCTTGCGGCACTCCATCATGGTGGCTGAAGTGATTTCACGCAGGGAGTCGAAGCGGGAGATGACTGCGTAGAGCATCACCGTCAGGTGACACCACGCATTGAACTTCTTCACGTACCTCTCACCGCTGCCATCGCGGCTGATCTGGAGAATTTTTGCCTTGTTCAGGTAATTTAACAGCTGACCCAGTATCGGCTGTCCGAGAAAATGTGTACTTTTGCCCATGATTTGGCTATCGATTTGGTTTGGAAGCTGCAAAGATAGCCAAAAGGGCTGATTCTCGTGCGAGAGTCGGCCCAATTTTTCTCATGCGCATACGTGCGCGAAGAAATCAAGGTTTAGCGAACAGTAATAATAAGAAAAAATGAAAGGGAACCTCTGTTGGTTCCCTTTTATGGTGCTCTGGATAATTATTCGTCACCGTATTCAGAGAGGTTCTCTGCCTCTTCGTCAGGATCGCCGCTGCCTAAGTCCATCATAGTAGAATAGTTGTCCTCTGTGATATCGTCATCATTAGGATCTTCAATCTCAACATCATCCTCATCGGGCTTGTTGTAGTTGTCCTCTATTTCTACATCCTCATCGTCATCCTCCTCGTCGTTGTCACTATGCGTGTTAAACTTCATGCGAGGCTTCTCTGCTTCTGGTTTAACCTTAGCAAAGATGGCTTCTACCCATGTGCCTTTTTCCACTTCCAGTACTTCAAAGCCATCTTCTAACTTCTTTTCGTATAGACCTCCTTTTTTGTGCAGACGGTCTTTAGGAAGTGTTGTCGTGGAGATGTCGAAGCCACTCTCAATGATATCCTTGATACTTTGCGACAGGGAATCCCATCCACCACCAAAGTTGCGGTCAAGTACCTCGATGAGTTTAGCTGCCGTAATATGGCGTATGTTCTCGTAGGTCAAATCGGTAACGCGCATGATAGGACGTTTTTTAATAGCCCATGTGATTTTTGAATTGTCATCGAGTTTAACCTGACCAATTTTGTAGCCCTGCTTTTCGTATTTTGTTTTGAATATCTGAGAGTCGTTGGGAACTTCTTCTATCATGAAGGCAGAACGAATGATATCAATACAGCGGCGCATATTTTCCCTCAGCTCAATATCCTTGTCTGCAGCTTCCCACATACGGAAAATGTCGTTTTCCTGGATGTCCCAAACGGTACTTTTCGTCAGCGTTTTCAATGTAAGTGCTTTCTTTTCTTCTTGCTGTTCCATAGTTTATTTTTACTTTACATGTGAATCTGAGCGCAAAGATACAAAAAAAAAACGATTTGCAATGAAAAATATGAAAAATGTTGTTATCTTTGCAAAATGAAAGAGAATATTCTAAATTTGTACTTGGACGAGATAGGACGTGAGCAGTTGCTTTCTCAGGAAGAAGAGTCCTGTTTGTCGGCACGTATTCAGAAAGGCGATAATCGTGCATTGAACCGTCTGATAGAGGTCAACTTACGCTTTGTTGTAGTCATTGCCAGACAGTATCAGGGCCAGGGTCTTGAAATGGAAGATTTGGTAAGCGAAGGTAATATTGGCCTTATGAAGGCAGCCCGTAAGTTTGATGCCAGTTTTGGATTGCGTTTTGTCAACTATGCGGTTACGTTTATCCGTCAACAGATAGAGAAAGCACTGAACAAGGAAAGTGCAGAACAGCGTTTAGAGAGTGATAAAAATGGCCATTCTCGTTCTGTAGATTCTCCATTAGGCTCTAAGGCGAATGTGAGTCTTCTTTCAGTTCTGGCAGATGCTAATTCTCCACTGGCTGATGAGCGTGTTTACAGTTCAAATATAGAATCGGTCGTGGAATTTGCCTTGCAATCATTGTCAGAGCGTGAGCGCAACGTGATCAATGCCTTTTTTGGCATAGGTCAGGAGCGCATGACAATGATGGAAATTGCAGAAGAAATGCAGTTGAAGCGCGAGCGTATTCGTCAGATTCGTAACAAAGCCATTCGTCATTTGAAGAAAGTCTATCGCAAGCGTTTATCAGAATTATAGAAAGTTTCTATCTTGAGATTTGTTTTTTCGATTACTTATTCGTACCTTTGCACCCGCAAACATTTATTCATCAATAAATTAAGTAGAAAAAAAATGAAAGCATTCGTATTCCCTGGCCAGGGAGCACAGTTCGTAGGAATGGGTAAGGACCTCTACGACAACAACGCAACAGCAAAGGAACTTTTTGAGAAAGCAAACGAGATTCTGGGTTACAGAATCACTGATATTATGTTCGCAGGTACTGACGATGATCTGAAGCAGACCAAGGTTACTCAGCCCGCAGTATTCCTTCACTCAGTTATCAGTGCCATCTGCATGGGTGACGCTTTCCAGCCCGCTATGACTGCTGGTCACTCTCTGGGTGAGTTCTCTGCACTCGTTGCTGCCGGTGCTCTCTCTTTCGAGGATGGCTTGAAGCTGGTTTATGCCCGTGCTATGGCTATGCAGAAGGCTTGCGAGGCAGCTCCTTCTACAATGGCTGCCATCATCGGTTTGCCCGACGAGAAGGTTGAGGAGATTTGTGCTGGTATCAATCGCGAGGGCAACGTAGTGGTTTGTGCTAACTACAATAACCCTGGTCAGCTGGTTATCTCAGGTAATGTAGAGGCTATCAACGAGGCTTGCGAGCAGTTGAAGGCTGCTGGTGCTAAGCGTGCTCTGCCTCTGAAGGTGGGTGGCGCTTTCCACAGCCCCCTGATGCAGCCCGCTAAGGATGAGCTTCAGGCAGCTATTGAGAAGACAGAGTTCCAGACGCCTAAGTGTCCTGTTTATCAGAACGTAGACGGAAAGCCCCACACTGAACCTGCTGAGATCAAGAAGAATCTCATTGCTCAGCTCACCTCATCTGTTCGTTGGACCCAGTGTGTGCAGAACATGATAGCCGATGGTGCCGACGACTTCACCGAGTGCGGTCCTGGTAAGGCTCTGCAAGGCATGATTGCTAAGATTAATAAGGATGTAAATGCTCATGGCATCGACTAAGATTATTATCTACCAAATTTTTTCGCGTCTGTATGGCAATCGCTGTCAGACGCGAAAGCCTTTTGGTACTATCGAGGAAAACGGTTGCGGCAAGTTTAATGATTTCACACCGTCTGTCCTCAAGCAGATTCGCGAGATGGGTGTCTCGTATGTATGGTACACTGGTGTGATTCGTCACGCTACGATGACCGACTACTCGCAGTGTGGCATCCCTCGCCAGCATCCTGCGGTGGTGAAGGGTAGGGCCGGATCGCCTTATGCTATCACCGACTACTATGATGTTGACCCAGACTTGGCTGTCGATGTCAACAAACGAATGGAGGAATTCGAGAAACTGGTCAGCCGCACCCATCGTGCTGGTCTGAAGATGATTATCGACTTCGTGCCCAATCATGTGGCTCGTCAGTATAAGAGCATCTGCAAACCTGCTGGCGTTAAGGATTTAGGCGAGGATGATAATCCCAACATCGGCTTTGACCCACAGCATAATAATTTCTATTATTGTCCTGGTCAGCCCTTCACCCCCTATTTCGACCTCTATCATGGTGAGAAGGAACCTTATACGGAGATGCCTGCTAAAGCTACGGGTAACGATTGTTTCCATAACGCACCAGGCATGAACGACTGGTATGAGACGGTGAAACTCAACTATGGCGTTGACTATTATGCAGGTGGTGTAGGTCATTTTGACCCCATCCCTGATACTTGGCAGAAGATGCTTGACATCCTGTTCTTCTGGTCAGCCAAAGGTGTTGATGCCTTCCGTTGCGATATGGCAGAGATGGTGCCCGCAGAGTTCTGGACATGGGCTACATCAAAAGTGCGCGAGCAGTATCCTGATATCCGTTTCATTGGCGAGGTGTATAACCCCAATGAGTATCGTCATTACATTGCCTCTGGTTTTGACTACCTGTACGATAAGGTAGGAATGTACGATGCGATGCGCGATGTGATTTGCCATCGTCGCAATACGGATGCTATCACCTGGGCTTGGCAACAAACCGATGATATCCGCGACCATATGCTCTATTTCTTGGAGAATCACGATGAGCAGCGCATTGCCAGCGATTTCTTTGCTGGTTCTGGCGAAAAGGCTGTGCCTGCTTTGGTGGTCAATGCCCTCATGCAGAAGAATCCTTTCATGTTTTATGCAGGACAAGAGTGGGGTGAAAGGGGAATGGATTCAGAAGGATTCAGTGGATGCGATGGGCGAACCACTATTTTCGACTACTGGTCGTTTGCATCACATTTCTCGCCTCTTACAAATATATATAATAAGGTGTTAAGAATTGCTCGCACAGAGAAAGCCATATCCGAGGGTCAGATGTTTGATGTGATGTATGCAAATCAGCAATACTATCGTCAGTATGCTTTCCTACGTAAGGCTGGTAATGAAATCCTTCTTGTGGTTGCCAATTTCGATGATGTTCCCTTGACGATGAATCTGACTATTCCTGATCATGCTTTCAATTACTTGGAAATTCAAGAAAGAGCCTATCAGACTGTCGATTTAATCAGTGGACAAAATAAATCTATTGTCCTCATGCGCGACCAACAGATCGCTATCGATTTGCCTACTCGTGGCGCAGTGGTCTATAAGATGTAGATAAATCCTTGCTAATTCAAAATAAAGAATCCGCTAATTAATTTAGCGGATTCCAACCTTGTGCTTTTAGTTCAAATTCCTGATTGTCGCGTGTGACGAGGATTTTTCCATATTTCTCTTCTGTGATATGGCCTATTAGGCGAATACCTTCTATCTCCTTAACTTTGTCTAAGTCGCCAATAGGAACAGTGAACAAAAGTTCATAGTCTTCACCACCATTGAGGGCACAGGTGGTGACATTCATATTCATCTCCTCGGCCATAACGGCAGTTTGGTAGTCAATAGGAAGTTCCTTTTCATAGATACGGCAACCCACTTGGCTTTGTTTGCAGATGTGCATGAGTTCGCTGGAGAGTCCGTCACTGATGTCCATCATCGCTGTAGGATGAATGTTGGTCTCGCGAAGTTTCAGGATGATATCTCCACGGGCTTCCGTCTGCAACTGGCGTTGTAGCAGATACTCTTTGCCGGCAAAATCTGGGCTGAAGTGAGCCAGTTCCTCAAGTGCTTTCTTGTCGCCTCGCTTCTTGGCATCGTTCACCTGACCATAATAAACGCTTTTCTCACGCTCCAGAAGTTGTAGACCCATATAGGCAGCACCCAAGTCACCGCTGACGCAAATGAGGTCGGTATTCTTGGCTCCATTACGATATACGACAGATTCTTTCTTTGCCTCGCCGATACAGGTGATGCTAATTGCCAGTCCTGTGTAGCTGCTGGTGGTATCGCCCCCCACTATGTCTACATTCCACTTCTCGCAGGCCATTCTCAAACCTGCATAGAATTCTTCTACGTCTTCTACGGTAAAACGCTTGCTGAGAGCCAGTGAGACTGTAATCTGACGAGGTGTGCCATTCATAGCAAACACATCGCTGATATTCACCATAGCCGACTTATAACCCAGATGCTTCAGATCGATATAGGTGAGGTCGAAATGGACACCCTCCATCAGAAGATCGGTGGTAACGAGCACCTCGCTATCTGGATAGTGAAGTACGGCGCAGTCATCACCCACGCCGTACTTTGTTGATTCGTTTTTGTTCTCAAGATCTTTGGTCAAACGGTCAATCAGACCAAACTCTCCTAATTTTGCTATTTCCATTACTTCTTAAACTGTTCCGTTGGATGGTCGGTATTGAACTGCTCTTCCTTGTTATGTTCCAGTTTCTCAGAGCGCACAATCATCTCGCGCATAATCTCGGTCATGATAGGCTGAGCCTTGTCGGCTGCTTCCTGCACCTCCTCGTGAGATACTTCAACGGGATTGTCAAATCCACCCAGATCGGTGACTACAGAGATTCCGAAGGTGCGGATGCCGCAATGATGGGCCACGATAACCTCAGGAACGGTACTCATGCCAACGGTGTCGCCACCCAGGATGCGGTACATCTTATACTCGGCAGGGGTCTCGAAGGTAGGTCCCTGAACACCCATATAAACACCGTACTGTAAGCGAATCTTCTTCTCACGGGCTATCTGGCTGGCCAGTTTAATGAGTCCAGTGTCATAGGTTTCGTGCATGTCTGGGAATCGGGGACCCGTGGGGAAATTCTTTCCGCGCAGAGGATGCTCGGGGAAGAAGTTGATATGGTCGGTAATTACCATCAGATCGCCAATCTTGAAGCCAGGGTTCATGCCTCCGGCGGCATTAGAGACGAAGAGGGTCTTGATGCCCAGCTCGTACATCACACGTACGGGGAAGGTGACCTCCTTCATCGAATAGCCCTCATAGTAGTGGAAACGGCCCTTCATAGCCATGATGTCTACACCCCCCAACTTACCAAAGATTAGTTTTCCACTGTGACCTTCTACCGTAGAAACAGGGAAATTGGGGATTTCAGAATAGGGTATCTCTAATGCGTCAGTTATTTCTGAAGCTAATTGTCCGAGACCTGTTCCCAGTATAATGGCCGTCTTTGGGCTTGTGGTCATCCTTTCCTTTAGCCAGGATGCTGTTTCTTGAATTTTTGCGTACATAGTCTAAAATGTTTTCGTTAAACTTCTCTTCCTGATCAAGCATGAATTTGATGCAAACAGGAAGAATATAAATGTTTCTCTTTACTTCTTTATTGAGTCCCTTAGTCTCCACGATGCGTGCTGCGTCCTTCTCTGTAGTGATGATGCATTTGGGTGAGGGAAGGGTGTCGAACTCGCTGTTGATTCGTTCTATGTCCTTCGGTTTGAAGTCGTGGTGGTCTGGGAAACTGAGTGATGACAGATGTGCGGCGAATGGTGAAATGTCTTCCTTCATTTGCCTTGGCGATGCGATACCTGTTAGCAAGAGCACATTGTGCTTACTGAGGTCTTCAAGGGAATTAAGTTGCCCCTTGCCTTTGCACATTGGTGTCAGCTTCCCATACTCCAACATAGTGAAATAAATCTGCTGATAGGGATAGAGATCCATTGCCTTCGTAAGCACACGATAATCCATGGGTTTCAAATCTTTAGGACATTTTGTGATAATCACGATGTCGGCTCTGTCTTTCCCTTTCAGTGGTTCACGAAGACGACCGGCAGGCAATAGCTCGTCATAGATAATCAAACGATGATAGTCGACCAATAGGATATTGATGCCAGGCTTGACATATCGGTGTTGGAAAGCATCGTCGAGCAGGATGACATCTATGTCAGGCAATTGGTGAGTCAACGTCTCGATACCATGAACACGCTTCTTGTCAACGGCCACAACGATATTTGGATACTTCTTTTTTATCTGGAAAGGCTCATCGCCAACAGTACGAGCTGTACAGTTTTTATCGGCAATCTGGAATCCGTGCGACTTTCTTTTATATCCGCGACTCAATACTGCTACCCGCTGTTTTTGTTGTAGCAATCTTATCAGGTATTCCACATGTGGGGTTTTTCCTGTACCTCCAACAGTGATGTTGCCTACTGAGATGACTGGTATGGCGAATGATTTGCTCTTCAGGATACCCGTCTCAAAGAGGGTATTCCTGAAGCGTGATGCCAGTCCATACAGCCAACTGAATGGCAGCAGCCAGCGGTTTATTTTAATGAAATCGCCTTCCAAGTCTCCTGTTGTTATCTAATAGTGGTGGCAAATGGGAATCGTGCCTGCAGGCGATTGCGCTGACGGTCTTTACGCAGTTCGATAAACGGCTCATAGAGCTCGCCCAGCAATTCTTTCATCTGCTGATCCAAATAGGTGTCCTTCGACTCCTCTGTAGAGGCCAGCAATTGTTCAAACCAACTTGTCTGACCTGGATAGGTAGACGTATAGTATTCTTTGCTTTCAGCCAATTCAGCGGCTTTTTTGACTGCATCATTTAATGAACCGATTTGATCCACCAGCTTGATAGGCAGTGCGTCCGTGGCCACCCACACTCTGCCCTGTGCTATCTCGTGAACCTGTTCTTTTGTCATTCCACGGCCATCAGCTACGATGCTTAGGAAATTGTCGTAACCTCTATCTACATAGGTCTGCATATATTTGATTTCTTTTTCGTTGTCCTTTGCAAAGATGAGGTTTGTCTCGTAGTCGCCGTGCTGATTGGTCTGCACGCCGTCCCATGTGACACCCAACTTGTCTGTAACCAGTTCGCTGGCATTGGGTACAAGTCCAAATATACCGATAGATCCTGTTACTGTTGTAGGCTCAGCTACGATATAGTTGGCTGGTGCACTGATCATATAGCCGCCAGAAGCTGCATATCCACCCATTGATACTACTACGGGTTTTTTCTCCTTCAGTAGTTTGATAGCGTGCCAAATCTGTTCGCTGGCTACAGCACTGCCTCCAGGTGAGTTGACGCGCATCACCACAGCCTTGATGTCTTTGTCGTCAGCCAGTTCCTTCAAGTCCTTAACTGTTTCGCTTCCTACGATGGCATGGTCTGATGAGAATCCGCTAAGGGGCTGATCCACGATCTCACCATATGCATAATAGATGGCTATCTTGTCGCCTTCTTCTTTGTCCTTATCTGGCGTGTTCAGTATGTCCTTTATCGTTACCTGATTGATTTCATCGTCTTCGCCAAGATCCAGTTTGCCTTTGATGACATCTTTGATGGCTTCAGGATACATGATGCCGTCAACGAGTTTGGCAGTTTTGTAGTCATCAACGCTGGCAAAGACCATGATGCTGTCATCTGCCACCTTGTTGAGCTGCTCTGCGGTAACCTTGCGGCTCTGAGCCATCTGCTTCAGCCAGTATTGCCAGATGCCCTGATACATGGCCATACGCTGTTCGCGGTCGTTTTCGCTCATGTCCTTGCGTGTAACGCTTTCCACTGCGCTCTTGTATTTTCCTACACGTGTACATTGGTATTTTACGCCAACCTTTTCGTAGAGTCCAGTGAGGTAGTAACTTTTTCCACCCATACCCTTGAAATCAATCATACCGGTCTTGTTGATGAAGAGACTGTCGGCAACCGATGCCACATAGTAGCTGGCCTGCATATACTGGTCGGCATAGGCAATAATCCACTTGCCGCTCTGCTTGAAGTCCTCCAAGGCGTCGCGAATCTGCTGTGCTGTAGCGGGTGAGTCGAATGTGGTGACACCACCTTCGAGATAGATGCCCTTGACGTCATCGTTGTCCTTGGCCTTCTTAATGGCAGCGAGGATGTCATCCAAACCCATGCTCGACATATCTGCAGCACCAAGCAGTTCGTCAAACGGTGTCCCTTCCTCTGAACGCTCATTGATAGCGGCGTTAAGTTTGAAAACCAACACTGAGTTTTCTTTAACTTCTGTAGTGGCGTTGCTGCTTGCCACCATACCTGCAAACGAAATCATCATGATGATTCCTGCGAAAACACAAAGCGCAATAATTCCACATATCGTGGCCAGTACGTACTTGAAAAACTCCTTCATATTATTTGTTTGATCTTTAGGTTTAAAGCATAATTTCTGCAAAGTTACGATAATTTTTTTATTCAACAAAAAAAACTTATAAAATATTCGTTCTATTTGGTTATTAAGATTTAAATGGTTAACTTTGCACAAAATATTTGTAGGAAATGAAAGAACATATAGATATTTTCATGCCTCGTCTTGATGAGAATCAGGCTGAGCGTGTAAAGGAAGACATGCAGCGAAGTACCTTGGTGCATAATGTGTGGTTCGTAGCTGGTATGCGTTCCAGCGAGTCTCTGTATGATATCGCTTCCAAGGTTAAATCCCCCTATGTGGCCTTGGTGGTGAAAGATACTTCAATAGAATTGGGTCTGGGTGCATTGGAGCGTATGACGCAGGTAGCCGTCGATAGTGGGGCTATGATGGTTTATGCCGACCACTATGAGAAGCGAGAAGAGGATGGGAAGATGATTACAGAGCGTCATCTTGCTATTGATTACCAACTGGGTTCTGTTCGTGATGACTTTGACTTTGGCTCTCTTTGGTTAGTACGCGGTGATATGTTGCGCCAATGGGCTCATGATGCGTCAGCAAAGTATCAGTATGGTGGCCTCTACGATTTGCGCCTTTATTTGAGCCGACAAGGACAGATCCTGCATCTTAACGAGTTGCTCTATACAGAGGTGGAGCGTGATACACGTGCTTCTGGTGAAAAGCAGTTTGACTATGTAAACCCTGCTAATCGTGAGGTGCAGATAGAGATGGAACAGGTGGCTACCCGTCATATGGATGCCATCGGCGCTTTGGTGGATACAACCAGTTTGCTGGAGGTGGATTTCGATGAACAGCCTTTTGAACTTGAGGCTTCTGTCATCATACCAGTCTTTAATCGTGCGAAAACCATTGCCGATGCTGTGAAGAGTGCGCTGGCGCAGGAAACGAAGTTCAAATATAACATCATCGTAGTGGATAATCACTCAACGGACGGAACCCCTGAAATCCTTTCTCAGCTCAAAGTTCAAAACACCAACCTTGTTGTTCTAACACCAGAACGATACGATTTGGGCATTGGTGGCTGTTGGAATATGGCTATCAATGATGCACATTGCGGACGCTTCGCTGTACAGTTGGATAGCGATGACCTGTATTCATCGCCTAAGACATTGCAGACCATAGTTGATGCGTTCTATAAGCAGAAGGCTGCTATGATTGTTGGCTCATACAGGATGTGTGATTTCGAACTGAACACTCTGCCGCCAGGACTGATTGCCCATAAGGAATGGACAGAAGAGAATGGACCTAATAACGCGCTGCGAATCAATGGATTGGGTGCTCCGCGTGCTTTCTTTACTCCACTGCTACGTCAGGTGCAGTTGCCTAATACCAGTTATGGTGAGGATTATGCCATGGGACTTTGGTTCTCGCGTAATTATCGTATCGGACGAATCTATGATGAACTCTATCTTTGTCGCCGTTGGGGCGGCAATAGTGATGCGGCCCTCTCTATAGATAAAGTGAATGCCAATAACCTGTATAAGGATCGCTTGCGTACATTGGAAATCAAGGCCCGTCAGGCCAAGAACAGTTCACAGTTAATAGTTCATAGTTCACAGCTGGATCGCTTTTTCGACCGTCAGTTGACGCAGTGGAACGAGACACGTGAGCGTTATCGTGAGTTGAGTCATGTGGAGACACGCGAACTGAATGTGGGGACTTCTACCTTCGAAGTACAGTTTAATCCTGCCCGTATCCGTTCTACTGGTGCTACTATCACGAAGGAAGCTGTCGCTGCACGTCCCTGTTTCCTGTGTAGGAAGAACCGTCCGGAGGAGCAATTGACGAAAATCCAGGATGTTGATTATGAGTTGCTGGTCAACCCTTATCCTATCCTCCCCATGCATTTCACTATTCCTACACGCAGACATCAGCCCCAGCAGATTCGTGGTATGTATGGCGAGATGATTCAGTTGCTGGTTCATTACCCAGAGTTGATGGTATTTTATAATGGTCCTCTTTGTGGTGCTTCGGCTCCCGATCATGCCCATTTGCAGGCAGGTACATCGGGCATCCTTCCGCTTCAGAAGGAGTGGCAGCGCTTGTCGCGAAACCTCACGGAGGTAGCTCGTCGTGGTGATGATGCAACGCTCTGCGTGGTAGAGGATTATCCTTGTCCGGCTTTGGTTATCAGGGCTCGCAACCGTCGTAGCAGCGAACGGATGTTTGCTGCGCTATATCATGCTTTACCCACGATGGCCAATCAGACGGAACCGATGATGAATATTGTGGCGTGGCATATGGACGATGAGTTTATATCTGTGGTGTTCCCCAGAAAGAAACATCGCCCCGACTGTTATTTCAATACAGGCGACAATCAATTGCTGGTAAGTCCAGGCGCGTTGGATATGTCGGGTTATCTGATTACTCCTCGTCGTGAGGATTTTGAACGTATTACGCCTGAAGCTGCAGAGGAAATATTAAAGGAATGTGCTCTCTCTGAAGATGAGTTTGAACAGTTGAAAAAACGTCTGAAGAAAGTCGTTGTCAACGTGCAGCGTCCGTCAAAGATGGGTGAGGAACCTTTGGTTTCTGTGGGTATTGTGAGTGGACAGAAAATAGAGTTCTGCCTCAATGGCAATTATGCTGCCAAGGGCGAGACTATTTCTGGCTTACAGACGGTAGAGCTGGCCGACGGTGGTTTGCTTTGGCGTGGACAGAACTATCGTGAGCTGCGATTCCATCCTCAGGGTGATGATGTGTCGTTCACTTTGAATGATGTCACTATTGGTGTAGGCTTTCATTGGGAACGTCAAGAGAAGCAGACTTTCCGAGGTACTCTCCGCTTGGTAGTGGAGTCTGATAAGGCTTTGGCAATCAATGAATTGCCAGTAGAGCAGTATCTGGAAAGTGTGATATCCAGTGAGATGAGTGCTACATCGTCGCCAGAGCTGTTGAGGGCACATGCTGTCATCTCCCGTTCATGGTTGCTCTATCAGATGAAGAAGAGAGAGGAAAGTGTAAAGAGTAAAGAAGAGAAGGGCTTCTTCTCGTTTGTGAAGAAAGAAGATGAGTTGCTGCGCTGGTACGATCGTGAGGAGCATACGCTTTTTGATGTCTGTGCCGATGACCATTGTCAGCGCTATCAAGGCATCACCCGTGCTTCTTCACCTGCTGTGGCTGAGGCTATCAAGGCTACGCGTGGTCAGGTCCTTGTTTATGATAATGAACTCTGTGATGCCCGCTTCTCAAAATGTTGTGGTGGACAGACGGAGGAGTTCCAGTATTGCTGGGAGAATATCAAGAAACCTTATCTGGTATCGGTCAGCGACCCGTTCTGTCATACGAGCGATAAACGTATCCTCTCGCAGGTTCTCAACGACTATGACCAGGAGACGCCCGACTTCTACGAATGGCAGGTGGAATACAGTCAGGAAGAGCTCACGGAACTGGTGAACCGCAAGACGAAGCTCGACTTGGGTGATATCATCGACCTCATACCATTGGATCGCGGAAAGAGCGGTCGCATCTGGCGATTGCAGATTGTAGGCACCAAGCGTTCGTTTATCATTGGTAAGGAACTTGAAATTCGTCGTGCGCTCAGTGAGACCCACCTGTTGAGCAGCGCCTTTGAAGTGGAGAAGGTGAAGCCCATACTCAACATCCTCCGTCCGTCAGTGAAGTTCGTGCTCCACGGTCACGGCTGGGGTCATGGTGTGGGCCTCTGTCAGATAGGTGCTGCCGTCATGGGAGAGAAAGGCTACAACTACGACGATATCCTCCTATATTATTATAGAGGTGCGGAAATTAAACAGGAGTACTAAATGGAAAAGAAAAGAAATCCCTGGGCGTGGATACCAACGCTCTATATGGCCGAGGCACTGCCATACGTGGCAGTAATGACTATCTCGACAATCATGTATAAACGATTAGGTATCTCAAATACCGATATTGCGCTCTATACAGGTTGGCTTTATCTGCCTTGGGTTATCAAACCCTTCTGGAGTCCGTTTGTGGATCTGATGAAGACCAAGCGATGGTGGACGGTAACCATGCAGTTTGTTATTGCCGTTGGCTTTGCCTGTATTGCATTCTCGCTTCCCACGTCGTTTTTCTTTCAATTGTCGTTAGCTGCTTTCTGGCTCGTAGCCTTTACCTCTGCTACACACGATATTGCTGCCGACGGCTATTATATGCACGCCCTTGATGACCATGAACAGTCGCTCTATGTTGGTATTCGCAGTACCTTCTACCGTATAGCCACTGTAGCTGGTCAGGGATTGTTGGTTATTCTGGCTGGATTCTTGGAAGATTCTACAGGTGATATACCACTGGCATGGGCCGTCACCTTCGGTATTATGTCTGCAATGTTTGTACTGTTGTCGCTTTATCATGGCTTTGTTCTCTCCAAGCCATTATCGGATAAGCCCGTCCAAGGGGTAACGGTACGAACGATAGCACGTGAGTTCTTTGAAACCTTCCGCACTTTTTTCACCAAGAAGAACGCGCTGATAGCTATCCTCTTCATGCTGCTTTATCGCTTGCCCGAGGCTCAGTTGGTGAAGCTCATCAATCCCTTTATGCTTGATCCCATTGACAAGGGTGGATTGGGATTGACTACAGGTGAAGTAGGTTTTGTATATGGCACAGTGGGAATCGTGGGCTTGACCATTGGTGGTATTCTTGGCGGTATTGCTGCATCACAGGGTGGATTGAAACGCTGGCTGTGGCCTATGGTTTGTGCTATCACGTTGCCCGACCTGGTGTATGTCTATTTAAGCTATGCTCAACCAGAAAGCCTGAGTATCGTCAATGTATGTATCTTCATCGAGCAGTTTGGCTATGGCTTTGGTTTCACGGCCTATATGCTTTATCTGATTTACTTCTCAGAGGGTGAGCATAAAACGGCTCATTATGCTATGTGTACTGGATTTATGGCACTGGGTATGATGCTGCCAGGTATGATGGCAGGTTGGTTGCAAGAGTCGATTGGCTATCGTCATTTCTTTGTATGGACTATCGTATGCTGTGTGGCCACTTTTGCCGTTTGTGCTTTCTTGAAGATTGACCCAGAGTTTGGTAAGAAAAAGTAACTCATGATGAACGGACCAGACAGAACGACTCCTTGGCTCTCCTCTTTGTATTTCGCAAAGGGTATGCCTCGTGTGGTCATCTTTGTCATAGCCTTGTTGCTGTTCCGTCAGATGGGATTCCATGCGACGGAGAACTTGTGCTTGGTCTCGTTGTTCTATCTCCCCTGGGTGCTGAAGGTATGGTGGAAACCATTGGTAGATCATTCTCATCATTTCCGTCTTTGGATTCTCACCATGCAGTTCTTGCTGGCTCTGTCCTTTGCCCTGTTGGCTTTCTCTTTGTCGGAAGCGTGGCAGGTGATAGGTCTGCTGATAGCTGTCTCGTGGCTCACGGCAATACATAATGTAGCTGCTGATGGCTTTGCCCGCTTGCGTCCGCTGACCTATCGCCATTCCGTTGTTCAGGAACTGTTTCGAAAGTTTGCGCTGATAGTAGGTCAGGGCTTCCTTCTCGTTTTAGCCGGCAATCTGCAGGTGTTCTATCGGCATGATATGCTTTATGCCTGGCGGGTGCTGTTCTATTTCCTTTCAGGCATCTTCATGCTCCTTTTCTTCTGGCATGTGTGGACGTTGCCTCGCTCACGTCGTGAGGCTTTCGATACTTCTGTAGTGCAGCAAATGTCAGGTGAAGGATGGAGTAGGGGTGTTCTGTTTCTATTGTTCTATGCCTTTGCTCAGGCGATGGTAGGCAAGGTGAGCATCCTCTTTCTGATTGATACTTTCCGTAATGGCGGTGTAGGACTCTCGCCTCAGGAGTTTGGCTTCGTGATGGGTATCGTAGGTATTGTGGCACTTACCGTTGGCGGTCTATTAGGAACTAGGGCTATTGGGCGTTTTGGACTTAGGAAATGCCTATGGCCTATGACGCTGAGTATGCTGGTACCCTGTGTGGTTTATGTGGCCCTCAGCTATTTGCAACCACGTTCCTTGATGATGGTAGGCTTATGCGTATTAGTAGAACAAATGACCTATGGTTTTGGCTTTGCAGCTTATCTGTCGTATCTGAAACAGATTGAGAATCGCGAACGAGGGAAGTCGTTGATGGCGCTATCGCTACTCATGGGATGTCTTGTCTCAGGTCCCTTGCTCCAGCTCTTTGGGTATAACGCCTTCTTTGTATTAGCTCAGGGCTTGTCTGTGCTTACCCTCCTTTCTGCTTTTATGAAGCCAAGGATCGGTGGGGACTAAAAAATTGGTAAGATTTGAGTGTCTTTCCCAGTTTAAAAAATGCTCCGCAGATTCTCTGAAATGCCCTGTACATCGGCTAAGAGCTGCGGAGCATTTTAGATATAGCCACTAAAGCCCCCTTGTTCCATGCACCTCTTACACCCTCAAAAATGCTCCGCACTTATTTCGCAGACAATCAGCACATTTCATCGTTTTGCGGAGAATTCTGTAATCCTTAAACAAAAAATAAGTATGCCACTTACGATGCGTAAATGGCATACTTACGATGCTAAATGGCTTACTTATGATGCTAAATGGCTTACTTATGATGCTAAATGGCTTACTTATGATGCTAAATGGCATACTTATGATGCGTAAATGGCATAGTTAGCCAAAAGGCTCTATATTCCCAATCCTCCTTGGAACGATAAATCTACGGCCTTACTTTGCTGGATGCGAGAGTGGGGCGGTACATCGTTGGTCACCCAGATGTTGCCTCCGATGATAGAATGGTGTCCAATGGTGATGCGTCCCAGGATAGAAGCATTGGAATAGACAGTGACATGATCCTCTATGATGGGATGGCGGGGAATGTTCAGCATATTGCCGTTCTCGTCGTATCGGAAGCTCTTCGCACCCAGTGTTACACCCTGATAGAGCGTGACGTGATTGCCGATGATTGTTGTCTCGCCGATGACTACGCCTGTACCGTGGTCAATAGCGAAATACTCGCCTATCTGAGCACCTGGATGGATGTCGATACCTGTCTTAGAGTGTGCCTGCTCAGTGATGATACGTGGCAATACCGGCACCTGCATCTGGTGTAGCACGTGAGCCAGGCGGTAATGGGTCATCGTGTTCATCACAGGGTAGCAATAGATCACTTCGCCGTAGTTGGTGGCTGCCGGGTCGCTTTGGAACATCGCTTCCACGTCGGTATAGAGCAGACGCTTCACCTCTGGCAACTGGTCAATGAAATTCAGTGCTATCTTCTCCGCAGAACTGAGTACGTCGTTCTCGCTGCATTCCTCGCAGAACTGCAGGCCACGGGCTATCTGCCGGCGCAGGAGACAATAGAGCTCGTCCATGCTGACGCCGATATGATAAGAGCGCATCTGTTCGTCGCTTTGTCGCTTGTGGAAATAGTCTGTGAAGATGATGTCCTTACACAAGCTCACAATGCGTCTTACCTCTTCCACACTTGGTAGCGGAGCGGTGCCTGCTGGCATCATGTCACGCTCGCGTTCCGATAGCTTCGACAGTTTGGCTACGTTTCTTTGTAGCACCTCGTTCAATTGATCCGTCATAATTTTATCTGATAAACAGCAGTTCGCGGTATTTTGGTAATGTCCACAAGCCGTCTTCTACGATGAGTTCCAGTTTGTCAATCTGCTTGCGGATGGCCTCCATGTGGGGACATACCGTATCGTGATACTGGATGGCACGCTGGTGAATATCCTCAATGCGGTTGGCTACTCGACGGGCTTCCGTGAGGTCTTCCACCAACTGCTCAATCTTCTCTGTACGTTCGGCAATCTCCTCAATGAGTTTCATGTTACGGCTTGACAGACGCTCGGCACGTTCTGCAGGAAAGACATCCTTCATGCCCTGTACGTTCTTGATGAGCTGACTCTGGTAGTGGGTGGCAACAGGGATGATATGGTTCATTGCAAGGTCGCCCAGTACGCGGGCTTCTATCTGTACGGTCTTGACGTACATCTCCCATTTCACCTCGTTGCGGGCTTCCAGTTCCTTCTGGTTCATTACCTTGGTGCTCTCGAACATCTTGATGCTTGAGTCGTCGAGGTAGTGCTCGAAGATGACTGGACACGACTTCTCAACGTCGAGTCCGCGCTTGGCAGCTTCTTTCACCCATTCCTCTGAGTAGCCGTTTCCGTCGAAGCGGATGGGCTTACAGGTCTTAACATCGTCCTTCAGTACTTCGAGGATGGCTTGTATCTTGTCTGTTCCTTTGGCAATCTTGGCATCCACACGCTCTTTGAACGAGGTGAGGGCCTCGGCCATTGCAGCGTTCAAGGCAATCATGGCACTGGCACAGTTGACGCTGGAGCCAGGAGCACGGAACTCAAATCTGTTGCCAGTGAAGGCAAAGGGTGACGTGCGGTTACGGTCGGTGTTGTCAACGATGAGGTCAGGAATCTGGGGAATGTCAATCTGCATACCCTGTTTACCCTTCAGGTTGAACAGCTCGTTAGTCTCCGACTCTTCAATATGGTCAAGCAACTCTGTGAGCTGTGTGCCCAGGAATGAAGAGATGATGGCAGGAGGAGCCTCGTTTCCACCCAGGCGGTGAGCGTTTGTAGCACTCATGATAGATGCCTTCAGCAGTCCGTTGTGCTTATAGACAGCCATCAGCGTCTCAACGATGAAAGTCACGAAGCGTAGGTTCTCTTCTGGCGTCTTACCGGGAGCGTGGAGCAACACACCATTATCGGCGCTGAGGCTCCAGTTGTTATGCTTACCACTACCATTGATGCCATCGAAGGGCTTCTCGTGGAGCAGTACGCGGAAGCCATGTTTGCGTGCCACTTTCTTCATCAGCGACATCAGCAGCATATTATGGTCAACGGCCAGATTGCATTCCTCGAAGATGGGAGCCAGCTCAAACTGGTTGGGAGCCACCTCGTTATGGCGTGTCTTACAGGGAATAGCCAATTCCAAAGACTGAATCTCAAGGTCTTTCATGAAGGCCTGTACGCGATCAGGGATGGTACCAAAGTAGTGATCGTCCATCTGCTGGTTCTTCGCACTCTCGTGTCCCATCAGTGTGCGCCCCGTCATCAACAGGTCTGGACGGGCAGAATAGAGTCCTTCGTCAACAAGAAAATACTCCTGTTCCCAACCTAAGTTCACCTGTACTTTGGTTACATCGTCGTAGAAGTACTGGCAAACATCCTTTGCTGCCTTGCTCACGGCATGGATAGCACGGAGGAGCGGAGCCTTATAGTCAAGGGCCTCACCTGTATATGCAATAAAGATAGTGGGAATACACAGCGTGTCGTCGATGATAAACACGGGTGATGTAGGATCCCAAGCCGAATAGCCTCGTGCCTCGAAGGTGTTTCTGATGCCACCGTTGGGGAAAGAACTGGCATCGGGTTCTTGCTGTACCAGCAGCTTTCCGCTGAACTTCTCGATCATACCGCCTTTGCCGTCGTGCTCTACAAAGGCATCATGCTTCTCTGCAGTACCTTCTGTCAGGGGCTGAAACCAGTGCGTATAGTGTGTCACACCCATTTCAAGTGCCCATTTCTTCATGCCGTCAGCCACTGCGTCGGCTATTGAACGGTCCAGACAGGCACCGTTATCCATCACGTCAATCATCTTGTCGTAGATGTCCTTCGGCAAATATTTGTACATCTTCTGACGGTTGAACACGTACTTGCCAAAGTACTCAGAAGGACGTTCTGTGGGTGCCTTAACCTCCAGAGCGCGCTTCTTGAACGCCTCTTCTACGACCTGAAATCTTAAGTTGTTTGCCATTGCTTTCTCAGTCTTATGCTTAATTTTGGCTGCAAAGTTAATAAATTTTATCAGACTTTCTTTCGTTATTGAATTTTTTTTCTTATTTTTGCAGTGATAATTGATTGATAAATGTTATGCTGACCAAATCCTATAAGTCTTTTTTAGCAATAATCTGCTTGTTTTCGTGTTTGTTTGTTGATGCGCAAGTGGAAATGAATGTCGATTCTCTGAAGTCTGGAAGCGATTCTTTAGTACAGGTATTGCGCAATCAGGTTCAGGAATTGCAGTTGCAGCGTATTATGATGCAGGAGCGCTTGGAAGCGTCAGGGCGTAGTGATTCTATACAGGTTGCTGAGCGTAAGGCGCGAATAGACTCTTTGCGTAAGATTACACCAGGAGCACCGCTCGTTATAGATGGCGATACTTTGCTTGTCCTTTATGCACGCAAGGGTGGGGTATATGCCGAGACACGTGTGGAACAGGCCTATTCAAGGATTATGTCTCAAGGCAAACGCCTGACGATGTTTACTGACTCCGTCTATGTTTATGAAAGTGATTTCTTCAGTGACATCATGGCAGGTAATGAAGTTATTCTCAGTGTTACAGACATTGATGCTTTATGGCAGAATACAACTCGCCAGGAGCTTGCCGCGAAATATTCAGAGATTATCAGTTCAAAGATAGCAGAGATACACGAGGAATACGGCCTGCATCAGAAATTAATAGGCTTGATATGGGTGATTATCATCATTGTAGCACAATATTCGCTTATCAAGGCAACCCTCTGGGTTTACAGGAAATGGCGTTATCGTTTGCTGAGGCGAGTGATGCGATGGGCTGCACCATTTAATATTAAGGACTATGAGGTATTCAATATCAGAAGACGTGGAATCACCTTTTTGTTCTTCTTCCGTATGCTTCGTATTTTTGTCATTTCACTGCAGTTGCTCGTCAGCGTGCCTTTGCTCTTTTCCGTATTCCCAGAGACGAAAACTCTTACATATACGATTCTTGGTTATATCTGGAATCCCTTTGTCGATATTGTGATGTCGATTATTGGCTATTTGCCTAATCTGTTTAAGATCATTGTCATCATCTTCTGTTTCCGATACATCGTCAAGGCTCTCCATTATCTTTCTGATGAGGTGGCATCAGGTAAACTGAAAATCAACGGCTTCTATGCTGACTGGGCACAGCCAACCTATTTTATCTTGCGCTTCCTGCTCTATTCATTTATGTTTGTCATCATCTGGCCGTTGCTCCCCAGTTCTAATTCAGAGATCTTTCAAGGTGTCTCTGTGTTTATTGGTGTGTTAGTTTCCCTCGGCTCTTCATCGATAGTTGGCAATGTAATGGCAGGTTTGGTGATGACCTATATGCGCCCGTTCCGTATAGGTGACTTTATCCGTTTTGGTGATGTGGAAGGCTTTGTAATAGAGAAAACGGCTTTGGTGACGCGTATCAAGACACTTAAGAATGAGGTGATAACGATACCAAACTCAAATCTGATGAGTTCTCAAACCTCTAATTTTACGTTTGCAGCAGAAAACTATGGCGTGATAGTACATACAAAGGTGACTATAGGTTATGATATGAAGCATGAACTCATAGAGGGCCTGTTGCTGGCTGCTGCAAAATCCACCAGGTATCTTCTGCAAAAGCCTTTGCCTTTCGTTCGTGTGACCTCACTGGATGATTTCTATGTGGAGTATGAAATCAATGCCTATACCCACCACACAAATCACCTGTCGGAGATATATTCTGAACTTCATCAGCATATACTTGACCACTTCCACGGAGCAGGTGTAGAAATCATGTCGCCCCATATCTTTGCCCATCGCAATGATTTGGAACTTCAGATACCAAAAAACGAAAATAACTGAATTTGTTTTGCCGTTTAATATAAATATATTATCTTTGCAAACGACAAGTTGATTACTAACTAAAAACTTATAATAATGACTAAAAGATTTTCTGCTATTCTGGCTTTGATTCTCGTGTTCGTGTCAGGCCACTTCAACATGATGGCTGCTAATACGAAAACGACAGTAAGTCAGGTGAGTTCAACAGTGACGTTGAGCGATGATGTTGATTACATCATTACCAGCTCTACACCTTTCGTAGATGGCGGCTTGGTAAACATCACCAATACGGATCATGCCGTGCTGATACTTGATAAGATCAAACCATCAAAAATTACGACGTGGCTGAAATACATTCAGATTAACGGAGAAAAGGCTGTCGATGGAACCAACTGCCAGGTGAAGCTCTACAACCTGGGATGTATCGTGTTGCCTTATGCCGGTGGTAATAAATTCAAGCCGTTGACTGTTTATTCTGAGCCCAACTTCGAGGGTGATATGTGCAACGATTTCGGTTTGGAACATACGGATGGCTATATGAATACGCTGACAGACGCAAAGCTGAACAACCGTATCAGTTCGTTCAAACTGAAGCGTGGCTACATGGTGACATTCTCCTTGAAAGCCGGCGGACGTGGCTACAGCCGTTGCTTTATCGCTGCTGATGCTGATATTGAAATGGCACAGATGCCTGCTATTATGAACAACAGTATCACGTCGTATCGTGTGTTCAAATGGTATGATGCCGGTAAGAAACAGTTGGCAAACGACTTGAATACTGCTACTCTGGCTGCACTTAATGTGCAAAGCAGTTATACGTGGAGTGAAGGTCATGATATGGGACCTGACTATGAATGCGTGCCCAATCACATTTATGAGGACTATCCTTCTTCTCGTGCTATTGGTAGAGCAACGTGGTCACCTCATACGAAGAATAATAACGAACCTAAGAATGGGTCTGATGACCATCCTCAGGATTTAGAAACCATTTTGAATAACTGGGAGAACATGATGCGTACGGGTTTGCGCCTTTGCTCACCTGCTTCATGGGATGGCAGTGACTATTGGAATGCTACAGGTTTCTTGGCTGATTTCCTTGATGAGGTTGACAAGCGCGGCTGGCGTTGTGATATTATCGATCTGCATTGCTACTGGGCAGAAGGAAGTTTCGGAAATATGCATTACTGGTCTGATAAATACAAGCGTCCCATCTGGATCTCAGAGTGGTGCTGGGGTGCTTCTTGGAATAATAATGGGGCTTTTGCTAGTGGAGCTACTGAGGCACAGACAAAGGATGCCTTGGAACGCATCTGTACAAGGATGAACGGCTGGGATTATGTAGAGCGCTATTATTATTGGAATGGTGAGCGCGACCCATCTCGTCTGTATAAGAATGGTTCTCTTACTCCGGCAGGAAAGTATTATTCAGAGATGAACTCAGGTATTGCCTATAATGGCAAGATGAATTACGTGCCAAAGATACCTACACAGTATGCCCCGTCAGATCTCGTTGTTTCTTTCAGCAATAGTGAGAAGGTGGCTACCCTACAGTGGCATGACAGTAATGGCGAGATGAACAATCTTATGGTGGTGCAACGCAGAGTTGGTTTAGGTAAAACATGGGAGACCATCGACACCATCCCCCTCAAGGAAGAGGCTGGTACATATACTTACGAAGACCATCAAGCCACGAATGGCTGCCAGTATCAAGTCATTCTCTGGGATGCCAACAATGTAGAGCGCAAGACAGCTTTTGTGACTGCAGCAAGTGCCACATGGAAGGCAGGCGATGCCATTGAATTGGATGGCAAGACCTATTATATGGGTGGTAATGCACTTGTAAACGGTAGTTTCGATTTTGGCTTTGATGGATGGACGGACGGTAAGGGTAATCCTCTGGCTGCTCCTTATTTCCAAGTGGTGAGTGCTGGTGGCAATGATGGAAAGACCTTTTTGCAGGCATACGGTAATGGAGGTTCCACCTCTGAGTCTGCTGTTAATACTTTTTTTGAGTTAAAACCCTATACAAACTACTATTTCTCAATAGCATCCTGCAATATGCCTGGTGGCATATATGGTAGAATGGGATCTGTTAAGCCTGGTTCTTCAGCAATAACCAATCAGTTTCTCATAGATAATACCACATCCAATTGGGTGACTAAATTCACAAGCTTCAATAGCGGTGAGTCAACACAAGGACGTATTCAGATGTATCAGCTTGCTGCAAAGGCACAGGTTGACCAGGCTCTGCTCTGTCAGCTCTTCTCCACCAAAGACTCTGCTATTGCCGACGGTATCGAGAAAGCCCGCTTGAAGGCTGAGGCCTTTAAAGTCTACAATACGAAAATAGACTTCTTGAACAGCGACCTGACTTCCGTATTCTCCGCTATTACTACGAATGATGCAGATGCATTGGCTTTGGCAGAGAAAGCTGTAGAAGATGCCCTCATGGCTTATGCTTATTTGTCTGATGGCTATTTGCTGACCTATGCCGAGAAAATCCTTTCTTGGAAATTGTATGGCTATGAAGAGTTTAAACAGAAGTTTGATGCCGCAAAGAATGCTACGACGGTGAGTGATGTCGCAGCCAGTTTGCAGGCTTTGGAATCTGCTCTCGATGAGTACATGACTTATACCAGAATCACAGATAAAATCAAGAATCCTGTGTTTAAAGCTACCTCAGGATGGACAACAAAGGCTGGTACATATAAAGACGGTGACCAGAGAATAAATACCATAGATGGCGTAACCTGCTGGAACGCCTGGTGGAGTGAGGTAGATGCCACTGACTTGACGCAGACCTTGGCAGTTAAACAGGATTTGGGCTCTATAGGAAGTTCTCACGGTTTGTATGCCTTAGAGTGCAAGGCTTCTACAGAGCATTACTGCCTCTCAGACCAACACGGATATATTGCAACCACTGATGGTGCTACCATAGAAAAGACTCAGCCCCTTACGGCTGACTTCCTGGATCTGACCACGATGCCTGTAGCTAATCGTTGGGATCTGTTGTATTCTGCTCCAATTTATTTGGACAACAACAGCAAGTTTACTATCGGCTTTGAGAGTTCGAAGCAAGGAGTACAGGATGGTGCATGGTTGGAGTATGGCAACTCATCGAGCTCAAGGAAGAATGATAAGCGTGAGGGATGGTGGTGTGCCACTGATTTTTCTATTCGCTACACACCGCTTTATATACGTACGGTAGTACCCAATCAGTTCTCTACCATTTGTCTGCCTTATGCCCTGCATTCGTCATCCACCATCAAGTTCTACAAGATAGCAGGCATCAATTCGGATTACACACAGTTGTGCCTTCAAGAGGTTGACGAGACAGAAGCTGGCGTACCCTATATCTTCCGCTCTACTGAGGCCGAGGCACATTTCTTGGAATTTGGAGATGATACATCTCAGAAGACTGGTGATGGCAACCTGAGAGGTTTTTATAACAGCGGAAAAGCTCAAGTTGGCTATTACAATGAGGAGAACGGTGTCTTCGTGAAGGTTGTTGATGAAAGCAACCGTCCTACTCGTCAGGCCTACATGGCAAATATCCGTTCGTTTACAGACAATCAAAGCAAGGCTGTTGAGGTGATTGACAACTGGGAGGGCGAGACAATGTCTATCGTTGGTGTTACAGAAGAAGAGAAGGCCGCCAACATGGAAAAGACTGGCATCCGTTCTGTAACGAAGATGCTGCGACAGAATGGTTTATATACACTTGACGGTCGTCTTGTAAACAATCCTTATGTCAAGCCAGGCCTGTATATCAGAGTCCTTGACGGTCGCACTTATAAAACAATGATCAAGTAATCTAATTCTATTGGCAATGATACAGATTAAGCGGAATATATTATTCGCAGTGGTGGCACTAAGTGCTTCCACTGCTTTTGCACAAGAGGCTCAGCGCGCATCTTCCAGTCGTTATCTTCAGTGCAACAAGAAAGCCGATGTCTACGTACCCTTTGGCATCACATCAGAAGGCGTGCGCTACAATCCTACATGGGGAATGGATCAGGCATGGATGGATGAGCACATCATGCTGAAAGGTATCAACCACATGGGTAAGGAGAATATCGGTATAGGACGTTCTGCCTATCGATTCACCAAGCCTCTTACCAACGACTCCGTGCTTAGCAGCGATGTGATTAATATGATTAATCAGCGCAACAGAATCTTTAACAAGGTTTCAGCAACTCTTCCTCTTGTGCTTACTGCCGATCAGGAGGCTGGTACTGATGAGTACTTTGTCAAGAACAAGTCTGCTAACGTAGATCGCTGGGCGGCTATGATCAACAGTCATGTGCATTATCTTCAGGAGAAGACTAAGCATCCTGTGGTGGGAGTATCTCCTTTCAACGAGCCTGACTTTTGGACTGTTGAAGAAGGTGCAACGCCTGAGAAACAAAAGCAGGTGGCCAAAATCCTGAAAGAGAAGTATCCTCGTTTTGCCGATGTGGCTATCGTAGGTGGTAATACGCTGAACGATGACAAGGCTATAGAATGGTATACTTCTGGCAAACAATACTACGATTGGGGTAATACCCATCAGTTGGCAGGTTCGTTCGACAACTTTGCCGGTTTCTTCCAGCAATTGGTGAAGGATGGCAAGACGGGCTATGCCGACGAGATGCACAATGTGGGTGAGGCCATGATTGGTTTGAAGTATGGTATGACAGTTGGTATCTGGTGGGGCTTTGACAGTCGTGCACGCGGAGAGTTTTGTCAGATTAGTCGCAACGGCTGCGAGTTGGCCTATGGAGAACATCGTAATAACTGGACAGCAGCCAGCGTATATCGTCATGATGACGGTCGTGTGAAAGCCTTTATCGGTTCCAGCGAGCGACAGGCAAAGACAACTACCTATCAGTTTCTTTCCAAAGAGCGTGATGTCTATTTCGACGGCTTCGGCCCTGTTCGTGAGTTTATGATGGAGATTCCTGGTGGTACCGACTATCAGGTAGGTCAGACTAATGCCGAGCGTGTCATTGATGTCACTTGGGGCGAGGATGTCCCCCCCTGTATGATTAACGGTACGTATAAGCTGGTGAACAAAGCGTCTGGCACAAAGGGAAATGTCGTTGCCTATAAAACATTGGATAACCCTGCCATCACTCAGGAAAAGTATTCTGGCAAGACCACGCAGAAATGGGTCGTCAAGCCCTGTGATCCTCGTGTTGGTGGTGACTATAGCTTCTATTCCATTTCATCAGTAGCCGACTCGAAGATTCACATGAATGTACGTGATTTCTCTATGTCATCTGGTGCTGAGGTGATGGCATACAAGCAGGATTTATATTCCTCTAATGAACTATGGTATCTTGAGTATGCTGGTGACGGCTATTATTATATCCGTAATCGCGAGAGTGCGTTGTATCTGGCTTCTGCTTCAACGGCAACTACTGCCAATATCGTGCAGTCATCGATGCCCAAGGATGCTGCTAATCGTGACCGACTGCTGTTCCGCTTCATCCCTGTTGACGTGGAATATGATATGGAGGCTCCTGCACAGCCAGTTGGTTTGCAGGCTACGAATCATTCGGCATCCGTACAGCTGAAATGGTCAGCCAACAGTGAGGCCGATGTAGAGGGTTATATCGTGGTGAGAGCCGAGAAGGGTACTGGCGACTGGAATGTGATTGCCCGTCAGTTGGCCGAGCCTACGTTTGTTGACAACACGTGCCGTCCGCACCTCTCATATATATATAAGGTGAAGGCTGTGGATAAGTCGCAGAACATCTCCGAGGCCTCTGATTCCGTGGAAGCCTCACCGTTGGGCGAGCCTTCGATGATTGCCCGTTGGAATTTCGAGGACAATCTCTATGATGATACGCCCAACATGATGGATATGGCTTCTACCGGTGCGAAGTATATTGCCGACACGATAGCTGGCGACAAGTGCCTGAATCTTGCGTATCAGTATGTGCAGCTGCCCTACGAGATAGCATCCAGCGACGAGCTGACCTTTGCCGCATGGGTTAACTGGCGTGCTACGAATGCCACCTGGCAGCGTATCTTCGACTTTGGCAACGATACCGACCACTATTTGTTCCTTACGCCTTATAACAGCTATACAAACAAGATGCGTTTTGCCATTAAGAATGGGGGGGAAGAGCAGACGTTGGATTGCCCGTCCAAGTTGCAGGGTGTGAAATGGAAGCATGTGGCAGTGACTATCGGCAAGGACACCACGAAGATTTACGTTGACGGTGAACTTGCAGCGCAGACCACGGGTATCACCATCAAGCCAAGCGATATCCGTCCGTCGTTGAATTACCTGGGACGCAGTCAGTTTAACGCCGATTCCAATATCAGTGCCTACTATGACGATGTGCGTGTCTACAACTACGCATTGAGTGCCGACGAGGTGAAGAATGCGATGAGGGGTGTCATCACTACTGATATAGAGTCTGTTGATACTTCCGAGGCAGAAAACAACAAGGTCTATTCAATCGACGGAAAACGACTGGACAGACCTCGTATTGGACTTAATGTTATCAACAACAGGAAAGTGATTGTCAGATAAACAGTTCGGGGGCGAGTTGTTATGACTCGCCTGAGAACTGCTTAATGCGCTGCTCCTCAGATAATTTGCAGATTAAGAGCGTGTCGTTGTTCTCGGCTACGATGTAACCATCAAGTCCCTGGACAACGACTTTCTTTTCCTGTGTGGTGTGAATGATGCAGTTGTGGGTGTCAAAGAGGTTGATGTTCTCACCGATGCAGGCATTGCCGTAGATGTCGCGCTTCGACTGTGTCTGTAGTGAGCCCCATGTGCCCAGGTCGCTCCATCCGAAGTCAGCAGGACATACAAAGATTTCCTCTGCCTTCTCCATGATGGCATAGTCCACTGAGATGTTCTCGCACTGTGGAAATTTCTCGTTGATGACAGCCTGTTCCTCTGGTGTGCCGTATATGGGCAGCATTTGCTCGAAAATCTTGTTGATCTTGGGCTGGTAGATGCGGAAGGCGTTGACAATGGTGCTGACATTCCAGATGAAGATGCCTGCGTTCCAGAAATAGTAGTTCTTCTTGATATACTGCTCGGCAGTCTTTAGGTCGGGCTTTTCTCGGAATGATTCCACGCGGAAGATGCCCTTGTTGCGTAATGATGCTGCTGAGAGGTCAGCCTGAATATATCCGTAGCCTGTCTCTGGTCGTGTGGGTTTCATGCCTAAGGTGACGATAGCATCGCTTTCAGCTGTGAAGTTCATACATTCCTGTATGACACGCTGAAACTCCTGTACGTCCATCACGATGTGGTCGCTTGGTGTCACTACGATGTTTGCCTTGGGGTCTTTGGCTTTGATACGCCACGAGACGTATGCGATGCATGGTGCCGTGTTTCTGCGGCAGGGCTCGCAAAGGATGTTTCCCTCTGGCATCTGTGGCAGCTGTTCCTTAACGATGTCCAGGTACTTCTGATTGGTTACCACCCAGATGTTCTCTGGCTTCACCAGCTGTCCGAAACGCTCCACTGTTAGCTGTAGCAGTGTTTTTCCAGTTCCCAGTACGTCGATAAACTGTTTGGGCTTCTCAGCCGTACTCATAGGCCAGAACCGTGCTCCCACACCTCCGGCCATAATTACAAGATGATTGTTTTTCTGTGCCATACCAACTACGTTTTATTTTGTTTTCCTTGCTTTGATGATATTCTTTGCTACGACATATAAGATGGCGACAACCACGATGGCAAGTATTGCATAGACGATGTAATGGTTATACTCTTTGATGGTGTCGTTGAGTTGCTCTTCTGGTACGATGGTGTGCAGATACCATCCCATCCCAGCCAGAATGGCGTGCCATGCTCCGGCTCCTATAGTGGTGTAGAGCAGGAATTTCCAATAGGCCATGCGTGCCAGTCCTGCGGGTATGCTGATCAGATGGCGAATGCCTGGCACCAGTCTTCCCGTGAGTGTTGCCATCACGCCGTGGTTGTCAAAGTATTGCTCGCTCTTCTCCACCTTTTCTTGGTTGAGCAGGCACATCTTTCCCCATTTGCTGTTGGCAAACTTATAGATGACAGGCCGCCCTACGTAGAGTGCCACGAAATAGTTGATGGATGCTCCGAGGTCGGCTCCTATGGTGGCAAAGAGGATTATCAGCAATACGTTGAGTTCGCCGCTTGCCGCATGATATGCTGCCGGAGCCACTACCAGTTCCGACGGTACTGGGATGACGGTGCTTTCGAGCAGCATCAGCAGCAGTATGGTGCCATAGTTCAGATTACTTAAAAGTGTTGATATCCAACTCATGTTGTTCTTATTCCTTTGTTGTCAGTTTGTCTTTGATGTATTGATAATAGTCTTCTGGTTTCACGTTTTCCGGGAACAGGTGGCTGAGTGCCAGCAGACATTCCCTTGGGTTTACCTGGCAGGCTATTTGCAGGTAGTCCAGAAACTCTTTGTCCATTCCCTTGTCATAGCAGCAGAGAGCCATGTAGGCATAGCCTTCGGTGTTGTTGCCGTGCTCTTTTTTCTCGTAGTGGCTCAGGTATTTCCTGAACAGGATGTATGCGCCTTCCAGATAGCGGTTGTCGTAGAACGATACGATGACTCTGAGCAGTGTCTGCTTGGGGGTGTCGCTCAATGCCACTGCCCTGTGGAAGCATTTTCTGGCCTCGTTCAGCCTGTCTGCCACCAGAAGTATATGTCCTTTGATCAGGTTCAGCTGCACCTGGTCGCAATCTGTAGTTTCTTCCTTGTCGAGCAGTTCCAATGCCTTGTCGGTGTCTTTCTTCTCTCCGTAGGCAAATGCCAGCTCTTGATAGATGTCAGCGACGTTTGGCGAGTCTTCCGGTGCTATTTCCAGTGCTTTCTCCAATGCCAGGATAGCCTCGTCAATCCTCTGCAAGTTGATCAGGCATGTGCCTTCATATAGCAATGCGAACTCATCTTCGGGTACTTTTTCCTGATAGCGTCGGTAGTAATCCAGTGCTTCCTCGTAGTTGTTCAGTCGGAAGAGTCCGTTAGCTTTGGAAATGAACGCCTGTGGGTCTTGTGGGTCAATGGCAATGGCATATTCGCTGCTTTCTATGGCTTCGCTGTAGTCTTCGTCCATGAACTGTGCCGATGCGAGTGCGTTCCAATAGCTTGTCGAGAAGGGGTCGGTGTCGATGAGTTCGTTGAATAGTTTCTGGCTTTCCTTGTATTTCCCCATTTCGAAGAGTGTCCTTGCCATGAGTTCCTTGAAGTCGTTGGAGTCTTCGTGTTTGGTTTTTGCCATCCACATCATGGCTCTTTCTGGCTGTCCGTAGTCGTTGTAGATGTTGGCTACGTCGACCACGAAGTCTGGCTGCTCGTCTTCCGGCACGTCTCTGAACACTTCCCTGAGATATTCGTCGGCCTCGTCGGTGCGTCCCTCGCAGAGCAGTATCTCTGCGCGGTCGTAGATATAGTCGGGCTCGTCTTTGTCAATGATTTTGTCGAGCAGTTGCCATGCTTTCTGGGTGTTTCCCTGCTGCAGTGCCTCGTGTATGCGATAGGTGAGTGGCGCACAGTTGCCTGGTGAGAGGCTCAGTGCCAGTGTGATGGCTTCTTCGGCTTTGTCCTTGCGATAGGTGTACTGGTAATAGTCGGCAATGTCTACCAGCTCTTCGGTGTCCATGAACACAGGTTCCCCTGCGCTCACGGCTGCCTCGTAAGCTTCCAGGAGTTGGTGGAACTCCTTGCTGTCGAAATAGTCATCACCAGTCTGATTCATCATTTCTCACCTTTAACTTCTTACTTCTTCCACGTGTCTTTCAACCCTACGGTCTTGTTGAATACGGGCTTCTCTGGCGTAGAGTCGGGGTCTACGTTGAAGTAGCCTATGCGCTGGAACTGCAGGTAGCTCAGTGCTGGCAGTTTGGCGGCAAAGGGTTCTATATAGCAGTTGTTGAGGATGTGCAGGTTGTCGGGGTTCATCATCTGTCGCAGTGCGTCGGCTCCCTTGATGCCTTCCTCTTCCTCCAGTCGTTTCAGCTCGTCGCGTGGGTTCTCCATTTTCCACAGACGCTCGTACAGGCGTACCTCTGCTTTCACGGCGTTGTGACAGCTCACCCAGTGCAGTGTCTTTCCCTTGATCTTGCGGTTGGCACCTGGCAGTCCGCTGCGTGTCTCCGGGTCGTAGGTGCAGTAAATCGTTGTCACCTTGCCGTCGGCATCTTTGTCGCAGGGGTGCTCCTCGTCGCACTTGATGATATAGGCGTTCTTCAGGCGAACCTCCTTGCCGGGAGCCAAGCGCATGAATTTCTTCTCGGCCTCTTCCATGAAGTCATCGCGCTCAATCCACAGTTCGCGGCTGAACTCCACCTCGTGTGTGCCGTCGGCCTCGTTCTCGGGGTTGTTGATGGCTGTGAGCATCTCCTGCTGTCCTTCAGGATAGTTGGTGATGACTACCTTCACGGGGTCGAGCACGGCACTGACGCGCAAGGCTCTGGTGTTCAGGTCATCGCGCAGGGCACTCTCGAAGAGGGCCATGTCGTTCAGTGCGTCAATCTTCGTATAGCCAATCTTCTCCATGAAGTTCTTGATGCCTTCTGGTGAGTAGCCGCGACGTCGGAATCCGCAGATGGTCGGCATACGTGGATCGTCCCATCCGCTCACCAGACCTTCGCTCACCAGTGTGCGCAGGTTGCGCTTCGAGAGCAGGATGTAGTTCAGGTTCAGCTTGTTGAACTCTGTCTGGCGTGGGCCCTGATAAGTGGAAAGTGTAGAGTGGAGAGTGTAGAGTCTGCTACCGCTCTCGGCTGTTGCTCCGCAAGCATCAGCCCATTCTCGCATCCACTGTACGAAAAGGTCGTACAAGGGACGGTGCTCCACGAACTCCAGCGTGCACCATGAGTGGGTCACGCCCTCCAGATAGTCGCTCTGTCCGTGGGTGAAGTCATACATGGGATATGCGTTCCATTTGTCGCCCGTCTTCACGTGTGGGATGTTCAGCACGCGATAGATCAGCGGGTCGCGGAACAGCATATTGGGGTGGGCCATGTCGATTTTTGCACGCAGCACCATTTTTCCCGGCTCACACTTGCCGCTGTTCATGAATTCAAACAGCTGCAGGTTCTCTTCCACGGGGCGGTCGCGATAGGTTGAGTTTGTTCCCGGGCTTGTGGTGGTGCCTTTCTGCTGGGCTATCACTTCGGCACTCTGCTCGTCCACGTATGCGCGGCCCTGCTTGATGAGCCATACGGCAAAGTCCCACAGCTCCTGGAAATAGTCGCTGGCGTAGTAGACGTGGGCCCACTCGTAGCCCAGCCACTTGATGTCCTGCTCTATGCTCTCTATGAACTCCGTGTCCTCTTTCTGGGGGTTGGTATCGTCGAAGCGCAGGTTGCACTCGCCGCCGTATTTCTGAGCCAGTCCGAAGTCAATGGCTATGGCCTTGGCGTGGCCGATATGTAGGTAGCCGTTAGGCTCTGGTGGGAAGCGTGTCTGCATACGCCCGCCGTTCTTGCCTGCCGCCAGGTCATCCTTCACCATCTGTTCTATAAAACTTCGGCTCTGAGAATCCGTGCTCACGGTTCTCTTTTCCTCGCCTTCATTCTGTATGATTTCTGCCATAATTCCCATTAATAAATGATTCTGAGTGCAAAGGTAGTGAAAATTGCGCTGAATACAAAGAAAAATCTGAAAAAGCTACAAAAAATCATACTAAAATCATCAAGAGGCATTCGCGCGAGCGAACACCTCTTAATACTTCATTTTTGCATTTTTTTCCTTTTTTACAATTTTCATTGTTATGCAATGCATGACGTGACTCCCAGTGCGGTGGCAATGGCCGACAGAATCGAGATGGCCGTCTGAATCACGAATTTCCAAAGTTCTTTCTTGTCTTTCATGTTTTTGGTAGTTTAGTAGATTAGTAGATAAGTTTTAGGAGTGCAGGAGTGGCTGGAGTGGCTGGAGTGCAGACTTTAGGAGTGCAGGAGTGCAGGAGTGCTGGAGTGCAGACGATAGATTGTGTGGCTCCATTTCTTTTCCTGTCACCCCTTAGAAAGCCCCTCCCTTGGGGAGGGGTTGGGGTGGGCTTCTTCTTTTCCTGTCACCCCTTAGAAAGCCCCTCCCTTGGGGAGGGGTTGGGGTGGGCTCTTCTTAAGCCCCTCCCTTGGGGAGGGGTTGGGGTGGGCTTTTTTTACGGATTCTCAATGTCGCCCTGCTGGTTCTCGTCCTTGGGCTTGGTGTACTCCTCCATTTCTCCCAGGTTGCCTGCACGTGTGATGGCATTGGTTTGGAAGATGCCGGTGCCGCGTGCCTTCAGGTAGATGCGCTTCACGTTCTTCTTCACGTTGAAGTTCTCCGGTGCGTCGGCTCCCGTGCAGCTGATGCCAGCCGAGAAGATAGCCAGGTTGGGCAGCTTCACCGTGCGTCCGTCGAGCACCAGGTGTCGGATGCATACCACCATGTCGGTCAGCACGCCTGCTATGGCACCAGCGGAGTAGGGTGTGTTGTGCTCGGCCATGTGCTCTGCCAGGTCTTCCAGCGTCACGGTCTTTTCAGTGTTCTTCACGCGGGCATACCACTTGCCGTATGCCTTACTGTCCTCGTTCTTGTTTTGATACTTTACGTACTTAATCATAGTTTTTAGTTTTTGAGTTGGTTAGTTGGTTAGTTGGTTAATGTTTAATGTTTAATGTTTAATGTTTAATGTTTAATGTTTAAGTGTGCTGCTTACGCCTTGCAAATGGCCTGTTTGCGCATCGTAAATGGGCAACTTTTTATTAACAATGCAAAGGTACGAAGAAAACTGTAGGTAGCCAAAAATCGGGATGCCGTAAGGCCCGATTTTGATCACGATAAGTGCCCTTATTCGCAGACAGCCCCAAATCGTGACAATGACATCGTGACAAAGTGACAATAAGCACCTGCGAATATGCGCATTATTAAGTTACAATATATATATTATATATAATATATATATTGTAAATATTCTACTCTACATTTTTCTCAAATTATGGATATACCTTAATGTCACGATGTCACTTTGTCATTGTCACTTTTTTGTGTCTTATCAAGTTTTATGAAAAGAATATTCTTCTTCCAAAATGTTTGGAAGTTTGGAATAAATATATTACTTTTGCAGCATGAACGAAAAGAAATTGGCCCAGCTGAAAACGGGGTCACAGCATTTTGATGAGAAGTATGGTCCTGCCGGCTCCCCCAGCCGTGTAGAGTTCGAGGCCAAAGCCAAGGCCTGGTATTACGCCGAGTTGTTGCGCGACGAGCGCAAGCGTCAGAAACTTACCCAGCAGCAATTGGGCGAGCGTATCGGTAAAAAGCGTGAATACATCTCGTCGCTTGAGCAAGGACAGACGGACATGCAGCTCAGCACGTTTATGCTTATTGCCAATGCGCTTGGATTGCGATTCTCTTTGGTCGTAGGATAATATCGATAAAACGATAGTTCCGTCATAATGGCCAGTACCTTATTTCGAGGTGCTGGTTTTTGTATTTTTATGGCTTGAGTCCAGACGCTTTTATTAAAAGATGTGTAATTTTGCGCAAAAGTGTTTATGTATAGAAAAGATTTCGTAAATTTGTAGCCTAAAAGATGTAAACTGCAAATCCCTGCCGTCAAAATACAGAATCGGCATAAAAGGTGGTACGCGCCCCACCTAATTGGGTGGTACAAACAAATAGTAATTAACGAACAACCGGGTAACACCAGCTGACTAAATCAAAATAACAATGAACGCATTAACAAAAGGAGCAAAAGCAAAACCTTTATTGAACCCTTTGTAGGTGGGGGAGCCATGTTCTTCTATATGTTGCAGCGATACCCTAATATCCGTCATGCTGTCATTAACGATGTCAACTCAGATTTAACGACTTGTTATCGTACTGTAAGAGATACGCCTGAGGAACTAATAACTTCCTTGATGGATATTCAGAATGCTTATAATGCACTCTCTACAGAAGAAGCTCGCAAAGATTTCTTCCTCGCAGTTCGCGACCGCTACAACGAGAAAAATCTTGCCCCGTTAGAAAATACAACCAAGTTCTTCTTCCTCAATCGCACCTGCTTCAACGGATTATACCGTGTGAATAAGAAATGACTATTCAATGTTCCTTTTGGCAAATATACCAATCCGCAGATTTGCGACCCAGCGACCATCCGAAAGGATAGCGAGTTACTGCAACGTGTAGAGATTCTTACAGGCGACTTTGAAGCCACTTTTGACCACGCTCTGGGTAACACGCTGTTCTATTTCGACCCGCCTTATTGTCCGCTAAGTGATACGTCCAGCTTTAACGATTATGCCAAGGAGTCATTCAATGATGACGCACAGATTCGATTGAAAGAATATTGTGATCGAATAAATGAGGCAGGTTTTCGTTTCATGCTCAGCAATTCTGATTGTAAAGGCAAGAATGAGGAGGACAACTTTTTTGATGTGCTTTATGGAGCGTATACGAGAACTCGCATCTATGAACAGAACGGGACTCCGAATATTGTAATAAGAAACTACTCATAATCCGATTCTATCGGATTCAGTACAATTAAGTAATTTGATGATTTTTCTTAATTATTTTGCATAAATACGCCGTATTTAAATAATTATTTGTACATTTGCAACGTGAAATATAACATTAATACGTGTTAAGACTATGGCAACAGCAATAAGAGCTATCCCGACACTCTATGGCGAGACGGCAAAAACATTTGAAAGTGAGGCTACGCTCACGGAGCAAAACCCCGGCACAGAGGACTATCGCCATGAGGCACAGGTGGTCGCCGACTTTCTGAAGACATGCACAGCCCTATGACTGTAGAGCAACTTCTAAGCGAATGTGACCTTGTGCGTCTCACAGAAGAAAAGCTTGCCAACTGCAAGCCCTTCAGTTGTGGCGAAGGTGACCTTGATGAATTCTTTGCCAAGGATTGCCTTGTCAATCAGCGCAAGCTGCTTGGCAAGACTTACTTATTCTGTCTCAAAAAACAGCCTGATACCATTGTCACAGCTTTTTCACTCTCCAACGACAGCATCCGTTTGACCAATCGAATAGCCGATGAAGACAAGGAGCAGTTTCTTGATGACACAGATTTGCGCGATAAAACGTTGAAGCGTTTCCCTGCCGTACTCATCGGTCGTCTTGGTACTAGCAAGGACTTTGCAGGTCAGGGCTACGGAACGGCCATCATGGACTTTATTAAAGTGCTCTTCCGCACCAATAACCGCACGGGATGTCGTTTTCTTATTGTCGATGCGTTGAACCGTCCAGATACGCTCCATTACTACGAGAAGAACGGCTTCCGTTATCTTATTGCTGACGAACGTCTGGAGGCCAAATACATGGGTATCGGTGTGGGTCGCCTGCCGCTGAATACCCGTCTTATGTATTTCGATTTGCTTAAACTGAAAGTAAATTCATAATAATGACACAGGCGCAAGCGGTAATAGAGACTATTGATAAGTTGGGAGGCATAGCAACTCTCAACCAGATAAATCAGCACATCTTTGAAATAGAAGATTGTGCGTGGAAGACGA
>Ga0310694_10000275_pt1 | contig 74468 bp, 67 predicted proteins | sample 174DNAGHGhighgp2_FD_203884 | JGI IMG/M metagenome (GOLD analysis project Ga0310694, IMG submission 203884) | Sheep rumen microbial communities from Palmerston North, Manawatu-Wanganui, New Zealand - 1742 DNA GHGhigh gp2 (v2) (version 2) | ecosystem: Host-associated > Mammals > Digestive system...
TATCTGTTACTACTAAACAACGCGTCCTCGCAGAGGCTCAATTAGAACAAAGAACTGATATACCAAAATTACTAGAAGCTAGAAAAAATGCACGTAGAACAAGAAGAAATAGATTAAGATATAGACCGCCTAGGTGGCAAAATAGAAGAAAAATATATAATAAACAAGTCGATGGATGGATACTACCCTCTATGCGAACTAGTTTATTAGCTTATATTAATATTATTAAATTTTTTAATAAATATGTGAATATAAATAAAATGAGATATGAATATAATACTTTTGATATACAAAAATTAAAAAATCTTAATATACAAGGTATACAGTATCAACAAGGTAAGTTATATCAAGAAGAAAATGCAAAATCTTATGCAAGAAAGAGAGACAATTATACTTGTCAAATATGTAAAAAATCTTTAAAAGATTTAAAAAATAATAATATAAAATTACAAGTACATCATATAAAGCCTAAATCTCAAGGCGGTACTGATGTACCGGAAAATTTAGTTACTTTATGTGAACATTGTCATAAACAAGTACATGAATATTTAAAGAAAAATAAGACAGTAACATTTAATATAAAAGAATATAAAGAAGATACAAAATTAAATATATTAAAAGATAGAATATATAATGAACTAATAAAATTAGGATATACAGTAGAAAAAACATATGGATATGAAACAAAGATAAAAAGAGTACAGTTAGGATTAGAAAAAGACCATCATATCGATGCGAGAATAATAGCAGATAACTGCTATAAACGAAGTAGACATGATAGTCAAGTATATTATATGAAGAAAGTGAGAAATCATAATAGAAAGATATATAAAGATAAAATTTTAAAGGGCAATGTGAAGAAGAGAAATATACAGAGTTATGAGAAAAATGGATATAGGCGGTATGATACAGTGAGATATCTGAATAGGTATTGGTATATAGATGGTAGAAAGGAAAATGGTCAGTTAGCATTAAAAATGCGACAGGAAAGATGGATAAGAATACCGAGGAAGAGTAGAGGAGATAAGATAGAATTACGAGACAAGATAAGTCCTATGTATAATAAAGTGGAGTTGATCCAGAAGAGTGGTAAATATATATGAAATTGAGTAAAAAGCCTAGCATATTAAATATAAGAATGTTTTTGAAAAATTAGAAAGAAATCATTAAAGATAGATTTTATTAAATCTATTTTTAACGGTTTCTTTTTTTATTATAATAATTTTATAATAAGAGGTGATATTTGTGGATTGGAAAAAAATAATTAATATTAATCAATTTAAACGTTTTACAAAACAAAATATTAATGAATCATATATATTAATTACTCATCGAGAAATTAATACTAGATTAAAACGATTATCTAAAATTCATTGTTTGTATACAAACAATAAAAGGTATTTACTCCCTGAAAAAATTTATAAAAATGGACAATTTAATAGTAACATAATTTATAATTATTTACATTTTAACAATAAATTATACCGAATATGTTCTCGTGGATGTTTTTCTATTTATAATTTTAATAATTATATTGATATTAGTGAAATAAAAAATGAACAATTATATTCTATCTGTAAACATTATTATAATCATAATCAAATGATTTATGACATTTTATCATTTTTAGTATATGAACAATCATATAGTTTAACTAATATATATTTAATGTATAATAATATTGATATGAAATTAATATATTCATATCAATCAAATAAGTTTGATATTATTGTTTCAACATTAATGCCATTTAAATCAGAAATGAATATATATGTTATTAATTTATATATTGATTATTTAATTATTTACTATTCAAATAAGATATTTAAAATAATATTTAAAAATGATGAATTTGTTAATGACGATATAAATATTTTAACTGAGTTTATTTATAAAAAAATTGATATAAAAATAGATATTACTTTAGAATATATAAAAAATATTTTTTATACAATTAAAGGTAATCAATTAATTATGAATTTATGAAATATTTGAAAGGAGAAATTAATAATGAGTTTGCCACAAAAATTAAAAAATAACCAATATATAGATCCTAAAAATAGTCAATATATTAAATCTAATGATATAGAAGGTACTAAACATTATTATATCTTTTCCTGGCAACTAATAATTAATAAAGAATATAAATTGAAATATGATATTATGAACAATATAACTTATCAATGCACAAAAATTAAAAATGCCGAAAATATTTATATTTTACCATTTTATAAAGATTATTATTTTCAAATAAGTAATTTAACTAAATTAATTTCAGTTTATAATAAAAATAATGAAATTTATTATACAAATTTAAAACGTAAAAAATTAATATTAGATATATATAAAATCATTCATAGTATGGTAGAAATAGATGAAAAGAAATTTAATAACTATTTTGTTGATTGGATAAATAAAGTAAATGCAATTGAGTTGATATTTAAATTAACTTAATATCTAATTGAATTAATTATTAAATTAAGTTAATATTTAATTAAATTAATTATTAGATTTTAAATCAGCGCGGAGAAAAAATAATGCAAAAAGTATTAGATACTAATCAAGTAAAAGCAATGATTAGTAAACATTTAAATAAAAAAATAATTGATGATATGTTAGAATTTGGTTTATATTATAAATTTTATTATAATGATAATATATTATATGCAAAAATAAATGAAAAATATATATCTTTTTATAATTTCCTAGATGATATAGATATTTATTGCTATCTTTATGAATATATGCTGGATAAATATTTTATTATCAATATTTATCCTGAATATGATTATATTTCTATTTCTTTAAATGGTGAAAAATTAGGCATTAATACATTTGAAAATTTTTTTAATGATTTAAATCCTAGCATTATGGCTTATATTAATTCAATTAAATTGTTATATAAACTATAAAAAAGGAGAAAATTAATGCATAAGATATTAGAAATTAATCAAGTAAAAACAATGATTAGTAAGCATTTAAATAAAAAAATAATTAACAATTTATCAGACCTCTGTTTAGGTCATAAATTTTATTATAATAATGGTGATATATTATATGCAAAAACAGATACTCGATATATTTCTTTCTGCGATTTTTTAAATGATATAAATATAGATGTACATCATTATCTTTATGAATATTTACCAAATAAATATTTTATTATCAACATTTATTTTATATATGATGATGTTACCATTTCTATAAACGGTAAAGAATCAGATACTGATGAATTTAAATTCTTTTTTAATGATTTAGATCCTAACATAATGAATTATATTAATTCAATTAAATTATTATATAAGATTTAAAGGAAAAAATAAATGAATCTGCCGCAAAAATTAAAAAATAATAAATACATAGATCCATTAGCGAATATAATTCAATCGATGCCTGATTTAACTATTATACCATCCAAAGGAATATTAGAACATTATCACATATATAGTTGGAGTTTGAATAATTATAAATCATATTGTATACTACAAGAGCCTAATCAATTCAATAAATATCGAATTAATACAGTTAGTTTAAAGCAATATATAAAAATTAATTTTCCTACAATAACTTATTTTATTTTACCGTTTTATTTGGACAAAATCTTTTTTCGTATTGATTCTAATAAGCTTTTAGTTACAGGTAAAACTATGTATCCTGTTGGTTATTTAATTAATTCAATTAATGCTAATGATATTAAAAATATTATTGAATTAATAAATCCAATAATATGTGTAGATTTTAAACAGTTTAATAAATATATAAATAAATTTATTGATATATTTAAAGCTTATCAACTACTTAAACAATTATAGAAAGAAAAAATAAATGAATTTACCGCAAAAATTAAAAAATAATAAATATATAGAACCTATGGAATATAAGTATTTAGAATACATAGAAAAGCCAAATTTAATTTGTCCGATTTATAACGTTTATTATCTTTATGCTTGGGATTTAAGTGTTAAAGAAATCCAATATTTTTATTATGAATCATCTAAATTTTATCGAATACGTAAATTGACAGATAATGGTATTATTACCAGATATTATATTTTACCATTTTATCGACAATATAGTTTTATAATAAATGATACTAGAATATATTTAAAAAATCTACAAACAAATGAATATATTTTTGATTTTTCTATTAAGCGCAAAAAATTATTAAAAGATATATATAAAAATTTTAATTTAATATATGTCGATAAATTAGAATTCATGAATTATATTGCTAATTGGATTAATGTCGTTAAAGGACAACAATTATTACTACAAATATAAAATAGAGATCAATAAAAGACAATGTAAAGGATTAATATAAAATGACTTGGCCTCAAACTTTGGAAAATAATTCCTATATAAATCCATATAAGTATAAATTTCGCTATATTGAAATTTTTCCCCGCAAAATAAAAAATTTTAAAAATATAGATTTATATTATATATATCATTATAATTTCACTTATAATGTCTATTATACGTTATATTTTGAACATAAATATTGGCGTATAACAAATATTGATACAAATAATATTAATATAAATTTTACATATTATTTATTTCCAATATATAATAATTATTGGTTTAGTATTATTAATCATGAATGGATTAATATTTATGATTTATACAATGATAATTATTTAGTCCATTTTTTAATTAAATGTAAAAATTTAATCGATGATATATATAAAGCGGTTTGCAATCTATTAAATCAAAAAGTTAATAAAAATGAATTTGATATATATATAAACAATTGCTTAAATATCATTTTAGCAAATAAATTATTAATAAAATTATAAAATAAAAGAGATCTATTACTAAAATAGATCTTTTTTATTTTAATGAATTAGTATTTCAATAAGTTTTTTATTTTAATAAATTTTTAATTCAATAGATGTTTAATCGATTTTATTACTTTATTAACCGGTATAGATTTAATACAATGTGATTCTTTAGAATAACAATGACCTTCTACAAACATTTTTTTACATTCGTCTTTAGCTTTTGCCGGGCGTAAACAAATACACTTAGTTAGTGGTTTATATCTATGATAATAAGACAAAAATCCCGGCATAAATTTATCTTTTTCTATTGCTTCTTTATATAATATTACACAAGGTATATTAGCAGCTGAAGCTATGTGTACTAACGAAGTATCATGTCCTACATATAAATTACAATTTTTTATTAATTCAATAATTTCATTTAATGTTAATTTACCGGTTAAATTAATTCCTATATTAATATCTATATATTCTAAATCTAATAAATAAATTGTATAATCTTTATCAAAAACTGATAACACTTCAACCCATTTATCTAATGGGTATTTTTTATTCAATGAGCTGCCGCCAAGTCCAACAGCAATTTTCTTTTTATTAGTTAAATATTTATTAATATCTACTTTATCATTAAATAAAGTTAAAGATTTATCTTTAATTTTTGTTTTACAAAATGATTCTAATATATATAATTTTCTTTCTATTTCGGAATACATTGTCGGAGGATTAATTATTAAATTGGTTAATAAATAACTATCAAAATTAAAATCTTGACCCCACGTTTCTAAATAATAATCTAAATTTTTAAAATACATAGCTTTAACATTTTTTCCATAACCAACTCTAATCGGTGCGCCAGATAACCAATTTAAGAATAAGGCAGATATTTTAGGATCCCACATAGGCGAAAAAGCAACATCAATATTAGGTAAATTATTAGTACAGAAAATAATTAAATCTTTTAAAATAGAAAACATATTATTATTATTAGATGGATTACAGGGTAAGAATTTTACATAGTCGCAATTTTTATATATATCTATATACTGTTTTGGCATAGCTAAATAAATATTAGCTGATGGATAAATATTATGTAATTCTCTAATAAAGCAAGTCGATAAAATAGCATCACCTAATCCATCAAATTGACTAACTAATATATTCTTTATTTCATCATTATATTCTCTATTATTTTCGAATATAATATTAACATTATTATAAAAAGTAATAAAATCATTAGTTAATTCATATTTACTTAATTCATTTAATAATGACTGCTGTAATGATTTAAGATAAATCATTTGTTTATATTTCCTTTCTAATGTTTTTATATAAAATAAATATTTATTTATTCGAGAAGTATATTAATTATCAATAATATTTCAAATAAAAAAATAAATTAATATATATTAACAAATAATAAAATTATTAATAAAATAAAAAAACAATATAAACAAAAGTTTATATTGATAATAATGGTAATAAAAGCATAAAAATATAAGTTTAACAAATAACAATAAAACCTTTATCAAAGTTCGAAATTCGCTATAATTAATAAATATAAACAACGATATTTATAATCATTGTATGATATAAATATATTCATTTATATATTGTAAATGCTTATTATTATTTTCTTTTAAAAAATAAATCCATTCTTCAGATTTATTTTTTAAAATTTTTTTATACTTATTCGGTAATAAATTCCAATTAGAAATCAATATATCTAATACCAGCATAAATGGTTTATCCTGTACCCAATTACTTATAGTAAGCATACTATTTTCAAATTCTAATATTAATAATTGTATAATTATATTAAGAAAAAATTTTTTTTGTTTATTAATAAGCATATTTTGTAAATAAAATTTATATAAATCTGCTAATACAAAAGTAATTGCATTTAATTGTTTATATTTATTACTTAAATATTTATATAATTTAAACGAAATATAATATAACAGCTTAAATTGTTTATAATTTAGTTGTAATAGAATATATTGATCTTGATTATCTATTAATGAATAATGCTTTTGTGTTAAATAAATATTTCCTATTAAAGATAGGATTTCATTAATAATTTCTATATTGGAAAAATATTCTGCTGAATTTTTGGGTACATTAAAATTTAAATTATTATATATATTAATAAAATTTTGATAACTGATATTTCCATTATATAAATGCAATTGATTAATTCTTAATGATAATTTTGGTAATACTTGCCCGGTTTTTAAAATAATTTTATTTACAATACGTGTTTTATTTTTTCCTTTAGATAATATGTCAATAATTTCTTTTACTTCATCTTCATATAAATATATGTCATCTTTTAAAAGATGTAAAGTATTATTGTTGTAATGATAAATAAAATCAGTTATTTTTTGCATTCTTTGTCTCTTTAATTCTTTTCTTTTTGCTCGTTTTATAGAACTTTTAGATTTTTTATTTTTGTTCATTTTTAAATTACTTCTTTATTAAATTTTTGTGAAAAATAAAATATTTATAATTTTTGTATAAGGTGCAAGCAAATATTATTAATTTGTTGTAAATCTTCATTATTTTGATCATTATTTTTCTTTATAAGAGAAATCCAATCCTTAAATTTCTTTTTAAAAAAACTTTTATACTTATTTGGTAATAAATTCCAATTTGAAATTAATATATCTAATATTAATAATACTAATTTTTCGGTTGTATAATCATAAATATCATTTTTTTCCAATTTTAATATAAACATTTTTATAATTATATTAAAGAAAAATTTTTTTTGTTTATCTGTAAATATACTTTGTAAATACTGCTGATATAAATCAGCTAAAGCATATGTAATTACATTTATCAACTGATAAGGTACATTTAAACTTTTATACAATTTAAATGAAACATAATAAAATTGTTTTAACTGTTTATAATTTAGATTCATCGGATTATAAAAATCAATTATTTTTTGATCATACTGCTTATGCTTTATATACATTTTTATATATAAAAATAATAATTGATTTTTAATTTCCATATGATTATTATCAATTGAAAATTGACAAAATTTTCTATATATATTAATACAATTTTGATAACAAATATTTCCATCATATAAATAATATTCATTAAAACTTATCGAAAATAATGGTAATACTTGTCCAGTTTTTAAAATTATTTCATTGATTTTTTGTAATTTAATTTTTCCTTTTCCCGAAGACAAAGCTTTTACTATTTTCCTTCCTTCAATTCTATAAGGTACTTGATAATCTTTAATATCGTATAAAGTATCATTTTTATAATGAAAAACAAAATTATTAATGCGTTTTTCCATTGCTTCTATATCATCTTTATCTATTGTATCTAAATCTTCTATAGGACCCAAATTATTCATTATCTAAATCAACTCCTTTTATTAAATTTTATCAAAAATAAATAAAAAAATAAAAGACTAGATTAAATTAATCTAATCTTTATTATTAGTATTTATTATTAATATTTATTTTTTTCTATTAAATTCCATTAGGAAATAATTCATCAAATGCTTCTTTAATTTGTTCAACTGTGATTTCATTAATACAATGCGGATAAAGCATTGTACATCCACCAATATTATCATGAATAACGCAATTATCAATAGCATATTCTGGCTGTAATATTTTTGCTGGCGGATTTTCTAACCAAACATAAGGACATAAGCGTTTATAAATAGATAATAATCCGTTTAATTCTTTATCTTCCGCCTCAGCAAAAAATACTATTACAGGTTTATTATAAGCCGAAGCAATATGCATATTTTCTGTATTATTTCCTACATATAATATAATATTTTGCATTAATTCAATATTATATGGTATTAATTTATTTTTATCAATTAATTTTTCATAATTTGAATAAATATTAGTAGTTAATAATAACTTAAAATATCGTTCATTAACTAAATCATTACTTCTATACATAATATATGTATCATTATCAATAATTTGAGATAAGAATTGAGTTAATTTTTTAATCGAAAATACCCAATTAGGTGCTGGATGAGAAAAATCTACACAAATAATTTTTCTATTATCTTGTTGCTCATCAGTAAAAAATTCTAAAGATTTATCTTTTATTGTAAAGCCTAAAGATTCCAATATATAATATTTTCTTAAAATATCACTAGTTAATTCTTTAGGATGTACAATTAAATTAGTTAGCAATTGATCAAATAAAGATTTATTAATAGAACTATTATCTTCATTATATATATTAACAATTGATTCTCCAAAGCCAATTCTTTCTTTAGCATTTATTAGCCAATTGAAAAATAAAGCAGCAACACTACTAGGCCATGATATAACAAATGCCTTACTTATATTTTTATTCCAAAAATGTTGTTTACCTATTTCAATACAATTACGAATTAGATTTAATAAATTATTAGTTTCTAACTGAACATAAATAATATCATTAATATATGGATTACCAATTAATAATGGCGATTGAATACGCTTGTCTAATATTACTATAATATTAGATTTAGGATAAGCCTTTCTTAATTCTCGAATAAAACCGGTAGAACAAACAATATCATAATTATTTTCTAATATGGTTAAAATTATATTATCAGTTATATCATTATTTTTAATAGTAGCCAATTCATCATTAACTTTTTTAAAAAAAATATTAAAATCAATATTATTAGCTTTTATTTTATTAAATAAACTTATTATATTATTATATTGTTCTTCATACATATTATTTTTTAAAATCCTTTCTTATAAAGAAAATTTAATAATTTAAATACATATTAGAATCAGGTAATCTTTCTGAATCAATATCAGCAAAATATTGCTTTTGAACTACAATACCAGTACCTTGATTAGTTAATAAATATATATCTTTACAATTTTTAATATAATCATAAATTGTTTGTTTTTCTCTTAATAAATTATTTATATCTGTTTGATTAGTTTTTACTAAAATATATTTATAATAATGATTATTCAAATTGTATAAATTATCTATATCACTATTATTATCAGTTAATACACATAAATATAATTGTTGTTTATCATCAATTAAACTAAATACTATAGGTTCTCCATAATCGATAAAGAAATTTTGAACATATAAATTACCTAAATACATTATATCTTCAAAATATAAATCTCCAATATTAATATTTTTATAATTTTTATAAGTTCTTCGTTCTTCTACAGTTTTATTAATTACATTTTCTTTATTAATTTCTTGTTCAGGAACAAACATTCTTCTAATAATATTAAATTCTGGAAAATCATATAACAACCATTCACGATAAGAAGTTAATTCATTAACAATTTCATCATCATTATAATTATCTGGATCAAAATTTTCAATCATAAAACGTTCTTTAGTAAATCGAGTAAAAACGTCTTGAACAGTAAAAACATTCTTTTTCAATTTATTTAATATACGCATTCTAAAACGGCATAATAAATACCTTTTTGTCCCTTTTAAATGAAAAACTAAATATCTTCTACCTTCCATATCATAGACAGTAAATAATTTACATATAATATCATCAAAAAATAATTCACCAAAATATAATTTTCCTAATATATCAATACCTGGAAATAATGGCTTCTGAGTAGATACTTCACCGAATTTTACTGGATCTCTATTATCCCAATGTTTAACTCGATATACTTTTTTCCATTTCTTACCCATTATAATATTCCTTTCTTTACTTAATATTAAAATTTTGTTTTAAATTAATAATATTATTATAAAATTGTTGATAAAATTCATAAAATGCAGTTAAAGAAGTAGTAATTAATGGCTGTAAAAAATCAGGATCTCGTTCTAATTTTTTTAATACATATTTTATAGATGGTAAAATACTAAAATTATATCTACGTAAATAAAAACGTTTATATTCACCATCAATATTAATACATTTAAATACACTTAAATTAGAGCATTCACTTTGAAGATAACTAATATATAATATATCATTTAATTTACAAAAAAAATTATATCGTTGACACGAATAATTTAAATTTATATTATTTATATATGCACTATAAATAATATTTCGTTTTAAATTTAATCCGTGAAATATATGTATTATTTTTTTATTATCTAAATCTAAATATTTAGTAATAATATAATATGGATATTTATTTAAAATTAAAGTATCAAATTCTATATTATTAGTATATTTATATTTTAGATATTCATATAGAGTAATATTCATCACAATTTATACAGCAAATACCTCTTACTTTAGCTGTGGGAAGGAACTGCTCGCCTCCTCTCTGTTAAATATGTCTTGCGCCTAAAAATCAATACCAACTTCTTATAACTAATACCAACAGAAATCTTAGTACTATCAAGTTTACGAATATCAAAATTACCACTTGCATGTCTGCCGGTACATATGTATTTGCAAATAATGTAATCAGTTAAAACTGAAACTAATCAAAAAGAGCTTGTATAAACTTACGTTTAAAGATATAAAATTACTGACATTTTAATATTTATATAGAATAATAATCTATATACATGGTTGAATAACAAAATTAATAGTCTGCTTAAATATATTATTAATATAAATTTTATCAATAGTAGAAATAAAATCACGAATATAATTTATATTAACTGCTGGTGTTTTTAATTTAAAAAATATATTATTATGTGATTTATAAATTTTTACTACACGATTAGTATAATAATATTTTTCTTGTAAATCACTTTTCAGTTTATCGATACATTGTTTTTTTAATATTTCATTTATTGATTGTAACCTTGACATATTTTTATACACAACCATTCTTTTTAATTATTATTTTAATAATAATCATTTTATAATATTAAAAAAATAAAATAGATTTTTTTATCTATGCAATATTATAAGTTAAATTTTTATTAATAATATAAATTAAAAAGCATATTAAAAAATTAAAACTAATTATTTTAAATATTGTTACTATTAATAAATATATTAAAATTTACTGCAGCAAAAAAAATTATAATTAATAATATAATAGATAAAATTTTTGTGAAACATATTCGACGTAAGTCAAAACATATTAACATTATAAATACTAATAATAACTTTATATCTTAATACTATAAAAAGATGTTTTTTAAATTAATGTCTTATTTCTTAATATTTGATAAAAAATTAATAAATATATTAAAAATATTTCTGCAATTTTAAAAATAGCTGTAACTTATAATAGTATAGATAATATTTTCGCGAAACATATTTATATCTTAATACAATAAATAGTTACTTTTAATTCTATGTTTTATTTTTTAACACTTTATTTTTATATTTTTTTTATTTTTTAAAGATTCAATTTAAACTATTACTATAATTTATATATTAAGTTAAAATAAATTAAAAAGGAAAACATATAAGAATAAAGGAAAGTATATTTATAATTTTATTAATTAATATATTAAATTTTTCTTTGCAATTAAAAAAATATTTATATTAATAAGTAAAGCTTATAGTATAATAGATAATACTTTCGCGAAGCATATTTATATATTAATAAAGCTAATACATATTAGTTTTAGCTATTATTATAAATTTATATATTAAATAAAAATAGATTAAAAAGAAAAACATATAGAAGTAAAGAAAAGCATGTTTATAATTTTATTAATTAAATATATTAAATTTTTTTTGCTTATATCTTGCTTTTTTATACTTTAATAAAAATTAATAATATATTAAAGCTAAAGGATTTAGTTTTAACTATTACTATATTTTTATATATTAAGTTAAAATAAATTAAAAAGGAAAAAGAATAGAAGCAAAGGAAACTATGTTTCGAATAACTTAGCTTTAGCCGGAGATGTAAATCGTAGGCAAAGCAAGTTTATTCGAAAAGAATATTTAATAATGTATAAAAAATTTCTTTGCATTTTAAAAAATAATAATAAGCTTTGCTTATAACATAATAAATAAAACTTTTGCGAAACATATTTATATCTTAATATAATAAATAGTTATTTTTTAACTTTATATCTTAATATCTTAATATTATAAATAAGTTAATACGATAAAAAAGATATTTTTTAATTCGATATTTCAGTCTTAATATCTTGTTTATATATTAAAAAGTTAATATATTAGCGTTTAAAGAATTTAGTTTTAATTGTTACTATATTTTTTATATACTAAGTTAAAATAAATTAAAAAGGAAAGAATATAAGAATAAAGAGAAGCATATAAAAATAAAGTAAAATTATTTAAATAATATTAAAAAAATTTTTTAAAATGTTACTATATTTTTTAATTATTAAAAATGTATTTATTATTTTTTATATATAAGTATAAAATATTGGAGGCGATTATATATTGCCAGATTTTAATTTTAAATTCATACGAATGATACAAAATAATAAATCAAGTAATAAAATCAATAATCTTAAATTATTAATTGATGATTTATATATATTGTATCAAGAACATGTAAAAAATCAAAATACTAATTTTATTAAATCTTTTGATAAATTAGAACAAATATATTCAGAATATAATAATTTAATAACTAATTTACAAGATAAGCCTTTTTATACATCTGATAATAATGCACTTTCTAATGATACTATTAATGAGTATCGCACAAAAATATGTAATATATTAAAAAGTTTTCTAACTTTTTTTAATGAAAAATTAAATAAAGCAGAAGAACAATTAAAAAATATCAATATTAAATTATCAAGCATAGAAGAAACAGATATCAATTATAATAAATATAAAGATAATTATAACCAATGGAAAGCTTTTAAAGAAAATATTGAAAATGCTATTGCAAGAATTAATAAATATTATGATTTTTTTACTAATAATCAAATTAAAATACAAGTTTATAAATATCCTAATTATAATGAAAAAATAATGACAAGTATTAACGATTTAATAACTAAATTACATAATACTAATGATTTTAAATTATTCGAAGATATAGAACAACAATTATTTACAATTATTAGTGATACACCAATTGAAATAGCAAAAATACATATGGAAAAAATTATTAATGCAATAAGATATAATAAAGAAATGTTTTTAAATAATATAAAAAATGATATTAAAAATAATATTGATGATATGACTTTATTAAAGAATAATTTATTAATAATATTTCAAGAACAAGCAATTAATGATATAGCTAAATATGATAAAAAACTTTTTAAAGAATGCTTATTTAAAAAATCAATTCCATCAGCGAATATATTACGCGATTTTGAATTTGCTTTTACTAAATTATATTCTAGTATAAAAATTAATACTTGGTACAATGCTTATTATAATGATCCTACTATAACAGCAAATATTTCATATCAAGGTAAAAAAACATTATATGAAATATTAACAAAAATGATACAAGATTTCAATACGGATATACAACAATTAACTAATAAAATTAATAATGAAGAAAATGAAAAATTACAAGAAGTAGATCCTTATAAAGGGATTATCTATTTAATCATTTATTGGTATATTTATAATTATTATAATAGATCAATAATTAATATATATTAATTAATATATATTAATTTAACGATTAATTTTGTATTTATTCATAGAATCATTAATTATATATTAATGATATAATCTATGCTTTAATTAAAATTAAAGTTAATAAATTTAAAATATCTAATTATTTTACTAATAAGTATTATAAATTTTAATAATATTAAAATTTATAATATTAAGGGAGTATTTAATTATTAGTGATAAAAATCTTAAAAAGAATATCTTATAAAAATTTAAAATATATATAATTTATATGAAGATATATATTTTATATTCTAAAGACACACTTCTTTGGACTTTTTAGCGCGTCGCCAAAGGCGAAAAATGATAGTGCCGATACAAATTAGAATTCGAAAATCAATTTTATATTGGTTATAATATATATAAAGAATAAGTATATATTGAATTAATTTTAAAATATGTCGTAAGATATAAATTGATTTGATTTCAGATATATTAATATATTAAAAAGTAGAGAATTTAATTGGTATGAATTTTTAAGATAAGAAGATATTTTAAAAAATATCAGATGCATTTTTATACTGTTTATAATATCGGATCGACTATAAAATCAACAATGTCTGCTCGCGAATTTTCTAGTAATTCGCATAACGATATATATGCTTTTGTTATTATTAATAACGAAGCATTTTATAAAAATATCAGAATAGATTCAGCAAAAACTGAATATAAAAATAAATATGATAAAGATATAGAATCTTGCATTGCTGGTGTAGTTTATAAATCTCACCGTCCTAGTGTAGTTATCGAAAGTATATTTACTAATCAAAATTATGATCTACCAGAAAAACCTGTTGTAAAATATACTGCTTTTAAAGACAGTATAGAATTAATTAGTCAATTAATAACAAATTTAAAAAATTTAAATAATATATCATTTGATGATACATCTGAACAATATATTAATGTAAAAAAATCTATTCCCATATTAAAAGATAAATTTATTCTCGAATATAATACTATTTTAAACTTATTAAATAAATTTAAAAATAATAATGATGCTAGAAATATTAAAGCAAAATATAAAATTATTATTACTAGTTTTGATCCATTATTAGAAAAAATTAAAACATATGTTAATAATAAAGAAAAAGATAGAAGAAACAGTGAATTAACTCGTATACATAAATTTATTAATAAAAATTTATCTATTACTATTAATAGCATTATTAGTAGCGTAAAAGTCTTATATGATTTATTTAAAACGCAAAATGCTAAAAATATGAAAAAAAATGAAAAGTCTATAGTTAATACTAATTATGATAATATTATACAAGTAATTAATCAACAACCGGAACTTTCGGGAGCAAGAATACTCGTACAACTAGAAGCTCCTTTCATAGGTAAGACATTAATGGTTACAGCAAAAAAAAGAACTAAAATTTAAATTAGTTCTTTTTTATTTATCTTTAATAAAAGTAATAAAATTTTTACTTTTATTTAATTGTTTAAATCCGCTTTTTTTCGCTAATCCGATAGAAGCTTTATTATTAGTACTAGTTCTATATAATAATCTAGTATATCCTTTATTAAATATATCATCTTCTATTTGTTCTAATAAAGATGTGCCAATATTTTGGCCGCGCCATTCAGGCAATATAGCTATTATTATAAATGCAACATTATTACTAGTACCATTAAATTTATAACCTTCAGCAAAACCGGTTATTTGATGATGTGAACTAAAATCAATAACTCTACTAATTAAATTAGGAGAATCAATAAATTTTCCACTAGGACTAATTTTTAATTGATCTTCTTTACTAAGTCTATAAAAAACATCTTGAACAAAAAGAAATAAATTCTTATGTTGAATAATTTGTTTCATTATATTTATATGCCTCTTTTTTAATCTGTCAAATCAATAATTAATTGATTAATTTTAAAGAAATTATATAATATAGTTATACGTTTTTTAATTTCTCTTTTTAATTTTAATTGTCTAATGTTATTAGGATCAATATATTTTAAAAATAATTGTAATGTTTTTTTATCATTAGTTTTATACGGAACTAATAAAGCTGGAAGTATACCATGTATATCAACTTTAGTATATCCAATAAATAATTTATTTTTTTTATATATTAATAATAAATAATTATAATTATATAAATGAATAAAAAAATCATAAGATATTATAGAATTTTTACTTAATGTAGATGTAATTTGATGAGTAATCATAGACTCATATAAAGTAGATCTAAAAATTACTTTTTTATGATAATTAATTTCTACTATATTATGTATAATAGTAGTATCATTCTTTAAATCAATAGAAGATATAGTATATTGATATATATAATTAATTACTTGTAAAGGTGTAAGTTTTTTATTACGCATTAATACTCATTCTTTTATTTAAAAAATATATTAGTATTGTGGTAAAAATTATATAGCGCGCATTTTATTATTGTTGCGCGCTATATAATTTTTATTTTCAAATACGCTAGCTTTATTAAAGCTAGCTATTTGAAAACCTTAAAGAAATTATTAAAAGAAATTAATATATACTTTCCTTTGCTTCTATATTCTTTCCTTTTTAATTTATTTTAACTTAATATATTTTTATATTATAGTAACAATTAAAATTAAATTCTTGTTACTTAGTATAAAAAATTATTTTTAATACACTAATTAATTTTTCATAAGATATAAAGTTAAAAAATTAAAAAATAATTATTTATATTATTAAGATATAAATATGTTTCGTGAAACTTTTATCTATACTATTATAAGCTTTGTTTATAATATATTATCTTTTTATTTTTTCACGAAGTAATTATTAACTAGATTATAATATACTTTCCTTTGTTTTTATTTTCTTTCCTTTTTAAACTTTAAGTATTTTACTATATTTTTTTTTATTATAGATATAGTTAAAATTAAATCCTTAAGTTTTTATAAATATTTCTTTTTTATATTAAATTTTTTATAATGTATAAAGTATTATACTTTCATAGTATAAAGATATAAATTAATTTTTTTAAAGTATAAAATAAAAAATTCATAATATGAAGAAATATAGTATAAAAACTAAAAAGTAATCATTTATAGTATTAAGATATAAATATGTTTCGTGAAAATATTATTTATTATGTTATAAACTTTGTTTATAATTATTTTTTTAAATTGCGGAAAAAAATTAATATAGTAATAACTAAAATTAAACCCTTAAGTTTTTTATTAATTCACATATAAAATATTTTTTTAGACATAAAGTAAATTATTTTATGATATTAAGATATAAAATCATTTTATTATTTTAATCTACATCATATATATTTTATAAAAGTATTATTTATATATTATTATAAATAATGTGGATAATTATAATTATTTTTAAAATGTAGAAAATTCTTAATATGCTTTATAATTATTTTTCTGCGATTAAATTAATAGATAACATGTAAATACTCTTAAGCTATCTATTAATTTATTTTTTTTATTTTATTTTTATATAGTTTTTCATATATATAATTTATTAATTCTATATGTAATAATTTTTTAAAGTATAAAATATAAATCTCATAGTATAAAGAAATATAGTATTATGTTTAAAAGTAACTATTTATAGTATTAAGATATAAATATGTTTCGCGAAATATTATTTATACTATTATAAACTTTGTTTATTAATTATTTATTCTTTTAATATTGTAAAAATAATTAATATAGTAATTAATAAAGTCATAAATATACTTTCCTTTACTTTCATATACTTTCCTTTTTAATTTATTTTAGTTTAGTTATAAAAATATAGTAACAATTAAAATTAAAACTAAATTCTTTAATATTTAATATACAATATTATTTTATTTCTAAAGTATAAAGTTAAAAAGTAATTATATATAGTATTAAGATATAAATACGTTTCGTGAAACTTTATTTATACTATTATAAACTTAGCTTATAATTATAGTTTTTTAATATTACGAAAAAATTTTAACTTTTATTAATAATTAATTATTAATATACTTTTCTTTATTTTTATATACTTTTCTTTTTAATTTATTTCAACTCAGTATATAAAATTAATAGTAATAGTTAAAATTAAATCCTTTAATATTTCATATAAAAAAATATAGTATTAAAGTTAAAATAAACTATTTTATAGTATTAAGATATAAATATGTTTCGCAAAAGTTTTATCTATACTATTATAAATTTTATTTATATTTTTTAAAAAATTTACAGCGAAGAAATTATTAATACATAAAAAAGAGTATAAAAAAATCCTATTAAAATAATTTTAATAGGATGTATATATATATTAATAATTTGTTATTATCAATTCTTCTACTTTATTTCTTTTAGTTCCATCAGAATTTATATGTCTACTCGCTTGTACTATTGTTTTATTATAATTTTTATACAATTCATTAATTGTTTCTGTATTATGATTTGACATTATTAATTTTACACCTTTTTTATCTAATCGACAAAATACATCATATAAGCGTTGATTATCTTCTGTATTAAAGCCATTACGTGTATATGATACAAATGTAGATTTTTGATTATCCATAGGCATATAAGGCGGATCTAGATACACTATATCATTTTCTCTAGCTAAATTACATATTTTTTCAAAATCTTCATTATAAATCTTAATCGTTTTTAAATATTGACTTATTAATTGTAAATTATTTCTATCTACGCCTACTTTTGCATCTGATTGATTCCAAGGAGAATTAAATTGTCCATTTTTATTTAATCTAAATAATCCATTAAAACAAGTTTTATTAAGAAATATTGTTAATGCTGCATGTTCAGCATCATGCGCATTTATTAAAATTTTTCTATTATATTTTTTCCGCTGTAAAAGAAAATAATTTTTGTTAATATTATGCTGATTAAATTCATCTATATATTCTAATACTTTGTCTAAATTATCTCTAATTTGTTGATAACAATTTATTAATTGAGTATTCATATCATTTATAATACAATACTCAGGCTGTAAATATAAAAATAATGCTCCTGCTCCTACAAAAGGTTCTATATACATATTATATTCTGTAGGCAACATCTCTACTAACTTTTTTACTTGTTCTCTTTTTCCGCCAGGCCATTTTAAAAAAGGTTTCATTATGCATTATCCTTTCTTCTTTATAAAAAATTTTTTTTATTTTTATTATCCATTAATAATTAATTTTATTTTTATTGATTAGATTATTTTATCTTTTATAATAAAAAGAATAATAATTAATTATAATTTTTATTCTTTATTAAAGAATAAAAAGCAAGGAGATAAATATATGAACAGAATTTTAAGAAAAATTATTGCCGCATTCAATTATGACTCCATTGAAGATCCAGTATTCTTTATGCAATTAGGCGCTAGTGAAGAAAAATTATTTGATACCTTTAAGCCTTTACTCAACGAAGAAAAATCACCTAAAGATAGTTCTTTATATTCTGATAAAAAAGATAATACTGAACGCATTCTTTGGATAGCTAATAAATACAATGACGTTGTTAAAAAACTTTATTCTCTTTGTAAAACTTATGGTATGCGTAGAAATAATATTTTAACAGCTAAAAGCCTTATGAATAGATATGACAACTATATTAATGGACTTAAAAATGTTAATATTTCTGAATTAACTGATATAGCACAAAAAGCATATGAATTATTACCTTTATATCAAGCATTTAATGAAGCTGTAAGTGATCGTCCTAGCGAAATGGGTCTAGGTGGATTAGATGTTCTTGATGATGCTTTTTGTAAAGGAATTAATAAACATTATGGCCAAGCTACTTTAATTTTGAATCTCGAAAGCGCAAAAAAAGATTTTAATAAACAAAAACTAGAAGGTACTACACAAGCTAAAGATTTTAAAGATTTTATTCGTCAATTCGAAATAGTATCATCTAATAACGCAAATACTAGCGACAAAAGAGATAAAGGTGGCAAAAATGTTAACCGAGGATACACGAGATAAAGCTCAACAAGTAATTATTGATTGGTTTAATAATCATGATTTTTCACAACATTTTATTAATTGGTTAGATAATAATAATGAATCTATATTAGAAATATTTTTTAAATATTGTAAATCTAATATATATCAATTTGAATTTACAAATAAAGAATTAGATTGGATAAAACAAATTAAATATTTTATAAATCATAATAAACAATTAATATATGATAAATTTAAAAATTATGTTAATAAAAATTTTAATGATTGGTATAATACCAATGATCAAACCGAATTTAATTCATTTATAGAACAAGAATTTATTAAATTTTATAAAAAAGAAGTTCCTAATATGTCTATACCAAATAAAGATAAGTTTTTATCTGGTTATTGTCTAAATTTAGATCAACAAATTTATAATCAATTATTGAATAAATTTAATATATCTAAATTTGATAAATGGGATGTTATTTTTAAAATTCGTGAATTATTACAATCATATATAAAACAATATAAAACTGATATTGAAAAAATACAATCTAAATCGGCTAAAAAATTAAATAAATTCTGTAAAGATCTAATAAAAGCTATTAAAAAAGATTTAAATACTTTTGTTGCAAATATTAAATTTAATACAATGGAAAATGGTAGTTATGATTTTAGTCTAGAAGATACTAATTTTCATGGCAATTCTAGAAATGATGCAATAGATATTATTCAATATCTATGTAATCATAAAAAAATAATGCAACAACTAATTCCATCTGTTAATATAAAAAATTTAGAAAAAAAGTGTAATATTAATTTATCAGATTATTTTTTAGATTATTATCATACTCATTATGATGAATCATTACAACAAGTAGCACGCAAATATTTATTAGAATTACAAAAAGCAATAGTTAATAAACGCGCTCAAAAATTAGAAGATAAAAATGATGATAATAGAATTGGTAAATTATCTACTTTTAAATTGAATTATAATGTTACTAATGATTTCGAAAGAAGTGCTCCAGCTTTAATGTGTACTAATGGTAATATTGCCATTAATATTTATTAATTTTATTGGCATAAATATTTTAATATTATATCAATAATAAATGTTTATTTTATATAAAAATTTATTAAACGACTAATTATAAGTAAATATATAATATATATTGAAATAACATTTAAAAATATAGTCATATGCAATTATTAATTATAATTGATTAATAATTTTATTAGATTTTATTTTAATAGACTAATATAAATATTTTATATTAATATATAAAATGTAAAATTGTAAATAATAATTAAATTTTAATTATTATTTTATATAATAGAAGCATTACTGGTAATACTCATATAAATTATTTATATATAAATGATTATGTATAAAGTTTATTAAATGTATAAAATTTAATAAATATACCAGAAACGAAGCTTTATTGTGTTCGGAAATTTTGGTGAAGCGCATTCAACAATTAAAAATAGATATGAAAATAGAATCTTTAAATTAAAAGATCATAAAACTTTATTCTGTTATGTATTAGGTAGAATTTTATTTACAACAGAATTATTATTACGTCAATGTCATTTTACTAAAGAAGAAGTTTTAGACATTATTAATAAAGATAATAGATTTAGTAAATTTTATTTAATTCCTAACTCAGCAGGAGGGAAAGTAATAAGATTGGCACAAAAAATAAGACTAGATTAATTTCTAGTCTTTTTTAATTAAAACTAAATTATTTTTTATATATAGAATTTATTAATCATGAGGTAAGAAATATGAATAGAATAATAAAAAGATTAGCTGCTTATATTGATGATAATGGTAATTATAATACCGATATTGATCAAAAAATTAGCAATCAAATTTATGATACTGATTATTTAGCAATTAATAAACTTTATTTAATAATGGACGGATATATTGCACATTGTGCTTTAACTTATGAATATGAGCCAATATCAATCGGAGATATAGGACTATGCGGTAAAAAAATTTCAAAAGATAATGATGAATATCATATTGAAATACAAGTAAAGCAATTAAAAGAATCATCAATTGATGAAGCTAGGCAAATATTAGATGATATCATTTATAATAAAAAATATCAATTAACAACTACGCAACAGCAGCAATTAATTGATATGTTAGAAAATCATATTGAAAATAATTATTATTTTATTGATGTAATTATATTCAAAAATCGATTATATTATAAATCTCAACATTATATTAAAGATATTAATTATACAATTGATCAATTAAAAATATTAGGTCAAAAATTAATTAATTATCATATTAATGATTTTTAAATTTTTCCAAATAAATATAAAAATCATTAATATACTTATATTTATTTTTTTCTAAATATTGATACCATTTATTAATATTTATTTTAATAATGCTTTTATATTTATTTTTTATTATATTCCAATTCATATTAATTATTTTTAGCATTGATGAATAATTAATATGAATTTTTTTTATATTTTGTTCGTATATTCTTTGTATGTCAATAATAAAAAAATGTGTTAAAATATTAACAATCGATTGATTATTAGTATTTAAAGATAAATAAAAATCAGCTAATATTTCTGGTAAAATATAATAATTACAATAGCAATTATTCTTTATCATTTTTTTATATTCATATAAACTGTATATATATAGTTGTCTAATTTCTTTAATAGGCAATAAATTTATATTATTGATACAATTTATTTTTTGCTTATATTCTTCTTTAATATGTTTAATATCTGGACGTACAGGATAAATATTAGGATAATTTAATAATCGTAAAATAAAATAATAGGTTTTTTTATTAAAAAAATAATTTCGCTTACGATATATATGATTTTTATATATAATAAAAATAGATTTAAAAGAAAATATCTTATCAAATGTGTATAATTCATTAAATGTAAATGCTATATATGGTAAATAATAACTACAATCTAAAATAAGTTTCTTAATTGTATCTTCTAGAATAAATTTATCTTGTTGAATATCTTTTATTTCGTCTAATATATTTTGAATATCATCCCAATAAATTAATTGATCTAAATCTTGTATTTGTTCTAATTCATTATTTAAAAATTTTTGAACAAATAATTTATGATTAAAAAACATTTCTACCACTCCTTTATTTAATTTTAATATATAAAAAGATAAAAAAAATAAATTAGATTTTTAAATCTAACTTATAAAAGATAAATTAACTATTTTTAAATTAATATTAATAAAAAATATTAAAATATTATATATTAGGTAGAATTTTATTTACAACAGAATTATTATTACGTCAATGTCATTTTACTAAAGAAGAAGTTTTAAATATTGTTAATAAGGATAATAGATTTAGTAAATTTTATTTAATTTCTAACTTAGCGGGAGGAAGAATTATAAGATTGGCACAAAAAATAAAACTAGATTAATTTCTAGTCTTTTTAATAAAATTAAATTATTTTTTATATATATAAAATATAAAAAACGAGGTAATTGTATTATGAATAGAATAATAAAAAGATTAGCAGCTTATATCGATGATAATGGTAATTTAAATGAAATTATTGATCAATCGACATCTAAAAAAGATGTGAATGATATTATAAATAGTAATATTGTTTTGTATTCAAGTTCTTCGACAGAATTATCTTTATTTCAATCAGCTTATAGATACGAAAGTTTATCCAGTAATTATAAGCAAAAAGATGATAATTATATTGGTTTATGCGGAGCTACTTTTAAAAAAGATAATGATGAATATATAATTGAGTGGCATGTTTATAAATTAAAAGAAACCTCAATAATTGAGGCTCTACAAAGATTATATGAATTTTGTGAAGATAATTCATATACATCATATCAAGAAGAGCAATTAAATATTGCTTTAGAAAATGATATAGAAAAAAAATATTATTATTCATTATTATTTATTTATAAAAATAATGATCAAATAAACTATATAAAAAAATATTATAGCAAAAATAATACTATTGAACAATTAAAGCAAATTGGTAAATTGAAAATTATTAATTACATTAAAAATCTTTAATCGCATTTATAATCGGAAGCATTTTATTATAATAATTATAATTTATTTGTATAAATTGTTGCCAATTATTTATATTCATTTTAATAATATTTTGATATTTAATTTTTATATTATTCCAATTTTCTTCTATAAATTGGAATAATATAAAAAAATATCTTTCTGTATCTACATGCTTATAACGCTTAACATGTAGTATTTCATTTTGTATATCAGTAATTATTATTTTTATAATATTATTAATTATTGATATTTTTTTATTATATTGTTTTATATATTTATTATTTTTATATAAATATACTAATGATTCCGGATACATATAATGTCTATATATACCTTTATTAATTTGAATTTGGTATTCTTTTGCTATATATAATACTAATATATGTAAATTTTTTGCGGAAAGTAAATTTTGTATATCATAATCATCAAAAAAATAATTTTCTTTTAATCCACTTCGCATTCGTTTTATAATTAAGCTCAATAAGCCAAGATTAATAATTCCTAATGAATTTCGTTTATTCTGCTCATTTTGCTTATAATAAAAAGTCTTATATATAATCGTTATTGATTTAAATAATCTTTGTTGATTATAAGTAAAAATTTGATTTAAACTAATAGCTATTAATGGTAATTTATCACTTATATCTAGTATTAATTTATCAATTATTTCCTTTACAGATTTATTAGGATAAATTAATATTAGTTGATCTAACATATTATTAATTTGACGATCATTATACTCATTAATCCATTGATCTTTAATTAAATTTAATTGGTTATCTAAATAAGCATATACAAATATTTTACCATTAAACATTTTTTATCACTTCTTTATTAAATTATATTTAAAAATAAATATTTATATTAATTTTAATATAATAAAAGATAAAAAAAATAAGTTAGATTTATAAATCTAACTTATTTTTAATACTAAATTTTTCTAGCGGAAAAGTTATACGATTAGCATAAAAAGATTAGAAATTAATTAGTCTTATTATATAAAAAAATAAGCTGAATTTACAAATCTAACTTATTATATATCAAATCCTAATTGTTTATATGCTTCAATGATTTCTTGTATTGATATTTGTCTTATACAATGACTTTGATTCATTGCGCAACATCCGCCATAAATATATTTTTGTCTATTACATGGACTTAAACTTTTTTGCGGCCGTAAACAAATATTTTTAGTTTTATATGGTTTAAATTGTAACCAACTAGATAATTTTTCAGGAAAAGTTTTAAAACTTTCTATACTTTCTTTATAAAATACTATACACGGTTTTTTACAAGCCGCCGCAACATGTGTCATTCCTGTATCATTACCTATATATAAATTACAATTATTTATTAAATCTATCGATTCCATTAAAGATGTTTTATTTACTAAATTTATATGTTTACATGTTATATATTTACTATCTTCAATAGAATCATTTCCGCCTATTACTATTATATTTTCATTATCTATTAATTTTAAAAATTTATTTAATTGTTTTGGAGGATATTTTTTAAATTTTAATGACCCACCTAAATTAACAATTATATTTTTTTTATCTTTATTAATATATTTTATGATATTTGTATTTTGCGGATAAATATATAAATCATGATTAAATGTTGTATTTAAATATTGTTCAATAATATAATAATGTCTATCAATCATATGTGTAATATTTCTAGGAAATTGATATTTATGAGTAATTAATAATTCATCATAATGCTCTTTATATTTTTCTTTTGCTTCTTTATTTATAAAATTCTGTTCTGCTTCAGTTAATTCATTTTTATTAATAGAATATTGTAAATATGAAATTCTTTTTCTAGCTCCGGAAAAATAATTAAATAATAATGCTGTAGTATTTACTTCAAATGCTTGTAAATGAAAAGCTTTAGAAATAAATATATTCTCTTTCCATAACTCATTATATATTTTATCAATAATATAATTATAATTCATAAAATCCGGCGTTAAAGAAATTACTTTATCTATATTAAAATTTAATTTAAAAATTGTCGCAGCAGAATTATAACATGCTATTATTAAAGGCATATTATAATATTTTTTTAATTCTTTTATAACACCAGAAATTAATATAGCATCACCAATTCCATCAAATTGACTAATTAATATCGCATTAGTTTTTTGTTTAATATTCTTAAACAATTTTTCCGCGAGTGGAAACCAATTCTCTATATTTGTATAATCAATTAACGATAATTCATTATAAATATTATCCATTAATTAACTCCTTTTAAGATGTAATGAATAAAACAAAAGAACCAAATAATCCTAATATAACAGGAAATATTATAGTAATTTCTTCTACTATTGGATCGCGTACAGTATCTAATAAAATCATTATTAAATCTAACGATATGCACCATATTAAACTTTCAATAATTATTTGTCGAAATATAAAAGTACTAAGTGTAAAATAATTTAATAATACATAACCGCAAATAAAACTTATTAAAAACAAAAAATTATATGTGATTGACATTATATGAATTTCATAATGAATTAATTTATTAAGATATTCTTTCATTTGACTATAAAATTTTTTATTCATACCAAACCTCAATTCTACAATTTATTTAACAATAAAATAGAATTTAATTCCATTTTATGCTCATCAGATAATTGGTTATACAATATATATTGACAAAAATATTTATACAAATTTCCTGATTTATACCATTTTTTAATTTTGTGAAAAACCTTATATATTATTTTATCAGAAATAAACGGATGGAAATAGATATAATAATAAATCATATCCATTTTTGTTCTACAACATCGGTCTAATAAATAATCGCCGTGTAATGAAAAAATATCTTTTATATAAATATATAATAAATCTAACATTTGTTTTTGTTGAAGAAAATAAATATCTTTTTCATTTAATTGCGAACAATTTTGACAAATTGTATATAATTTATTTACAATTGCATTATTAAAAATATTAAATAATAAATAATAAATTATATTACTATCATTAATTATTTTATTAAATACTTTATTAAAACCTTTTGCATAAACATTATATATTAATAAATACTGTTGTTCATTATTAATTGATTTATTTATTTTATTTAAAAGATATTGTTGATATTGTATATTATTAGTATTATTTAATAAAGATAAATAAATGACAATATTATGCGATAATAACCTATCAATATAATTATCTATATTTGATATTGATAAAGAATATTTATTCATTATTTCCATGAAGCATTTAGGTAAAGTATAGAAGGATATATCATCAAAATATATATATGCTTTTTTACTCAATTCCTTAAAAGAATCAAATAACTTCTAATCATATATCTCAATCAATCAATAACTCAATTACTCAACAGTAACTGATATAAAGCTAACTAATGTAGTTAGTCATTCATCTATCAATCAATTAAGACTATAATTAGCTACTCCAACTCATAGAGTCAAAGGCCTAAAGCTAAGGCATCTACTACTTTCTCCAAAAAATAAAAAGCTAACTAAGTTAGCTTTTTTATTTTTTAAAGGCCGTAGATACGTTATATATTTCACTTCTTCTATTTCTAATTCTTTTATATATATTCTTTTATATATATACTTATTTAATATATTCCTTGCGCCATGTATATCTCTGTGACATGTATACCCACAAGTACATCTGTAATTTCTGGTTTTACATTTATTTCTTTTACCGCAACATGGACATGTTTGACTTGTATAAGACTCATTTATTAATTCTACATCTACTCCTATGGAGTCTAATTTATATTTAATTTGTCTTATATGTTCTCCATAGTTCCATTTACTTAATCTACCATTATGCTTCTTACCAGAATTCTTTTTCTTATTTTTACGGGTATTTTTCTCTATACCTCTTATATCTCCTATAACTACTTTACTTATATTATTTTGTTTAACAAATTTAACTAATTCATTGGTAATCTTATGATTACAATCTTTTATTTGATTATTAGTTTTAATTAGCATTTTTCTTTTTGCACGTTTTAATCTTTTATAGCGTTTACTGTTCTTTACACATCTACTAAGCATATGATTTAGTTTACCTAAACTTTTATCTTGAAGTCTTCTTAAAGAACGAAGATATCTACCAGTGATGATACAGTTTTTATTAGTATTAGTATAAGCAGTGATAGAATGGATTTCTCCTAGATCTATACCAGTTATATTATCATTATTAATTTTTATATTATTATCTTCTATTTTATACATAAAAGATAATAATAATTGATGTTTATAAATTAATTCTATTTGTTGTATCTGCTTATTTTTTAATTCTTTTACTATATGTTTAGGTAAAAGAATTTTAATTGTAGATTGATTTTTACGATTAAATCTAGCTAAACTTAATTCTAAGATATTATCCTTAATTTTAAAACCATGAGCTTTCCACGTAGTAGGAAAATTATATTTATATTTCCAAGGATATTTATTTTTAAATCCTTTTTTATTAGCCAATAAAGTATCTTCTCTATTTTGAATATATTTTTCTACAACAGTTTGTACACTCTCAGAGTATATAGGATAGACATTTTTTAATAAGGCTTTAAGATCAGATTCAGTAATCCATTTACCATTAGTGATAATACGATAAAATTTAGATAAATCTAAGATTTTATTCCATATAAGAGCACTGATACGGTTACAAGCGAAAAGACGATTTAAATCGTCTTTTGAGGTATGGAAAGATGAGTGCAAGCAACGAATCATAAGAGATTAATCACCTCTATATAAATATTAATAAAATAATAATAAAAGAGGAAGAATAAAAAAATAGAGGCTAGGTTTTTAAATCTTATTTTTTTGAGTAAAAAAATATATTTTGTTGTTTTGTATATTCATCTAAATTCATTTTATATCACTCCTTTTAATTAATTATATTAAAAAAAATAATAAAATAAAAAAGACTAGATATTAAATCTAATCTTTAATTTTATTTATATTAGCAAATTCTCCAAAATATTGTATAGCTAATTCATTGTAATATAACGCAGCTTGTATTTTTCCTTCTTCGGTATAAGGAAATTTTTTAGTTTTTTGCTTACCTTCTATAGTTAATATTACTTTCCAATATTCTTTAATGTATTTATTTTTTCCTCTAATTTCGCGGTGATAAAAAACTCCTTTGTACCCCGAAGTATTGTTTTTGTATTTTTTCTTATTATATGAATTTTCTTTCATAGTACATATGCGTAAATTATTTAAACAATTATTTAAAGAATTATTATCAATATGATCTACTATTTGATTTTTATCCGCTTGTATAATTTGCCGGTGCAAAAGAATACGTTTATTATTTTCCCAGCGGAAAACATAACCATCGACATTTAATAGCCATTGATATTGATTTAATTCATCAAATAAATGGTCATCAATTATACTAACATATTTACTATTAATTAATTTTAAATATTTCATCCATCAAAAATATATTTAAAAATAAAATATTATTTTTATAAATTTGCAGTTTATATAGATATTAATAATCAAAAAAATGTAGATTTTTGACTTATAACCAGACGTTAAAAATGTATTATTTTAAATTTTATTAAAAATAAATAAAAAAAATAAAAAGTCAAATTTATAAATTTAACTTTTTATTTTTTATATAATTTATATATTTTTTATAGAATTGATAAAAATTTATTCATTACTTTATCTTGAATACTATTAATTTCCTCCGCGGAAAATACATTCTTGTATTTATCAGGAATATAATTTTGTTTTGCTTTATTTCCATTTAGAGTCTTTGTCACTATATTATAAAACATTCCACATTTATATAATCCTTCTTCTGTATACGGCGCATCTTTTTTAAATTTTATCATTTTTCCATCAACTGATTTTCTAACTGTTGTTTGCCATATTACTCTTTTACCATCATTCTCTATACGCTTATTTACTCCTATTAATTTAACCATTTATAATCAAATCCTTTATTATTCGTTTTATATTTTCAGGAATATATGAATATAATAACATTAATTGATAGCACTCATTTATTTTACCTTTAGTATATAAATCTATACAATAACTATAATAATCATTTATTGGTCTATTCTTTATTAATAAGTGCTTAACATCAATAGATAAATAATTATATATATTTTTTTATATACAATAAAATTAAATACTATACCAAATTTTTTAGGTAAATAGATTTCTTTATTTAAATTAATATAAAATTTATCTATGTCATAATCATAATTGACTTGGCCTGTAATAATATTTTCATCATGAAAAACATCAATTTGAATTTCTACGATATCTTTATTTAAAATTAATGTTTTAAATTTATCTTTTATTATAGGATATCCAGCTAATATTTTAAATATTTTTTGATTCATATTTATTACTCCTTTTTTAAAAAATTATTATTTTAGATTATAAAAAATTAATTGTTTAGATTTTTATAATCTATTTTTTTATAAAACAAGGAGTTGATATAATTGCCTTTATTACCTATAGAAAATACAGAAGAAACGATTATTCAGTCATTTAATGATATAAATAAATTAAAATTATAGCAACAAAATATTATATTAATAATAAACAATTTATAAAGTCAATAACTGATATTAATAAATTAATTGACGGATTTATTCAATATATTACTGATAATCCACAAAAAATTGTCGATGTGCTAGCTTTAGATATTAATATAGATAGAGTTAAAGTAATTAATGCTTTTATTAATATAGTAAAAACTAATATTAATAATGATAATGATTTATTAATGTCATTTTTGAATAAGTATGTAAATGTTTCACAAAAATTAAATAGCGAAATTCAAAATAAAATAAATAAAGTTTTACAAATAATTAATACTCCTATTAAATATATTGATTCAATATATGCTGATATATTTTTTGAAAATAAAAAGCAAATATTAGACAAAACAATTAATGCAAAACAACTTGTAAATAATTTTTTTAAATCTATAAACAATTTTACAGTAGTTCAATGGACTAATTTTATAAAAACATATATGCATATTACAATGGAATTTATTGATAACAATGAATTAAATATTATTATTAATGAATTAAAAAATAAATTAAAACAAGAAATTACAGTTCCTATTACCCAAATATATATAGATAATTTCATATTATCTAATACTAAATTTTTTGATTTGGTATATAAACCGGGTACATATGGACACAATAAATCTGATTATACTAAATTTGGTAAACAGCTATTTAATAAAGTAAAAGAAGAATGTAATAATTATATACAAAGTAATTCAGAAATACAAAATGCTTTATCATTAATATGTAATATAAAGTCTGGTTTAGGTAAAAATTTCTATATACTTCAATTATTATTAAATCAAGTTACGATGGTAGTTTTATCATATATACAAAATATTAATTCATACTGGGATAAATATGATGTTAAGCATTTTATACGTATAGCACTTGAATTATTATCGCCTCAAATAGCAAAGCAATTTAAAACTAATGATTTTAGTGTAATGATTAATCAAATTATGCAAGTAATAAAAGATAATTTAGATACTCTTTTACCCAACGTACAGTTTAAAAAACTTCCAAATGGATATTATCGATACAGCTGGATTGATACGCATAAAGATAAAAGATTTGACGCTAATGAATTATTAAAGTATATTAAAAATAATAAAGATGTAGCAGAATTTTTAGTAAAGCAAGCTTTAAATATTGATTTAAATGAATTTCAACAAAAATATGGGATACGCTGGCGCCAATTTATTAATCTTTTATTAAGTCACCCTGAAGCGCTGGATAAATTTCATTTATTAGTTAGAAAATATATAGTAGATCTGAATAGAGACATTGTTTTACAAAAATCAAATGAAGTTAATAATATTGATGATGATAATAAAATAATATCAATTGATGAACAAGGAAATTTAATTGATACTAAAGGTAATATAGTTAATGATAATTCAAAAGATAAATTAATATTAGATTTCGATCCGCGAAATGATGAACAGCGAGAAAGGCCATTAGTAGTATTTAGAGAATATTTATCTGATGATATAAATGATTATAAAGACCATATAAAAATTGGTCGCCGCGGAGAAAATCACGGTTCGGTAATAAATCGAAATAAAAAATTAGTAGAAAAAAGTGTATTTCCCGGCGATGATAACCCTACGTTTGCCTATGCTTATGTTATTGGTAAAATATGTGTTATTGATAATAACCGTGGAATGTTTCCTTCCGTGGCGGCGGTTAAAGATGCAATAAAACAATCAGGTAAGTTTTCAAAAATTTATATTATGCCGAGCAATGATCCTATATTATTTAGGTTAGCTCGAAAAATTTAATATAAAAAGAATAGATTTTTAAAATCTATTTTTTTTATTTATATAATTTAATTTTTAATAATATATAAAAAAGGAGGAGTTAATAATGATCAAAAATAATACAATTAATAAATTAGAATTATTGCGTGCGCATATATTAGTTAATTCAGCATTAGTAGGATTATTATTCTATACCCTGCCTATAAAAGAAAATAAGAATATTAAAAATATTGAAATTAAAAATTATTGTTTATACTTTAATCCAAAATATATTGAAAACAATAATATTGAAGATATTGTTATTAAAATTAGCATAAAGGTTATTCAATTTTATTTTGAATGCGAATATGATGAAGCTTATTGTTTTACTATTTCAGCGTTTATGCAAAGCTATATGTGGTTTCATCGTGAAAAATATAAATTTTCATACAACAAAAATTTTAATATATTAGCCAATAAGTTAAAAGAAATAAATATAAAAAAAAGCACAATTATTTATTGCGCCGAAAAAATTCATCATATAAAATATAGTAATCAATATTTTAATACTACTATTCATAATCTATCATATGATAATAAATTAATTAATCAATTTAACAAAAATATTATTAATAATATAGATACTTTTCATAATCGTTGTCAAATTTTATTTAAAAATTATCAATTTAATAATATTAAAGAAATTAATAATTTTTTTAATATCTATATTAATAATTTTTATCAAATAATTCTATTTTTAAGTATACTGAGATGTAATATGCCTAAAAATTTAGCTTGGATATTTATAAGAGATAATCAACATATATTTTCAAATTTTTTTTCAATTATTAATGACATTTATTTTCGAATTAAATCATTTAATACTAAAGAATTTAATGAACGATTTAATAAACTTTGTCAAGAATTTATTTTAAAATAATTATTAATAATAATTAAATTTCAATAAAATATTCTTCTTGCATTATTTTTCTTATATAAGTACAAATTAAATTATTAGTAAATTGTGTATTTTTTGAAAAAAAATAAGTATATCTAGTTGTATTAAGCAATTTATATGGTTCGAATGTATTATGAATTAATATGGTAGCTCGATACATATGAGAATTTATATAATTATATAAATAGGCTAATTGTAATTTTATTTGTATTTCATTAAAATTACGTTTTTCACAGAAATTTTTAATTTCATTTATTGCATTATTAATAGATTCTTGTGTTAATTTTTGTACATAGAATTCAAATTTACCGATTATATCATCTTTTTTACCTGTAAGACAATATAGTCCTATATTTCCTAAATTATTAGTAAATGTATAAGTAAAATGTAAATTAAATTGTTGTATATCATCAATAATAGTATTAATATTAATATCAGATATATTATTATCAGTTATTTTCCATAATAATGTATCTGCTTGATTTTGAGAATTGATTTTTTTCAAACAGATATCATTAGGTATCGTGTGGTCATTTTTACTAAAGGCTAATTTTTGCATTAGTCTTTTTTCATTATTCATTATAAATACTTTTAACATTAATTTTCACTCCTCTATATATGATTAAAAAATTAATATTTTTTATATATAAAAAATAAAAAAACATTAGGGAGATATAAGTTATAATGAATAAAGAATATACTTGGAAAGCTTTTAAAAAAGACTTACCAGTGTTTGTAAAGAATAATAAAAGAAAAATATTAGATAGTTATTGGGACATTTCACACGTTATATATATAATATGTGGAAGCATATATATTTTTTCTCATTATTTTACTGATGAAGATAAGAAATCTAAAAGCCAGCGTGAATTATATTTTATGCTACGCAGATTTTTAGAAGCAAATTCTAATGAATTAAAAAAAATTATTTATCAAATGATTCCGCAATTATCTAAATTTGTCACTTTTCAGCCACAAGATCCAGATTATGGATTAATAATTTAATTTTTTATTGGAATATTTATAATTTTATAATATATCAATAATAAATATATATTAATATAATATATATTTATCTAACGATTAATATCGTATATTTCTATAGAATCATTAATTATATATCTTATATATCTTATATATTAATGATATAATCTATGCTTTAATCTATTATTAAAGCTTAATAGGTTTTAAAATATCTAATCCTATTACTAATAGTTATTTAAGCTTTTAATATTATTAAAATTTATAATATTAAAAGGATGTGAATTATTATTAGTGGTAGAAATCTTAGAAAAAATATCAATAAAAAAGAAAAATTTTATTTAACTGTTAAACAACAAGTCAGTAAATATAAACAATTATATATGTTATTTAAAGAATTATGTAAATATAGTAAAAATTTATATAATTCTGCTTTATATAATATTAGACAATATTTCTTTAATACTGGTAAATATTTAAATTATAATGATAATTATCATAATATTAAAAATAATATTAATTATAAATTGTGCGAAGCACAAACTGCTTGTAATATTCTTCATATAGTAGATGAAAGTTTTCAATCTTTCTTCGCTTTAAAACAAAAAGGATTTAAATGTAATATTCCTAAATATTTAGATAAAAATGATTATTTCATATTACCTACTAATAAAATTCATATAAATAAAAATAATGAATGGATTATTCCTTTAAGTTATCAAATATTAAAAGAATATAATTTAACTTTAAAAAGTAAAGATAGATTCAGAATAAAGATATCTACAATTTTAAAAAATAAAAAGATAAAATATATTCAAGTAATTCCTAAATATAAAGGTAAAATTTTTGAAATTCATTATACCTATGAAATAGAAATTAATGATAATATACAAGAAAATAATAATTATTTATCAATAGATTTAGGTATTAAAAATTTAATGACTTGTATTAATTATAATCATAATTATAAAAAGAAAATTAATAGTTTTATATTAGATGGTAAAGAATTAAAATCCATAAATCGAGAATATAATAGAATTATTAGTAAATTACAAAAATTAAATACTAATAAAAATTTAAAATATACTAAAAGAATGTATAATATCTTAAAAAAGAGAAATAATAGAATTAATTATTATATTCATAAAACATGTAAAAAACTTATAGATTATTCTTTACAAAATAATATAAAAACTATTATATTAGGATGGAATAGCGATTTTCAAAGAAAATCTAATTTAGGTAGAAAAAATAATCAGTTTTTTACTAGTATACCATTTAGTAAGATAAAAAATAATTTATCTAAGTTCGCTTGCGAACAAGAGCTTAAGCTCTAAAAAGAATATAGATGCAAAATGAATAATATAAAATTTGTTCTTCAAGAAGAATCATTTACATCTAAAGCTTCTTTCTTAGATAATGATTATATGTTAAGTTATAAGAAAGATGAAAAGTTAGGTTATGTATTAAGAACAATAGATGATAAAGTAGAATCGACGTATGTCGATATAGAGAATTCGACATTAAGAAAGCAACAATTTGCAGGTAAGAGAGTAAAGAGAGGACTTTATAAATCTAAAAATGGTATATTAATAAATTCAGATATGAATGGTGCTTTGAATATATTGAAGAAATATTTGTTAAATGAAGAATATGAACGGTTAAATAAAAGTAAATGTAAGGTTGTAAGTAAAAAGATATCTTATGAAGACTTAATTAATAGTCAAGATATACATAATTTATATGAAGATATATTTACTTTATACTTTAGAGGTGCGCTGGTAGCACCAATACGAATTAAAGTTCGAGAATCAATATGAAATTAATTATGATATATATAAGAGATAAGTATATATTGAGTTGATTTTAGAATACGCTGTGAAGTGTAGATTGATTTGATTATATATTAGTATATATATAATAACAAGAGAGCTTAATTGGTATGAATTTTTTAAGATATTGAGATATTTTAAAAATTATCAGGATTATCCTGTAGCTAGTGCATATGCTATTAAATTTGCTAGATCATTGTATTTTGATTTTAAAAAATTATTGCAGGATAAAGAACTTATTAAAAAATTATATGCTTGTAATTCTGATTATTGGGAAATTCAAAAAATTCTAACGCCATATATACAAAGAATTATTAATACTAAATTACCTAATTTAACAAAAATAGAATATAAAGTATTAATAGAATATATGTTACAATTATATCAACCGCTTATAAAAGCAAATATTCGAAAAAATATTAATAATGTTCTAGAATCCGATGAAAAAGAAATATTTAGTATAATTGATAAATATATCGCTAAAAATATTTATCAATTATTTTCATCAGCTAATTTATTAAAAGATGAAAGTAATTCTTATTTACAAAGTTGGATTACTCCTACTGGAGAATTAGAAGAAGGATTCGAATTAAATATATTAAAATCAATATTAAAAGATAATAAAAAACAAATTCAAAAATTAATTGGTAATGATATAGATTATAAAGATATTACTAGTACTTATTTACTATTATATAGTGATAAATGGACTAGAAAAATTTACAATTTAATATCAGCTAAAAATTTAAAATTAAAAACTCAACGTGGTAAAAATCTTTTAGAATTGCATGATCAAATAGGTGAAGAAACCAGTATTGATTATGATATTACAGCAGATCATATTCGTAATAGACCGCTTATTATAGTTCATGATGATAATACTAATAAAGATTGTGTAATGTTTGGTCCGCGCGGAGTATCTCACGGATTTTATATTAGTAGTGATAAATTATTTGCGGATGCAGCAAAACAAAATATTAAAATTGATGAATATAAAATGGGTTATGGATATTTATTAGGAAAAATAGCTTTTGTAGATGAAAAGGCTGACGAAAATCAATATGGCTATAGTAATGAAGAAATAGTAAATATATTGAAAAATGATCCACGGATAGAAAAAGTATATCAAACTGGTGGACATCCACATAAGCCGGGAGATAAAATTAAACGATTAGCCAAATTAATATTTTAAATATTCATTAAAAAATTATTAAAAATTACATTTAATTAGATTTATCTAATCTAATTAAATATTTTTTTATTTTTATAGTATTATTATAAAACAATTATTGTAAAAAGGGAGAGATTATTTGTGAAAGTATTAAAAAAATATCTTTCAAAAATGTCTAATGAGCGTTATGTAAAATGTCAAATTATTCTTAAATTAATGAAAGACGGTTATAATTATAAGCAAGCAAAACAAATGTTTCATAATACTAATATACTAGAGATAATGCAAGATAATGGACTATATTTCTTTCATCAATCATTATATGATTGGACCAAATGGATAGAAAAACAGCATAAAGATCAATATAAGAAAAATACTTGTTTTCAAATATTTTTAAATAAAGTAAATGGTATATTAAAAACAAAATTAATCTAAAATAAATATAAAAGGTGAATAATAATTACTTTTCAAGAATTATTTTCATATGATAATTTATATAAATCAGCCAAATTATGTTTTAATCATAAACGTGAGAAGCTTTCAATATTATTTATAGAAGCTAATTTACCGTTATATATTAAACAATTGCAAAATGAATTGTTTAATAATCAATATTCATGTGATAAATTTATTCATTTTAGAAAATTTAATGGTAATAAATACAGAAATATTGATGCTTTATATATTAAGGATGCAATCATACATAAATGCTTATGTCGATTTTTAATTATACCTAGATTAATGAATTCATTAATTTACGATAATTGTGCCAGTCAAAAATATAAAGGTTTACATTTTGCATTTAATAGGTTAAAGAAATTTTTACATGATCATTATTGTAAATACAAAATGCAAGGTGCATATTTACTATTTGATATTAAATATTTTTTTGAAACTATTGATCATAAAAAATTAAAAAAATTTTTAATGCCAAAAATAAAAGATAAACAGATATATAATTTATTATGCCATTGTATAGATGCTAATCAACAAATATATAAACGAACCGCGGTGGGAAATAATAAATATCAAGGTTTAGGATTAGGTACAGAATTATCACAATTATTAGCTTTAATATATACTTCTCCGCTAGATCATTATATTAAGGAAAAATTAAAAATAAAACATTATATACGTTATGTAGATGATAGTATTATTATACATCATGATATAGATTATTTATATGAAATATATGAAAAAATAAATATATATTTACAAACACAATTAAATCTAAATTTAAATCAATATAAAACCAGAATTATAAAATTTGTAGATAATAATACAATATTATTTTTAAAAACAAAATTTATATTAAGTAATCAACAAATGCATTTTAATTTTAAAAATATAAAGAAAAAAATAAAAATATGGGAAAAATTATGGAAGCGTGGAAAAATGAATAAAGAAGATATATTAATATCATATCAATCTTGGAAATCGTATGTAATGCATGGTAATGATAATGAAAAAATACAATATATAGATAATTTATTTAATTCAATTTTTATAGAATGATTTAATAAGTTAGATTTTAAATATCTAACTTTATTTTTTATTATTTTATATTAAATAATATATAATAATAAGGAGGAATAAAAAATGATTGAAAATAATATATATAACAAATTTGAAATTTTAAGATCACATATATTAATAAGTTCTTGAATTGTAGGAATTTTATTTTGTACTTTACCTATACAAGAAAACAAGAATATTAAAGATATCGAAATAAAAAATTTTATTTGTTATTTTAATCCACAATATATAGAAAATGAAAATTTTGAAGAATTAATAATTAATATTGGAGTTAAAACTATTCAATTCTTTTTTGAATGCGATGATTATGAAGCTATTAATTGTTTTATTATATATTCGTTTATGAAAAATTATATGTGGTTTCATAGAGAAAAATTTCAAAGAACACGTAATGAAAATTTTAATATATTAATGAAAAATTTACCATATATAGATATGAAAAAAAGTACAATAATTTATTGTGCTAATATAGTTCAGCCGTATTATAAATATGATCATAATTTTAATAATACAATTTCCAATATATCATATGATATTAATTTAATTAATCAATTTAATAGTATTAATATTAATACTAATATTAATTCATTAATTGAACGTTGTAAATTTTTATTTCATATTCAATATTTTTCTTCATTAATTGATATAAGTACATTTTTTAAAAAATATATTTATAATTTTCAACATTTTTTATTATTTTTATTTATATTGCGTTATAGTTTTCAGCAATCAGCTTTAATTAATTTCATGAGATATCATAAACCTGCATTTGATATTTTAAATATCATACTAAATATTAATATAAAAATTGATTCATTTAAGAATGAAGAATTAAATAAAAAAATTACCAAATTTTTCTCTAATTTTTCATTAGAAGAGAAAGATTGGTATTTATACAATAAATAAATTGGTATTTATAAAATAAACAAATAAGTATTATTTATTAATTTGAATAAAATTTTCTTTTTGTATTATTTCTTTTATATATGTATATATTAAATTATTTAAAAATTTTGTATTTTTTGATACTATATATGTATAAGGTTTATTTAATAAACTATTGTATGGATATTGTGAATCATGAAGTATAATATTAATTTTATACATGTGAGCATTAAGATATCGTTGTAATTTTTGTAAATATTTTTTAGTTTGATGACCCATAAAATGTTGATTTTTACAATAATTTACTACAGCATTATGGGCATCATCTTCAGATTTTTTTGACAATTCTTGTACATAGAATTCAAATTTGTCAATTATGTTATCTTTTTTACCTGTAAGACAATATAATCCAATAGCATTAGTATCGAATTCATATTTTAAAACGAAATTAAATGCTTGAATATTTGGTGTTGTAGAATATGGTATAATAGATAAATTATTATCTAATAGATTTAATAATCAATCAGCGTCTTCTGTATTATTAATTTCATTAATGCAAATGTTATTTGGTATCGTGTGATCGTTTGTACTGTAGGCTAATTTTAATAGTCTTTTTTTATTGTCTAATATAAAAATTTTAATCATTATTTTTTTTACCTTAATCTATTTAAAATATATTCTCATATAACAAATAAAAAAACTTATATTAATTTAATGAATATAAGCTTTTTGTCAGGAAAATCGATAAAAAAAAATAGTTATCTCATTTTTCGATCAGGTGTAGAATATTGTAAATTGCGTAAATCGTCTTTAAAATAATTGTATATATAATAGGCTTTGTTCATAGCCTCTACAAAATCTGGTCTACGAGCAGCATTTAAAGCTAAATTACGCATAGTTACTAAAGCATGTTGATAATGATTATTATTTATATCCCTTTCAATAATTCACATATAATTATTAACTATGTCTTGAATTTGTTTATAAGTGTTAAAATGTTCATCAACAAATTGTTTACATAAATTAGTTAATTTATTATTATTATTTAATAAATTATAATTATTAACGGTATTATAATTCATCATTTCATTTTCAGCAATTTTTTTAAATAATTAATTCATATTTTATGTCTACTCCCTTATATAAAAAAAATTGTATTTCAGAATTTTATTTAAAATTTTATTTTTGGTAAAATTAAATAAAAAATATAAATTACATTTTTAAAAGTAATAATTTAGAATTAGCTAAATTTACTAATTGATTAAATTGTTGAATATATTTATTATTAATTTTTTTTAAACATTGTTTAAATAATTTATAATTTGGCTGATGTAATAAACATAAATATTTATTATCAGAATATAAAGCTAATTGTAAACTTTTATCAATACTATAATTATTAGTAGAATCGCATTGTTCCATATTATAAGTATTAAAATTATGAGTAATCATACAAATATTTCTACTACCACATTTAATTGGTAAAATTAAAATATAATAATTAAAATTCATATAATAATTTTCATTAATTGTATTTAACATTTTTGTATCACAATTAAATGTTTTTTCTCGAATATCTAATTGTACTATTTTTTTTACTAAATTTAATTTTATATCAAAAAATAAATAATTATGTACATAACATAAATGTTCTCGAATAAAATTAAAATCATGACATATAGGTAATTGTAAATTTTGAATAATTCCATTACAACTCATTTTAATCTATCCTTTCTAATATTTATTATTTATAATAATATTATAATAAAAAATAATTAAAATTAAAATTAGGTTTAAAATTAATCATTATACTTTAATTAATAATTAAAGTATTTTTTATTATTTTATTACTTAAAATATAAAAAAACATTAATATAATGCTATTATTATTTAAATCGAATTATTTAAGTAATAATAGTTATATTAATGTAAAGTGAGAAAGATCTGTAAATAATGATTTTTGCTTTCATAAATATATATTTATAGGCTATTGAATATATAATTATTACTCGTACTTAAATCATTAAAAAAATATAATAATTTATAATTTTTAAAAAATTTAATATTTATTAGGTACATTTTAATATTCATACATTAATTATTAATAATATTTTTCTAGCTTTAACTTATTTTTGCTATATTTATATATAAGTGAAAGAATAAATTTCAAGTGAGAAGTTTCTGAACTATAAACTAAGAATTTAAAAAGTTGTATATATAATTATTAGCAGAAGCAAAAATAGCTAAATTTTATTATTTTAATAGATTAAAATAATAAATTGGTGATTATAAATAATGAAACGATTAAGACCTAAACTTGCTAAAATTCCTATTAGGCAAATATATCAATTATGTTTAAAATATTTATATAATAATATAGATATTAATTATTTAAAAACATTTTTAAAGAAACATGATTTAAGTGAATATAAAAATGGCGATATTGATGAAATATCTACAATAATTAGCGATTTGTGCTGGAATATTTTTAAAAATGTTATTAAAAAATATAATATTAATGAGTCTGATGGAAATAATATATATGATCAATTAATTATTAATACTGATATATTAAATGTAATTTATAAATATAGTTATTCGAAAATTAAAGCAATCGTTTATAATAGACATATTCCTAATAATTCAATTGTGGACTTTAATAAATTATCTTTTGCTGAAAAGAAAAAAATAATACATAATATTGCAAAAGAATTAATTACAACAAATACTTCAGAATATAAGGCTAAAATTAATAATATTATTGAAAATATAGATGTCGATTTAATTAATCCAAATAAATTTTTGCACGATTTTATTAATCAAAGTAAAATTTTATTAAGTCGTAATTCTCAAAAATTAATTAATAAATTAGCTAAAAATATATTAGAATATTTGTATAAAAATTTCAATTTTAAATTAAATACTAGTATAGAAGACGATATTGAATCCATAGTTACATCGAATATTGAAATATATATATCGATGATTTGTAATCAGACTTTTACTGATGAAAAAGAAATTAAATATTTATTAAATAAACATTTACAATATATACAGGATATTAAAAAACAAGTTATACAAGCATATAATAACGTAAGAATATGGTTAAAAAAAGATTATCCGCAATTAGAATTAAATGATTTAGATCCTGATGATATAGATATTTATGCAGATAGTAAAAAGCCTGGTGCGGCAGCATATTGTTCTCTTAATTGGGATGGTTCTGTATCTATTAATTTAAGTAGATCGACAATTAAACGAAGTAAAACATATATTACTACGACTATTTATCATGAATTAATTCATGCAATTAAGGGACAAGCAGATACTGCTAGAAAAATAGAAAGATTAAGAAAAGGAACTGATAATGAATTAACAGATAATGAATTTCAAGAAATAGCTCATAATGATGATATTTGGGATCAAGGCGTAGATTCAATTAGAAAACATACACATTTAGATGTCCGTGGATATAATACCAATAAAGATATCAGTAGTGCTGAACAGCAAATGATTAAATTGCAATATCCGCATGAAGCTACTCTAATTTGTTATAATTGCGGATGGTATAAAGTATACGAAAAATGGAATAATGATTGTGAACAAGCTAGAGATAATAATTTCACTTGCCCGAGATGTCATCAAAAATATGTAAAATTAATATCAGCTCAGCCCGGAGAAAAAGAATTAATAAATGATGCTTTGTCGCATATACACTATCAAGTATCTGAACAATTACCATATGAATCAGTGAATGAAAGTAGATTAAAGAAGAGAAAAGAATATCAAAATATAGTAAATTCACATAATAAATTAATGAATTTAATTTAATAATAGATCTAAATATTCAACAATTATGATGTAAATACAACCAATATCTTAATAAGTTTAATTAATAATAATTAAAAAAAGGAATAATTACTTTGCTAAAAGTATAATTATTCCTTTTTTAATTTAAAAAATTTTATATATTAATTTTTACTAAAAATTAATATTCTTAATAGTTCCATAAGCTAAAATATTTTCTAGATACTATTTTAACATAAAACTTAATTAAAATAATCTATATTTATAATTAAATTTGTGAAAGCAATAATTTAGAATTTATTATATATTTTAATTGATTAAATTGTTTAATATATTTATTATTAATTCTTTTTTGACAATATTTATATAATTTATAATTTGATGTATGCAATATATATAAATATTTGTTATTAGAATACAAAGCTAATTGTAAATCTTCACAAATAATATAATCATTAAGCATATTAAACTGTTCCATATTGCAAGTATTAAAATTCTTTATAAGCATACAAATATTTCTACTACCATATTTAATTGGTAAAATTAATATATAATTATTAAAATTCATATAATTATTTTCATTAATTATATTTAACATTTTTGTATTACAATTAAATTGTTTTTCACAAATATATAATTGTGTTATTTTTTTCACCAAATTTAATTTTATATCAAAAAATAAATAATTATGTACATAACATAAATGTTCATGAATTAATTTGAAATTATCACATATTGGTAATTTTAAATTGATTATAATTCCATTATTATTCATTTTAATTTCTCCTTTATAATAATTATTATTAATAATATTATTATAAAAAAATTTTTAAATTTAAATTAGATTTAAAATCTATCATTATATTTTAAATAATTAAAAATACTTTAATTATTTAAAATATAAAAAAAACATTAATATAATGCTATTATTACTTAAATCAAATTATTTAAGTAACAATAATTATATTAATGTAAAGTGAGAAAGATCTTTAAAAATGATTTTTGCTTTCATAAATATATATTTTATTTATATAATATATAAATTGGCTATTATAATATATAATTATTACTCATACTTAAATCATTAAAAAATAAATTATATTTCTTTTTTTATTAATTTATGCACATATAATATTTTTTAGAATAAAACCGACAGACACACTCGCTGCGGTCGAAGAAGAATATTGTCCGCGATAAAAATCTTCCTTAGGTTGCCAATAATACCATGTTCCCCAACCTAACTCATATTCGGCCGAACCAATACGAGTAATACTCGGAATCCTTTTTATAAAAACTATATATTAATAAATTATGTTTATTAAACCGGAAGGATATAATCCATTAGCACAATCAGGATCTTTAAAACCAACGCCAAAGTTAGCAAGCCATTTCTTAAGTATACACCATTTATATTCAGTCGAGTACATACCCGGAAATTTTTTACATAATACAACAATTAAATAAAATTATTTATTTTTTTAAAAGTTTTTATTGTAAATTAATAAATATAAATCGAGAGTTATTTGTCAGGCTTTACGATAGCCATCACATCCATCAAAATCACCATAGTTGCTACAAGCGTAAAATATATATAAATTACTTCCGCCATAATTTTCATACTTAGCATGCGGAGAAATTTATATATGATTTTGAATAAAGTCGAAGGGATTACTTGCACCAGGATATTCAGGAGCTGCTCCATAACGATACACGCAATAATCAGGAATCCGTGCATCAATGATTGACATAACGAAGTGTTCATCATAACCCGCATACGATGATCTTTTAATTAAATATATTTTTAAAATTTAGAAAATATAATTAAATTTTTTAATAAAATTATGGGCATACTTAGCAATATTAGAGCTTTCAAAAGAATAAAATTTAGACTGACTTTGTTGCCCAGGTGGATAGGAAAGTTTAAAACAATTTGTCAGTGTATAAATCGGCTGTGGAGATTTTTATATTAATTATATATAAAATTTAATAAAAAATTAAAGCAAACTACTATATAAAATTGATATATATATTTAGAATAAAATCGCGATTATCAAAACTATTAATTGCTTGTCGGCCATATTTATCAACTGTCCACTCCATATCAGAGCTCGTAGCAGATAAAGTTGTCAGAAATAAATTCGGACGTGTTGTACCAGTCGTCTTAACATACAGAGATCTTTTCTATTAATAAATATTTATATTTATAACGATATAACTAAATTTAATAAATAAAAAACTTATTTAAAAGTATCATTATAAAATTTATTTAAAAACTTGAAATAAAACCGCTGAATTTATCTGTGATGTATAATAATCAGATGATTCTATGTGATACTCACGATCGTGATAACCATCTCCTAATGTACAATACGTTCTTTGTGATAGGTCTTCGAACTTTACTAGAGATTTTTTCTATTAATATATACTTATATTTATATAATTAGATTTAATAAATAAATTGTATTTAATTACATTTAAAAAATAAAAAACTTATTTATTAAAGTATTATTATAAAATTTATTTAAAAATTTAGAATGAAACCGTAAGAATAGCGATTCCAGGCATATTCAGGACTCGGAGCACCGCATCTATTCCAATTTCCATCTTGATTATTCCAAATATGCCTGCCGAAGCCCAATATCGATATTAGTCGACCAAATTGATCAGGATTAGCGGCTTGCGGAGATCTTCTCCACTAATAAATTAAATTAAATGTAATAAGATTAAATATATAAAATTGAAGTAAACTTCTATACAAGATTAAATATACAAGATTGGAACAAAACCGTAAGATGTCGAACAATAATACCAGGCGATAGCGCCCATTTCACCGTCTGATAGACCAGGACCAAGTACCAACAGCATTAATTGACTATCTTTCGGATCTCCATGCACCAAACATCTTTCCAGTTAATAAACTAAATATATTTAAATATAATAAAATTATATTCTAATAAAATTTAAAATAAAATCGTCAGAAGCTGATGCATATTGCCAAAACCATGAGCTATGCCCTCCATAGTAAACGTTGCTTGTATACGGCCATTGATCAGCTTCTATAAAACTTATATCATAATTACACCTTTTGTGCAGAGATCTTTCCTGCCAATAAATTAAATATAACTAAAAGTAATAAAATCAAATTCTGAAAAAATTTAAATATATAAGATTAAAATAAAAACCGTTACTCTGTATAATATCGGCATGTACAGGGATCCCAATCGCGGGTGCCCAATCTGCCGTAGAACTAGATACTCTTAAACCTGATTCGGCAGGCTGTGTTACGTCATGGTTGGACCACACATTCGGAGATCTTTTCCATTATAAAATTTGAAGCATAACCGTAACTAAATATAATATAGTCTTTATATGCATATGTAGAACCTGGAATTACTGAATTACCTTGTATAGTTATTAAATTCCAAAATGGAGTCCAATCAACACTACCGAATCTCGGAGATCTTTCCTATCAATGAACTAAATATAATAAAATTGAATTCTAATGAAATTAAGTATATAAGATTAAAGTAAACTTCTATATAAAATTAAAATATGCAAAATTGAAGTATATAAAATAGAAGTATACAAGATTGGAACAAAACTGTAATTCCGCTTGCCATAATTAACTGGCTGCATATCATTTGTCCAATCAGATGTGCCGTGCAAAAAACTGGCTAGCCAGTTTCCATGAGCGTTGTGATCTTGAGATCTTTCCCGCCAATAAATTAAATATATTTAAATGTAATAATAAAATTCAATTATATAAGATTGAAGTATATAAAATTGAAATAAACTGTTATATAAAATTTAAATATATAAGATTAAAGTAAAACCGAAATTAGCATAAGTTCATTGATTTTCAGCTAACCAGTTTTTATAAGCATTATCTAAACATACCGTACAATTATATATATTATGATTACTAGATGATTTAGACGGAAAGTTTTTTACTAATGAACTAGATATATTAAAATGTAATAATAAAAATGAATTTTACAAAATTTAAGTATGCAAGATTGAAGTAAACTTCTATATAAAATTGAAATAAAATCGTTATCACGATAGGAATACAAACTTCCATATTTCCAAGGCTCTATTATACTAGTTATATATATAAACCAATGTCTATAATTATTGTAAATACCATTAATTGGATCATGCATGACCGGAGATCTTTTTCATTAATAGATTGAGTGGATTTAAATATAATGATATAATTTAATTGTACAAAATTTAAATATACAAGACTAAAATATATAAAATTAAATATACAAAATTGGAATAAACTTCTATATAAGATTGGAATAAAACCGAATACGTGATAAGGCTGTCCGGCAGTATGAACAGTTAAATCTCCACTGTTATATGGATATTGACGACCTAAATTAGATATACTTTGAAAATGTATTCCCCAAACAGTACCCGGAAATCTTTCTTATCAATGAATTAAATATAATTAAATGCAATAGAATTTGGAACAAAACCAAAAAATACCATTATTCTCACGGGCATTATGGTTGCCAGTCCAAGGATGTAAGCTGTAGACTTCCAGCCTACAAGGTATTCGTACATTCGCATCTGTGTACACATTTGAAGATTTTTCTTACTAATGCTAATATATATTAATATAAAATTAAAAATTTTAATACAATATAAATATATAAGATTTAAATATATAAGATTAAAATATACAAGATTATAACAAAACCGAGACTAGTGAAAATAGGATAATATTCAGGATATGTTGTCTGAGTCCAAACATAATTCGTCTTACTAGTACCATCATATATATTCTGAAAAGTAAATATTGTACCATACCAGTCTTCATATTTCGTACGTAGAGATTTTTCTTACAAAATGTTAATATATATTAAGATAAAATTAAAAAATTTTAATATAATTTAAATATACAAAATTTAAGTATACAAGATTGAAGTAGACTTCTATATAAAATTGGAACAAAACTGGTAGAAGTAAAGCAAGACGTAGCACCAGGATCTTCATAACCGTATCCCATAGCAGAACCCCATCGCTTTAAAAAGCACCAGTCAGTATATATGTCTAATCCCTGATCCCATAGTTTAGGTACTAACGGAAATTGTTTCATTAATAAATTAAATATAACTAAATGCAATAAAATTAAATTCTACAAAATTTTAATATATAAGATTAAAGTATACAAGATTAGAATAAACTCCTATATAAAATTTAAATATACAAGATTAGAACAAAACCGTGTACAGTTGCCGCGTATTCAAAATCAGTCCATCCTTCAACAGTGCCTTCATCGCGATTCGCGGGTATAAAATGATAATACCATTTCGAGGTCGACACCCAATACGGCTTTAACGGAGATCTTTCTCATTAATAAATTAAATATATTTGAATGTAATAAAATTGAAATATACAAGATTAAAGTATACAAAATTGGAACAAAACCGAAAGATAACGATACTAGGTAATGCGCGTACGCATATCCTGCCGACACTTCACTATTATACGCATCGGTACCATATACTTTGCAAAACTGTATGGTATAGCCAACGTTCTTAACTGTCATCAGAGATTTTTCTTACCAATAAACTAAATATATTTAAATATAATAAAATTAAGTTTTAATAAAATTTAAATATACAAGATTAAAGTATATAAAATTGAAACAAAGCCGCAATACAATGCATCTGTTGCATAACATGTGGCGCCATGAAAGTTGTAAGAATAATCCATATTGAATGATGCAACAATACACCAGGTACAATGATTGTTCGTTGCATGTGGATTATAATTTTGAACCGGAGATCTTTCCCACCAATGAACTAGATATATTTAAATATAATAATAAAATTTAATTCTAAAAAATTTAAGTATATAAGAACGAAATATATAAGATTGAAATAAATTGCTATATAAAATTTGGAACAAAACCGAATGAATAATAAGAATAATCAGAACACGAACGAGTGAATAATTTAAGATGAAACATCATATATTCAGATGTGTGACCGCCTTCTTTGCTCGGAGATCTTTCCTACCAATAAATTAAATATAACTAAAGGTAATAAAATTAAATTTTAATAAAATTTAAATATATAAAATTTAAATATACAAGATGAAAGTAAATTTTTATATAAATTTGGAACAAAACCGAGATTATAACGACCTAATTGCACAGGATAAGTATACGAAAACTCAGCATAATATACCATATAGTGGCCGTCATTCCATTCCGGATCCCAGACTTGATTCAATATCCACCCGTCTCGTCCTTCTACCACCCCTTCGCCATGCTGGCTCACGCTCGGAGATCTTTCTCACCAATAAACTAGATATAACTGAATACAATAAAATTTAAATATATAAAATTGAAGCAAGCTTCTAATAAAATTTGGAACAAAACTGTTATCCCAATATACATAATTAGAGCAAGTCTCATTGCCAACGCGAAAATCGTACGGTACTAAATAGCATACCGTACTATGATCGCCTTGGTGGCTTGGAGATTTTTCTTGCCAATGAATTAAATACAATTAAATGTAATAAAATTGAATTCTATAAAATTTAAATATACAAGATTGAAACAAACTTTTATATAAAATTGGAACAAAACCGCTATTACAATCAGTTTGTGTTGCTTGCGTCAAACGATCAGCATAATCAGTTGTGTTAAACAAATGCCCATCATCTGGCACACTCATAAAATTATATACATCGCCTTGATACCAATGCTCATACTGTGTATACGGAAATTTTTCTTACCAATGAATTAAATATAATAAAATTGAATTCTAATAAAATTTAGAACAAAACCGTTAGATTGTTTCACATCCCACGAGTTTTCTGGAAACCAAATATGATTAATACTGTTTGTGCCTAACGACTCGATGCACAGAAATTGCGTTGCCTTTGCTGTATGCGGAGATTTTTCTCATCAATAAATTAAATATAACTAAATGTAATAAATTGAATTCTAATAAAATTTAAATGTATAAGATTAAAGTATATAAAATTGAAGTAAACTTCTATATAAAATCGAAACAAAACTGATTGTAATACTTACTGGATATCTATCAGATTCTACCAATATGTTTTTGTTTAAAATTGGGTATGGACCAAATTGCCCAATCATACATGCATCTTGCCCTTCGCCAACAGCCGGAAATCTTTTCCATTAATAAATTGAGTAAATTTAAATATAATAATAATACAATTTAATTATATAAAATTTAAATATATAAAATTAAAGTAAACCTCTATATAAAATTAAATATACAAGATTGGAACAAAACCGATATTATCAATGGGATAGCTAGTATGACCGACAACGTCGCTAACATTACCATTCGATATATCCCTCCAATGAAAATATCCAACCGAGAGAAACCATACTTCAGCAGTAGATTTATTCGGAGATCTTTTCCATTAATAAACTAAATATATTTAAATATAATAAAATTCAATTTTAAAAAATTTAAATATATAAAATGGAAATATATAAAATTGAAGTAAACTTCTAATAAAATTTGGAACAAAACCGAGTTTCGTAAGGACACACCCGCCACCCGAAAGTATCGCTTCCTCAAATGTACTTAGGTCAACCATACAAGTGACATTATACACGTGCACACCATTTCCAACATACACCTTAACTTGAGCTGGAGATTTTTCCCATCAATGAAATATAACTAAATACAATAAAATTGAATTTAGAAAATTTAAATATACAAGATAAAAGTATATAAAATGGAAGTATACAAGATTGAAGTAAACTTCTATATAAAATTAAATATACTAGATCGGAACAAAACCGTAAGAATGAGTGCATCCTTTAACTTGCCCTGGATGAAAAGCTTGGTGCCAGGCATTGCCAGTGTCTCCTATCTCAATATAATAATGTTCAATATAGTTTTGGTACCAATTATATACCGGAGATTTTTTCCATTAATGAACTAGATATATTTAAATGTAATAATAAAATTAAATTCTAATGAAATTTAAATATACAAAATTAAAGTATGCAAGATTAAAGTGAACTTCTATACAAGATTGAAACAAAACCATCTGTGTCATAACACAGTATAGAAGAGGCATAATCAAAACGAGGAGATGCATTATTATGTTGATGTCCTACATTAGTAACTACGTTTTCCGTAAACCGACGAGACGCATCTGCACCCGGAGATCTTTTCTACTAATAAATTGAATATATTTAAATATAATGATAAAATTTTAATAAAATATAAATATACAAAATTTAAGTATATAAAATTGACATATACAAGATTGAAGTAAACTTCTATGCAAGATTAAATATACGAGATTAGAACAAAGCCGATAGATTTACGAGGTACTGTATAAGTCCAGCCATTCGTACCATATTCAGATAGTTTATGTTCTAAATCATATGTCATAGGCCAACAGTCACTAATATATCCTCCCCAAACAGGTTCATAATAATTAAGTTGATGATTCTTATACGGAGATCTTTATATAAAGAATTCTTTGTAAAAGTATTGATATAAAAAATTATTGATATAAAAAATTATTGATATAAAAAATTATTCAGATTAATATAAAATCGAGTGAAAAGACAGCAGGATCAAGCATCCTGTTGAACCAGTTATCATCTAAGCCATAGCTGGCGTATAAATAACATTTATCTTTTTCCGCATATGCACTTGCTCGATTCGGAGATTTTTATAAAAAAAACTAAACCCGAAAGAATATTGACATTCTTTCGCACTCGATACTGACCAAACGCCGTCTTTTCCTAGCATTAAATTACATTGTGGATCCCAAGATGCATTTGCATGGGACGGATATCTTTCCCATCAATAAATTAGATATATTTAAAATTGAGCATTAAATTTCTTTGGAACAAAACCGGCATTACCAAAAGCTCCATGATTCCATGAATGTCTGTTATCACAGGCATAAGTTGCAGACGATGTTATTCCCTCAAATGCCGTCCGATTAACATCTGTATAATACCAGCCGAGAACTGGAGATTTTTTCTGTTAATAAATTAAGTATAACTAAATACAATAAAATTAAATTCTAATAGAATTTAAATATACAAGATTAAAGTACACTTCTATATAAAATTAAATATATAAGATTAGAGTAAACTTCTATATAAGATTGAAATAAAACTGTGAGATTCACTTGCAATAGTGAAATCGGGATCAAGAAAATAACTACCTTTAACATACTGATATTTTTTCAAGAATCCAAATACATATAATTTATCATATGCTGATGTTTCTATTATTGCTGGATATCTTTCCTATCAATAAATTAAATATAACCAAATGTAATAAAATTTAAATATACAAAATTAAAGTATATAAAATTGAAATAAAGCAACATCCTTTATTTTTCCATAATTGAGTTCGCATGTTGTCCACTGAATCTCCTCTGTCATCTACGCTGCAAAACTCAGTTAACACAATCTGCTGTCCTAGATTATTGCGTTTGCTGTGTGAAAATCTTTCTCATTAATAAATTAAATATATTTAAATATAATAATAAAATTTAATTATACAAAATTAAAGTATACAAGATTGGAATAAAATCGACGGAAAGATTAACATAATGGCTCACAGCATCGTATATGTCACGTGCAGAATCTAAACAATTCAAAAAACTGACGTCTGAATGTCCAACATGCTGTAATTTACTCGAAGATCTTTTTCACCAATAAACTAGGTATAACTAAATAACAATAAAATTCAATTATATAAGATTGAAGTATATAAGATTAAAATAAACTGTTATACAAAATTTAAATATACAATATTGGAGTAAAACCGAGAGTCATCGCCTCCTTGTGCACACCAAAAGCAAAATCAATACAATTGCGTCCATCTGTAACTATCCAGTCAAATATTACCAGTGCGGCTTCCCCATTCTTATACGGAGATCTTTCCCGCTAATAAATTGAATATAACTAAATATAATAGAATTTTATTAAAATTTAAATATACAAAATTTAAGTATATAAGATTGGAGTAAGCTCCTATACAAGATTAAATATACGAGATTGGAACAAAACCGTAAACTTTGTCAGTACACAACAGGGATCTAAACTGACTACCGCGCTCAGAGATCACACAGTATGTATTCTTACCATCGTAAGTTTCGTCAACCGTGGCAAGGAGGCCCGGAAATCTTTCACACCAATAAATTAAATATAACTAAATGTAATAAAATTGAATTCTAATAAAGTTAAAGTATGCAATATTGGAACAAAACCATAATGAACATACGCCCAGTTATAACTAGTAAATCTTCAGTCAAACGCAAAAACAAATGGAACAAAACCGTCATTATATGTTACATCTTCCCAAATAGATTCCGTATCGTAATCATAACTACTCTCATATTGCCAGTCAACACCGGCATCTCCAACCACTGTCCATGTATACCTTCTGTGTGTTAACCAATACTCAGTACCTGAAGATATTTCTCGCTAATAAATTAAATATAATTAAATGCAATAATAAAATTAAGTATTAAGTTTCTTTAGAATAAAACTAACTTCCATAGCAAACTCAACACCAATGTATGCATTACTGTGTGCTTCCGTATCACTAAACAAAACACCAGTCTAAGGCGCAGTTGTGTCATTTTTAGTCGAAATATGTACTAGAGATCTTTCTTATCAATAAATTAGATATATTTAAATGTAATAATAAAATTTAATTCTAAAAAATTTAAATATACAAAATTAAAGTATACAAGATTGAAATAAATTTCTATATAAGATTAGAATAAAATTGTTGAAATCACTTGTAAAGGCATATCCAGGTATGCCAGGAATAGAAACATTAGCCGAAGGATCTTGTACGATACAAAAAATATTATTTCTATATCGTGAAAATTTATCTATCTTTAACAGAAATCGTTATCGCTAATAAATATTTATATTTATAAAGATACAATTAAATTTAATAAATAAATTATATTTAATGATTTTTAATATATTTAAAAAACAAAAAATTTATTTAAGAATTTGGAACAAAACCGACAGTCTCTGCACTAGCTTTGTAGAACCAGCCATCGTGTCCATAATCTCCAATATTAGTATATACACAGGTAAATTGTTCGCTAAGTCTCAATCCATTTAAAGGCTCTAAGTAACCTATATTCCAGTTCCTATATAGAGATTTTTTCTCATAATGAACAAAATGCAATAAAATTGAATTATAATAAAATTTAAGTATACAATATTGGAACAAAACCGACAGAACCGGCTGCAACATAATTCTCAGATTGTATAGGAAATAAAGAAGGAAATGTGTTTCTCGTTCCTAGAAAAGTAAAACAAATTGTTGCATACTCATAGTTAATTGTCAGAAATCTTTTCTACCAATAAATATTTATAAAGATATAATTAGATTTAATAAATAAATTATATTTAATCATTTTTAATAATATTTATTATTTTACAAAATTTGGAACAAAACCGAGAGAATGATGACACCACGAACATGCACGATTACCGAAACGATCACTAGCGAATGATATTAATTCAAATCTATTTGCTGTCTCTAGACTCGGAGATCTTTCCCATTAATAAATGAAATATATTTAAATACAATAAAATTGAATTCTAATAAAATTTAAATATACAAAATTAAATATACAAGATTGACGTATACAAGATTGGAACAAAACTGTGATTATGATAAGTCCAAGCATTACCACAACTACCGAGCGGGTTACCATCACCCCCACCGCATACGTAAATATACCTCTCTTTGGCCCAGCCGCTGGTTGCAGATTTTCCCGGAAATCTTTCTTATTAATAGATTGAGTAGATTTAAATATAATGATACAAAATTAAAATATACAAGATTAAAATATACAAGATCGGAACAAAACCGAAACTAGCAGACATTGCCATTATTGATGACACTCGATCTGCATTGAACATGATTCCCTCAAAGTCGACATTATAGCTCATCTTATATCCTAAATTCGCATTGTACATCGACTGGCTCTTGCTCGGAGATTTTTCCTACCAATGAATTAAAATATATTTAAATGTAATGATAAAATTGAGTGCTAAGTTTTTTTAGAATAAAATCGTGAGAATAAGACGCCTCATAAGAATCCCAGGGAGAATCTTCTGCATCAGCAGCAGCCTTGCCTCTACGTCCTAGGCAAATACCTTGAGTACGTTTCTCTACTTCCAGAGATCTTTCCCACCAATGAATTAGATATATTTTAATATAATAATAAAATTTAATTATATAAGATTAAAGTATACACGATTGAAGTAAACTTCTAATAGAATTTAAATATACAAAATTGAAATAGAACCGTCACTAAAATAAAAATGCTCAGTACTCGCAGTAGTATCATAATCATATGACGGATCGTATGTCCATCTCGGACCAGCATCGCCCACACTAGTACATTGGTCTATAGTCCGTGCATTTAGAGATCTTTCTTGTCAATAAATTAGATATATTTAAATACAATAAAATTAAATTTTAATAAAATTTAAATATACAAGATTGGAACAACAAAACCACTACTGCAATGGGGATGAAAACTTCCATATTCCCAAGATTCTGTCATACTAGTTATATAGATAAAAAAATGCTTAAAATTATTATAAATACCATTAATTGGATCACGTATAACCAGAAATCTTTTCTATTAAAAGATTAAGTGACTTTAAATATAATGATACAAAATTTAAATATACAAGATTGAAGTAAACTTCTAATAAAATTTGGAAAAAAATGGTATTATCATCATTATCACAATGGCCTGAGTTGCCTGACCAAGGAGGTAAACCAATAACTTGCAGCCTTTTAGGTAGTCGTACATTCACATTAACGTATGGGCTTGGAGATCTTTTTGACTAATATTAATATAAAATTAAAAAGTTTTAATAAAATATAAATATATAAAATTTAAGTATACAAGATTGAAATAAATTACTATATAAAATTAAATATACAAAATTTGGAACAAAACCGCAACAATAATGTGCCCTCACACACCCAGGTAAACAAAATGGATATTCAAAGGAAGGTGCTTGTCGCGTCATTACACACCAGTCTTCATAACTGCTGTAGCCCTGATCATATCTTATTGGAACACGCGGAGATCTTTCCCACCAATGAACTAGATATATTTAAATATAATATAATGAAATTAAATTCTAAAAAAATTTAAATATACAAAATTGAAGTAAACTCCTATATAAAATATAAATATATAAAATTGGAACAAAACCGACATCTCTCCATACATCACACAAATGTCCCCATGTATCTTTTGGCCATTTCGTGCTACCATAATCCAAGATACCATCTTCTAACACAAACATAATTGTAGTGTCGTACTTAGGAGTCGGAGATCTTTCCCACTAATGAACTAAATATAATTAAATAACAATAAAATTGAATTATATAAGATTAAATATATAAAATTTAAGTATACAAAATTGTGAACAAAATTGAGACTAATATATGCATAATTCATGTGCGAAGCGACGGGAAATTTAGAAGGCCATACGCCAACTTCTCCTAGCATTAAAAACGTAATATCTCCCGAGCTAAATGTAGGGCATGGAGATCTTTTTCATTAATAAACTAAATATATTTAAACATAATAATAGAATTCAATTCTAAAAAAAATTGAAACAAAATCGAAAGAAAAAATTGCGAAATCACCACAACTTGACTCAGCGAAAACCTCATACCTGTGCGCCTCACACAAATAATTTTTATACTGATCACCGCTATTAACTCCCCGATTTCCATCATATCTTGTCGGAAATCTTTTTTTACCAATAAATTAGATATATTAAAATGTAATAATAAAATTCAATTCTAATATAATCGAAATATACAAAATTAGAATATATAGAATTGAAGTAAATTTCTATATAAGATTAAGTATACGAGATTGAAGTAAACTTCTAATAAAATTTGGAACAAAACCGAGACTATGCAATTTATGATCTATGTGATAGATCCACTTGACTTCGCCAGAAAATTCTTGATTACCAGTCAAGCCAAATTGTCCAATGTTAGAATCAGAGTGCGTGTGATTCGGAGATCTTTCCTAATAATGAACTAAATATAACTAAAGATAATAAAATTAAATTTTATTAAAATTTAAATATACAAGATTTAAGTATATAAGATAGGAACAAAACCATGGACCATCGAACACCAGTTCCCTCCTTCCATAAAATTTACCTGAAAATCGACATAGCTCGCATTCGGAGGTATTGAATACCCGGAAAGCTTATACGAAAATCTTTCCTACTAATAAATTAAATATAACTAAATGTAATAAAATTTGGAATAAAACTGTGAATTTTATGACAACGCCAGTTACTATGTTCGTCTCCAGGAAAGCGGTTCTCAATATACGTACCAACGACGTATAAATACTGCATCGGAAACGACGCATCTAATTCTCCAGCTATTAGAAATCTTTTTTATTAATAAATCTAGCATATTTAAATACAATTTTATTATTATATTTAAAATCTTTTTTAGAACAAAAACGATAGCAACAAAAGTATGTATACAGTCGCGCAGCCCAGGCTTATTGCTTTTACCTTGTGTAATGGCATATTAACCTTCGTAAAGCGAGGAGATTTGCAAAAATTTTTCCTACTAATATTAATATATATTAAGATAAAATTAACAAATATTTAATAAAATATAAATATACAAAATTTGGAATAAAACCGCTTGGCCTATCAGCATACAATGAGCTTGCGTTAGTCCAACCGCCGTACTCCCACGGGTGCAAAAAACATGGTTTATTATGTGACTGACTCTCTTTACTCGGAGATCTTTCTCATCAATGAACTAAATATAACTAAAGATAATAAAATTTAAATATATAAAATTTGGAACAAAACCATAAACATCGATGGTATCAATTGCAGTCGCAAAATAACGCCCTGTAGTACCACGATTACTTGAGTAAGTAAAACGCTTATAAGGTTGCATATCTAAAGAGTCATTTGCGACATCTGGATATACGCCCAGAGATCTTTCCTTCATCAATAAATTAAATATAACTAAATATAACGAAATACAATGAAATTGAATTTTAAAAATTTAAATATACAATATTGAAATAAACTTCTATACAAGATTAAATATACTAGATTGCAATATGCAAGATTGGAACAAAACCGCTTTTCCAACCCGCAGGGCCATACGGATAACTACAATACAGGTTCACGGCAACGTCAATCTTTCCATCGTTCCTCGTCGCACCTACAACGAAATCAAAACCTATGTCACTCGCCCCGAATTCAGCGACCCAAGCCTTCGTCGGCGATTTTTTTCATCAATGAATTAAATATATTTAAATGAATTTTAATAAAATTTAGACTATAACCCTCAACACAAGATGCATAAATGTTAATAGCCCTAGCGAAATCGTTGTAAGAACTGTATCCTACTTCGCAAAATCTTAGACTTGTATCAGCTTTAGATACGTCGACTAATGTTTTCGGAGATCTTTTTTTACCAATAAAATATAATTAAATACAATAAAATTCAATTTTAAAAATTTAAATATACAAGATTGAAATAAAACCGTGACATTGATAGCATGCGCCCCCAACGCTAATTCCACGCTCATAATTCGAACTTAAGCCTCCACCACCGTAATAATACACAAGCAACCACCACATATCTTGCCCGGAACTACCAAGTTCCGGAGAGCTTTTTCACCAATAAACTAGATATAACTAAAGATAATAAAATTTAGAATAAAACTGAGAATATGACTACATACCTTATACTGTCCGGGACGATAATCTCCTTCCCACGCATTGCCACTATTTGCGATTGGGATATACATGGTGCCTCGAATATTGTCACCATAATTACAGTCCGGAAATTTTTTACATCAATAAAATATAATTAAATACAATAAAATTAAATTTTAAAAAATTTTAATATACAAAATTAGAACAAAATCGACGCCATTATCGGTCCAATTACTCACGGCGTCGAAGATGTCACATGCTGAATCTTAACATATAAGACCACTGACTTCATAATGGGTAACGTGTTGTAATTTACTCGGAAATCTTTTCCTATTAATATGAATATATATTAATATAAAATTAAAAAATTTTAATAAAATATAAATATACAAAATTAAAGTAAACTTCTATATAAAATTAGAATAAAACCGATATTATTCCACGCATTATCAGCATTATCAACCCAGTTTAATAACGATACATTAGGAAAATTTGGCGCTGCATTAAACACCCGACTTCTCACTACAGTACTATTACCAGACCATTGATTCGAAGATCTTTCTCATCAATAAATTAAATATAATTAAATTGAATTCTACAAAATTTAAGTATACAAGATTAAAGTAAACTTTTATATAAATTGTAAGTATACAAGATTATAACAAAACTGTGAATATTATTTACATAATAACAATCAGGCAAATAATAGTAGTTCTTTAAAGGCGTTTTTATTCCATACTTTTCTAACATACAAAAAGCATATTCCCAACTACCTACATTTAGAGATATTTCCCGTCAATAAATTAGATATATTATGTAATAATTAAATTAAATTCTAATAGAATTTAAATATATAAGATTACAGTATGCAAGATTAAAGTAAATTTCTAATAAAATTTGGAACAAAACCGTTAACACGCTGAATTCCCTCGTAATTAGTGTTTGTCCACCCATACCCATAGGCATGGCCGTACCATGTCAGTAAGCAAAATCCCCAACTGGGGGAAGGGTGATTCGGAGATCTTTCCTGCTAATATATATTAAGATAAAATTAAAAAATTTTAATAAAATATAAATATACAAAATTTAAAGTATACAAGATTAAAATATATAAGATTGAAGTAAACGTAAACTTCTAATAAAATTTGGAACAAAACCGATGTATACATTCGCGTAATAAGAGCCACGCAGACCTGGCTCATTGGTCTTCCCTTGTGGCCCGCAATATTGCCCGACATAGAGTCCGTTTTCCCTCGGAGATCTTTACCACCAATAAATTAAATATATTAAAATGTAATAATAAAATTCAATTCTAAAAATTTAAATATACAAGATTAAAATAAAACCGTGAATATAAATTGCCCTGTGATGTTGACTGGTTACCGGGAAGGTAGAAGGAAAATGGTTTGCTTCACCTAGAACACAATAGCGATTGTATTCTGCGAGCTCGTATCTTGCCGGAGATCTTTCCCACTAATAAATTAGATGTATTTAAATACAATAAAATTTAATTTTACAAAATTTAAATATACAAAATTGAAGTATACAAGATTAAAGTAAGCTCCTATATAAAATTAAATATATAAGATTGGAACGAACTCGGCGTTATGTGATGGGATGGTAGTCCATCAATCACTATATATGCCGAATCCTTGATTAAATTCTACCGGCACGCACGAAAATCTTTCCTACCAATAAATCTAGTATATTTAAATACAATGATAAAATTTTATTTTACAAAGTTTGGAATAAAACAGACATCTTCATCTGCATATATACGATAGGACATACACCTGCCATCTACACATAAAGTACCATAATCCCAAGCATCGATCTCTGGCGCATAACTAGATTCATAATATTTTTGTGTTGGAGATCTTTCCCACCAATGAACTAAATATAATAAAAATAAATTATGATAAAATTAAAGTATACAAGATTAAAGTATATAAAATTAAAACAAAATCAAGACTATCAATACCGTTTTCTCCATATCCACTTCTTGGGCCATCGCTTGCATACCAAATAGATGTGAAATTACTTAGACCATAATTACCATAACTATCTTTATACTTTACCAGAGATCTTTTCTGCTAATAAATTAAATATATTTAAATACAATAATAAAATTGAATTTAAATATATTTAAATATATAAGATTAAAGTATATAAAATGAAAGTATACAAGATTGAAATAAACTTCTATATAAAATTAGAACAAAACCAAGATCACAAAAGCTGTCTTCACTATGATCGCCTGCCACACCAGATTTATGTGTCATGATAGTAGACATTTGTGCATAATATCCCTTGCCTGGATATGACCCACTCACTTTAGTCGGAGATCTTTTCTATTAATAAATTAAATATAATTAAATACAATAAAAATTGAATTTTAGCAAAATTTAAGTATACAAGATTGAAGTAAAACTTTTATATAAAATTAAATATACAAGATTGGAATAAAACCGCGAGTTGTAGTGTGTTGATCGTGAAGATGATCATCAATCGATAGGTTCGATGTACCTACACTATGTAGCTCTGCGCCCCACACTTGCAGATGGCAATAATGACTCATTGACGAATTGTTAGCCGGAGATCTTTCCCACTAATATTAATATATATTAAGATAAAATTAAAAAATTTTAATAAAATATAAATATACAAGATTGGAATAAACTTCTATATAAAATTAGAACAAAACCGTAAGATAGAAATACTCGGTAATTCGCGTACGCGTATCCTGCCGACACTTCACTATTATACGCATCAGTACCATATACTTTACAAAACTGTATGGTATAGTTAGCGTTCCGAACTGTCATCGGAGATTTTTCCCACTAATGGACGGAGTATAACTAAATGTAATAAAATTCAATTCTAATAGAATTTAAATATACAAGATTAAAACGAGCTTCTAATAAAATTTGGAACAAAACCGTTACTAGCCCACACAAAACTAGTCTTGGCAATAACATCGCTAACACTGCCGTACGATACCAGCTGGTAATTAAAGTATCCCACAGATGTAAAACATGGGTTGTTATCCTGAACCCACGGATTGAGTGACGGAGATCTTTCTCACCAATAAGCTAAATATAACTAAAGATAATAAAATTAAATTATACAAAATTTGGAACAAAACCGGCACAAAGGACGTCCATCGTATATGACGGTTTCTCAAAGCCAAGTCCAAGGACGTCACCCCTACGATGTAACCAGCACCAGTTACCGTACTTCTGCAACCCCTCGTCCCAAGTCACTGGCACATGCGGAGATCTTTCCTACCAATAAACTGAGTATAACTAAATACAATAAAATTGAATTTTAACAAAATTTAAATATACAAGATAAAAGTATATAAAATGAAAATATACAAGATTGAAGTAAATTTCTATATAAAATTAAATATACAAAATCAAAGTATACAAGATTGGAACAAAACCGTAACTACTATTTACTACAGCATTACCACTACTGCCGAGCGGATTATTGTCACTACCATCGCTTACGTATTCATCTCTCTCTAAGGGCCATCCTACGTATGCATTATATTTACCCGGAAATCTTTCTTATTAATAGATTGAATAGATTTAAATATAATAATACAAAATTAAAATATACAAAATTGAACCAAAGCCGTATGAATCTGTAGTTCTCCAGATGCCGTTGTCCGTGAGATCAATATCATAATTTTGTATGCCAATAAATTCAATCTAAGTCTTGTATCCCAATGCCGGGCGAATTAGTGCCATTCGGGCCCTTATGCAGAGATCTTTCCCACTTATAAACTAAATATATTTAAATGTAATAATAAAATTTAATTCTATAAAATTTATAACAAAACTGAAGCTATTGTATGAAAACTGTATCTCATTTTCATATCGACTAAAACCTTGCCTGCCAGTATCAGAAGTAACGGATGCATATCCGTTAATTTCGCATCGCTCACACCCAGCGAAAAGTAACCTGAATCTGTCTTCGACGGAGATATTTCCTACTAATAAAATATAACTAGCTAAATACAATAAAATTAAATTTTACAAAATTTAAATATATAAAATTAGAGTATATAAAATTGAAGCAAACTTTTATACAAGATTAGAGTAAACTTCTATATAAAATATAAATATACAAAATTTGGATATATAAAATTGGAACAAAACCGTTAGATGTAAAATTGTATTTCCAGTTACCTAAATTGTCTATACCATGACTAATAAGAGCACCACCGTTTCCCGCAATCATTATCACCACCCACTGCTCATCATGGTTGTTTTGTACTACAGTCAAAGATCTTTTCCACTAATGTTAATATAGAATTAAAAAATTCTAATAAAATTTAAATATATAAAATTAAATATACAAGATCGGAACAAAACTGCCAGACTTATGTACGTTCCATTCATTACTCGTATAGACACCATGTAAGTCGGAAATGCGCAACCCGCCATCATCAAGGAGTCTATCCAGAGATTTTTTTCACCAATAAATTAAATATATAAGATTGAAGTAAACTTCTAATAAATTTAGAAAAAAACCGTTACTTCTAAAATTGAAAAAATGACTAGCTCCATCATATGTGTTATTCCCATATCCACCTAGTTTACACGTATCTGAATCAGAATCAGCTTCATATTTACTCGAATATCTTTCCTACCAATAAACTAAGTATAATTAAATGTAATGAAATTGAATTCTACAAAATTTAAATATACAAGATTAGAATAAAACCGTGAGAATAATAATGCTGTTCATAAGCCGCAGATCCTGAATCTCTAGCACTCGGCCAAGCCCAACTTAAATAAAACCCAGGTACACAGCACCAATTTACATAATTATTCATCTCGGGAGCCAAAGATCTTTTATAATAATATAGAAATAAAATCGATAGTATCATTAATAAACCAATAGCCAGGATCGCTAAGATGTCGTGCACTGGGCCACGCAGCACTTATTGTAAAAGCTACACTAATACCAAACCATTGATCACCACCAACTTGAAACGGAAATCTTTTATAGAATTAGATATAATAATTATTCAATTGTTTATTTTAATATCATATTTATAAATCAATGAATAATAATTATAAAATAATATAATTTAAATTAAATCTTGTTTTATTAAATACATTATTTATTAAAAAATTTTTAAATATATAATGTTTTTTAATCAAACCACACGTTCGGTATACATGTAATCCATTACATATTCCCAAACCATTTTCTAATATGAAGTGTGGAGAAATGTCATACATATTATTATAATTACTGCCAGAATCCTCCACGTTTTGAATAGAAATCTTTATAATAATTTAAATTATTATATTATTATTTGAAAATAAAACCGTCTACAAAAAATACCCAATCATAGTCACTTGCTAAAGCTTGTACTGGTCCTGGCCATAAGTGACTAAGAGTTTTATACAAAACTAGAGCAAAACTCTTGTCACTACTATCTCTAGCTAGAAATCTTTATAATATAAATATATAATTAAAAAAATTAATTACTTTTTAATTATATAGTATAATTTTAAAAATTGTTTTAGAACAAAGCCAAAATTTATTATGCCTGCTGCAAAATCTGACCCATCAAAATAGTATCCATAGCCATATCCTATCCGTTTTAATATACAAAAGTCAACTTGGTAAGTTTTGTCTAGATGCAGAAATCTTTTCTGTCAATGAATATATATTTTTAATCAATTATTATTATAAAAATTAAAATAAAATCTGAAATAAAATTTAAAATAAAACCGTGATCATAAGGCGCCTGATCATGATTGGCAAACGATCCACCGCCACCATTCCATTGTATACCAACTAACCTTACTAACATAAATGTCGTACCTACATGTTCTGACATTCTCGGAGATCTTTTTTATTAGTACTATTTATTATATAAAATTATTTTTATAAAATTTAAATATACAAGATTGGAACAAAACTAACATTGCGCCATACTTCGGTTAAGTGTCCCCAAGTATCTTGCGGCCATTTTCTTGAACCAAAATCATGCAAACCATCAGATAGGGTAAAAAGGCCTTCATTGCGTGTGTTGCTCAGTTTCGAAATGCTTCTATATAAAATTAATATATTAATTAGAATTTTTATATAAATTCATAATAAACGCATTTATAATAAACGCATTTATAATAAAAATATTTGTTATATCTTCTCATTTGTAATCATTTTCATCTTGTGATTATTTTCATCTCGTAATTATTTTCGCCTCGTGGCGAAGTATCTAAATTTGTTCCATATATCTCTAATAATGTCTATATTATTCTCTCATTATTATAACTTAGTCATTTAGAAAATTTATTATATAAAATAATTCTATCATTAATATTAAAAATTTTTTTCATAGTGCGAAATTACGATATTTTTTATTTTTCATATTATTTCCATTAAAATTTTTGGCGGCGTGGAGTCAAATATTTTTTTTTCTTTTATCGATTTTTTTTCTATTAGTATTAATTATTTTTTATTAATATTGATTATTTTTTATTTTATACTATTTTATACTATTCTGCCCCTGTAATTTCATAAAAATCTGGGCAAATCTTTTATAAATATCTTTAAATTATATATAAATTTATCTTGTTTATTAAAATTTATAATATTATATCTTTTTTATTCATATATTAAGCTAAAATGAATGAAATTTACTATTATAAACATTTATATATATATTATAGTTTATATAAACTATTAGGCATATATAAATATATTAATATTTTATTAAATATTTTTGATTAATTAAATATATTACTTAAAGTAGAAGTACGACAACGTTCGACTTGTATATTAATTTTTTATTTTGCCTTTTATAGTATATAAACTATTTATATTCATTAATATAGTTAATATATCAATTATATGACAACATCGTTTGTCTAACGACTCAACGAAACTATAAAAACCGTCTTCATACCCATAAATAATTGTCCCTGCATTAAGTATTTTTTTAATTAGCCAGTTATATTCAAGGATACTTATAATATTAAAAAGTATATTCCATTTTAATGGATAATATTTTAATTAATATATTATCCTCTATTATAAACCTTAATTGATACGACGTAGTTCGTAAATATATAAGTTGTCCAGTATATTCCTTTTAGCCATATTTTTAATTAATAAGTGTTTATATTATTAATTAATGTATATAATTTCATTTTAGTTGTGCCCTCATAGTTTCACCCCAAACTTGTCTTTATTCCCTCACCCCAATTTGTGTCTTCATAATATAAAAACTATACGTTCCTACAATACTTTAGAAAATTATACATCATACAAGAGTACTTTATACTTTATACATTATTTTTTCATACTTTATGCTAATAAAAATATATTAGACTATTTATATAAATTAAAATAAAAGAGAATATATCAATTAAGATATATTCTCTTTTTTATCTATATTAATTATTTTTATTATTATTGTTATTTTTTATCAATATATATTTATTATAATTTACTGGCTATTTCTAAGCAGATAAATTATAGGCTATTATAAATATATAAATTTGTTCATTAACGTATAAACTTATGTTCATTGACGTATGAATTTACATTCATTGATGGTATTAATTACTTTTAGTGTGTTCCAAATCTAGAAGCGGATTAATTTTTATAGCATCTTTCTCTTTTATAAGAGACTTATGCTCTTATATATTTATTATTAGCGCAATAGCCTAACGCTGTTTAGTTCATAACGTTTTTCAGTATATGAACCTATAATTTTAAAAACTATAAGCCTTAATCCGCCGAACATATTTTACCAGTTTAACCAGTAAAATAATAGTTCCTTTTTACAACTAATCTAATGATTAATTGCTTGTAAAGTGTCTAAAATTAGGTTGTATAGATTTGTCCTAATATATGTTATTCTATGATATATTAGCCTAACGCTAATATAAATAGTTTATAAGTATACAAGAGTACAAATATACTTAATACCTTTAATCAGCCACCATTACAAAATTTGGAACAAAACCGATGTATACATTCGCGTAATAAGAGCCACGCAGACCTGGCTCATTGGTCTTCCCTTGTGGCCCGCAATATTGCCCGACATAGAGTCCGTTTTCCCTCGGAGATCTTTCCCACCAATGAACGGCAGCGCCGAGATTAACTCCAGTAGCACCAGAAACAGGTGTATTTTTAGCATCAGCACCGCGAATGCGGTATGAAGCTGCGCTATTAGTAGTATAATAAGCATAACGAGCTTGCTTATTCTTTTCATAGCTATTTGCATAGCTACGTTCACCGAAAATCTCAAACTCTGCCATTAAGAAAATATAATCGCTAGTATCATTAACATTACTCTCAGTGTCGGTAGCACCGCCCACATTATCCGTATATTTTTTGACCTGATACTATATAAAATTTTCTTTATTTTTTATATTAATAATAATTTTATTTTACAAAATTTATTTAAAATTAATAAAAAAATATATTAATTTTAGTAAAATTGTTTAGATTAATAAAAACTTTAAATTAATAAAAATATTAGATTAATTCACTGTCCGTATACTTCATAAAATGCTTATTATTCTTGCATTTTAGCAATATTTATTATATATTATTTATTATATTTTTTTTATAATATTATATTTAATTATTTAATTTTAATACTTATAATAAATTCCCTTTTCACTATTATTATAATTATTAGTATTTATACTAATTATTTATATTCATCAATATTTAAAAGCTACTATTAAATTTTCACTTTACTATTATTATTACTAATATTGCTACTAATACTTATATTAACTAATAATATATTTTCCACGTTTTTGCAATAATTTTATATATTTATATCTACGTTCCAATTTTTTATTATTATTTAATTGTTTTAATTGAAAACAGCCATTAGACCGTAAACTATTTATATAATATACTTGTCCTTTATGTTTTACTAAATCATATCTTCTAAAATTATATGTTATATAAGGACATTGATTCTTCCGCTTTTTATTATTTTTATATATTTTATCCTTATATATCTTTCTATTATGATTTCTTACTTTTTTCATTAAATATACTTTAGTATCGTTATTACTTCTTCGTAAACATTGATTAGCTATTATTCTTGCATCTATATGATGATCTTTTTCTAAATTATTCCTTTCTCGAATTAATTTAGTTTCATAGCCATATGTCTTTTCTATTTTCAGTTTTACTGATACACCTTTGGCGTCCGAGCATGCTCGGAAACCTACTTCATATCCTAATTTTATTAGTTCTTTATATATTCTATCCTTAAGCATATTTAATCTCGTATTTTCTTTATATTCTTTTATTTTAAATTTTATTTTTTTATTATTTTTTAGATATTCATGTACTTGTTTATGACAATGTTCACATAAAGTAATTAAGTTTTCTGGTACATTAGTGCCGCCTTGAGACTTAGGTTTTATATGATGTACGTGTAATTTTATATTATCTTTTTTTAAAATATCTAAAGATTTCTTACATTTTTGACAAGTATAATTATCTCTTTTTCTTACATAAGATTTAATATTTTCTTCATGATATAATAATCCTTTTTTATAAGATTTAACCTTATCTATTTGCATATTAAATTGTATTAATTCACTTTTTAAGGATAAATTAGATAGATTATTATTATCAATAATATTATTAGTATTAATAATATTATTATTACTTATATTATTACTTATATTATTACTTATATTATTATTCTTTAATTTACAAATATTAAAATTATTATATTCATATCTTATTTTATCTATATGTACATATTTATTAAAGAATTTAATAATATTAATATAAGTTAATAAGCTAGCTTGCATAGATGGTGGAATCCATCCATCTTTTTGTTTTCTATATATCTTTTTTCTATTATTCCACCTAGGAGGTCTATATCTTAATCTATTCCTTCTATTACGTCTAGCATTTCTTCTGGCTTCTAGTAATTTAGGTATATCTGTTCTTTGTTCTAACTGTGCCTCAAAGAGGACACGTTGTTTAGTAGTAATAGAAATACCAATTGTTTTGCCAGGATCAATGCCTATAGTAACATCTTGAAGTTTAGGATCATCGATTTGATAATTGAGTTTAATAGTGAAAGGAAAAAATTTAACGACTTTAGCTAATTTCTTTTTTAATAATATTCTAGCTTTAGCAGGATGACAAGGCATAAGCCTTGTACCATCTTTATTAAAAACAAAAACTATAATAATTGCTCTCCTTTATTAAGGATTAAGTTATTATAAATAATATATAAAATGGGATATAACCCAAATTTATAATCAATTACTTATATATATTTTTTATGAATATATATAGTTATATAATCTCCCACGCTAAAATTATTCTGAGTTTAATAATTATATCACTGTTAACCTATAAACTGTTTAAATATAATCCGCAGATTTCTAACTAATAGCTAGGCGCTTTTTTAGCGCATCATTTTAAATATAATTTAAAATGAAAATAAAGCTTCAAGCTGGAAGAACACTTAAAGATGCCTATATATTTCAGAATAATGTAGTCTATATTAGTATAGACTAAAGCTGATGAATCAATCTAAAAATTCTATTGATCTAAAAATTCTATTAATCTAAAAATTTTATTAGTTTAAAAAATTATTTTATTAACTTTTAAATTAATTATTAATATTATTGAAAAATAGTTTTATAAAATATTGAAAATTTTATATTAATTAAGCTTTATTATTGAAAAATTATAAAAATAATTATTAAATTTATAATAAAGCATAGATTATGTCATTATTATAATTAATAAAATATATTAATTATATTAAATTTTCCATTAATAAATTAATGTACATTTATTAATCGTTAAATATATATTAATAAAAAAACATTTTATATTAATATATATTATTGATAAATTTTATAGAATATATCAATAATTATTATACTTATTAATAAACCCTAATATAAAATTAAGGTTTAATATAAGACTTCCATGCTGGATCAATAGCGCTATGAAATTGCTTACAAATAAATGTACGCATATATGACATCTTCCAGCCACCAGAGTTACTATTAGTAAGATTCATACGGAAGCCAGCATCACTACCGGTTAGATATAATCTGTTATCAACAAATGCAATATCACCAGCAACATGTGCATCTGCGTTATCTCTTGTGACGCGACGGCTAAGACTGAAATGAATAGAATTCTTACCATTAGTTTCTACAGTCGCATTATGATCAAAGCCGAGAATATATGCGCAGAAATTAGAATTATTTGAAAAAGTCTTATATCCAACTGTACCATTAAGCTTAATAGCTGCAGTATTACTACCTACACCGCCAGCATAATTAGAATTTTCAGGACCCCAATAGTTCTTATGTAATCCAGCATTAAGAATTGCTTGAATCTGTGCGGGTGAACATTGAGAAAGAACATGAGGAATGTTAGAAACGCTACCGGTATAAGTGTTAGGACCAATTGTAACTGTACGAGTCATAGCAGCATAACCATTAGTGGCATCTGCACCTACAGTAATAGTTAATGTTGCTGTAGTTGATGCTTCACTATAGCCGGAAGTTGTAGAAGTACGTTTAACAACGACTTCCTGATCATTAATAACTTCACAAGTATAATACGTGTTGGGAGTAACACTAGCACTAAGAGTGCCTTTACTTTCTGTTGAAACCCAGACAAAAACTTCATCATCAAAGTTATTAATATACGAAGGAATTACTGCAATTGAAGGATTCCAGGAAGCACCTGCATCCAAGCCGATTACTTTTCCTAAAGCCATATTATTTTCTATAATATGTTAATCTTTTTATTTATAAAAAGTATAAAGACTATCTAATTTATTTCATTTTTATTAAAAATAATTACTTTATTTATTAGTCGTTAAATATATATTAATATAAAAAAATTTTAATTAATATATATTATTGATATATTATTTAATTAATTTTTATAATTATACCAATAAATTTTATATTAATGAGGTACTTAATATGAATTTAATAATATTTTTATGATAATATTTTTGTAATAATACCTCTTTTTTATTAATTTACTAGTTAATTAGTTAATTAATTAACTAGTATAACAAATTTTATATAAAAATTAGTTTTTATATAGAAACATATTTCTAGTAAATATGTTTATTTTTTCCATTTATTTTAATAGTAAATATTTTTAGTATTTTATTATTAAAACATAATAGAACAATAAACGATATTTACATTTTAATAATATATTTAATTTATCATTTTATTTAAAAAGAATTTTTTCTATAAAAAATGAAAAATTTCAGGGGTTGTTAAAGTAAACGCCAAGTTTTATTAATAAACACCAAACTTTTTTAATAAATTATGAAGTTTTTTAATCAATATTAAATTATTTATTATGATATAAATATTAATTATTTGTCGCGAAAAGAATTTTAAATATTATATTAAAATGAACAAATATTAATAAAATATTTACTAAAATGAACAATTATATTTTTAATTTTTTAATAGTGGTTATATTTATAGATTGAATTGTTGTAATGGCATTAGAAGTATCTTTAATAATTTTTAATAATTTATCAAATATTTTACTAGATTCTTCTACGGATTTAAAAACAGTATTACCTTCATTAAGCATTTCGAAAAGAAAGATTACTTCAATTTTGAGATTGAATAATAATTGATTAGCTTTAGTTAATAGATTTTGTTTTTCTTTGAATTGTTCCATGGATAAGTCTTTAGATAATTTAATATATTCCGATTGAAGGCAATAATTAGTAATTTTTTGCATTATATCTAATATATTATTAGTAATAACATATCTATAAGATTTAGGCATATGTCTAATAGTTTTATTAATCATTTTTCTTAATTTAAAAGATAATTTAATATAGTCTTTGTCTAGCTGATAAGTTTTTAAGAATAAATCAATTACTTTCATTAATATTAATCCTTTCATTTACGTTTTTAAATAATTAATAAAAAAATAAAGCATATATATCGATATATGCTTTTTATATTAGAAGAATTTTTCTAGTTAGAATATATATTTAAGATCTCAGCAAACTACAGGTGATGCATTTTATCCGATTCAATGGTGTCGTTTAGCTTATGAAGTTGAAGGTCATTATCATGAGATAGAAGCAGGTGGTGCGTACAATGACTGGAGAATATGCGCTAGTTTCGGTTTTATTCTTTATAAAATTTACAAATTTATTAATAATAATGATCTTCAAATAGATGTGCAAATACGATGAGTCAAAATCATATGTTATGGTTACATTATGGTTATAAATATGGAGTAACCCAATATAGTGACAATGCATATTGGGTTAACAATTTTATTGTAAATTTTATATTAATTATAATAATTTATTAATAAAAATTATCTCCGACGAAGAAAGCTTACTATCTTAAGGGTTATTGTACGATGGGTGATGCTGGTCCGCATCAAACATATGATCCATCTTATGATTATGATACATCGGCAATGCTTGACTGGAGTATTGTTGATTACGGTTTTGTTCCAAATTTTATTAATAATTATTTTAAAGGCTTTTTATTAAATTTTTATAATTCTAATTAATATTAATTTTTATAAAGATTTCCGTGGAAAGATCTGAGATTTGGAACTGAACCCGTGCAGGCATTTTTAGAACCGCAAGGACATGGTAATGACGACGTTCCGTTCGTTATCTGGATGTTTGCTTCTATCCACAATTCTGGTTTTGTTCCAAATATATTTTTTTATATTATAAATATATAATTAAAAAGATCTTTGGATGTATGTTATATATCGGCACATGCACAATGGCATGGTTTTGGTATTGGTTATGGACAAACTAATTTTTATACTCCTGTAAATGATGATTATTCTGGTGGAACGAGAGGCGGTTCTTCGATTATTAATTTTGGTTTTATTTTTAATTTTATTAATAACTATTTAAAAACTTTTTATTAAATTTTTATAATTCTAATTAATATTAATTTTTATAAAGATCTTTAGCAACATACCCTAATCCAAGTCAATATCCTGCGATAGAGATTGGAGATATAGGCGTACATGCTAGTTATGAGCCGAAAAATGACTATGATACAACTAGTATTTTTGAATACAGTATACACAGTAATGATTTTGTTCCAATCTTGTATATTCAATTTTATATACTTCAATTTTGTATAAATCTATTAAAAATTAAATTAATATAATACAAATGTTATAAATAATATAAAATCTATTTATTAATAATAAAAGATCTCTGAGAAAAGATGATGGTAATATAGAAACTCGATCTACGTCTGGAACTTTAACTCCTAACACTGGTATTAATCATCATGATTATACGATGTATCAAGATAACGATTTCTTTTATCACGATTTTATTTTTAATGGATTAAAAAAATATTTTTAATTTTGTATAAAGATTATATTAATTCAATAAATAAGATCTTCGTGTAATTCGCAATATGCTTACAGTGCTACACGATACTGGTGCAGGCAGTCACATGATATAGCTGATAACTTTGCGATAGCTCGCAAGGGAATTGACGAATATGAGACATCATCTAACGGTTTTATTCTAATATGTAAATAATAAAACAAATTTTAATTAATACTGAAATTTATTTTAATTCTATAATTAATCTCCGAATCATAACAGCATGGATCTTAATATATTTATACCTCCCGTTTCAGCATTAGGTATAGAAGGGCATGATGATACTAGTGCATATGATTGGAAATATTTTCATTATAATGAGTTTCGGTTTTATTTATGATAAAATCTAAATATTTTCAAAATATATAGTAAATATTCGTGACAATGATAAAAACATATTATAAAGATCTCTGACTTGGTTGACAAACTGGATTGGAATTGCTTTTGGTACGATTGGAGATGCAGGACAGTTTTATAGTTATGATTCATCGCATGATTATGACGTTTCTGCCGTATTTGAGAGTGCTGTATGG
>Ga0310694_10000279_pt1 | contig 73597 bp, 63 predicted proteins | sample 174DNAGHGhighgp2_FD_203884 | JGI IMG/M metagenome (GOLD analysis project Ga0310694, IMG submission 203884) | Sheep rumen microbial communities from Palmerston North, Manawatu-Wanganui, New Zealand - 1742 DNA GHGhigh gp2 (v2) (version 2) | ecosystem: Host-associated > Mammals > Digestive system...
TGCCAATCAAGGCGTCAACTTGCTGAATATCAGATTTTAAACACAGAGCTTCTTTATAAGAACTATAAGTTGAGCGAGAGCGATGTCCAAATTATGGAAGCGTTTAATTACTTTGATTCTTTGATACTTGGTCGCAATTATTCCCGATTTGACCAAGTGTTGAGTTTCCAGAAGGCTAGGGCTTATTATTTCAAGGCTGCCGTTGAGGAACATAAAATGAATCAGCCTATTGAAGCCTTCTCAGATTATCTAAATGCCTTATGGATTATGGCAGGGGTGAAAAGAGAATATTCAGTTTTTGAGAACTGCGGTTTTTTTTATGTATTTATATTTGTTTTCCGTATATTTGCAGCATAAAACATGTCTTCCGTTATGGAGCTTTTGGATTTGTATGATAAAGACTTGAAGCCAACAGGACTTACCATTGAGCGTGGTCAACGTGTCCCTCCTGGCCTGATGATTCCCATTGTGGCAGTGTATGTCTACAACGACAAGGGGCAATACCTGATCCAGAAAGTGGCACCGTCGAAGGGCAACTACTATGCCACCACGGCTGGCCATGTACAGAGCGGTGAGAAGGATTTCGCTTTGTCGATGTTGCGCGAACTGAGGGAAGAGATTGGACTCTCTACGACCAAGAGTGAGTTGAAGTTGGTGAAAATCAGGCGTTATGACTATAAGTTTACGTTGCTTTACATGCTGAAAAGCAATGTGCCGGCTGAGATGCTACGCCTGCAAAAAGAGGAAGTGGATTCGGTGTCGTGGATGAGTCACGATGATATCGAGCTGCTTTGCAAGATGGGACTTTTCAACCTGAAACACTATCAATTGCTCCTCGATTGCGAAGAAAGGTTGCAAAATAGGCATTGATTTTTATTCGTTTGCCAAAATTGGCTATATTTGCACCCAATATTTAGTTAGCAATTTATACCTTATTATTATGATAGCAAAAGAACTTTTAAATCCGAAAAGCATCGTTGTATGCGGTGCCTCGTCAGACATTCACAAACCTGGTGGAAAAGCTTTGAAAAACCTTTTGGAGAGTCCCTTCAGTGGTCCGGTTTATGCCGTGAACCCGAAAGAGACCGAGGTGCAAGGCGTGAAATGCTTTGCCAAGGTCGATGACCTGCCGCAGGTGGATTGCGCCATCATCTGCATCGCCGCCAAGTTCTGCGCGCAGACCGTCGATGTGTTAGCCAAAGAAAAAGGCTGCAAAGGCTTCATCATCATTAGTGCTGGATTCTCGGAGGAGAATGCCGAAGGTGCTGCCATCGAGAAGCATATCGTCGACACCATCAACAGCGTTGGCGGCAGCTTGATTGGCCCCAACTGCACGGGTTTCCTCAATGTGAACTATGCCGGCTGCTTTGATACGCCTATCCCGACACTTGACCCCAAGGGTGTTGACTTCATCACGGGTTCAGGCGCTACCGCCGTGTTTATCAAGGAATACGGCATGAGCAACGGTTTGAAATTCAATAGCGTGTGGGCTGTGGGTAACAGCGCCCAGCTCGGCATCGAGGACGTTTTGGAACACCTTGACGAGACCTTTGACCCCGAGAAGAGCAGCCGCGTCATCATGCTTTATATGGAAAAGATTGGCGACCCGCAACGCCTGCTGAAACACTCACGCAGCCTCATCAACAAGGGATGCCATATCGCAGCCATCAAGTCGGGTGGCTCGGCTGCTGGTAGCCGTGCCGCCTCGTCACATACGGGCGCTTTGGCCACCAACGACGCTGTGGTCGACGCCTTGTTCCGCAAGGCAGGCATCGTGCGTTGCCAAAACCGTCAGGAGTTAACGACAGTGTGCGGTGTGTTTATGCACCCCGAAATCAAAGGCAAACGCTGCGCCGTCATCACCCACGCCGGCGGTCCTGCCGTTATGCTTACCGACGTGTTGTCGAACGGTGGCATGGAAGTGCCTTCATTGAAAGAGCATCCTGCCAGCCCTGCCTTGTTGGAGAAGCTCTTTGCTGGCTCGAGCGTGGGCAACCCCATCGATTTCTTGGCCACTGGAACAGCTGAACAGCTTGGTTATATCATCGACACCGTTGAGAACGAATACACTGATATCGACTTCTCAGTGGTCATCTTCGGCTCGCCAGGCTTGTTCAGCAATAAAGAGGTCTATGACCTGCTCGACCAGAAGATGAAGACCTGTAAGAAGCCTATCTTCCCCGTGTTGCCTTCCATCATCAACGTGAAGGATGAGATTGAGGACTTCATCGCTAAGGGCCGCATCAACTTCCCGGAAGAGTGCGTGCTCGGTAATGCCATCTGCAAGGTCTATAACACCCCGAAGCCACAGCCCGAGAACGTGGAGATGCCGAAGATTGACACGGCCCGCATCCGCAAGTGCATCGACAGCTGCGAGAACGGCTACATCGGTCCCGATAAGATCTATGAACTGCTTGACGCAGCAGGCATCGCCCAAAAGCAGATCCGCGTCGTCGACAAGAAGCAGCAGGCTTTGGACTTTGCCAATGAGGTGGGTTATCCGCTCGTAATGAAGGTGGTCGGTCCTGTGCATAAGAGCGACGTCGGTGGCGTGACCTTGAACGTGCGCGACATTGAGACCGTCGGCAAGGAGTTTGACCGCTTGATGGCGATCAAGGACACCTATGCAGTGGAAATGTACCCGATGCTTGACGGTACTGAGGTCTATATCGGTGCCATCCGCGACGCCAAGTTCGGTCATCAGGTGTTCTTCGGTCTGGGTGGTATCTTCATCGAGGTGTTGAAAGACGTTCAGAGCTCGCTCGTGCCGATCAGCGCCGCCGAAGCGAAGGAAGCACTCACCAAACTCCGTGGATATAAGATCCTGCAAGGTGTGCGTGGCCAACAGCCCGTCAATGTGGATGTCTATGCCGAGCAGATTGCAAGGGTGGCCGCTTTGGTGATGGCTGCTCCTGAGATTGCGGAGATGGACCTCAACCCACTGCTGGGCAACCCGAAGAATGTTGTCGCAGTGGATGCACGTATTAGAATTGAGAAATAATTGACACGAGACTGCGAGACTGCGGGACTGCGAGACGAGAAGGGTTAACCCGAAGTCCCGAAGTCTCGCTGTCCCGAAGTCATAATAAAGACTATGATTACCGAGAAAGCCATCTATTATCTGGTCTATGCCGTCTTGATCGTCATCACCTTCGTAATCGACATGATGCTGTTGAAGAAGACAGACAAGACCAGCCGCACCATAGGCTATGTCCTAAGCATCATCGTCGATTTGGCCATGTTCGGCTTTGGCATTTGGCTGTATAAGGTCAAGGGCGAGGACCAGACGGGCTTCGTGCTGGGCGGCATCCTTTGCGGTGTGTGCCTGCTGTGCTTGTTGGGTCGTTATTGGCAGAACAAAGAAGCCGACAAAAGAGACAAGAGGTCATGAAAAAAGCGGATGTCATCACATTGATTATCGTTGCCGCCGTGGTGTGCGGCTTCGCCTTCATCCCGGGAGCATGGGAATGGTTCAACACGACCACCAAAAACCATGGCTTGTTGATGAGTTTCTTCAAGTTTGCCATTCTTGGTACTTTCGGTGAGATGCTGGCCTTGCGTATCCGCGAAGGTCTGTACATGAAAAAAGGCTTCGGCCTCTTGCCCAAGATGCTGGTTTGGGGTGTGTTGGGTGTAGTCATCGCCTCGGCCATGACCATCTTCAAGACGGGTACGGTGGCTTTGCTGGATGGAGGCTTCCATCTGAACGGAAAGGCCGCCGACTGGTTTGCAGGCGACCTCAGTTGGGGTAAGGCCTTTGTGGCTTTGTGCGTCAGTGTGCTGATGAACACTTTGTTTGCTCCGGTCTTCATGACCTTCCACAAGATCACCGACATCCATATTGCCGAGACGGGTGGTTCGTTGGGCGGCTTCTTTGGTAACAAATTGAAAATCAGGGAGACACTTTCGAAGAAAATCAATTGGGACATCCAATATGGTTTTGTCTTTGCCAAGACTATCCCGTTGTTCTGGTATCCTGCCCATACTATCACTTTCCTGCTGCCGCCTACGCTTCAAGTGTTGTTTGCAGCCTTGCTCGGTGTGGCTTTGGGCGTGATTTTGAGCATTAAGAAATAGGGGAGATGTTGTGGAAGAGAGGAATATGGCTTCTGTTCGTGCTATTGGCTCTCCGTGTTGAGCTTTTTGCCCAGACCGAGGTCTTCTTCTCGCAGCCAGGCGGGTTCTACAATGAGTCGTTTGCGCTCTTTTTGAGCTGCAACGATTGGGAACGTCAAATCCGCTATACTACCAACGGCGATACGCCCACTGCGAATTCCAACCTCTACGAAGCCCCTTTGTTTCTCGACGAGCATCTTTATTCCACTTCCGACATTTATACGCTTCCTATTGCGCCGGTTTTCGAGCCTTACGAGCCGGATTCCGTTCGACATGCCATCGTTATTCGCGCTGCAGCGTTCGATGATGAAGGTCAGCGCATTACCGATGTGGTGACCAATACCTATTTCATTCACGGTTTGGGCTGTGACCATCATGGTTTGGCCGTAGTGTCAGTGTGCTGCGATTCGCTCTCTTTATTCGACTATGACACGGGTATTTTCGTTCCTGGGGCCTTATTCGATCCTGACAATCCCGACTGGACGGGTAACTATTACGAACATGGCATTGAATGGGAACGTTTGGCCAATGTTGAGTTTTATCTGCCCCATGGGGAGAACGTCAACCAGCAATGTGGCCTGCGGACACACGGCAACCGTGCGAGGAAGGCCTACGCCAAAGGGATGAAGCTCTATGCGCGCGAGGAATACGGCAAGAAACGCTTTAAAGGACGCTTCTTTGAGACTACCCAGAACAAGAGCTTCAAACATCTGGTACTCAAACCTTTCTCAACCCTTTGGCCAGGTACTGGGGTGCAGGATTATGTAGCCAACCGTATGGCGCTGGAATTGGGATTGGAGGCGGCAAACTCTAGGCCAGTGGTGGTATATCTCAACGGAGAATACTGGGGAATCTATTTCCTTCAAGAGAAGCTTGATGACCACTATCTTGAGGATCATTTCGACTTCGAGCCTGAGAATTGCAACATCCTTTGCGGAAACGGTTTTGAAGACCAGCATTGGGAATGGGTCCTTGAAGAGGAATCGGGCGACTGCTCACAGTTTTTGCAGTTGTTGGATTGGATCGAGGATGCCGACCTTTCCGACAGCCTCAACTATGCCCATGTCTGTTCCATTATTGACATCGACAACTACATCGACTACCAAATCCTTGAGACCTTTATCGCCAATGCCGACTGGCCGGCGAACAATATGCGATGTTGGCAAGCAGGTGACAACAAGTGGCGTTTCATTTTTTTCGATGGTGATGATGCTTTGTTGAAAGAGGACTACGATGTTTTTGGCAATGCTTGTTATGGCCCGAACGACAGATGGCATACGGGCGGCAAGTCAACGCTGCTTTTCAGGCGTCTATTGGAGAACAATGATTTCAAACTAAAATTCCGCGAACGCATTTATGATTTGTGCAACAGCAACTTGCAATTTGAATCCGTTTCAACTTATTTTGAAAGTATAGTGTCTACATTGGAGCCCGAGGTTCCTAATCAGGTGCATCGTTTTGGCAATCCGATGACCAACGACTATTGGTATTGGGGCGTTTCGCTTGTCAGAGATTTCCTTCAAGACAGGGTAGAGGACTATCTTAACGTGTACGAGGCATACGAGCCATGCAAAATTCACGATTACCAGTCGAATACGGATGACTTTGTCCTCTATCCCAATCCGACGGAAGATGTCGTGCACATCAAAATGTTGGATGGACGCTCGCGTGAGACGGAATTTGTGCTCTGCGATGTCATGGGTCGCGTGATCTTGGGTGGAAAGAGCTATTTGTCTGCTTGCCAGGAAATTGTGTTGGGCTCGGAATTGCGGTCTGGTGTGTATGTCGTCAAGATTGGCCCGCATGTGCATCGGTTTGTCAAATATTAGAAAAGTTTTTTGATAATTGTTTGCATTTCAAGTATTTTGTATAAATTTGCAACGTAATCCATAAAAACGCGCGTTATGAAATCATACAAATGGTTCAGGTGGCTTTTGAGAGCCTCCGCATTGACGACTGTGATGTTTGTCATGCAAGCCTGCTATGGCGCTCCCTATCGTGATCAGGACATGCCCGATCCTATGGAAATGAGCGATGAGGCGATGGAACCGGAAGTTCCAGTCAGTGACACTTTAGCACAAGCGGATTTGCATTCCGCTGAATGATGCTACAAGGTTTTCATAATTATTTCCGAAAGAAGGAAACCCAACTCCATGAGTTGAACTATCTCTTTTGGGAATGCACGCAACGCTGCAACCTCAATTGCCAGCACTGCGGCTCTGATTGTTTGGCTTCGTCGCGCTACAAGGATATGCCCTTCGAGGATTTTTTGAACGCGATTAAGCCATTGGAAACCAAATATAAACGCAATTCCGTCTTGGTAGTTATCACCGGCGGTGAGCCTTTGGTGCGTCCCGACTTGGCCGACTGTGGGCGACAACTGCGGCAACACGGTTTCCCCTGGGGCATCGTCAGCAACGGCTATGCCTACGACGAGGCGATGCACGAGAAACTGATGAAGGCAGGAATGTGTAGCATCACCATCAGCCTTGATGGTTTGCGCGACACGCATGATGCCTTCCGCAAACGCCAAGGCAGTTTCGACCATGCCCTTCGAGCCATCGACTTGATTGCCGATGAGAAACGTCTGCCTACTTACGATATCGTCACTTGCGTCAGTCCGATGAATTTCGGCGAACTGGAGGCCATCAAGCAGATGCTTATTGAACACAAGGTAAAAGCTTGGCGTTTGTTCACCATCGCTCCGATTGGCCGTGCTGCTGCCGACGATGGCTTGCAGCTCAGTAACGAGCAACTCCGCCAGATGATGGATTTCATCGTCGCGACCCGCAAAGAGGGAAAAATCGACTGCATGTTCAGTTGTGAAGCCTATGTCGGCCCCTTTGAACGCAAGGTCCGTGATTGGTATTATTTCTGCCGCGCTGGTATCACCATCGGTTCTGTCCTAATTGACGGCTCCATCTCCGCTTGCCCCAACATCGATCGCAGCTATGTGCAAGGCAATATCTACCAGGATGATTTCCTTGATGTTTGGGAAAACCGTTTCCAGCCCTTCCGCGACCGTGCTTGGATGAAACAAGGTCCTTGTGCCAACTGTAAGGTGTACAAGAACTGTCTCGGTGGCGCCATGCATCTTCATGCGAAAGACAAGGGGGAGATGATGGTTTGCCATTACAATAAGATAGAGGGGAGTCATTAATCACAAAACCTACAAAACAAACAAAACGGTTGTTCTTGTAAGGAAAGCAGCCAACTGGCATGCTTTCCGACGCATCCTTACGGATGCCGATGAACTATAACGATGTAAGAGTTTTCTAGCCGTCGAAAGACGGCGTTGCAATGGCATCCCGGTTGGGTGCCATTGCGTTTTTTGGAATCGTGTTTTGAAAGTTTTGTTGGTTTTGTGACAAAAAATCAAAAAAAATCCACTTTTTTCTTGACAGTAATGAAAATTGTTGTACTTTTGCAGTGTTCTATTTGACTAATACACTAACACAAAATATAACAACATGATTGAAATCAAGAACTTAGACTTCGGCTACAAGAGTCAGCCAGTCTTCAAAAACATCAGCCTTTGCTTTGAGAAGGGCAACATCTACGGCCTTCTGGGCGAAAACGGAGTGGGGAAGACCTCCCTACTGAAACTCATCAGTGGTCTGCAGAAGCCTGCAGCAGGTACCTGCGAGGTGGACGGTATCGCCCCCTTCAACCGCTACCCTGAAACCCTCCAGAAGATTTTCTTCATCTCGGAGGATTTCGCCATCCCGGACAACACGCCTATTAATAATGTACGCGAGTTGGGCGTGTTCTATCCCAATTACGACGAAAAGCTTTTCCTCGAACTTTGTGATGAACTGGAAGTGGATCCCAAACGCAAGTACGGCGAACTATCCTTCGGTCAACAGAAGAAATGTTTGATTGCCACGGCTTTGGCACTCAATACGGACTATCTGCTCCTCGACGAGCCTACCAACGGTCTCGACATTCCTTCGAAGACCCTCTTCCGTCAGGTCATCACCAAGCATGCCACCGAAAACCGCACCATCATCATCTCGACCCACCAGGTGAAGGACGTGGAAAACCTTATCGACCCCATCATCATTCTCGACCACGATGAAGTTCTGCTCAAGGCCTCGTTCCGAGAGATTACCGACAAGCTCTATTTCGATTATGGCATGGATGTGGCTCCTGAGGCACTCTACAGCGAAATGATTCCTGGAGGCTATGTCAGCGTGACGCGCAACCCCAACCATTACGACAGCAAGATCAGCATCGAGGTGCTGTTCAACACCGTGATGAAGAACAAGGAAACCATCAAGCAAATCTTCGGATAAGAAAGGGCTTGCCTTATGAATAACACATTCAATTTCAACCGTTTCAACAAGGTGCTGGCCTGCGACTGGAAGCGCTTTATCCGTAACTTCGGCATCACGCTGCTGGTGTGGATCAGCATGCCCGTCATGTTTTGGGTGACGAGTTTGGTCTTCGACTTCGAATTGCCCGCTGAGGCGCGCGAGGTCATCATCTTCGGTCTTGTTGCCATCACCCTCATGTCGGCACCGTCGCGCATTTATGGGAAGGTCAACCTGCCACGCGAGGGTGTGGACTTCGCCATGCTCCCTGCTTCAAGCCTGGAGCAGTTCCTGAGCATGTTTCTGTATTGCTCGTTGCTTACACCAGCCGTTACCTTGGTGGGTAGTTGGCTTGTCGACTGTCTTATGACGACGTTGCCTTTCGGCGGCTTTGTTGACTATATCCCACTTCAGATTCCTACCGACTCTTTCGGTGAGTTTATCGTTGTTGTTATTGCATTGATTGTCACGGCTTGGGCCGAGTCTTCAGTCTTCATGTTCGGCAATATGGTCTTCAAGCGCCGCAAGTCGGGCAAGACCTTCGGTTGGATCTTGCTGATCTCTTTTGCCCTTGTCATGCTGTTCCAGCTGACCAATGGCTGGCGTCTGTTCGAATACCTCTTCACCAGTGACAGCCTTGTCAATCTGTGGATCTACATCGCCATCATGCTGGTCATCGCCTGTGGCTTCTATTTCGGTACGTATCGTAAAATCAAAACGCAAAAATACTAACCATGAATAATACCTTCAATTTCAATCGGTTTGGGAAACTCCTTGCCATGGACGGCAAGAAGTATCTCCGCAATTTCGGCATCACCTTGGCCATCTTGTGCAGCCTCAATGTAGCCACTTGGCTGTTGACGGCTGTGTTTGGCTTCGCCATGCCGACGTTTGTCCGCTGGATGGTCATCTATGTGGCCGTTTTCTTGTCGTGCATCCTCGTGCCGGCCAAGGCCTTTGGTGATATCAACCTACCGCGTGAAGGCGTACGTTACGCTATGTTGCCCGTCTCCAATTGGGAGAAATACCTGAGTTATGTGCTTTACTGTGTCATGACTCCCGTCTTTGTGATACTAGTGTCGTATGGCATCGACTCACTGCTGACTTTGCTTCCTGTAGGAGGATTCGATAGCTATATCAAAAGCTTTGGCATGATGAACACAATGTCGGATTTCTTTAAACAACTTGCCGATCCTTCAGGTGTTTTGGACCCTTCTAACTTGACAGAAGACTATTATTTTGGACTTAATATGATGAATAAGGTTGGCACTATAGAGGTCTGGAATTACCTTGTGGGCTTCCTGTTCACCATAGGTTTCTTCATGATGGGCAATCTGTTGTTCAAACACCATAAGACAGGTGCCACCTTCGGCATCATGATGGGTGTTTCCTACATTATGTCTACCATCATGCAGGTGGTAATGTTTTCCTCCAACATCTTCAATTTCATTTCAGATGCGAATCTTGAGAGCATCGCTGACATGATTGGCAGCATGATGTGGGTGAGCTTTGCCATCAATTGTGTGCTGACCATAGCACTATATATCGGTATATTCTTCAAACTTAAAACCCAAAAATACTAAACCATGGAATTTAACGCACATAAACCCATATACTTGCAGATTTGCTCCCAACTCTATGAGCAGATCCTGCGTGGCGAGCTGAAGGCCGACGACCGCATCCTCTCGGTGCGCGACTACGGCATCCAACTCGGCGTGAACCCCAACACCATCATGCGTTCCTACGAGACCATGACGGCGGCAGGAATCATCTACAACAAGCGTGGCATTGGTTATTTCATCTCTCCCGAGGCCAAGGACATCGTCCTCAAGCAGATGCGCGAGGAGTTCCTCGAGAAGGAACTGCCCGAGGTCATTAAGAAAATGAAACTCTTGGGCATTGGGATAGAAGAGATTAAGTTTTAAGGGATTCCCTGCGGGAATGGAGTATATGGCGTTTGTTTCCAGCGGCGGCCTATGTAGTTTACAAGCCGTTAACTCCACAAGCCGCCGCAAAATAACAACACGACTAACTTCATTTCCGAGCAGCGGGAAACTCAACAAAATCTATAGAACCACGAAAAAACATCGCCATGAAGAAACTAAAAGCACATCATTTCATTATCCTGCTCGCTGTATGCGTGGCCATAACGGTCACCATAGTGGCATTGACCCTGGGCAAAGATGTCGCCATAAGTGTCTTGTGCACTGGAATAGGATGCATTATTGGCCTCATCCTTGGCTTTGTTATCAGGAAGAAAAAGGATGAGGGAAAGTAAAAGCACCTTCAATAGTCTTAAAACTATCTAATCATGAACGAAATTCTTCGCGTAGAGGGCCTTAGCAAAACCTTTCAGCTCTCGCGCAAACAACAGAAAATAGAAAGGACGGAGCGGAAGGAGATTGTCGCAGTCGACAACCTTTCGTTCACCGCCAACAAGGGCGAGATCTTCGGTCTGTTGGGCCCCAATGGTGCGGGCAAGACAACCACTTTGCGTATGCTTGCCACCCTCATTGTTCCTGACAAGGGCGATGCTTTCATCGACGGTTGCTCCATTGTGAGCCAGCCAGAGCAGGTAAGGGCCAAGATTGGTTTCCTAACCTCCGAACTGAAGTTGGAAGACTTCTTTACCCCCAATTACCTGTTCGACTTTTTCTCTCAACTCTATGGCATTGCACCAGAGGTTATTGCAGAGCGCAAAACCAAGTTGTTCAAGCGTTTCGGTATTGACCGTTTCGCTGAAGTCAAGGTGGCTGACTTGTCGACGGGCATGAAACAAAAGACTTCGCTTGTGGTCTCGTTGGTGCACGACCCTGAGTTTGTCATCTTCGACGAACCGACCAACGGCTTGGATGTGCTCACTGCCCGAACAGTGACAGATTATCTTCAGGAGCTGCGTGAACAAGGCAAGACCATCATTCTTTCCACCCACATTTTCAGTCTCGTAGAGAAACTCTGCGACCGTGTGGGCATCATCATTGATGGACAACTGACGCATTGCGACACCTTGGAAGGCATCTGTGCCGGTCAGACGCTCGAAGACCGTTTCTTCGACATCTATAAGGAAAAGAAAGGAGGGATGGAGTGATGAAAAACAACACTTGGACCATTATCAAGAAGGAATGCGCCCGCTTCTTTGGCGACCGTACCATGCTGATGACCACAGTCATCATGCCAGGTCTGCTGATCTATCTCATTTATTCCTTCATGGGCAACAACTTCATGCAACCTAAGGATGAGGAGCCTGCCATCATGTATGTTGAGAACCTGCCTGAAAGCGTGCATCCCGTATTGGAAGCCCTGCCACTGGAGATGGTGACGGAGAATTTCGATGTAGAGAAGCTCCGTAATGAGCTTGTCCTGAAAGATAGCAAATACATCCTTCTGGTTTTTCCGAAAGACTTTGATTCCTTGACTGCACAATACGACCCAATCAGTGGCCATCAAATGGCACCCAATGTGCAGTTGCTCTACAACTCTGCCTCAGAGCCGTCGCAGCAGGCCTATTCAATGGTGAGTGCAGCATTGGATGCCTACGAAAGCACCATCTGCAACCGTTTTGACATCAACAACACGGTGGATGGCTCTGCAGTATATGACCTTGCCTCGAATGAGGATGTCGTGGGCAATTTCTTCAGTGAACTGATTCCCATGCTGCTCTTGCTGATGGCCTTCTCGGGCTGCATGTCGATAGCCCCGCCTTCCATTGCGGGTGAAAAAGAGCGTGGCACTATCGCCACCTTGTTGGTGACACCGTTGAAGCGTCGTGAGCTGGCTTTGGGCAAGGTGTTGAGCCTCTCGTTCTTCGCCATGCTAAGTGGTTTGTCGAGCTTCTTGGGCATGATGTTGTCGTTGCCCAAACTGATTCATGCCGATGAGATGGGTTTGGATGCCAATATCTATCAAGTGTCGGACTATGTGACGCTTTTGCTGTTGATTTTCAGCACAGTACTGATTCTTGTCTCGGTCACCTCCATTATCTCGGCCAAGGCCAAGTCCGTAAAGGCAGCCTCGGCTGTGATGGCTCCCTTGATGCTGGTGGTGATGCTGGTGGGCATGATTCCGATGATGTCGGGCACAAAAGTGGACAGTATCGCTTATTACTTGATTCCGATTTACAACAGCGTGCTGGCCATGTCGCAAGTCTTTGCCCATGAAGCCCATCTGATGCCTATCATTATCACGATTGCCGCCAACGCGCTCTATACGGGGTTGGGCATCTGGGTACTCACAAAGATGTTCAACAGCGAGAAGGTGATGTTCTCCAAATAAATGAAAAATTTCCACTATACTGTAACTTTTTCGGCATAACTCCGTCTTACAGGAAATCAACTAAAACTTCAGCACTATGAAAAGACATTTTTTGATTATCGCGGTCTCTATCTTCGTTATGGTTGTCCAATCGTGTAGCATAGCCATTAGCGGTGAGTCGCTGGGCGGAGAAACCATTAAAGGCAATGGCAATATCGTCACTCGTAATTGTGATGTGAGTGTTTTTGAAGACTTGTCATTGCTTCTGCCTGCGACGGTCAACTTCACTATATCAGAGGATTATTCCTGCACTTTTCGTGTGGATGAGAACCTGTTGGAATACCTCGACATCAAGGTGAAAGAGAAAGAACTGATTATGGAACGACAACAGAAGCATAAAAATGTCAACCTTTGTCCGACGGAATTTGTCATTGACATTACCGCCCCAAGTTTGAATGAGGCTGGCCTTGCTGGAAGTGGCAATATCTATATGATGAGTCCGTTGAATGGCGACAAGATGGAATTCTTTGTGGCTGGTTCGGGCAACTTCGTCTTCAAGGAAGCCGTCAATGTTTCTCATTTGGAGTTGCAGATTGCTGGATCGGGTGATATCAGCATGCCTGACCTAGCTTGCGACAAATTAGAAGTGGATGTGGCTGGTTCGGGCAATGCGAAGATTGATAGTGGTATGGTCAACAATGCTGAAATTAGTATTGCAGGCTCTGGCGACTGTGACTTGGCTTGCACGATAGATGTTATGGAAGCCGACATTGCTGGTTCGGGTGACATTACTGCCAATGTCAGCAACAAGCTGACATATAGTATCATTGGTTCTGGTGATATCGCTTACTACGGCAATCCCGTGTTGGAAGGTGATAAGGTGGGTGGCAAGGTGAGACGCATAGGTGACTGATTTTAGCGAAAAGTAAATCTCTTTTTCATAACCTTGTAATGAGAAACGGCTGACCTTTTGGGCCAGCCGTTTTCTGTTATATTGTGGTGAGTAAGATATTATTCAATGATGACTTTCTTTGCAATGGTTCCTTCTTTTGCGGTGGCAACGAAGAAATAGAAGCCTGATGAGGTGTGCTCCAATGTGTAATGCAAAGTTTTGGAATCCAAGTCGTTGTAAGCCTCAAGGATATCAATAAGAACTCCTCGCATATCATATACTTTGATGTTCACTTTGCCAGTCAGCTGCTCCAAATGCAGATCCATTTCACCTTTGTTGGGATTGGGCGTAATGTAGAAATCAGTAGGTGCGCTTTCATAGCCATCAAGGCCAAAGAAGGAAGACTTGAGATAGAATACTACACTGTCTTGACGGCAGTGGTTGGATACATTACACCACAATTCGACCATTTCGTCATTTTGTTCGGCGACATGGACACGGCAATACCGTTTGTCAGGATCGCCGACTAGGATGGTGGTGTCAATGTCCCAAGAGGGTCTGGAAATATGCCATTTGCAAGATTCCCAGTCATCGAAGTGTCCGAATGAATCTTCCACGGAAAAATCATATTGGAATGAAAAAAACTCGGTATTGGTAATTACGGCAACGGTGTCGCCGAAGACTGTTGCGTTTTGGGTGATACAGCTGATTTTGGGTTTGGGACTGTAGTCAAGATCTAGATTGAGGTGATACACCTTGCCACATTCAGTCGCCGTGCCAAAGACTGTGTCAGTGTAGTAACCTGATGTGGTAAAGGTATTGCCACGCCATTCATAGAAGTCGCACCAATGGTTTACTGTATCGATGGGCAAGTCGACGAGTTTGCTCACGGTGAGGTGGAGCGTGACGTCACTCTGGCAGCCACTTTCATTGGTGACAGTTTGGGTTTGATTGTAATTGTCTGGAGCTTCATAGTACAGGTCAAAACCATGTTCAGTGTAATGGCCAGGTGTAATGAAACAAATGGTGTCATAAATATCTTGGTCGGGGTCGCTTTGCAAATTGATATAGAAATAGGATGTGTTTGAAGTTGCCGTTCCTCCACAAGGTGGCTCTGGGGTGGTAACGGTCAGTTTGGCCTCAAACAATCCGTTGCCTTCGTATCGGTGGGTAGAAGGGTTCTCGGAGCTAGTGGTGCCGTCGCCAAAGTCCCACACAAGGTCGTAGTCGATGAGGTTGATATCAGCTTCGAAGGTGATGTCTTGCAAAGCGCAATTGCTAACGGTGTCGTAGAGGTTGACGACCTCTTGGTCGACCGTAATGGAGGTGGACAGGTCAGCCGCTTTCGACCCTACCATGTAGGCATAACCGGTTGCATGGCCAAAACCATAGACATGAGCATTAAAACCTCCTTCACAGTAAAGGTGGTGCGCGCCGTGGCTGATTTCCTGCCGATAAAACTTATAGCGGTTGTTACCTGCAACGGCGTTGAATTGGTTTTCGGGTATTGGATTGCCATCAAGGAAGACGTAGCCTGCATCGTCGTTTTCGACGATGATATTGACATAGTGTTTGTCGACCTTGACGTGTCCTGGGTCCAAGTCGTTGAATGTGTTGAAAGCAAGCTCATTGACGCGTTGTTCTATAGGTGCAATCCAAACCATGCTGGGAGCGCCTAATTCTGATGAACTACCGGAAGAGCCGTCTTGGGAAGGGTTATACATATAAACGGCGCATCGGCTTGAGGCTTCGATGGAATAAGAGGTTTCTGCCATCCTAAAGCTTTTCGATTCGTTGGCACTAAGAGTGGCGTAATACTGCCCGTTAACAGTGATTTGGTTGTTGTTGGAGGCTGAGGTGATTTTAACATAGTCTTTGTTTTCCCGACCGAGAGAGGCTGTTACTACGAATTTTTTCCCCCATGATTGGAGGGGCATGGCTTGTTCGAAGATGCAGTCTGAATCGTTGCCGCCACTAGCGGGAACTGTTGTGAGGGTGTTACCATTGAATACTGCAATTTTCTTGCAGTCGCGTGCGGTGACTCGGCTACCACTGAGATCTCGGCTGGTAGAGGAGTTTGCTGTATTATTTGATCTCACCTGATAGACTTGTCCTTGTTGCAGCGTGATGCTGAAAGCCTGGCCGGCGGGTTTGCTGTCAAGAGTCACTACTTTTGGTATAATGTCAATGATGGTTTCTCCTTCTTCTGTGGCGACAATAAGAAACGATGAGGTGTAATAACGATTATATTCTGAAGGCAGAAAACCACTAGGGATATACTGATCGTATGTTTGAATGATGTAATCGTCTGCTAGGGCAGGCGTGGGAAGTACATAAGAGGCATCAAAAGAGTATCTGGCAGCGTTGGCGCAATACACCGAAACGGGTTGGTCTGTCACGATATGAAGACTCTTGTCCAATGGGGTAGTGTAGTCATTACATTCCATATAGGATTCCTCTTCGGGAATATCTATAAAAACGACCCCGTTCGCTTCTAAACTGAATTGTGTTGACCAACCAGTATTGGGATTGCTGATATGTCCTGAACAGTCGTGAATTGAGCTGACTAGTACTTGCGTTTTTAGATAGGGGATACCACCAGTAGTGTTACTATCAAACCCGTTTCCCAGGAATGACACCCAAAAATCAGTGCCTTCTGTGGAAACGTCCTGTGAGAAGGCTTTCGACCCAAAGAGTGCAAGGATGAGGAGAAGTAATAAAGAGTTCTTGCTAGTTTTCATGCTAGTTGTTTATAGGGTTTTGTTTAGGTTGGAGATGTCAAAATGGCTTAGGGAGAGATGATGACCTTCTTGGTCAAGGAACCTACTTCTCCGTTAGCAATGAATAGGTAGAGCCCTTGTGCTTTGGCCTTCATGTCGTATGTAAAAATGTGGCTGCCGGCCATACTGTAGGTCTGGATGTTGTCGACCAATAAACCATGCATGTCATACACTTTGATGTCGATTTTCCCCGTCATGTTGACGAAATTGAGTGTCATGTGTCCGTTATTGGGATTGGGTAAGATATCGAAATCAGCTACGATACAGCTGCTTTCTTCGATGTTCAAGAAGGAAGGCTTAAGGTAGATTTTGCTTGTGTCGCTACCACAGCCGTTGTCAATGATGGCCGTTAGCACGACATAATTGTCGTCTTGTTCGGCCACATAAACCGTACATTCGCTTTGATAATGTCCGTTAGTCAATTCTGGCTCGCCATATTCGATGGCCCACGAAGGTTTGCTGATGGTCCAAATACAGTTGTCCCAAACGCATTCGCTTTCATTGTGTTCTGATTCCTCAACTCTAAAGGTGTATTGGAATGAGAAGAACTCGGTATTGGTGACAACGGCTATGGTATCAGCTTCGGCATTCGGCATACCATATACGACGGCATTAGGATCGGTACATCGGATTTTGGCGGGTTTGGGCGAAAAGTGTAGCGTCAGATCAAGACGAATGATACTATCACAACCTAAGGCTGTGGTAAATGATTTGGAGTGTATTCCGTTTTCGGTAAGTAGGGTGTCGCCCCATAGGTATTGGTCACAAATGCCATGATTTACAATGATAGTGGTGTCAATGGTTCTTTCAATGGTGAGGTGCATGGTAGCGATGCTGTCGCAGCCCTCGGGTGTGAGGAAGTGCTGGCTATAGTTGTCAGTAGATGTATAATAATGGTCATTCCAAACTAAGGTGTCGCATGCGAAGGCGTAGAAGTTAGTGTCTTTCTGTTGCCCCATGGTGAGGTGCAAGGTGACGATGCTGTCGCAGCCGCCTAAGGTAGTGTATTCATATTTGTAATCGCCTGATGAGGTGTAGATGCGCCCATCCCAAACATAACTATCTTCGCATGTATGATCGCTGAATTCATGGGTGATTTCATCATCCACGATGAGGTGAAGGTATAGGATGCTATCGCAGCCATAATGGGTCAACAGGTTAAGCTGGCGGTCGTAGTTTCCAGGTTGGTCGTACACGAAACTAAAGCCATGGGCATCGTACACGCCAGGTTGACCTTGCCAACAACGGCTGTCATTCAGGGGAATGTGGTAGTTGGGACGAGCAGTGATGTAAACCAACAATGAGTCTTGGCATTCACTGTGCATAGGGTTGTCTTGGAGTCGGGCCAGAATAGTGTCGTTGTTGATGCGCACATTGTTGAATCCGTGTTCTGAGTAGAAAGAGCCTTCGCACACTTCGTCGTATTCAACAACGTATTGTTGCGAGACATCAATATAGAAATAGGTGGTGTCGCTTGATGAGCCTGAACAGCCTCCCTCGTCGACGGAGATGGATAAGGAAGCGTTATGCAATCGCTTGTCGTGGTAGGTATGGGTTACGGGATTGCTTGTACTGGTGGTGCCGTCACCGAAGTCCCAAAGGAGATGGTAATTCTGTAGGTTGACCTCCGCTGTAAAGGTGATAGGCTCTTCAACGCAGTATTGGAAAGTCTCCTCGGGCTGTAAGGAGACGTCGTTGATGACCAGTGAGGTGTTAAGGTTGACGGCTTTGGACCCTACCAAGTAAGCATAGCCTTTGGCCTCGCCAAAGCCGTACACATGTGCGTTGAAACCGTGAGCACACGAAAGATGGTGCACGTCATGAGAAATCTCCTGTCGGATGTAACTATAGTTGTTGTTCCCGTTGACGCGGTGGAATAGCAAGGGCGAAATCATTTCGCCGTCCAAATACACCGTTGCGATGTCTTCGGTTTTTACGATAATATTCACATAATGGTGGTCAATGTCGGCATGAGCTGCATCGTGGAAAGTGGTGAATGAGATTTCGTCAATGTGTTGTTCGACGGGGGCTATCCAAACCATAGAAGGATCTCCATTGTGATCCCATGATGAGCTTTCGTAAGAAGTGTTGAATAGAAATACGGCGGCTGGATAGTCAGATTCGATAAAACACGAGGCTTCTGAATCACTCAGTAGGAAAATGTAGGATTCTCCAGCACTGAGTGTTGTTAGCAATTCGCCGTTTTTCATGATATTATTGTCATCGGCAGAAGAGGTCACCTTGACGTAGTCTCCTTGGCGCCCGTAAGAACTAGTGACGACGAATTGTTTGCCCCAGGACTGTAGGGGCATAGCTTGCTCAAAGACAATGTCGCGGCTGCTTTGGCCATCAGGGATGGCCGTTAGGGTGTTGCCGTTGAAGACGGCTATCCGCTTGCAGTCACGGGCCGTAATACGGGTTCCACTTAGGTCTCTATGGTTGCCTGAATAGGTGGAACGATACTGATAGACTTCACCCGCATTGAGGACGATGCTGAACTCTTCAAATGGGGAATGCAGCCCGGTGACAGAAGCGACCGTCGGTGTGATGTCGATAGTGGTGCTGTCTTCGGTAGCAACAATCAGGAAAGCGCTGGTGAAATACTGCTCGAAATCGTAGCTAAAGCCGACATAGGTAGACTGATCGTAGGTTTGGACCATATAGTCATCCGCCAAGGCATGTATGGGAAGAACGTATGAAGCATCGAAGGAAACAGGGGCAATGTTAGTACAAAACACCGAGACGGTGTCAGTAGTGATAATGCATAGGCCTTTTTCCACAACTCTTTCATTGTAGCTCGTTTCCACATAGGCTTGGTCCTCAAGATGGTCGATGGTTGTGATACTGTTGGCTCTCACAAAAAACGGTTGCGACCAACCTGTGTTAGGGTTCATGATTGTGCCTGAACAATCGCGTTTGCCACTGATGAGCACTTGGTTAATGATATAAGGCTCCCCTTGGGTGCTGTTTGTCCTATATCCATTCCCCATAAAGGATACCCAAAACTCTTTGCCTTGGGTTGAAGTGTTTTGCGCTTCCAATGGAAGGACGAGGCAACCTAACAAGAAAAACAGAAAAGTTCTCTTAATCATTGCCATAACCTTCTAACTCCCAACTTCTATCTTCTATTTAACTTTTAACTTCTAACTCCCAACTACTAACTTCCAATTTCTAACTCCTAATTCCAAAATCAATCATACTCTCCCCATTTCATGCAAGCGCCTTGAAGCTGTTTCTTGAGGGGAAGCATGAACGTCAGGGTGGCGTGGGCATCGGTGCTGAAACGTAGGTATTTGAATTCGTCGTTGATAGTCTCTCCTCTTTTGTAAGTTGGCAAGCCGTTCATATTGGCCGAAACATCGAATTTGACGAGGAAATAGTAATTGCCAGCGTTGATTCTGAACATGGATCCTGCGCCAATCGTAGCCCCTACATTGATTGTACGGTAGGTGGACCGATTGAACGGAATCGTATTGTTGCTGGTGGAGATAAGTGTATTGTTCTCGTCGTTTCTATAATAAGAGTTGGTGTAAGTCATTTTGGCGGTGGAATCGGGGAGCACGTATGAAACCCTCGGCGCAGCGTAAACATAGGGTACGACATTTCTTTTGGATGCTAATCCTATATAGTAGGTGAAAGGCACGTATGCTTCGATGGCACGGTAATTGGCCTTGAAACCCTTGACGATACTGCCGTAGTTGATTTGTTCTTGTTCGGCATCCCATTCAATGGGAAAATTGTCGTCTACAAAACCTAACTGTAAACTGTGTTGCGCATAAACGATGTTAAGCCCCACAGAAAGGTTGCTTTTGAGCTTTCGCTCCACACCGATACCTCCAAAATAGCCCAAACTGTTGGTGATGGTGTCGAAAGGTTTGTAGTTTTTCAAATACCAGTTGGAGGATTCAAAGCTATGGAAATGCAGCCAAGTGGTAAGATTGCCCCCTCCAAGAATGCCCACATTCCATTTGGCTTCGCTCGACTGTATTTGGTCGCGCGGAGAGGTGAGAGGTTTGCGGAATTGTGCCGTGGCGGTACTACATAAGAAAAGCAACAGGAAGAAGACGGTGATGTGCTGTTTTTTCATCTTGATAATCAGTTATTAGTATTAGGGTTCCAATATGTAAAAGGTAAAAAGTCATGATGATAAACGATGATGTCTCCAATGTTGGCACATCTGACCCCAGCTCCACTCGGATCATCGTAGCCTACAAACTTAATGGCGAAATACAAATCCTCTACACCGTTATCAGTGAGTTTGCCAGAAACAATCACCGCTTCATGACTTCCATATAATACTGGATGAGGAATGCTTATATTATAGGCTGAAGCGTTTGGTGAAAGATAGTATTCTTGTTCATGGCGATGCTGATGGAAATAGGCAGTGAAATAGTCGGAATCACCCATAATATATACTGAATCGGAGGTGTGGACGATGTCCCAATAACGAAGCTCAACATCTATAATAGGAAATATGGTGTCTACATATAAACATTTATAATCGACTTGAGCTATGCAACGATGTTGGTCGTGAAACAGGAAAAAATCCGAATTGTCCTTAACAGTGGGAAGGATTGTGACTAATTCTGGGTGATCAGGGTTGTTTGGGAAATAGTTTCGGCAGAAAAAAGCAGTCGAGTCTACAGCATAGTAGTCTAACAACGTGGGCCTTTTTTGGGCGAAACCAAGGATTGAATCGACATTTGTCTTATAAAGGTATGGTGGGTTGTCTCCAAAATGGAGATGCGGTCCCATGACGGCAATCAAGTCGGCAGGCATTACTTCATCAATGCTGGGGATGGATTGTATGGCATAGTCGAGGCCAAAACGTGCTTCATAATGGTATTTGACCTTCCCGTTTCCGTCTATGTCTTTTTCTTCCAGGCCAAATTTAAATGAGAGATCAGTCGCTTTTTCAACGCCATCGCGCTTCCAATTAATAAAGGTGTAGCCGCTTGAGGGTGAGGCTGTCATAATGATGGTGTCGCCCGCTTGGAACCTTAATGTTGTATCTGATGGGTTGAGACGTTGAAACAAAGGGATGGAATCCACATAAGTCATCCTTTCGACTACTATGGACCCGCCCTCGACTGGGACTATTTCAACAGAAAAAGGCTTACCATTATTATCGAAGGACTCTGGGAGAATCTCTTCAACTTTGTTGCACGAAGCGCAAAAGATGGCCGTGAGGCCAGTTAAGAACAAAAGACACAGTTTTTTATTCATTGTAAGAAAAGGATTGATATAATTATTGAATGATGACTACTTTCTTGGTGAATACCTTGTCATTGTTAGCAATGACGAAGAGATAGATGCCTTTGGCATGCTGTTTCATGGTATAGTCGTATATGTGACGCTTTGTACCGACATTAGCTTCGAAGCTGTCGATCTGATGTCCTGTCATATCTAGCACTTTGACGATGGTTGGGCCTTCCATGTCTTCAAAGCTGATGTGCATTTGCCCATTGTTGGGGTTAGGCACAATGCTGACTTTGGCCGCTGAACCTTCATTATCGTCAATACTCAAGAAGGATGATTTAAGATAGAATTTACGTTCTTCTGTTCCGCAACCGTTACTTATGGTGGCAGTCAAGGTCACAATGTTGTCGTCTTGTTCGGCAACAAAGACTGTACACTCACTACCAAAATACCCATTTGTGCGCTCCGGTTCACCAAAATCAATGGCCCACGAAGGTTTGTCGATGCTCCATACACAATCCTCCCAGTCACATTTGCTATGACCTCTTTCCTCAACTCTGAAAACATATTGGAAGGAGAAGAACTCGGTATTAGTCACAACGGCCATGGTGTCGTGGTCGGGTCCATAAACGACAGCACCATCATCTGTGCAAAAGATGGGGCTGGGATTAGGGGCAAAACGCAAATTAGTGATTCTCACCGTCATGGTAGTGTCGCAGCCGTGAATGGTTTGGGCTATGGGATTATCGTCATTATCGAAGGTATAGCTGCCATCTTCATCAAAATGAATGGGCTCTCCGAACCATTCGAATTGGATATCGTAATCGCAAGTGTTATCGAAGGTTTTGGTGTCACTAAGGCTTTTGTATACTGTGAGGTTTAGTGTGACGATGCTGTCGCAACCGTACTGGTTGGTATAGGTTCTGATGTAGGATCCGGATTCGTCGTAGTTGTTGCCTGAGTGGCCAGGCTCAGTGAAAGTATGGCCTTGCGGGTCCCAAATGAACAGGTCGCATTTTGTTTCAGTGATGCTGGTTTCATGCTTGGGATTTACTGTAATGGTGACACTAGCTTGCTGAGTGACGAGACCATCGCCCACTTGGCAGGTGTAAGTGCTGGTGCCTACAGGTGGCGTAACCATTGGAGCCTGTTGCGTCGACGTGAAGCCGTCAGGGCCAGTCCAACTGTAGGTGTAATTGCCTGTGCCGCCTGTTGGCGTAGCATGGATTGTGGTCGAGTGGTTTTCGCATAGTTGGTTTTCTTCAGCATAGGCTGTTGCGGCCAAGTTGGAGCCTTCCATGCTGACAGCCACTTGTATGGTGCTAGTGCAGCCACCTTCCGTGTTGGTGACAGTGAGTGTGTAGACTTGTGTTGCATGCAAAGGCACGGTCTGAGTGGTAGGACTGTTGGGGTCAGTGACCATGTCGGAGGGCTCCCAATGGTAGGTGAACGATCCAGGTATGCCAGCGTCACCAGTCAAAGTGGAGGTGCCATCATAGATAACGAGGCTGGGGTTGGCAGTAGCGGTGGGCACGGGCATGGCATTCACAATCACGGTTTGTGTGATTTCCCCTGGGCAAGTGCCATCTTCTGCAGTGACGACGAGGGTCACCTGATAGGTGCCTGCTTCGGCATAGGTGTGGCTGACGATTTGACCACTTCCGATTTCGTCATCACCAAAGTCCCAATCATAGTTGGCGACATTTGTTCCCGAAGCCATTCCTTCAAAGCTGGTAGCTTCACCCTCGCAAACAGTAGTGGCAGTGAAGCTAGGGGTGGGTTGTTGGTAAATCACCACCGTGGTGGATGCTTCGGTGGTTTGTGTGCCAACTGTGGTTACACAAGTATATATGCCAGCCATTTCCATGGTGCAATTCTCAATAGTAGGGTTCTGGAGGTCAGAAACAAAGCCGTTAGGCCCCGTCCACGAATAGCTGGCATTCATTTGTTCGTTGACAGTCAAATGGATGGTTTCGCCTTCGCAATAAGGTCCATCATTGTTCACAATTCCAGGCAAGATGTCGCAGTCAGTTTCACCAGGGCCTGAGCCAGGGGTTTTGGTGAAGTTAATCACGCAAGGCTGTCGTGAAAAATTGGTAATCATAAGAATGTAGTACTCACCGACTTCTGGCCTGTGATAGTTAATAGTCCCATGGCTTGTATTATGATGATGCTCATCGGCAGGATATCCAAGATAGACGTCCTCGGTTTCATCAGCCGAGTAGCAGCAGTCAATAATCTTATCACTAGTCAAGTGGGAACAAGCCCATCCCGATGCTATTTGTTCTTCTTCATAAGGCCCCCACATGCAGAAGTCAATGTCTCTATCTACGCCCGTAGTCGGGTCATGGCCTTCCATGTGGATAACGAACTGTCCAGCCGTGTGTATCCTCATGTGATAGAAAGAAGGATTGTAAGATGAGCCTATGCACCCATCGTCCATGCCGGGTTCGGTAGCTGTTTGGTCAGTGCTGGCTGCTTCAAATTGAATAAGGTCCGTGGTGCAAAATGGCAGTGAGTTGACGCAATGCTCGTTGTCGGTTCTGGTGTTTCGAAGGGCGACATCCATAGTGATAGAGAGGAAGTCTTGCGGTGATACAGAATCCTTCCATTCGTTCATCTGGTCGTAGATGTCGTTTTTGGAGAGCATGGCGAAGTTGGCTGTGACGTCTTGATAGAAACTCTCGAAAGACTCCAAAAAACTGCCGTTTTCTTCCTTCGGTGTGAGGATAAATTGGCCATATTCTTCTTCAGGAATCAGTACAAAACGTTCGTCTTTGCTGATGTTATAGAGCAAAAATGCTCTGAAGTCAATGTTGTCAATGTTTAAAAAGTTCATCGCTATGCCCTCATCGGCGTATGGCCTGTAAGGTGTTTGAGCCCATGATTTCAAAGGCATGGCCGTCAACATTAGGACGACTATGGCGACTTTCGTTATTAACTTTTTCATTTTATTCATCTTTTTTGTATAGTAAATAAACTATCATCAAATAGGTATTATTGTGTTGCCCGTTATCAATGGATGACAACGACTTTCTTGGTCAGAACACGGTTGTTGTTAGCAATCATAAAGAAGTAAATGCCTTCGGCATACTTTTTCATGTTGTATTCGTAGTTGTAGTGGCTTGAGTTGACGTTGGTTTCGAAGGCGTCAATCTGGTTGCCAGTCATATCGAAAACTTTGATGGCGGTGCGGCCTTCCATGTTTTCGAAGTCGATGTGCATTTGTCCGTTGTTGGGATTGGGCACGATGCTGACTTTTGCGGGAGTGTTGCTGCCCTCATCAATGTCAAGGAACGAAGACTTAAGGTAGAATTTACGTTCTTTGCTACCGCAGCCGTTGTTGATAGTAGCCGTAAGCTCAACATATTCGTTTTGGCGATCGGCCACATACACGGTACATTCGCTGTAGTATTTGCCGTTGAGCGACAACGTTGGCTCTGGGTTGAACTCAATTGCCCACGAAGGCTTGCTGATAGCCCAGTCGCAAGATTCCCAAATACAATTGCTGTTGGTCTCTTCAACATAGAAAGTGTATTGGAAGGAGAAGAACTCGGTGTTGGTGACCACAGCTATGGTGTCGTCTACGTAAGGGTTGAGAGGATCAACGGAATAAACGACTGCCGATGCGTCGGAGCATTTGATTTTATTTGGATTGGGTGTGTATTTCATGTTTTGAATATGAATGGTCTGCTCACGATAACAGCCATCCTCAGTTTCGCCTGTGAATGTGAAACCTGTAGGAGGTGTATTTGCGTTGAAATATACGGTTTCATGTCCAGGCCAAGGGGTGACGGGAACGGAATCACAATCTCCTTGTATGGTTATGGGATTGGGCTCCACAATCGATTTGTTGATGGTGATATTCAAAACGTATGTGCTGTCACAGTTGAAATTTGGACCACCTCCTTGTGGGAAGTTCCTGATATAAGTGTGCGTGCCTTCTTGATCAAATACTTCACCTGTAAGCGGCCAAGGATAATTGTCACATCTAACAACGGGATCTTCCACTTGGTAGAACTCTTGATGGAATCTGAGATTCAAACGGTACTTGAAATCACAACCACCTCCTTGAAGATCAGGAAGGATAGCTTCAGCAATGGTGTCAGTTCTGTACTCTACCTGGTTTTTGTCCCAAATAAAAGAGGGATGATCAGCATCGTGAGGGACACAGATATATTGATATTCAATTGGTGGCATTTGGTATTCGCCAACACTGAGCATGAGCATCTCAACCTTTGGGCACCCATGGTAGTCGATGGTGTCGAAATAGGCTATATCACCATCTTGATTGTAAAGTGTTCCATGGAAGTTGTAGGTTTGGCCAACACAAATGCCGGCGGTGATGGTGTCAGTGGGGACTGGCGGCCAAACTGTCAAGTCCAGTTTTACAATACTGTCGCAACCATTGATGGTTTCCAGAGTATAGTAGGTTATTATGGAGTGGGTATAAGTGTCGTTGTAACCTTGGGCGTGGAAAGTGTAACTCTCGCCATCACAGATTTCTACTACAATAGGTGTGGTTTCATTCTCGTTGTATGAGGGGTGATGTTCAAGGTGCAAATAAATGGTCTTTTCGCATCCTTGATCGGTAACGGTGTCAAATTGGTAGGTGCCAGCATTGCTGTATTCTGTTCCATGCCATGGGTAGGTCTCGTCGGGACAAATGGATTGGTACTCGTTTTCGACAATGACGTCGTTCACTGTAACGGTGACGCTGACGTTTTGTGAGGTTTGTCCATCAGTGACATGGCAGGTATAGGTTGTGGTTTGTGAGGGTGAAGCGATGGGGTTATAAATGTTGGGGTTGCTAAGGCCAGTAGTGGGTGTCCATGAATAGGAGAGGTTTCCTGTCCCTCCGCCTGCACTAACGTAGATTTGCCCGCTACCTCCTTGGCAGATGCTGATGTCGGGACCTGCGGTGACAGTCATTGCGCTACCACTGATATGGATGGTTACTTCATCAGTGCTGGTACAGCTTCCGTTGGTGACAGTGAGGGTATAGGTTTGATCTTGGGTCAGTTGAACCGTCTGTGTGTTCTGAGCGTTAGGGTTGACCACCATGTTGGCAGGATCCCATTGGTAGTTGAAGGTTCCTGCGCCTCCTGATCCGTTCAGTTGAGCAACAGAACCGTATGGGATGGTTTGGTCGGGGCCAGCATTGGCCACAGGTTGGGTTTGAACGGTGACGGTTTGGGTCTTTGTGCTGGTACAGTGGCCACCTGTGCTCACGGTAAGGGTGACGGTAAAAGTACCCGCATTGGGATAAGTGTGTGAGGGGCTTTGTTGTGTAGAGGTCTGCCCATCGCCAAAGTTCCATTGATAGCTCGAGATTTGCTGCCCTGCGGGGTTGGTGGTGGAGGTGTTGGTGAATTGGGTGGCTTCGCCTTGGCAAACGGTGGTGAAGGTAAAGTTGGCATTAGGCATGGGATAGATGACCACGTTTGTGGTATCAGAAGTGGATTGTGTGCCTATGGTGGTTGTACAGGTATAGATGCCCGCCATGTTCAAAGTGCAATTCGGTCGGGTGGGGTTTTGCTGGTTCGAAGAGTAACCATTGGGGCCTGTCCAGCTATAAGAAGCACCATCTTGAGAGTTGACACTCAAATGAATGGTTTCGCCAACACAATAGGGGCCGTCGTTTGTGACAATACCAGGAAGGATACCGCAGTCAGTCTCGCCAGGACCACTACCTGTTGTCTTAGAGAACGAAATTGTACAGGGTTGTCGTGAATAATTTGTAATCATTAGGATGTAATATTCTCCAACCGCTGGCGTGTGTTCCGTAATCGTGCCGTGTCCAGAGCCGCCATGGGAATGCTGTCCTTCAGGATAACCGAGATATATGTTTTCGGAATAGGAAGCTGAGAAGCAGCAGTCAATAATCATATTGGTGGTCAATTGAGCCACGCAAGGTGAGGTCGGGTCAGTATAAGGACCCCACATGCAGAAGTCTATGTCTCTAGTGACACTACTGTTATTTGGGTCGTGGCCTTCGGCGTGAATGATGAATTGTCCACCGGTTTGTATTCTCATGTGATACCAAGCAGGGCTATAGGATGATCCTATACAACCATCTTGCAGGGTCGTACCTTCCAATTGGTCAGCCGTTTGGTCTGAGGTGGCAGCGTCAAAGGTGATGACATCCGAAGTGCAGAAGGGGTCAGAGTCAACACAGTGGTTGTTGGTAGGCCTATTATTCCGCATGAAGGTATCCATCATCATCGAAAGGAATTGAACATCAGGAATGCTGTTTTTCCAGTTGGTCATACGGTCATCAATATCGTTTTTGGAGAGCAAAAGGAAATCCGCATAAGTGTTATTGTAAAACGCTTCAAATGCGTCAAAAAAGTTCGTAATGTCGCTATTGTCATTAGAACTGACGCTGAATTGTCCCCATTCCTCATTTTGGAGCAATATGAACCGGTCGTCTTGGTTGAGATTGTATAGCAGACATGCTCTAAAATTGACATCGTCGATTTGCAAAAAATCCAACAAAATTCCATTGTCGGCATATTGCCTATAAGGTGTTTGCGCGAAATGTCTCATCGGTAAGGCCAATATAAACAATAGGGCCAACAAGGTGATCTTAGTAGGTTTATTCATGATGGTTCGTTTAGAGAATGATTGCCAATATTATTTACTTTGCTAGTGTTTTTTGATTCCTAAAAATATAAAAAAGCGCGTAAAGATACGCACTTTTTTGAAACCTAAAAGCATTTTTCTGCTAAAATACTGATTTTTTTGTGCTAAAAGCTTAAATCTTAATGATTTTACGACTCCATAGTTGACCGTTTTGTTCCACTATGATGAGGTATAAACCCGTTGGAAAATCTTTGAACGAAATGACGGTTGCATTGCAATCCATAAGAATGAGGTTCCCGTTTGTACCAAAGATTTTGATGTAGAAGTCGCCTTCCTCCTCAAGTTCGATATGAACCTGGTCGGTTGTGGGATTGGGGTGTAGGCTCAACGGCAAGTTGGCCATCTCGGTCGTTTCATCAAAGTTAGGTGGGAGGGTTATGTAGTCGATCCAGGCACAGTCTGAGCCATTGTCAACGGAGTGGTCCTTCGAATAGACCCATTTATAGCTGTGGTATCCAGGTGCGACAGGGAAGGTCTGTTCTGCCCAATAGAGGTCGCCCGACCATTTGGCTTGTTCCTCTCCGTCGATGTAGAAGGTGAGGAAATCGTAGTTGAATTCGCTCGAAACCCTTCGATAGAAGGAGATGTTTCCTGGTTCCGACGAGGTGAAAACCAAGGTGAGCTGCGAGGTCTCGCTATGGTCAATGTCGAACGACTTGGCACATTGTGATCCTTCGAATGACATGCTGCTGGTGATGATGCTCCAAGGATGTATGGGGTCATTGGTCCAATAGTCGGATTCAAACTCGCTGCTTTCGAAGTTTTCTAAGACATATCCAATAGAAGTAGTGATTTCTTCCTCGATATGGAGGTTGTTGATGACCGTTTCGAGCGTGAAGTGGACGTATGGCACTTCGCCGGCAAGGAACTCGACATAGACATCGAAAGGAACTATGGTGGAATCATACACTTCGAGATCGGATAAGGAGGTCTCAGGCGTGATAACACGGAGGTATCCCTCATTGTGTGTCAATGAGATGCGAGGACTTTCGGCAATATAATGACCGTCGTTGGTGACTCGGAAATATAGGCGGGCAAATTCGCCTGGGTCAAGCCTTCCGTCTTGGTTGCCTTGCTCATCTTCGATGGCGATGAGCTCGGCATGGATGTTGGGTGCCACGACGGCTATGTTGTATTCTTGTGAATAGGTTTCGCCGTCAAATTGGGTGGTGAGGATGAAAGGGATGTTTGTCCTGTCATGGATGTCGTCGCTGAGCTTGAGATGGAAAGCTTCTCCGATGAATTGGCTTGCGTTGGAGGCTAAGGCGTCAAAAGAAGTCTCGCCTTGGGTGACGGTCAGCTGATCAGAACTGGAAGTCAATGTGACGGTTCCACCGTTGCTACTTTGTAGTCCTACGTTTGTTACTTTGATGTCGGCCATGACCTCTTGATTGTAATGCAGAGTGAGCCCGCCGCCGTTCATGTTGATGCTTTCAACCACGACGAAGGGTCTGTCGAAGGGAACAAGCGTGATGTCTTCTTCCAAGCGGATGAGGTTTTCGCCTGTGATGGTGAGGTGGATGGACGATACGGGAACGTTTTCCATAATGTTGATTTCCTGTTCTTCCCCATTTCCGATAGCTGTGGCGAGGATGTTCCATTTTCTTCCATAGTAGGCCGTCAGCGCAATGTTTGAACCTTCAGGCGCAGTGATGTGGAAGGGAGTGAAGCACTGTATGCTTTCGTCGTGCGTGGTGGCGATGGTTTGTGGTATGTCGGTATATACACGTAGGAAGGCGTCGTTAAAAGTATGGTAAGTGTTGTAGGTGGTGACGCGTTTGTTCTGGTCTGTGTTGGGAAAGACTTGGCTCTCAAGGAAATACTTTCCGGCAACGCAGGCGAAGGCGGGTAGCCAGGTATTGGGATGTTCAGCATAGGGCCCAAAGTCGGGCATGAATGAGGGGTCGAAGTGATCCCAAACGCCCCAAAGGAAAATGTCGTTGGCAAAGGAATAGGTCTGGCCTGTTGGGGCGATGGCACCCACAATGCCGGCGTTTTCTTCGTTGCGGGTCATACGAAGGAGGGATTCGACAAAGCTGGTTGTTGACGAGTCGTACATGCCCGTCCTGCAGTTGACGGAGATGAGGTAGGTCAGCAAGTTCACGTTGTTGATGGCACCGAAGTCGGTCGTGTAGATCTCGGGTTGATACCATTTGTTGTTCCATCCGTGGTCGCGGTGTTGTATGAGGTAGGTGCCGTTGTTGATGGCATTGATGACTTGTTCGGCATTACCGCCTGTCCATCCGCCCAGTTCTCCTGGAGTGGCTGGAATGTAGCCTACACCATCGGGGCCAAAATAGTTGACTACTGAAGAAGTGCCAGCCGCTGTCGACCAGCTTTCTCCAAGCTCTCCGCTATAAATCTCGTTGAGGCGTACTGGTGTCTTGCCGTGTTGGGTCAGATACCCGCTGATGGTGGCAATGGTGAGTTGGAACCAAACGGCACTTTGCCAGGCTGCTGCAGTTTTGGGATGGGTGTAGTAATAAGGGTCGGTAACGGGAGCGGTGTATTCGTATTGATAGTGTTTGCCGAGAAGTATGGATAGTTCTGACGTGTTTTGCGCAATAATGCGGCAGAAGCAAATGTCAGGCAGGTAGTCGTCGTTGATGTCGGCATAGGGGTTGTCGGAGGTGATGAAGTTGTCTTTGGGATGTAGTGTCCGATAGCCAGGCACATATTGATGTAGGTCGGTGCCACTTTCTCCGATGATGCAAACCGCCGCTGGTGGTATGTCCCAGCTGGAGTAGATGTTTCTGAACCATTGCTTTAACGAGAGGTGGTCGGTAGCTCCTGTTTCCGTGACGCGCATCACATTGGTGAGGATGCCTTGTTTGATACGGAAGTTGGCAAGCTCTTGTGCGGCTTCGTAAAAGGCATCGTTGTCGGGGGTGATGATGAGGTATTCGCAGCCGGTGGCTCTGGTTTGCGACCATTGCTGTCGGCGGGCATCATAGTCGATGGGCTTCAAACATTCATAGTTGATGATGTTGTTTCTCAATATGGGGTCCCAATAAGGTGAGCGCAGTCGGTCGTCGCCAAAAAGCCCGTTGCCACCCTCGAAGCGGATATCGATGTCCATCTCACGATGGAAGGCCAATTCTTTTGTCACAGGGTTGAACTGGAAAGGGCTGATGCCTAAGTGGATGACATCTACGCCGCGCAGTTGTTGAGGGGCGGCGACACAGTAGGCAGTTGCTGGATAGAAGCTGTTACAGTCATATACCTTGGGGTCTTTGAAAAAGGTCCTCTCGGGGTCGTTCTCGCATTGGCTCCCGATAGAGGGCGCTATGTCGATTCCCGTCATGCACCCATCGCGCATAGTACTCAACTCAAAGGTGGCCGTTGCACCTTGCGGGATGGCGATGAAACGGTTGAAGGTAGGTAGGTTGGGTAGACCATACTCGTTGGGACAAACGATGCAATTGGTCGCGATGGTGTGCATCAGTTCGTCGTTGCAACGCACGGTGTCGATGCTGAAGTCGTTGAGTTCGAAATGAATATTGAGATGGTTAGGGTCGGAAGCAGTGATGGTGAAGGTCTGGCCTATGGAAAGCATTGGAAAGGCCATCAATAGGAGAAGAGAGAATGCAAAGCGTTTCATATCAGGGCGTTTTTGCGAAAAATCAAGCCGTAAAAATACAAATTTCCCAAAAAGCAAGGGGGAAACGTCCTAAAAAGCAAAAAAAGAGCCACTTAGGTGGCTCTTTTTGTTTGTCCTAGTCCCGTAGGGACGACATATCCGTAAGCAGGCGACGTGAGTCCCTGCTTTTACAAATGGCCGTATAGGCCATACATATCACAGGTCACACAATCCCTGTAAATCCCATAAATGCCAAGGCCAAAATGCCGGCAGTAATCAGGGCGATAGGGGTACCCTTCATGCCCTTGGGAGGCTCCATCAGGTCGATGTGTTCACGGATGCCGGCGAAGATAACCAAGGCCATGGCGAAGCCGAGGGCGATGCCGACGGCATAGACGATGGACTCGCCGAGGCTCAACATGTGGGCCACGCCGCCATAGTTGAACTCCTTGGTGACCACGGTCAGCGACACGCCGAGGACGGCGCAGTTGGTCGTAATCAGCGGCAGGAACACGCCCAAGGCGGTGTACAGCGACGGACTGATTTTCTTCAGGATGATCTCCACCATCTGCACCAAGGCAGCGATGATGAGGATGAAAGCGATGGTCTGCAAGAAGGTCAACTTCAAGGGAATCAGGATGTACTGGTTCGTCAGCCATGTTACGAGGGTGGCCAGAGTCAGCACGAAGATGACGGCGGCGCCCATACCCAATGCGGTCGAGGTCTTCTTAGAGGTGCCCAAGAAGGGGCAGATACCCAGGAACTGGGAGAAGATCACGTTGTTGACCAAGATGGTCGATAAGATAATGATGAGGTATTTCATGGCTTAGTGACTTTCTTTTTTGAGTTTGTTGACGATAGCGATAACGAAGCCGAGGCAGATGAAGGCGCCAGGAGGCAGGATGAACACCAGGATGTTGGCCGTCTCAGGCAGGATGCCGAATCCGAAGATGGAGCCGCTGCCGAGGAACTCACGGATGCAGCCCAACAGGGTCAGGGCGAAGGTGAAGCCCAAGCCCATGCCAAGGCCGTCCAACAGCGAAGGCCAAACGGGGTTCTTGGATGCGAAAGCCTCAGCACGACCCAGCACGATACAGTTCACCACGATGAGGGGGATGAACAAACCGAGGGTCTCATAGATGTCGGGCACGTAGGCCTGCATGACGAGTTGCACCACCGTCACGAAGGAGGCGATGACCACGATAAAGCATGGGATACGCACTTTGTCGGGGATGAAGCCCTTCAGCAGGGAGATGAAGATGTTGGACAGCACCAGCACGAAGGTGGTGGCCAAGCCCATCGACATGCCGTTGATGGCGCTGGTGGTCGTTGCCAAGGTCGGGCAGCAGCCCAACAGCAGCACCAGGATGGGGTTTTCTTTGATGAGACCTTTGGTAAAGGTTTGCAGGTTGTTACTCATTGCTTTGTCCTCCTTCCGTTACATTGTTCTCCTCGGCGGGAGTGGCTTCCATGACGGGAGCTTCTTCCTTGGCGGGAGCGTTGTTCATGAATTGTGCCTTGTTGGCCATGAAGGCTTGGTAAGCCTTGTCGACCGCCTTCGAGAAGGCTCTCGAGGTGATGGTGGCCGCAGTGATGGCGTCGACGTCGCCGCCGTCTTTCTTGACGATCAGCTTGAAGTTGTTGGGGTTCTTGTCAACGAACTGGTCCTTGAACTTGCCGGTCATGTTGGCGCCTAGGCCAGGGGTCTCGGCGTGTGACAGCACCGACGTGCCTTTGATGGTGCCGTCGGCGAGGAAGCCGACCATCATGTCGATCTTGCCACCGAAGCCGCCTTCGCTGGTCTTCACGGCTGCGCCTTGGAAGTTACCGTTAGCGTCGAAGGCTAAGTTGCAAGGAAATGTCGTGTTGACACCTTCATAAGAGAATTGCATCGTGTCGGCCTTATAGGTGATCTCACCCTCCAAAGGCAACACGGCTTGGATGGCTGCTTCATTCTTTTTCTGATCGACTTGGGCGATGGTGTCTTTGGTCACGCCATACACCAAGCCGAGCACACCGCCCGACACCGCTGCGATGACGAGCAGGGCCACGAGCATATTAATTAAAGTGGATGGTTTCTTTGCCATGGCGATTAGTTTTTAGAGGGTTTGACAACACCGAACACTTTGGGCTTGAAGGCCTTGTTGATGAGCGGCGTGAAGGCATTCATGATCAGAATGGCGAACGACACACCCTCGGGATAGGCACCCCACAGTCGGATGACGACTGTGATGACACCGATGCCAAAGCCAAACAAGAGCTTGCCTCGGACAGTCATGGGCGAAGTCACCATGTCGGTAGCCATGAAGAAGGCACCGAGGATGAGACCGCCGTATACCAGATGATACCAAGGAGCGATGTACTGCGTCGGGTCAATGAGATAGCAGATGCCTGTGAAGATGAACACGGTGAGCAGGATGCTCAAAGGCGTCCAGATGTCGATGACCTTACGGCAGATGAGGTAGATGGCGCCGAGCAACAAGGCTATAGCGCAGACCTCGCCGAAGGCACCTCCACGGTTACCTAATACCATGTCGAGGAACTGCAGGTTGCCCGCTTCGGCCAACGAACCGACACCAGCTTCTTTCAGGATGCCGAGTGGGGTGGGACCCGTGACGGCGTCGGCGAAAAAGCCTTTGTCAAAGATAGGTGCGGCCTGCGGCCAGGTGGTCATGGCAGTCGGGAATGACACGAGCATGAACACACGGCCTACCAAGGCGGGGTTGAAGGGATTCTTACCCAAGCCACCGAAAGCCATCTTACCGATGCCTATGGCAACAATGCTACCCACGATGGCCATCCAGATGGGAAGGTTGGCGGGCACGTTGAAGGCCAACAAGAGACCCGTCAGTGCGGCCGAACCGTCGTTGATGGTCAATGGGCCTTTGATGAGAAATTTCTGAATGAGCCATTCGGTCAGCATGCAGGTGGCCATCGTGATGAGAGTCAGGCGAAGGGCATACCAGCCGAAATAGTAAATGGCCACAAGCAAGGCGGGAACCAAGGCGAGGAGTACACGATACATGATTTTCCTCGTGTTTTCCGTCGAATGCACATGCGGCGAACCTGATATTGTATACTTATTCATTGTTGAATTGTTGATTGTTTAATCGTTTAATTGTTTGGCTTTCAGCTTTCAGCAATCAGCTTTCAGCAAGTGTTGACTTGGCTGATAGCTGATAGCTGATGGCTGATAGCTTATTTCTGATTACGCGCACGGATAATGGCTCCGGTCTTGGCCTTGCCGTAACGGATGTAGTCAAGCAGCGGGATGTTGGCAGGGCAGGTGAACTCGCAGGAACCGCATTCGATGCAGTCCATGATGTGGTTCTTCTCGGTCTCGTCGAAATCATTGTGTTTGGCTACCTTGTGAAGCAGGAAGGGTTGCAGACCCATGGGGCAGGCTATGGCACAGCGGCCACAGCGGATACAGTTGGTCTGACGACGGTCTTGTGCTTCCTTGAGGGTCATCAATAGGATGCCCGACGTGCCTTTCATGCAGGGGAAGTTGGTGACCGACACCGACTTGCCCATCATGGGGCCGCCGTTGATGACGTCGGTGATGTCTTCAGGCAAACCGCCGGCGGCCTCGATGAGGAGGTCGGCAGGGGTGCCGAAGCGCACGCGGAAGTTGCCCGGGTTTTTGACCGACTTGCCCGTGACGGTGACGATACGCTCAATCAAGGGCTTGTTTTTCTGCACGGCTTCGTAGATGGCGTAGGTCGAAGCCACGTTGACTACGACGCAACCCGTCTCGATGGGTAGCTTGCCCGACGGCACTTCGCGGCCAGTGATGGCTTTGATGATCTGTTTTTCGCCGCCTTGTGGGTATTTGGTCTTCAAGGGCTGCACCTCGATGCCAGCGTACAAGTCCTTATGTTCGTTGATGGTCTTGTCGAGCAGCTCGATGGCTTTCATCTTGTTGGTCTCGATACCGATGATGCCTTTCTCGGTGCCCACGCCTTTCATCACGATCTTCACACCCATGAGGAACTCTTGGGTCTTTTCGAGAAGAAGGCGGTAGTCGCAAGTCAGGTAAGGTTCGCATTCGGCCGCGTTGATGATGACATATTCGGCTTTCTTGCCTTCAGGAACCATCATCTTGATATGGGTGGGGAAGGTGGCGCCGCCCATGCCGACGATACCGCATTCCTTTACTTTATCGATGATTTGTTTGGAGTCCAGTTTGATGTCGGTGAGCAACTCGTTGGTGACGAGGATGCCTTCAGCCCATTCGTCTTGCTCTTCACGGTCGATGAAGACGGCGGGTTTGTAGTAGCCAGTGTGGTCCATCACCACGTCTACTTTGGCTACGGTGCCGGTGGCAGGCGAGTGGACATTGGCCGAGACGAAGCCCTTGGCCGTGCCGATGAGCTGACCCGTCAGTACGCGGTCGCCTTTGTTGACGATGCATTCAGCCGGTGCGCCGAGGCATTGTCCGAGCGGGACGATGATCTGCTTGGGCATCGGGAAGTCTTGTATGGGCTTGTCGGCCGAAAGCTTGTTCTCTTCCGGATGGACGCCGCCCTTCTTAAAGGTCTTTATCGGGTTCATGCTGTGACGGTGTTTTCGGGTTTGACTTCAGTTTTCACTTCCACAGGCTGTGCCTCAGGTTTTGCTTGGGGCTTCACAGCAGGTTCAGCGCCTTGAAGGGCTGGAGTCTCCGGCTTGGGAGCGGGGAAGTTGATGGCGTGGATGCTGCCACGCGGGCACACCTTGGCGCACTTGCCGCAGGCCTTGCACTTGGCTGGGTCGATGTAGGCGAGGTTGCCACGCATCTCGATGGCCTCGAAGGGGCATTCTTTCAGGCACTTCTGGCAGCCGATGCAACCCACCGAACAGTTCTTGACCACCAGGGCGCCCTTGTCGGTGTTGGAACAGCACACATAGACGCGGCGGTCTTTCTTACCACGCGGACGGATTTCGATGATGCCACGTGGGCAGGTCTTGGCGCACACGCCGCAACCCACGCACTTGTCGGGGTCAACAACGGGCAATCCTGTCTCCTTGTCGATGTGCAGCGCTCCGAAGTTACACTTCTTCACGCAGTCGCCCAGTCCGAGGCAGCCTTTCGAGCAGCCACCTTCGCCGGCATAGAGCGTGTTGGCGAAAGCGCAGATGTCGGCGCCTTCATAATGCACCTTGGCGGGTGAGTTCTGGCAGCTGCCGTTGCAGCGCACCACGGCAATCTTGGGCTCGAAAGTGCCAGCGGTCAGTCCCAGGACGGCGGCCACTTTGCCCATGTCGGTGCCAGGGCAAGCCAATCCGTCGATGTTGCCCTTCTCGGCGGCTTGCTTCACACAAGCCTCGGCCAAGGCACGGCAGCCCGCAAAGCCGCAGCCGCCACAGTTGGCGCCAGGCAGACAGGCCTCCGCCTCATCAATCAATGGGTTCTCTTCCACCTTGAACTTCTGTGCCACGAAGTACAGAACCACGGCAAGCACGCCGCCCAGGATTCCGAGAACCGCAAGGGAAATTAGTAAAGTATTACTCATCTGTATAGAATTTTGAGTTTGTTTTCGATTTCAAACCTGCAAAAATACGGAAACTCCTTTTTTTGACAAAGGATTTTTTCGGTTTTTTATTCAATGGTATATTCGAACCGTTTCTTGAGTTGGTCGCGCTTTAGGTAAAGCACAATATAATAAGGTACAAGCGCAACGATACTGATGAGGGCGGCTAGGCCTTCGTTCAAGCCGAGTCCGAGACAGACAAAGAGCACGGCCAAAAGCAAAACTATTGGAATCAGATACGCCAAGATGGCCGCTTTGTTGCCTTGCCCAATGGCCATCCTTACATTGACCCTCTGGTTGAGGTCAAAGGTTCTGTTTTTTGGACGTGGCACGGTGAGGATCTTTTCGGCTTGTTCGCCCATGCCGCAAGCATTCTTCGCATGACAGGCGGCGCAGGCACTCTGTGCCAGTATCTTGATTTCCAGTTCGTCGTCGGTGATTTTGGTGACGACACCCTCGTGGGAGATGGTTTCTGCGTTTTTCATGCCGCAAAATTACTTTTTTTTCATCATTCAACCAAAAACCATTATTTTTGCAGGTTATAATCATTGCATTATGCCTCAAAAAGAAAAGAAAGACGGTAAGCTGAAGACCTGGTTTCAGGCCAAGGTGAAGGCGGTGACGGATTGGTACAACAAGGACGACAACTTCCTGCGAAGGGTGCGTTTCCCTGGTACCAGGTTGCCTCTCTTGACGGTGTTGATTAACTTCCTCAAGCTGTTCACCAAAGGCCGTACCATCGATCGTGCCGCTGGCGTGGCGTTCAACTTCTTCGTGGCTTTGTTCCCGCTGGTTCTGTTCTTCTTCACGCTGATACCCTATATTCCCATTCCTCACCTCTACGAGCGCGTGATGATGCTCCTTAACGACTTCCTCATTCCTTCTGGAACGCTCGACTTCGTGAAAGAAACTATCGATGGCATCATGAAACAACCGCACGATGGCTTGCTCTCCATCAGTATTGTTTTGTGTTTGATTTTCGGTTCAGGAGGTGTCGTAGCATTCTTTAATGGCTTCCGCAATGTGTATGCCGATTATGTCACTTCGAGAGGCTTGGGCGTTAAGGGATGGATTATCCAACGCATTTTTGCTCTAGTCATGCTCATCGTTATTGGTTTGCTAATCATCATTTCGGTGCTGCTGATTTCGTTGGGTGGCAGGGCCATCAAATATTTGGTGGACAGCAATATCATTGAATGGGGCTCGTTCACCTACTTCCTGTTCATCGTATTGCGATGGGTGGTCGGTATCTTTGCCCTGAGTTTCGGTATCTCGTTGCTGTATTATTTTGGCAATGTGAGGTTCAATGAGCACTACCGTAAGGAACTCAAGCGCCCGAGGGCCAGCGGCAAGAAATTCCGCGAGTTTGTCATTTTTAGTCCAGGAACTATCCTCGCTACCACGCTCTTCATCCTTGGCACGGTAGCTTTTAACACGTATATCTCTAACTTTTCGCGCTACAACGTGTTGTATGGCTCTATCGGCACACTCATCATTCTCTTGCTTTGGATTTGGGTCGTTGCTATCCTGATTTTGGCAGGCAACGACTTGAACTCTGGCATCCGCCGCGAGGCCATGAAGCTGAGCTCGGCCGAGGATGAGACACGCCGCAAGAAGATCGTCATCGATGACTTGAGGAAGCATATCGTGGCTTATCAAGCCGCCAATGAGAGTCGGAATGCCAGAATCGAGGAACTGAAAAAGACGGTCGAAGAAAAACAAGCCTTGATCCGTGATATGGAGGAGAAGAATAAGGATTACGAGCTGATTATCAAGGCGTATCAGGACTATGCTGAGCACGAACGCCAGAGTTCCGACGAACAATATAACATTGGCTTCGAAGAAGAGGACGAGGCCAATGAGCCAGTATACCAAGATTAGACTGTTGTCATGGGTATCGTAGCACGTCAGAGCATTAAGGGTACACTAGCCACTTACATCGGGGTGGCGGTGGGTATTGTCACGACCTTTTTCGTGCAGACCAAATACCTGACCACGGAAGAGATTGGCCTTGTCGATGTGCTTCTCCAGTCCGCTCTGCTTTTTTCTGGGTTGGCGCAGTTGGGCACTAACACCTCAGCGATGCGCTATTATCCCTATTTCAAGGACGAGAAACACCGCGATCACGGCTTCTTCGGCTGGACGCTCATTGTTCCCTTGATCGGTTTTGCCATTTTCCTTGGCTGTTTCTTTGCCCTTCGCAGTCCTATAGCCTCGTTTTTTTCCGAGAAGTCGGCATTGTTCATCGATTACATCTACTATGTGATCCCGTTGGCCTTCTTCATGCTCTACATCTCGGTGTTCGAGACCAACTCCAACCTGTTGATGCGCATCGTGGTGCCCCGCTTTATCCGCGAGGTGGGTTTGCGGGTGATGACGCTGGTCATCTACCTGCTTTATGGCTTCCATGTCCTCTCGCTGACGGGTATGGTCGTCGCGTTCTGTGTGTCATACGGTTTGGCTACCGTAATCAACATCGTCTATTTGCTGACTTTGCATCGGGTTTCGTTCCGTATCGAGAAAAAGTATATTACGCCAAAACTGAAACGCGACTTTTTGATTTATACCGTCTTTCTTATCACCTCTGCGTTGGCTGGCAACATTACGCCTTTGCTCAACCGCTATTTTGTGGCAGGCAAACAGGGCCTTGCAGTAGGAGGTATCTTGACTATCGCCATCTATATCGCCTCGTTGGTTGAGATGCCTTACCGCTCTCTTGGCACCATCAGCAAGCCACAGATTTCGCAGGCCATGGCCGACGGCAACGTGAAGGAGGCTGACCGTATTTGCAAGAGCGTTTCCCTGCACCAGTTCCTTGTTGGCTCATTGGTGTTTTTCTTCATTTGGATCAATATCGACACGGTTTTTGCCTTGCTGCCCAATGGCGAAGTGTTCGCGGCAGGCAAATGGGCCGTGCTCATCTTGGGCCTCAGTCGCTTGGTCAACTCTACGCTGAATGTCGGAACCACGGTGCTGAGCTATTCCAAAATCTACTATTACTCCCTGTTTTTCACCATCTTGCTGACGGTTTTGGCCTGGTGGCTCAACGCACGTTGGGTAGGTGAGTGGGGCGTGAATGGCGCGGCCATGGCGACCTTGGTGGCCTATATGGTGCACTATACGTTTCTCTTGGCTCTGATTCGCTGGAAAATCGGCACCTTGCCCTTGTCGTCAAAGCAACTGTTGGTGGTTTTGGTTGTGGGCGTTTTGTTTGGACTTGACTGGCTATGGTCGAAGACGCTGACGCCATGGTTTGTCGAACAATTTGGCAAGCCGGTGATTGGTTTGGTTATCGATTCAGTACTGAAGTCCACGATTTTCCTTGTGGTTGGGTTGCTCTCTATTTATAAATTGAAGATCTCCCAGTCGGTGAATAGCTTGATTGACAAAGGGTTGATTCAGATGCATCTGAAAAGATAAGCTTAGATGTTTCCAAAAGCGAAAACCTTGAAGATCCTATGGAATCCTTATTTTCCCCGGATGGCCGATAAGGCTTCGCGGAGTTGGCTGCTGCTGGTGCCTTGTGTGTAAGGGAAATAGATGATTTTCACGCCTTTGTCAGCAAAAATCTGTTCGTATCGGTTGAAGCGTTCGGTGCCCTTGTAATCAGATCCAACAAAGAGATAATCGTATTTCACAATGCCTTTGAGGTAAACATCGCAGTCTTCTTTTTCAGAAGGAATTACTTGGTCGACATACTTGATGCTTTTGATGATTTCGCAACGTTCATCGAAAGAAATGAATGTCGATTTGCCTTTGTGTGAAGCGTCCTTGTGCACACCTACAACGAGATAGTCACAGTGTTGTTTGGCGCGGCGCAAAAGGTTCAGATGACCAATGTGAAACAGATCGAAAGTGCCACTTAAATAGCCGATTTTCAATTGTGGCTTGCTACTGATACGACCGCTTTCCATCTTGTATTGGTAGCTTTGCAAGCCAAATTGATGAGGGTCTTGACGATAGCGCTCAATCACACCGCGAAACACTTCTTCATATTCTGGAATATAAAGTGTTTGTCTTTTCTCCATCTTTCCAAGGATAGCTTGTGCTAAGGCTTCTGTTTTGCTCAGGTCGTTGTCGCCGCCATTAAACTTTGTGCCTTTAATGGAACCTGGAGACACATTCAGGATTCGGTTTTCAGTGCCTGCCATTTCCAATTCGATGTTCAGGCTCTCGATGGCATTGCACACGGCAGCTTTTGTAGCTCCGTAAGTGGCAAATAGGGGAGAACTGATAAGCCCTGCAATGCTTCCCATCACGGCGCAATGGAATGGAGCCTTTTCTTTCATTTTTGGGAAGAAGAAATGCAACACTTTTATGACGGCAATGCTATTGACCTGGAAGCTGTTCTGGATTTCTTGTTCCAAGATACCCTCGAAAGGTGAGATTCGGCCAAATCCAGCTGTGATGATGAGCGTGTCGATGTCTTTGAATTGTGCAAGGAACGAAAAGTCCGAGTCAAGAAGGTTGGCCTGACAAAAAAGAATATTGTTGTAATCATCCAGCATGTCATTCTTTACCTTGTCGACCACATGGACGAGAATGTCTTTTTTCTGCAATTCCATCGCGATGGCCAAACCAATGCCGTTGCTTCCTCCAATTACCAGTGCTTCTTTCATGGTTTCATGAATATGTTGTAAAGAGGTGCAAAATTAGGAAAAAAAGACATGAGAACGCTATTTTTGCCTATATTTGCACTCAAAATATGTTCGGGATATGATAGACACTGGGAAGCTTAAAGAAAAGTATTCACCCGAAGGTTCTGTGCTGAGGAATCTTCAACTTGAGATGTTGGACGAACTCCTACTGTTGGACAAGGTGTGCAAAGAAAACGGGTTGACCTACTGTTTAAGTAGTGGTACGGCTTTAGGAGCAGTGCGTCATCACGCTTTCATTCCCTGGGACGATGATTTGGACATTGCACTTCCCGAAAAGGACTATCGGAAACTGGTTGCCGTTTTGCGTGATTTCCAATCCGATGAGTATGTACTTCATGACCGTCATTCCGACTTCAACTATATCAACGGTTTCCCGAAATTCAGGAAAAGAGAAGGTGATTTATTGGGGTCGTTTCCGCAACGTGGCAAACTCTATAAATACAAAGGGACTGGTGTGGATATCTTTTGCGTGGCGAAAAACAGTTTCATACGGGCTTATGTGTGTGCCAAGTTGCGCGTCGCTCTTTTGCATTGGCTTTATAAGATTAAAAACGATGGGATGCGAAAGGTTTTGACGCGAGTCAATTGGATGGTTTACCTCTGCTTGGTGCCACTAACTTGGCCGTTGAATGTCTTCCGCAAGAAAGGTGAGTTGCATTACGGCCTTGGTCAGGGTTTTTCAAAGCATTACTTGTGGGAACATGAGATTTTTCCAGTGGGGGAGACTTTGTTTGAGTCGATTCTGTTACCCATTCCCCGTGATGCAGATGCTTATTTAACGCATATTTACGGTGATTGGCGGCAATTGCCTTCGCAGGACGAAATTGAGAGAACGGTGCATAACCAGGATTTAGTGGGAAAATGATGATTTAATAGTTCAACAATGAAGTTCTTGGCACATTTGATCTGCTTTTGCGTTTATCCTTTTTCCTTCCTTTTTCCGCGAAGGAAGAAAAGGTGGGCTTTTGGTAGTTTCCGAGGCGCCTTCAACGATAATGCCAAGTATCTGTTTATCCATGTGTCGGAGAAGATGACAGAAATCGATAGCGTATGGCTTAGCATGAACAAGTCCACAGTACAGGAAATCAGAACTAAAGGGTTGGTAGCCTTTCATGTCTTGAGCCCAAGGGGAATTTGGTATGCTTTGACATCGAAATACTGGTTCTTCAATGCCTATTCGTCCGACATTATGTTTTGTCTTTCTGGAGGAGCCAAGTTGGTCAACCTGTGGCATGGTCTGCCAATGAAGCGCATCGAGTTCGACATTACATCGGGGCCCTTGGCAGATAGGTACGTGAAACGCTCGTTGAAAGAACGTTTTTATCATCCAGAAAATTTTCAACGCCCTGATTATCTGCTTGCTGCTTCACCCTTCTTCTCCGAAACTTTTGCCCGTTCCTTCCGCATTCCTGTTGAACAATGCCTATTGATGGGGTATCCACGTAATGTCATTTTGAATTGTTCAGAGGCTGAAAGGATGCATTTTATCGAGAAGTATGAACCTGATACTACAAAGACGTTGGTTTCCAAGCTTAAAGGAGGCTCCTATGACAATGTTTTCATTTATCTGCCCACTTGGAGAGATTCGCAGCGCGATTTCTTTTCGCACGACTTTGACTTGAAAGGTTTGGATGAAACACTTCGGCAGTGTAATGCATTGTTGCTGCTTAAACCTCATGTCAATGTCGAAGTTGAAGCAAGCACGGTTGAAGGACTGACGAATGTCGAATTTGTACAATCTAGTGTTGACATTTACCCTGTTTTGCCTTATACTGATGTTCTGATTACAGACTATTCTTCCGTTTTGTATGACTATGTATTGATGGAACAAAAAGGCATGATTCTTTATCTGTATGATTTCCAGGAATATGAGAAAGAGAGAAACTTTACTAGTGCTTTCGACGATTTGGCATTTGGAAAACGGGTATTCGATTTCGCTTCTTTGTTGACAACCATTCGTGAAGGTGATTACATGATGGAAGAAGCTGAAAGGAAAGCCTTTGCACGTAAGTGTTGGGGTCTTGACTCGAAAAATGCCAGTGAAAGCATTGGACTATTCTTTCAATAGGCCTGAAGTCACTTTCCTTCTAAAAGTGAAAAGAATGTTGCCTCTCTCAAATTGCCCTTTGATGGCAAAGCCAAGCCACAGGACGGCAGTTCCTCCCCATTTGACAAGCTCTGAAAAAAGCCTCTTCAAATACTTCCATTTCGAAACGCCCAATGTTCTGATCCTCTCGCTGCGTCCTACACCTTCACCCAAACGTTTCACGTAATCCTTGGTGGTTCGTGTCGGTGGAATCACGTGTTGTACGACCACATCGGGGAAGTAGTAAATGTTGCCACCTTGCTGACGGATGCGTTCAAAAAGGTCTTTCTCTTCGCCGCCCATCAGGTTCTTTTTGCTACGACCCAATTGCGTGTTAAAGACACCTGTTTTTTCTATCATCGCTTTTCTGATGCCCATGTTGGCACCAATGGGGAAGGCTTTGCCCTCAAATTGGCAAACTTTGTTGCCCATGTCGATGGCCGACACCCATGAATAGTTCCATTTGGAGAGCCATCTTGGAGTTTCACCCGACTCGAACACTGGGTCGATCTTTCCGCCGAAGGCGTCTGCATCGGGATGCTCACTAAGTTGCTGGTGCAGACTCTTCAAGTAGTCTTGCTGTATGTAGGAGTCATCATCCAAAAAGAGTAAAGTCTCACCATGGCTTTCTTTGATGCCTCGGTTTCGAGCGAATGACAATCCTTGATTGGTCTCAACAAAATAGCGATAATTTACATCGGGATAGTCGTTCTCAAACTTTTGGCATTCGGCCTCTGTGTTATCGGTCGACATGTTGTTGACCAAGATGATTTCGTATGCTTCTGCCGGGAAACCGTTTTCGGCGATGCAGCGAAGTGCACCATAAAGGTATTTGTCGCGGTTATATGTGCAGACAATGATGGAGAGCATATATCATTCTTTTGTCGAAGCTTTTTGCTTCTTCAGCGAGAAGATGACGGCACCAACGGCGGCAAGCAGAATGGCCAATGAACTAATCAACGAAATTGTGCCCCCAACTTTCCATACTTTTGGCTCGTAGAACATCATGATTTCATGCCGTCCAGCAGGAATCATGGCAGCACGTAGCAAGTAATTGGCACGCAGCAGCGGGCTCTCTTGTCCATCAATTAGCATCGTCCAGCCTTTGCTAGTCCAGATTTCGGAGAAGACCACCAGTTTGTCTTCGTTTGCCGAGAAAGTGTAAGTCAGTTGGTTGGGCTTGTAATCTGTCATGGTGATAGAGCCTTCCATGTCCTTGGCCTTATATCCTTTTACTTGTTGTTCAAACTCTTTGCCTATGATTGCAGTGTGAAGCATGTCGGTGGTAGCCAAAGCGTTGAATTCTTCATTAGGTGTGTTGGCCATCTTGACGTCGTTTACCATCCATGCGTTGCCGAAGGCAAACTGGTTTTCAAATGGCTGACTCTGTGGGTTGAAGATGATATATTTGGTGTTCAACATGTTAAGCACTTCCTGCTGGGACAACTGTCTAGCCATGTCTTCGGCGGTCTTCGCGCTACGGAGTTGGTTGAGCCCGGGCCCGAGATATTGGGTGATGACGTCTTGGTAACGACGGAGCTTGGCACCCGAGTAGCCGCCAATCGATTTGTGGAAATAGCAGGTGCTGGCATCGTTGAACATGTCTCTGGTAATGTCGGCCACCCTATAGCTCAAAGCCTTGTCGTTGAGGATGTATTGGCTGGCGGGAGAAGCCACAAAGGGTTTGTCGAACTTCGCCTTGTCGATGAAATTGTCGTTGTTGAGGTAACGCTTGTCGATGGGGAACATGTCGACAAGGATGAGCGCTGCCAGGATGACAAAAGCGGGGACGGCTTTCAGCTTGCCTTTGACGTAGAGGAACAGCGGCACGGCAGCTAGGATGATGAAAATTAGGCTGCGAAGAGCGTCCTTACGGAAGATGGCCACGCGGACGTTTTCAAGCTGCGATGCAAATTGGGCGTAGATGGCGCCGTCCTTGCCCGCGCTCATGGACGCAAATTGTTTGGCTTCTTCTTGGCTGAGGAAATTGAAGAATGTCTTGGGCATGACGTAGAAGAGGAGGCAGAAGCCTGCAGTGACACCCAAGGCGATGAAGAATTTCGTCATATTCTTCTTGGCGTTCTCAGGACTCTTGACCATCTCGGCCAAGCCTAGGAAACCCAACAAAGGCATGGTCACCTCGGCGATGACCAAGGTCATGCTGACGGCCCGGAACTTGTCGTAGCCGGGAATGTAGTCCAGGAAGAAGTTGGTGAATCCCATGAAGTTCTTACCCCAGCTGAGTAGGATGGAGAGCAAGGTGGCAATCAGCAAGGCCCATTTCAGCTTCCCTTTCACTGTCAAGGCGCCCAAAACGAAGAGAAACACCACGATGGCACCTACATAGACTGGTCCACTGGTGCCAGGCTGGTCGCCCCAGTAAGCGTTGCTCTGCGCAATGCTTTCCTTGAATCGACCGTCGACCTTTTCCAATACTGGGTTTTGCTTTCCAATATAGGCAGATGCTCCACCTTTGGCATTGGGAATCATAAGGCTCCATGTCTCGCCTTTGCCGTAGCTCCACTGCGTGATGTAGTCACGTTCAAGGCCTTTGGTTTGATTTGCTTCGTTGCTGGTCAGAACGGGTTTGCCACGGGTCGTTTCCTTTCCGAATTCGTAGTTGGCGTATAGCTTGGTGGAGAAGGTGAGGACGCTAATGACGGCCACCAACACCAACATCAGGCTTGCCTTGACGAAATGCAGCAGTTTCTTCTGTCGGATATCGGAGATAAACTCTGCAATGACGATGACGACGAGGATCAGTACGAGATAATAGGTGATTTGTAAGTGGTTGGCATACAACTCCAAAGAAGCGGCGATGGCGGTCAACACTAAGCCCCACAGGTATTTGCCTTTATAGGTCAGCAACACGCCGGCGATGACGGGAGCCATATAGGCCATGGCGACGGCTTTGGCGTTGTGGCCTGCGCCGATGATGATGTAGAGGTAGGAAGTGAACCCGTATGCGATGGCTCCCAAGGCACTCACCCATACTCCGACGTCCAGGACAAGCAAGAGGATGAAGAAACCTAACATGCTGATAAACACGCTACCCAATGGACTGGGTAGACCTATGGACAGCACTTTATGGACATATTGGAAGAGGTTGGTCTTTTGTGGTGCTGAGATGTTCCATGCGGGCATGCCGCTGAAGGCCGAGTTGGTCCAAAGTGCGGTTTCGCCCGTACTTTCGCGGTACTGCGTCAGCTCCTGGGCCATGCCTTTGTGCATCTCCATATCGTGTTGCTTTACGCGTTTGCCTTGCATGACGGGGTAGAAGTATACCCAAGAGATGACCGCAAAAGCAAGAATGGCGATGATATAGTGCCAAACCTTGGGCTTTTGGGCTTGCTGAAGGGCTGTGGCCAGGGTGGTTTCGTTCGTTTTGTTTGTATTCTTCATAGTTTGGATTGTTTATTCAACTTCTACAAAATCAGTATATTCTCCTATATTTGGATTGATGCGGGGATTCTTCGGCGTTTCTGTTTCTGTATTTGTCCTTTCCTGTCCGAATTGCTCCAACTGTTCCTCGAACTTTCTCATTTTTCTTCTAAATACCCACTTGATAATCAGATAGAAAACGTAGAAAATCAGAACAGCGATTAGTAGTATTTTCCAGAATGCCCCCATGGTTTATTTAAATAAGGTGCTGCGAAATTACGATTTTTCCATTTGCGATGACCGTTTTTTCCTGAAAAACGCTCCGATGAACCCAAGGCCATAGCCAAAGAGCTGGCAGTAGGCTGCTGGAACTGAGAGTAATGCGACTTTCAGGTTCTTGTTTTTGATGAGTGAGTCAACAAATACCATCATAGCATAGAGTAGGATGGGCGCGAGCCATAGCAAAGCCCACCACGAGAACCTTCCCGTAAGGATAAAAGCCAAAATGAGATGCACCAAGCAAGCCAACACCAGCAAAACATTGCCGACCACAAAGACAGCGGGCAATAGGTGGACGATTTTGAAGGTCTCGGGGTATTTGTCCTTTAGGACGATACGCGCCTCACCCGAGTGCTTCACTTGGCGGAAAAACGAGCTGAACTTGACACGTCGTTTGTGATAGACGAAGGCCTCGGGGAAGAGACGACAGCTGTATCCTCCGTTGAAGATCCTGGTGCTCAGGTCGATGTCCTCGCCATAACGCATGGGAGCGAAGCCGCCCAAGGCTTCGTAAACATTTTTCCTGATGCCTAGGTTGAAGCTGCGAGGGTAGAACTTATCCATCTTCTTTTTGCCGCCACGAATGCCACCCGTGGTGAAAAATGAGGTCATCGAATAGTTGATGGCTTTCTGTATGGGCGTGAACGAGGCATGGGCACGGTCGGGACCTCCGAAGGCGTCGCAAGGCTCGCGGTCCAACTCTTGCTGGACAGTCTCCAAGTAGTTCTCGGGCACGATGACGTCGGAATCCAAGATGAGCAGGTATTCGCCTTGGCTGCGTTCGGCGCCGTAGTTGCGCGATGGTCCTGGACCCGAGTTGGGCTTGAAGTGGTAGTTCAAGTCCAATCTGTCCTTGTATTTCACACAGACCGTGTCGCACTTCTCCGTTGAGCCGTCTTCCACTACGACCACTTCAAAGTCCTTGAGTGTCTGAGCACAAAGGCTTTCCAGCAGCTCGTCGACTTCCTGAGGCCGGTTGTAGACGGGTATGATGATCGAAAACCGCATTTTCATTATTTTTTGCAAAGATAGGGATTCTTTCTTTATTTTTGCGCTATCAAATGTGATTATCTTTCATGAAGAAACTCATCTCTTTTTTCACCAAGATTTTTCCCCGCCAGTGGCTCATCAAGTTGAGCTATCTGTTTAGCTTTTTGATCCGGCCTTTCTATCTGGGCAATAAGGTGGAATGTCCCGTTTGCGGCAAGCATTTCCGGAAGTTCTTGCCGTATGGCTATGGGGTGGCTGGAGACAACAGATTGTGTCCCAGTTGTTTGTCGCTCGAAAGGCATCGTCTGTTGTGGCTTTACTTGAAAGAGAAGACTGATTTTTTCACTGCCCCGCTCAAGGTGTTGCATTTTGCACCCGAACAGCCATTCCTGAAACGGTTCCGTGCATTGAAGAACCTTGATTACACCACTGCCGACCTCGATTCGCCCATTGCCGACTTGCATCTCGATGTCACTGCCATCGACCAGCCGAGCGACACCTACGATGTGGTCATCTGCAACCATGTGCTGGAGCATGTCAGTGACGCGAACAAGGCATTTTCTGAGATCAAACGCATACTGAAGCCTGACGGTTGGGCGATTCTCCTCGTGCCCATCAATCCCGATGTTGACACCTTCGAAGATCCAAGCATCACCGACCCGAAGGAGCGTCAGCGTCTCTTTGGGCAATATGACCACGTGCGCCAATTCGGCCGCGACTATGCCGAGGTGTTGCGAAAAGCAGGCTTCAAGGTGACGGAAGACAGGCTGTATTACGAGATTTCAGAGGAACAGCGCGAACGCATGCATCTTGCGCGCAGGGGAGAGGAAATCATTTACCGCTGCTCATTGTCCTGAACTGAGTCTCGCAGTTCAAAAAAGGTAATTATATAAGCAAACTGCAAGACGCAGTTTGCGACAATGAAAAACAACAAAAGGCGAATCCCCAACGGGGTCGCCTTCGTTACCTTAAATGAGAAATATAACGGCTTCCGAATTAATATTCGTCAGAAACTGTAAGTCTCTTTCTGCCTTTGGCTCTTCTGCGGGCCAAAACCTTACGGCCATTAGCCGTCGACATTCTCTCTCTGAAACCGTGTTTGTTTCTACGTTTTCTGTTCGAAGGTTGATAAGTGCGCTTCATCTCGGTATCTGTTTATTTGTTATTTTTCGCTTAAAATCCCTTTGAATTGGGCTGCAAAAGTACAAAGATTTTCCTTTGCTGCAACATTTTTCTTGAAAAAAATGAAAAAGACAAAACCAAATCTGATTTTGCCTTTTTCAAATTGTTGATAATTAGTTGATTATGCAATCACTTCTTTTTCGGGGATGTTTCTCAGCGTTTCAACGAGGAAATCCCAGAAAGGCTGCACGCTCTCGATGAGCAGGGCTTCGTCGGGTGAATGTGGGTGCACCAAGGTGGGACCAAAGCTCACCATATCCCAGTTCGGATACTTCGAGCCGAGGATGCCGCATTCCAAGCCAGCGTGGATGACCATGACCTTGGGCTCCTTGCCGAACTTCTCCATATAAACCTTCTTCATCAGGTTGAGGATGGTTGAGTTGATGTTGGGCTTCCAGCCAGGATAGTCGCCGGTGGAGTAAGCCTCGGCACCGTTGTCGGTGAGGTTTTTGCGGATTTGCTCAGCGAGCTTGTCCTTTGCGGCGTCGACGAGGCTGCGGGTCAGCGATGCGGTCGTGATCTTGCCGTTTTCCATCTTCCACGTGGCTAGGTTGCTCGAGGTCTCGGTGGTGCCTTCAAAGTCTTCCGACATGGCGATGACGCCATTGGGATAGCGGGCGATGGCGCAGAACATGTTGTCTTGCGTCTTCACGTCGATGACCTGCTTGGGCATCTCGGCGCCTTCGCATAGGATGGCCAGCTCGGGCTCGACTTCGGCAAACTCTTCCTTGCAGATGCCCTCGTATTCAGCGGCATATTGTTTGAATTCCTCTTCCTTGTCGGCGGGGACGACCACGATGGCTTCGGCTTCTCTTGGGATGGCGTTGCGCAAGCTACCGCCATCAATGCAGGCGAGGCGCAGGCCATATTTCTCTGCTGCCATTAGCAGCATGGTGTTCAGCACTTTATTGGCGTTGGCGCGACCCAGGTTGATGTCCATGCCCGAGTGACCGCCTTTCAGGCCCTTCACGAAGAGGCGATAGGCTTTCATGCCAGCGGGTACGGCTTCGAAGGTGGGCGTCCAGGTGCCGATGTTGTCGACGCCGCCGGCGCAACCGACATAGAGTTCACCTTCGGTTTCTGAGTCCATATTCATCAGTATATCGCCTTTCAGTACGCCGGGCTGCAGCTTGTTGGCTCCTGTCATGCCCGTCTCTTCGTCGATGGTGAAGAGGGCTTCGATGGGACCGTGTTGCAGGTCGGTGGCCTCGAGGACTGCCATAGCTGCGGCCGCACCCAGACCGTCGTCGGCGCCGAGGGTGGTGCCATTGGCCTTCACCCAGCCGTCTTCGATGTGGGTTTCAATCGGGTCGTTTTCAAAATCGTGCATCTTATCGGCGTTCTTTTGCGGCACCATGTCCAAATGGGCTTGCAGGATGACACCTTTGCGGTTCTCCATGCCGGGGGTGGCGGGTTTGCGCATGATGACGTTGCCACATTCGTCGACGAGGGTTTCAAGGCCATGCTCTTCGCCCCATTGCTTCATGAAGGCGATCACTTTGGCTTCTTTCTTCGAAGGGCGCGGAATTTGGGTGAGACTGTAGAAGTTTCTCCACACGCCATTCGGTTCTAAATCTTTGATAGAGCTCATGTTTAAATGGTTTTATTTGTAATGATTGTTCAAATTTTAGTCGGCTAAATTACGGTTTTTTTCTCAAATCGAAACAAAAAGTCGTATTTTTGCACACTAAAACTTTAATAAAATGAAAAAAGTATTACCGCTTTTATTGTTTGTCCTGTTGGCTTTTGCCAGCTGCCAGAGAGGCCCTGCCATCTATCAAATGTCTGAGAATCCGAAAGAAATTGCCGACAACGCCGAGAAGTTTGCCAAGCAAACCATGAAGCGTGCTTCAAGCTATTCTGATGAGGAATGGAAGGTGGCTGTCGAACAGTTCGCTGTAATGACCAAGGATTTTGTAGACAAGAAGCCTCTCATGAGTCAGGAGGACATCTTTCGCTTTGATGCCGCACGTTTGGATTTCATCAATGCGGTTAATAAAAAAGGGAATGATGAACTTGTGGCTCAGATCAAGGAAGTTTACAGCGAAATAATTAAGTAACACAAGCTACGGTTAGTTTTTTGCTTCGTTGAGTGAAAAAACATCGTCGTATGATTGTTAATTCATATTTTTGAAAACCATTTACGACGATTATGACGCTGCATACCTATTATGTTTTCCTGATCGCCATGGCTGTAGTGGCTGTGGTTGTTTTTGTGAGCCTTTTCTTTATAGATGCGGGTTATGGCAAGTTTTACAACCCGAAATGGGGCCCAGCGGTCAACAACAAGCTGGGTTGGGTACTCATGGAGTCTCCCGTGTTTGTCGCCATGCTGCTGCTTTGGCTCTTTTCCGACCGTCGTGGCGACATGGTGCGCATGGCCTTCCTTTTTCTTTTCGAATTGCACTACATCCAGCGCTCTTTCGTGTTCCCGTTCAGGATGCGCGGCAATAGTGTGATGCCTCTATCTATCGTCATCATGGGTGTCAGTTTCAATGTGCTGAACGCCTTGATGCAAGGTGGCTGGATTTTCTATCTCTCACCAAACGACTATTATCCCGCCGACTGGCTGACCGACCCACGTTTCATTGCCGGTTTCCTGGTCTTCATCATCGGCATGTATGTCAACATCCAATCTGACGACATCATCCGCAACCTGCGCAAGGAGGGCGACACCAATCACTACTTACCTAAGGGCGGCATGTTCCGCTATGTCACCTCGGCCAATTACTTCGGTGAGTTTGTGGAATGGATTGGCTTTGCCATTCTCACTTGGTCGTGGGCAGGCGCCGTATTTGCTTTGTGGACCTTCGCCAATCTCGGACCTCGTGCCGACCATATTTACAAACGCTATCAGGTGGAGTTTGGTGACGAACTGAATACGAAAAAAGTAAAACGGATAATTCCGTTTATATACTGATTTATAGTGAGTTATAAAGCATATGAGCACGATTAGCCTACATAAAAAGTAAAAGCATTTGGCCATCAGCAGTCAGCAATCAGCTACGTTCTACTGAGCTGATAGCTGACGGCTGATGGCTTACAGCTAAAGTTTATAAAATAATGCAGTTTGATTTTGAATAGTTACATAATAGACATAAAATATGAGTAGATTACTCTGACCGTTGACCCTGACCCTGACCAATCTACAGCATGGCTGGTCAGGGTATGGGTCACAGGTCTGAGTTTGAAAAACTATGGAAACATCACCAATATTCACTCCCTGCCAAATCGGCCCCATTACCTTACGAAACAGGGTAATACGCTCGGCTGCTTTCGAGAATATGGCTTACGACAATCGTCCTTCAGAGGATTTGTTCAACTATCATACGGCGGTGGCGCGTGGCGGTGTCGGCATGACGACGGTTGCCTATGCTGCCGTCAACCAGTCAGGGCTTTCATTCAACGGCCAGTTGTGGATGCGAGAGGAGATTGTTCCCGAATTGAAGCGCCTCACTGATGCCGTCCATTCCTACGGCGCCAAGGCTTCCATCCAGTTGGGGCACTGCGGCAACATGACACACCGCGCCACCTGCGGCTGTATGCCTGTGGGTGCTTCGGGTGGATTCAATATGTATTCGCCGACTTTGCATAGGAAACTGAAAAAGGAAGAGATTTACGGGTTGGTGAAAGATTTCGGCAAGGCTGTCAACCTGGCGCGCGAGGCGGGCTTCGACTGTGTGGAGATCCATGCCGGACACGGCTATCTCATCAGCCAATTTCTGTCGCCTTACACCAATCGCCGCCACGATGAGTTTGGTGGCTCCTTGGAGAATAGGATGCGTTTCATGCGCCTCGTCATCGAGGAAGTGATGCGTGCTGCTGGCGACGACATGGCCGTGGTGGTGAAGGTGAATATGCACGACGGCTTCCGTCGTGGCATGCAGCGCGAAGAGTGCATCAAAGTGGCTCAAGAGCTGGAACGTCTCGGTGTGCATGCATTGGTGCTCACGGCGGGTTTCGTCAGCAAAGCCCCGATGGAGGTGATGCGTGGCGCAATGCCGCTCAAGACTCTGCGTTATTACATGGATATGAAGAAGTTCTGGTGGCTGAAGGCAGGCCTTGCCTTTGCCGGCAGACTGTTGATACCCACCGTGCCGTTCAGCGAAGGCTATTTCTTGGAGGATGCCAAGGAATTTCGTGCTGCCTTGAAGATGCCGCTCATCTATGTGGGTGGCATGGCCTCAAAGGAAAAGATGGAAGAGGTGCTCGGCTCGGGCTTTGTGGCGCTTCAGATGGCTCGTGCCTTGGTCAACGACACCGATTTCATCAATAAGTTGCAAAGGGGCGAGGTGACGCGCAGTGAGTGTAAACACTCCAACTATTGCATCGGACGCATGTATACTCTGGAGATGAAGTGCCATCATTGCGTGGAGAATTTACCTAAGCAGCTTCAGGAGGAGATCGACAAAGCGGAAAGAACGTTATGAATAGTCACAAAACCTTCAAAACTTTCAAAACCTTTTGTAGAGGTTGGGAAAGCGGCCAACTGGCACGCTTTCCGGCGGCATCACGGTTGTGTGCCGCCACAAGCTTTCATGTAGTTTTGTATTGCTTTGTGGGTTTTGTGATAAACAACGCGATATGAGTGCAAAGAAATGGATAAATAGGTTTCAGGAGTCTCAAGGGCGTTTGCCTTTGGCCTTGGTAACGGGCGGAAGCTCAGGCATGGGCTTGGAGTATGCACGTCAGCTAGCTGAAATGGGATGTAACCTGCTGTTGGTCAGTAACCAAGAGGAGGAACTCCAAAAAGCTGCCGAGGAACTGAGGCAAGGTCGGACCATCCAAGTCATACTGCATTACCAGAACTTGGCTACAGAGACAGCCGCAGAGGAGTTGCTTGCCTATTGCCAATCGGAAGGCTTGCAAATTGATATCCTCATCAACAATGCTGGGATGTTCTTCTTCGAGGAATTGACCACTGAAAACGAAGCCAAGGCTTTGACGATGATGCGCCTGCATATCCTGACGCCTACGAGGTTGTGTGTCGTTTTCGGTGAAGAGATGAAGAAAATGGGCAATGGTTACATCGTCAACATGTCGTCGATGGCGGCTACCTTGCCTTGTCCGGGCATCACGATCTACTCGGCCACCAAGGCTTATCTGAAGAGTTTCGGCAAATCCCTGTTTTTTGAGATGAAGCCTTATGGCGTGGGTGTGACTACGGTTTGCCCGGCGGCCATCGCCACGCCGCTTTATAAATTAAAACCCAGTTTGTTGAAGCTTGGCGTGAAAATTGGACTGATAGGTACACCACAATGGTTGGTGCGGAAGGCCTTGAAGGGCATGATGAAGAAGAAAAGGGTTGTGAAGCCTGGATTGATGAATCATTATCTGCCGCCTTTGATTGCCATTCTGCCCCACGGATTAGTGAATAAGTTATGGCAAAAATTCAAGTAACGATATTGTTTCTATTGGCCTTTCTGACGGCTTCGGCACAACGCTATGAGAAGGTGCCTTTTGGCGACTTCGAGCATTGGACGGTGCGTTATGTCACCGAATCTCAAGTCATTGGTGGACAGGAGAAAGTGCTCTATGTGATAGGTCCTACCGATACCATCCGCGGTAACGACCCTTATAAATACAAGAACACGATTTGGTCTTCGTCGAATGCCTTCGCCAAGGTGATGGGCGTGGTGAAGACGAGCACCAACGTCACTCCCGATAATGGTCCGACAGGCAAATGTGCCAAACTGGCTACCGAGTTCGCCTCCTGTAAGGCGGCGGGACTTATTAATATAAAGGTGTTGGCGGCTGGCTCCATCTATTGGGGCAAGATGCTTGAACCCATCACTGGCGTCAGTGACCCCTATGCCTTCATGGACTGGGGTATCCCTTTTACAAAGCGACCTAAAGCGCTTGTACTCAACTATAAAGCCACCATCCCAAATACGGGCAAGCTGGTGAAAGGCACCACGTTCCGCACCACGGAATTCAACGGCTATGATGCTGCTGAAATTCTTTTCATCCTGCAAAACCGTTGGGAGGACGAGAAAGGCAATATCCATGCGAAAAGAGTTGGGACAGCTGTGTGCCATATCGACAAAAGTTCCAACGGCTGGCAAAGCAATTTCAGAATCCCAGTCATCTATGGCGATGCTCGAAAGGCGAAGGAATACAAGCCTTTTATGGATCTCATTTCGGGCGACAAGACCATGTATGCCTTGAACAAGAAAGGCAAGAAAAAAGTCATCCAGGAAGAGGCTTGGGCCGAAGCGGATTGCCCTGTCACCCATGCCATCATGATGATAACCTCCGGCAGCCAGGGGGCTTTCATAGGCGCCGAGGGCAACGTGCTTTGGGTGGATGAAATCCGACTGGAGTATTGAGTGATTTTTCATTTTTTGATTGTGTTTTTAAAAATTTCCTATTTTTGCAGCCGTTTTTGAAAAAAAGTATTGAATTATGGATTTAAGCAAGATTGTATCGATATCCGGTAAACCTGGACTTTATGTAGTTAAATCTCAAGCCATTGGAAGGCTTATTGTGGAATCCGTGCTCGACGGCAAATGCGCTCCCGCCTTTGCTCGCGATCGTATGAGCTCGCTTGAGGAGATCTCGATTTTCTCCACCGACGATGACCGTCCGCTGAAGGAAGTCTTCATGATGATTCACGACAAGATGGGCGACAAGGTCGACTTCGACTTTAAGAAGGCATCGAACGAAGAGTTGCGCGAGAAATTTGCCTTCGTCATGCCCGACTACGATGAGGAAGCCGTCTATCCTTCCGATATGAAGAAAGTCTTCGCTTGGTATCAGATGCTGAACGACAAGGGTCTACTCGATTTCACAGTGGAGGAAGAAAAATCCGACGCAGAAACGTCTGCCGAAGCTTCGACTGAAAAAGAGTAAATTTTTTCATGGCATATAATTAATTGTTGAAAGCCGCTTTTGCGGCTTTTTTTTTGTACCTTTGTCCCGTGTAAGGTTGTTTTTATGAAGCAAATAATAGACTTTAAACTCGTTGGGAAGCAGGACTTCGGCCGTTCGGTGCTGCTACTGTTGCACACGGAACGCGACTTGCCCGATTTGGCTCCCGGCCAATTTGTCCAGGTGCGTGTCGACAGCTCGCCATCCACCTACTTGCGCCGCCCGATTTCTATCCACGATGTGGACTTCAAAAACCATGAAATCACCCTTTTGGTGCAACAAATAGGTGAGGGGACAAGACATTTGGCCTCGGCCGAAACTGGCGATACCATCAATATGGTGCTGCCGCTTGGCAATGGCTTCAGTATGCCTGAGAGAGGGGAGAAGTGCCTGCTCGTCGGTGGCGGCATCGGCATTGCGCCTTTGTTTTATTTCGCCAAAGTGCTGAATGAGAAAGGCATCCGTCCGACGCTCCTTTTGGGTGGAAAGTCGGAGTCGGATTTGCTTCGTCTTGCTGATTATCAAAAACTTGGCGAGGCTTTCGTGACCACCGAAGACGGCTCACTTGGCGAGAAAGGCTTCGTGACGATGCATTCGGTATGGCAGAAACAGGACTTCGACAAAATTTACGTCTGTGGCCCGAAACCGATGATGAAGGCCGTGGCGAAACTGGCTACTGAAAAGAACGTCTGGTGTGAGGTCTCGCTCGAGAATCTGATGGCCTGTGGCCTGGGTGCTTGCCTCTGCTGCGTGGAGGACACCGTCGACGGCCATGTGTGCGTCTGCAAGGAAGGTCCGGTATTTAACACAAGGAGGTTGAAATGGTGAACATGACGATAGACTTGGGTCGCGGCTTGGTGCTGCGTAACCCCGTGATGACGGCTTCGGGTACCTTTGGCTATGGCGAGGAGTACACCGACTTCGTGGACTTGACCCAGCTGGGCGGCATCATCGTGAAAGGCACGACCCTGCATCCGCGTGAGGGCAATCCCTATCCGCGCATGGCCGAGACGCCTTCTGGAATGCTCAACTGCGTCGGACTGCAAAACAAAGGCGTCCAGTACTTTATCGACACCATTTATCCACGCATCAAGGACTTCGATACCAACGTGTTACTCAATCTTTCGGGCTCTACCTTGGAGGATTATGTGAAAGGTGCCGAGATGGTAGATGCCTTGGACAAGATTCCTGCCATCGAGTTGAATGTGTCCTGCCCCAACGTGAAGCAAGGCGGCATGGCCTTTGGCGTGACCACCACGGGCATTTCCCAAGTGGTTTCAGAAGTCCGCAAGGTGTATCACAAGCACTTGATGGTGAAACTATCGCCCAATGTGACCAACATCTCTGAAATCGCGTTGGCTGCCGAGGCTGCTGGTGCTGATTCAGTGTCGTTGATCAACACGCTGATGGGCATGGCCATTGACGCGGAAAAACGCAAGCCGAAACTGTCTGTGATTACAGGCGGTCTGTCGGGTGCCTGCGTGAAGCCTGTGGCCTTGCGCATGGTGTGGCAGGTGGCCAAGGCGGTGAAGATTCCCGTAGTGGGCTTGGGCGGCATCTCCAACGCCATTGATGCCGTGGAATTCATGCTTGCCGGCGCCTCAGCCATCGAAATCGGCACGGCCAATTTCATTGATCCGGCGGTTTCAGCGAAAGTGGCTTGGGGTATTAATGAATATTGTGAACGGCATGGATTTGCCAAAGTCGCCGATCTAACCGGTGCCTTGTTGTAGAGACGCAATATTTTGCGTCTCAATAAAAGAGGGAACCATTTTTCTGATTCTGCTCAGTTCACACAACCCATCCTTATTGCCACCACGAAGTCGACGGGCGGGTTCTTGCCTTGCACGAGTTGGGAGAGATAGAGCGGCTCGCCGAGGATGAAGAGGCTGCAACAGAAGGTATTGCCCACCTTGAGTTTGGAATTCTCGGCCGCCTCCACCTCAAATTGTTGGTCGCCGAGATAGTGGAAGGTGCAGCGGCGGTCGGGGCGCCACGACACTTTCACCTTGTCGCCTACATTTAGATCTTTGGCATCGATATGGGGCGAAAGCACCTTGTCGGAGCCGTTGTCCTTGTTGATTTCTTCGATGAATTGGTCCCACCCAGTGAAACCCAGGAATTGCGAAAGGATTTCCAATGTGCTGTTACGTGTTTGGTCGGCACCATCAACATAACCCCAAAGGCGTTTCAGCGTTGTGGGACTCATGGTCTCGCGTGTGCGCTCAAAGACGGCGCCGCTGAGAAAGATGAAGTCGGTGGGCGTCTTCATCTTGCGTTTCAAGTTGGTCTCGATGCGGTGTTTGAGTTCCGCGATTTCTGGGCTGGTTTTCTGCATGGGGTTACATTTAAACACTGCAAAATAACGAACTTTTTCCGAAACAGAATTGGTCCTTTTTGGTCCTTGTTTGTTCTTTTGTCAAATATAGGGAATAAAGCCTTATCTTTGCAGCAAAATCAAGCAATGACGGATGACATCAGCACATCGGGACCTCTCAGTGGAGCATTCCTCTCGGCCGACGAGGTGCAAACCTCCTACGAGCCTATGGTCAGCCGTGGCTTCAACCAGTTGGTGAAGGTGAAGCGGCAGGGGAGGTGGTTCCTGCTGAAAGGACTGAAGCCGGAGTTTCGACAGCAGCCCGTCTACCTTGAGATGCTGAAGAAGGAGTACGAGTTGATGGTGCAACTCGACCATCCCAACATCGTAAAGGCTTACGCCAAGGATGTGGACGAAGAACTCGGCCCTTGCATCGTGATGGAATACATCGATGGCGTGACGCTGGATGTTTTTCTTGAAGGCAACCCCACCAGCGAAGTCCGACGCAAGGTGGTAGACCAACTCGTGGATGCCTTGGCCTATATCCACAGCAAGCAGATCCTGCATCGCGACCTGAAGCCCAGCAACATCCTCATTACGCGTAACGGCAACAATGTGAAAATCATCGACTTCGGTCTCTCCGATGCCGACGATTATGCCATCCTGAAACAATCTGCTGGCACCTTAAAATATATGGCGCCTGAACAAATGGAACCTGGCCGAAAGATAGACTTACGAGCCGATATCTATGCCTTTGGATTATTGTTGCATAAACTCCTCCCACATCGATACCGACACATTGCAGCCAAATGCACCCACGAGAACCCTGATTGTCGCTATGCCGACATGGAATTGGTGCGTAAGGCTTTGGAACGGAATGACCGGTTGCAAAGGGCGCTTCCTTTTGTGGGGCTTTTACTGCTGGCAACGTTATGTGTCGTGCTTGCCCTGAAAAAACCTGCTGCGACAATCGAGACTTCTGATGACTTGGTGACTGGCATGACGGCGGATCAGCGGAAATATCTCGAAGAGGCCGAATGGTATATCAACACCATGCTGAAGCCGATTACCGATGAAGCCAAACAAGGAAGAGAGTATCGGGAGGTGTTGTTGGCACGGTTGTCAAACACCAGTGCGGAAATTAAATCCAAGCTCAATGAGATGAGTTGTCTTTATCAGAACGACGACCAGCTGCAATTGGCTTTCTCATCAAGGGTGGCTCATCATCAGCAACAACTTGAAAAGTGGTCGGCGGAACAGATCAATAGCCATTGTAGGTCATACAAGGATGATTATCAAAAACATCATTTGAGCCAAGCCGATTACGACAGCCTTGAATGGCTGGCCGCGCCCATCATCATGGCTTTGCCTGTGACTGGGATTACCGACACCACTGCCCAAGGCAGCATGGATGTGACCGGAAATCACTATGACGGAATGGAGACGGGGCTGTGCTGGGGCATGCTCCACAACCCCACGTTAAAGAGCCAGCATGCCTGTTGCGAGCCCAAGACGGGTGTCGTGGTGATGAGTGGACTGAAACCCAACACCACCTATTTCGTCAGGGCATATCTTTCGGGTAGCGTTGGTGTCATATATAGCCGAGAGGTCGCTTTCAGCACACTGCCTTCCGATAAGGTGGGTATGCTACCTGAAGGTGCTTTGCCCAAGCTGTTCTCAGTCAGCGAAGGCAAGCAGGTACTGTTTTCGAAAGGCAACTTGCAATATCAGGCCACGACAAAGACATGGCGTTTTGCCGAGCATCAATACGACGTGATTGGAAAAGACAACGAAAAGATCTCAGAGACCTACAGCGGCTGGATTGACCTGTTTGGCTGGGCGACGAGTGGCTACGACCATGGTGCGGTGAACTGGCAACCTTGGAGCGGCAACAAGGACACAAAGAGCAACGCCTTGCATTGGGCTTACGGCGATGCTTCGTACAACTTGTATGATAAGACGGGCCAGGCCGATTGGGGCTACAATGCCATCTCGAATGGTGGCAACCAGGAAGGCCTGTGGCGCACGCCTCGGAAGGAGGAATGGTTGTATCTGCTCTTTGTGCGCAACACTGCCTCGGGTGTCCGTTTCGTTAAGGCTGTCGTCAATGGCGTGGACGGGTTGGTGCTGCTGCCTGACCAATGGCAAACGACCACCTATCAGTTGAATTCCGTCAATATGGCGGAAATGAATTACACCAACAATGACATCTCCCTTGCCGATTGGCAGCAGGTGTTGGAGCCTGCAGGAGCGGTGTTTCTGCCTGTGGGAGGTGCCCGCACCATCGAAGGCATCTTTGAGTTAGGCGCTTGCCAAACGTCGAGTGTCGGGTGCGAAGACTCTTTCGAGTTGTTGTTCGGCGCCGACGATATTTACCTTTGGGCCACCGGCCATCGCGGCGACGGTCTCTCGGTGAGGCTGGTGCGGGATGTGGAGTAAGGATTAAAATGACCATATTTCAAAGCGTTCTGTCCAACTCGTCAATATAGTCCAAACAGAAATCTTCCAGTCCTATGTAGTAGATGCCATTCACGTCATACCACGGGACGATGTGGCTGCGCACAACGACAATTTTGGGGTACGAGTCGTTTATGCGCCGTAACGAGCTAGTCTCTTGGCTTTTTTCTTTGTCAGATTTTAGGGACATGACCCTAAGGTAAGCATAAAACTCAAATCCCCGAGTTATTATTTGATTTTTTCGCGTATTTACGCATAGTTTTCGGAAATTAATGATAAGTCTCCTTCACCCCACAGTCCCCCAGGGGTCACTGAGCCTGTCGAAGTGTCCCGCAGTCCCGCGTCACGCATCACGTATCTCTCAACTCCCTGACAATCAGCCTTGAGCAACAAGGACCAACAAGGACCAGCAGATAACGGATTTTTTTTAATTTATTTGCAACGGAAAACCTAATCAACTAAACACAAACCATTAAAAAGTTGCGCCCGACACGTATTTAGGGATAAGAAAATGAAGAAACTCTGTACGTTATTCCTTGTATTTGTTGCGATTGCAGCCTATGCCCAAAATGACGGAAAAGATCACATTAAGTTTGATGAAAACGGTAATATAACCGAATTCCAACAAACGACGAAAGATGGAACAGTTTTTCAATTATGGAGGATGTTAGATACTTGGTCAGCTTCTGAATTGAGAATAGATTTGCCGGATGGTACTTGGGCCAATGGCTATATTGAAAAAAACGTAAAAGATTTATACAATAGCATTAAAAATGGAACCGTTGATGTGATTAAGGAAATGAATGAGATTCGAGGTTTTCAAAGTGTAAAAGATGAGTCAAGGGGCTCTTTTAACTATTTTGATGAAAAATTTATCCCAACACTTGATCTGTCAGACGAGGACGCCCATAAGACCAACTTATCTGATCTTGTTATGAAAATAGAACAACATACGCAAAATTCAATGATTGTTTATTTTACCTGCCCAGGTAATAGTGGAAATGGTTATATTAATACAGTTTGCGTTATAAAAGGTTCTTGTGGGTTGCTAAATGATACTTATGGAGATGGTAGTAATTTGTATATTCGTCCTAAACAGGGTTTCCAATACGGACAGGATATAGAAAAGAACTGCGAGGGGGTTCTGGGCGTATTTAAGAAAGTAAGTGATGGAGTATTATATGCGTTGTGTGTCGAGGATAAAATCACAGTATATGCACGTCCTAATGATAGGGAATGGATGTATGATGGAACAATTACTGGTAATACTCACAAAGTAGGCAATCGGTGGTCTCCTAAAAGCGGCATTGGCTATTATGATATTTATTGTATGGATAAGGGCTTTTTTGACACTATTACCTCTGTAAAGTATTTGCCTTTTTATGATGGGAAGTTAGCTCGGGGAGAAAAAATATCTGAGTATAAAAAAGGGGTGCTATATAGTATTACTGACGAAAAAGGTTTGATCACCATTTATGATAAAGATGGCAATATTGACGAGTTCGAGACGGAGAGAAACAGACAAATGGCTGAAGCTAAGAAGAAGAAAGATGAGGAGTATAAAAAGCAAGAAGCACAAAAAATGGCAGAAGAGAAGAAACAGAGAGAACAACTGAATAAAAAGTATGGCGCTAAATGGGTGCAAGCGGTGGAGGACGGCGAGCTTCTCGTAGGCATGCCATTCGATTTGTTTGCCGCGGGAGTGAAAAACCAATATTTCACAAAGCCCAATGTGATTACTTCTGCAGAAAAAGACTATGAGTCAAATGGCCGCCAATGTTGGAAAGTCTATGGCTACAAAGGATCCGATTCTGCATTTAATCTTCTCCTAACCAACCCCAAATTGATAGGATGGGTGTATATAACAAACGGGAAAGTGTCAAGCATTAGCTGGAAGTAAAAGCTGCCGTCAAACCATTAGTGTCAACAAAATGATTTTTCCGGATTATATAGATATATGGGACTCTTTCATCCAAAAATGGATGAAGAGTCCCTGCGTATTACACCCTTTGTTAGAAGAGGGTTTATCATGCGACCATCTACCAGAGCCTTATTATGGCGACATGGATAAATGCTCGATAGTTATTGTCAATCTTAATCCTGGTGCAGGACAGTGTTATCAATGCTGGTACAATCAAAACACACCTAGAACAGCAGTAAACGAGGTCAAGAACAGTGGATATAGTAATTATGCGAAGGATTTTCCTCTTTTATCTGGAGCTGGTGGTACGGCATCTTCCAGATGGTGGAAATCGAGGAATAAGTGGATGGAAAGTATTTTGAATTGTATGGGTGTCAAAACAAACAACAAGCCGTTTGCCATTGAATTATGTCCATTGCATTCGGCAGAATTCAAAATCTCAAATCCAACCGCATATGTAAAAAAGATGAAATCTTTCAATCCAGATTTCGATGTCGTTGAAGCCATTAATTGGGCCGTTAACCATTCCGATGCAAAGCTTGGTCTTGCCATCGGTAAAAGCATTTATAATCTATTACTGGACAATGGGTTTATTGATACCACAAAAGCGTCGTCATATCCGAAACCAAGTATTCATAGAGAATATCGTCTTGTGGAAAACAATGGCGTTCGGATTATGTGTACATGGGCTCGAGGAGGTAATACTGCTCCGGCTTCGAATTGGGGCGGTTTTGAGTCCCACTTTATAAAAAAGAATCTGTAAACAACACTCAACAAAACCCATGAATTAAAAGTTGCGCCCGACACGAATCAGGGCAATTACAATGAGAAAACTAGGACTTGCATTGTTTGCTTTAGTGCTGGTGGCCTTCACTTCATGCGGGAAGGGTATCACGCCAGTGACTGAAAAGATTGATGGCCCTTTAGGCGACTACTTTGAGGTGGTCTCCAAACCCTACCAAGCCAACGAGGAAGGCATGGTGGCCTTGGAACTGAAACGCATCAAAGATGGACTGCCTGCACCTTGGCAGCAGGGAATGGCCATGGGAACCGACGACAACACGTTCGAACCCGTTTTCAAGGCTGAGTTCATCGACAAGGACGGCAAAGTCTTCTCGACGGACGAAACTGACATCTCGTTCAACAGGTCCGAACTTACGGATTTGTTTAAAAAGCCTGTGGGCGAAATTGGCAGTTTGGCGTTCGGTGTCAATGCCAAAGTGGCGAAACAAGTGAAAATGGGAAGCGATTTTACCGTGAGACAACCCACCAAAATCAACCTCTCAGGATTTATGGGTAGAAACCTGCCTGTCTGCATGTCCCTGCTCATCTCCACCCACGGCAATGTCAAAGGTGCCTACTATTATAAGAGGTATGGCCCTACTGCTTTGCTTTACCTGAAAGGAGACCTGAAAGGAGACGACTTGCCCCTGATGGAATACAACAAGAAAGGCATGCATACGGGAGAATTTGAGGGGGTTTTCACGAGCAACAGATACAGGGGTAAACTTAAGGCCTATACTGGTTTTAACTATAATTTCGATCTCAAAGAAGACAAGGACATGGAGTTTCTCGACTTTTCTAATGTCGACTTTGACGAATTCTATGAGACGGAGTTTTACGTCCGCGAGGTGCCTGCAGGATTGGGAGGATCCAACTGGGACGAAATCCTGAATCGTTATGAGAGGCTTGTAGATGACTATATCAGGCTGTATAAGAAGTCGTTAAGTGGTAACATGGCTGCTATTACTGAGATGGCCTCTGTCCTTAGCGACTATGAATCTCTTGAAAATGAAATCGAAAAAGCACGCGGCACTATGACGACGGCCCAAGCCAACCGTTTTGCCAATATCCAAAGAAGAATGCTGAACGCGATTCAATAATACGAAAAGTTTAGACCTAATGAGAATTCATTCCAAGCGCCGGCAGGGTTCCCTGTCGGCGCTTGGCGTTTTTGCCCTGCTTTGCTTGCTGTTACGTTTTTGTCAAGTAGTATGGCTGAATATTCAACCAAGTAGGCGAGTAAAACAAACTGATAAAAATCGCACAGAAAACAAGGAAAAACTTGGATAAGTGTGCGGATTTCTAGAAATGAAGCACCGAAATGGTCACTTTTTTGAGAGAAAATTACAAAGAATGTTATTTCCTATTGAAAAAGTTACTAATGTATGGCCATTCCTCAAGAGCGACCCTCACGAACTCGACATTTGGTCGAACGATTACTTCCTGCAATTGGCGGATAGGATGGTGTTTAAGGAATAAAGCTAGTATTTGGTTTTTCCTTCAAAGTTATATTGATGAAAAAAAGACCCGGTTTTACCTACCCCAAACACCCGGGTCTGCTTCCGAGCAGACCCATGGTATATGAGCGGCAGACCCGGGTCTTTTTGGGTGTCCAGGGTGGGTGTGTTTAAACAAAATTCACCTCAGGGCTAATACTAATCCCAAACTTTTCCTCCACGGAGTCCTGGATCCGTTTGGCCAGATAGACGATGTCCTCACCTTTTCCGCCGCCAAAATGGACGAGGACAAGTGCCTGCTTGTCGTACACGCCCACCTGCTCATTGCGCCAGCCTTTCCAACTTTCGAACTCAGAGTCTGAGGTCCCTGAGCCCTGAGCCCGTCGAAGGGTCGAAGGGCCGCAATGCTCAATCAGCCATCCCGCCGGGACTTTCACCTTGCCGTTGGGCTCGTCGTAATGCGGCATAGTTGGATAATCCTTCTGCAAGGCATCAAATTGCGCCCTTTCAATCACGGGGTTCTTGAAGAAACTGCCCGCACTGCCAATCTGCTTTACATCGGGGAGCTTGGCGTCGCGGATGGCGCAGATGGCGTCGTGGAGTTGCTGCAAAGTAGGGCTCTCAATGCCGTTCTGCTCCAGATAAGCCTTGATGTTGCCGTATTCCAGGTTGAGCGGTGCGTCTTTCTTCAGTAAGAAATCTACCGAGGTGATGACATACTGTCCTCTCAGCATGCCTTTGAAGATGCTGCTGCGGTAGCCAAACAGGCATTCCTTGTTGACGAAAGTGCGTTTCTTGCCCGTTTCGAGATGGATGGCCTCGCATTGCACGAAGCTGTCCTTCAGTTCCATGCCGTAGGCGCCGATGTTTTGTACGGGCGCGGCTCCCACCTTGCCTGGGATGTTGGCGAGGTTCTCCACGCCGTGCAACCCTTTGGAGACCATCTGCCTAACGAACTCGGGCCAGTCCTCGCCGGCTTGGACGCGGAAAACGGCGTGATCTTCTTCATCTACAATCCGTTTGATGCCTTTGTTGTTCATGAAGACGACGATGCCATCAAAGACTTCCTTTGTGAACAGGATATTGTTGCCGCCGCTGAGGACAAGGACCTCCTTGTTCTTCAGTTGCCCTCTTCTGATGAGGGTTTGCAGCTCGTTCGCGTCGTTGATTTCAACGAATTCTTTGGCCACGGCATCGAAGCCGAAGCTGTTGTAGGTTTTGAGGTTGACGTAGGTTTTCATTGGGCATCGTTGTTTTTTGACGTATCTTGCTCATCGAGCAATTCATAGTCGGATTGTATTTCCAATGCGGGTTTGTCGGAAGCGTTCAAAGGGGAAATGACCGATTGCCCAATTTGTTTTTCTAGGTTTTTTCGCGCAGTTTTGGCGATTTTCCCTCCTTCGTTTGCCACGCTTTTGTTCTCGGCAAAAGTCTTTGGCTCACGGGTTTTGGAAATGGCTGTTGTGGACACTTCGGCTAACATGTTTAACACCAATTCAATATTGGTCATATTGTCACGAAGGCTTTCTTTCTTGAGGCCTTTTAGTTGCTTGTATTCCTTTACGGAAAGACCACTCCAAGCCTTAGTCATCTCGTTTGTGAGGATGGCGTAGTCACGTTCTTCTTCTATTCCGCGGGCTTTCCATTCATCTGTCAGTTCTTTACGCATTTCGATGCTTTGTAGTCGTTGGTTAATCCAGCCTTCAGTATAACCTTTGGCACGATAATACTCGGCACCTCGAAGAATGGCCTTTTCGGGGTCAGCTATCTCATTCAAGCGTTCATTGCCTACTTCGGCCAACCACATCTTGAACGGCTCTGCTTTGGGCGAAGGAATGGACTGGACTAAACGCAGAATGTTTTTGGTGGTCATGCAGTCTGTCTTATAATATTTACCGTCTGTCGACTGCATTTTCAGTTGACTACAATTTGTAGCCAACTCGCTTCCTTCTTTTTTGAGTCTAGTTTTCAGCACGCTCCAGTACTTTCTTGGACTAGGACTTTCTGTTAATACTTCGACAATATCAATTACAGAAAAGTACCATTCCTCATTTTCTGCATCCCAATGCGTTCTAACTTGCTTTTGTTCAAAAAGTTTTATTTTGTCGGTCATCGGCGGTGATTTTTTGCAAATATAGTGAAAAAGATCGAATAAGTGTTAGGATGGAGAAAAGTTATTACCTTTGCCCCCATGAAACGCGCCATCGTATCGGTGATTAACGACTTGGTCACGGACCAAAGGGTCAACAAGTCGTGCCTGGCCTTGCAAAAGGCTGGATACGAGGTGCTTTTGGTTGGGCGGAAGCAGCACAAAAGTCCACCGATGGACGAACGGCCTTACGGAACGAAACGGATGAAACTACTGTTCGAGAAAGGACCGTTGTTCTATGCTGAGTACAATATCAGGCTCTTTTTCTTCTTGCTGTTTCATCGTGCCAACCTTTTGCTCTCCAACGACTTGGATACCATCCTGCCCAATTATTGCATTTCCCGCCTAAAAGGCAGCAAAATGCTCTTCGACAGCCATGAGTATTTCACTGAGACGCCCGAGTTGGTTAATAGGCCCAAGGTGCAACGCGTGTGGAAACGGATTGAAGGCTTTGTGGTGCCCAAGTTGGACGAAATGATTACCGTTTGTGACAGCATCGCCGACCTGTTTCGTAAGAAATATGGTGTCAATTGCCATGTCATCCGCAACATCCCGCCACGCAAAACCCTGCCTCCCAAAGGCGACAAGCAAGCCTTGGGCTTGCCTGCCGACAAGCACCTGCTGATTCTGCAAGGCTCAGGTATCAACATCCAACGTGGAGCCGAGGAACTGGTGCAGGCGATGTCGCTCTTGGATGATTGTTTCCTCATGATCATCGGCGGCGGCGATGTGCTGCCCATCTTGAAACAAATGGTTGAAGACCTGATAATCTCCGACCGTGTCAGTTTTTTCCCTCGAATGCCTTACCAGCAGATGATGGCCTACACCCAACTCGCCGAATTGGGTTTCTGCCTCGACAAGGACACCAACCTCAACTATCGTTTTAGCCTCCCCAACAAACTCTTCGACTTTATCCATGCAGGCGTGCCGATTGTAGCTTCACATCTGACCGAAATAGAAAAGATTATCCGACAATACGACTTGGGCCTGTTCGTCGAAAACCATGAGCCAGCCACGATTGCGGCAACCATCCGTGAGGCTTTGACAGATGAGGCGAGAAGGGAACGATGGAAACAAAATTTGGCAGTTGCGGCACGAGATTTGTGCTGGGAGAACGAGGAACAAAAACTGCTTGAAATCTACCGACATTATGAATGATTCTGATTATCACCTACATATCATCTCCTTCGACGTGCCTTATCCTGCCAACTACGGCGGTGTTATCGACGTGTTTTACCGCGTGAAAGCCCTGTCCGAGGCAGGCGTTAAGGTGCATCTGCATTGCTTTGAGTACGGTCGCGGCGAGCAGGAGATACTGAACCGCTGTCATGAGGTGAAGTACTATAAGCGTGACATTTCTTTCGCTAAACAGCTGAGTCTTACGCCTTTTATCGTCAACTCACGCCGTTCCGAGGCTTTGGTGCAGGACTTGCTGAAAGACGACTATCCCATCTTTTGTGAGGGCTTGCATACTACTGCGGTTTTGATGGACAAGCGCTTGAAAGACAGAAAGATTTATGTCCGTGCGCACAATGTAGAGCATGACTATTACAACGGACTGGGCGATACCGAACGATGCGGTTGGAAGCGTTTGTTCTATCATGCTGAGGCTTGGAAACTAAGGCGTTATGAGCCTGTTATGAAAAAAGCTGCGGGCATTTTTGCCATTTCGCAGAAAGACAGCGATTACTTTTCACAACATTATAAAAATGTGGTGCTTGTTCCTGGTTTCAGTGCCACCGATTCGGTGTGCTCGGAGACGGGTAGGGGAGAATACGTACTTTATCATGGCAATCTGTCGGTCCGTGAGAATGAAGAAGCAGCTAAGTGGCTGATTGAGAATGTCTTTTCTGAACTGGATATGCATTGCATCGTTTCGGGTTTGAATCCTTCCGACAAGTTGGCAAAGTTAGCTGAAAAATACAGCAACGTGACCTTGATAGCCAATCCTGATGATGCAGAGATGATCGACCTCTTGCGACAGGCTCAAGTGAACATCTTGGTGACGAACCAGCCTACGGGCTTGAAACTGAAACTGTTGAACGCGCTTTACAATGGACGTTTCTGTCTGGTCAATGCCGACATGGTAAAAGGCACTTCATTGGAAAGTCTCTGTGTGGTGGCCGATGAACCCGAGCAGATGATTGCCGAAATCAAGCGTTTGATGGAGGAAGACTTCACTGAGGACGACATTGACGAACGCGATGTAAAGATGAGGCAACTTTATGCTAATGAATCGAATGCGCAAAAAATCATCGAAACAATACAGTTCTAACTAACAACTCTCAACACTCCACTGACTCTAAACTCTAAACTCTCAACACTAAACTATTCCATCTCCGAACACACCACCGTCCCATTCTTGCAATTGGCAATGCGGGAAGGATATTTCTGCATAAGCGTATAGTTGTGCGTGGCCATCAGTACGGCGGTGCCTCTCTCACTGATGTTGCGCAGGAGTTTCATCACTTCGAGGGTCGTGTCGGGGTCGAGGTTGCCCGTGGGTTCGTCGGCCAAGATGACATCGGGTGCGTTGAGCAGGGCGCGGGCGATGGCAACGCCTTGTTGTTCGCCGCCCGACATCTGGTGAGGCATGCTGTAACGCTTGTCGGCCAGTCCCACCATGGCAAGCACTTCATCGATGCGCTTGGAGATTTCCACCGAGTCGGTCCAACCTGTGGCGCCCAACACGAACGAGAGGTTCTTCTCCACCGTGCGGTCGGAGAGGAGCTGGAAGTCCTGAAACACGATGCCTATCTTGCGCCGCAGGTAAGGGATGTCTTTCCGCTTCAGTTGGGTGAGGTCGTAGCCGGCCACGTGTACGATGCCATCGCGGGCGGGCAGTTCGCCGTATAAGGTCTTCAACAGGGAGGACTTGCCGCTTCCAGTGCGACCGATGAGATAAATGAACTCGCCCTTGTGAAGTGTCAGGTTGACGTTCGATAGCACGAGATTCTCCTGCTGGAATATCGAGGCGTTTTTTATTTCTATGATGGGTTCCGACATAGTATTATGGTTTATCAAGGGTTTCCCCTACGGGGAATGGAGTTCAACATATTATATAACGCGGCGGCAACAATTATTTGTAGTAGAGAGGTGCCACATGCAGCCGCAATTAAATAAAGCACCAATCTCCATTCCCCGCAGGGGAATCTATTTGTTGTTTACCAACTACCAGAAGCTCCTCCGCCACCGAAGCCTCCGCCACCAAAACCGCTGAAGCCACCGCCTCCGCCGCCTCCAAAACTTCCGCCACCGAAGCCACCACCTCCCATGGGAATCCAAATGGTACGTGAGCCTTTGCCAGTGTAGGTCGAATTGGAGCTCCTGAAGATGAGGATGAGGGCGAGGATGACCATGATGATGAGCCAAACAGGGATGGGCTTGCCACCTTGGACGTATTCGTCTTGCGTGAACTTGCCTGAGCAGAGGTCCATCATCACGTTGACGGCATTGTCGATGCCTTGGTAGTAGTCGCCTTCCTTGAAGGCGGGGATCATCTCATTCTCTATGATGTGTTTTCCTGTGGCGTCAGTGACGTATTCTTCGATGCCGTAGCCAGTCTGTATGGTCACCTGACCTTTCTCGCTGCCTTTCTTAGGCTTGACCACGATGACCGCGCCGTTGTTCTTGCCTTGTTGTCCGACGCCCCAGGCGTGTCCGATTCTTCTGCCATATTCATCGATGCTGTAGCCTTGCAGGTCGTCGACGAGCAGGACGAGGAATTGGGTGGAGGTGCTGTCGTTGTAGGCTACCAATTTGTGCTCCAATGAGTTGATTTGCGATGAACTCAAAGTGCTGGAATAGTCGTTCACCAAGCGAGGCGGGTTGGACGGACTAGGCAATTGGGCTTTCAACGTCGTGCCGAAGGTGAGCAATACGAATAGCAGGCCAAGGAATAGCGTATATCTTTGTCTGTCAGTTATTTTCATAGGAGATGTCGTCGGGGATTTCGTTGATGTCGTCGGATTGGTAGGGGAAATAGGTCTTCAGCTTCTCGCCGCAGCGCATGATGCCTTGCTCAAGGCCTTCTACGAAACGGCCTTCCTTGAAGTGGCTCAGCATCAAGTCTTTGACGTCGTTCCAAAAGCCATTCTCCACCACATTGTTGATGCCTTCGTCGCCGAGGATGGCGAACTTATGATCCTTGATGGCGAGGTAGATGAGCACGCCGTTGTGCAATTGGGTTTCATTGAGTTTCAGGTGCTTGAAGACGACAAGGCTGCGTTTTTCCACATTGCCTCGACAGCGATTCTCGATGTGCACTTTGATCTCGCCCGAGGTGTTGAGTTCAGCCCGTTTGATGGCCTCCACGACGCGGCGGTCATCTTCACGGTTCAGTATGGTGATGGCGTTCGACATGATGTATTTCTTTGAAATGCAAAAATAAGCATTTTCCGTAATTCTGCATTTCAAAGTTGTCATATCCTGATTATTTTGTTTCTTTGCAATCTGGAACGACGAAAACAGAATGCTATGAGCAGGGTTTTGAAATCCATAGCTGTCTTTATGTTGATGATGGTTTTTGCATTGAGTTGCAACAAACCACTTGACCCCAACAATGGTAATGGCCAACAAAACGACAGTATTATTGACAATGATGAAATGCTCTATGGGCACGCTTTCGTTGACCTTGGCTTACCGAGCGGTATTCTATGGGCCACCTGCAACATCGGAGCTGACACGATTGAGGAATTGGGCGATTACTTTGCATGGGGTGAGACCGCGCTCAAGGAACTATATGATTGGAAAAGCTACAAATATGGCCGTTTCATCCATGAGCGCTATGAGTTGAACAAATATTGCACCGATTCGGTATATGGGCTCGACGGTTTTGTCGACGATTTGACCCTTTTGGAACTTGAAGACGATGTTGCAAGAGCCTGTTGGGGTGGAGGTTGGCGCATGCCCACCATCGAGGAATGGGAGGAACTATATGAGCATACTTCCAGCGAATGGTCTGTCCAAAACGGCATGAGCGGGTGGCGCTTCACTGCCTCGAATGGCAACAGCCTCTTCCTGCCTGCTGCTGGCTACTGGTGGGATGGTGAGTTCAATTGTGCAGACCTCGGCGTCTATTGGTCAAGCTCGCTCAACATCGAATACCCAAATCGAGGGTGGAGTTTCCACTTTGGCATGTACAATGGCCATCTCTGCGGTAGCAGCGACCGCAACAGGGGACAAACGGTTCGGGCGGTATGCTCGGCAAACTGATTGCAAAAGAAAAAAAAGTATAGCCGCAACCAAGCAAATACATGCCTTGCTGCGGCTTTTTCATTAGTAGAGCAAACCGAACATCCAAAGCGGGATTTTGTTTCCATAACCCACCTCGGTTTCATCGATGGCCAAATAACTGTTGGGGAGGTCCTTGATTTGGTCGAAGCTTTTCTTGCGCCCGCCCACTTCAAAGAGGTACTTCCCGTCAACAAGGAAATCTCCTTTTGGTGGATAGGTCACCTGATGCGATTGACTTAACTGGTTGAAGAAGAACAACTCACGCATTGTGCCGATGTTGGGCTGCATTGTGAAAGCGTTCATGAGGTTGGTGTTGTTGAGGTAAATCTTTTCGGGACGCGACAGGTCCGACAGTTTTCTGGGCGTGTCGGTGAGCAAAGAGAGCAGCCCAGCCTTTTCCAAGGCATACAGCATCTTCAACCCTTGGTTGCGGTCGGTGTCCAACTCGCGGTAAAGCTCCGACATGTTGGGCTTCTGTGGCACTTGCTCGGCCAGGATCATGAACATCTTCTTGGCTTTCTTGATGGTGGATTGCTCCACATT
>Ga0310694_10000282_pt1 | contig 72437 bp, 46 predicted proteins | sample 174DNAGHGhighgp2_FD_203884 | JGI IMG/M metagenome (GOLD analysis project Ga0310694, IMG submission 203884) | Sheep rumen microbial communities from Palmerston North, Manawatu-Wanganui, New Zealand - 1742 DNA GHGhigh gp2 (v2) (version 2) | ecosystem: Host-associated > Mammals > Digestive system...
TTGAAACGCTACCATTGAAGGGGTTTCGCTCCGCTTCACCCCTCCCTGTGTTCTTTTGTCCCTTCGGGACTTATGCCAACTGCTATATTATTGCCAAAACAAAAGAGAAAGGAGAACAGCTATGGCAAGACCAATTAAGGAAACCCCAATACTTTTCGGTGAGGATGCACGCCGCTTCGAGGCGAGGATGAAAGAACAGAGGCGTGAAACTCCAGAAGAGAAGGCTGACCGTATGGCAGCATACGAATTGATTATGGGTATTTTTAAAGGTTGATTTATGGATTTTAATGAAATCAATGCCCATTACGAAGTAAGAAAGCTTCTTTTAGATGAGCATGTAAATTCTTTTAATTGCGGAGATGCAGACCTCAACGACGTGGGATGATGGTAAATCGTCACCGCCCTTATTAACCGCTGTGTCTGAAGTACCTGCGGGTGTCTTCAATCTTCAATTTTCAATCTTCAATCTTCAATCTCCTCCTTCTTTTACTATTGTAACAATTCATATTATTTTTGTATCAATTACTTATTTTTTTCAAAAAAAAAAGCAAAAAAAACTTGTCAATTTTATTTTTTATCCTTATTTTTGCAAAATAATTCTAAATTTAAATGTCACATATATTAATATTTGTGACCATTTTCTATGTACACACTTAATGAAATAAATCAAAAGAGTTCTGAAATAGTTTACATTTTAATATTTTTTTAAACGTTTAACAGTATGAAAAAATTTAGACTTTTGTCATTTTTGTGCTTGCTGATGCTATTTGCATCTGGCGGGTATGCTGCGATTCCGCTGACTACGGCACAATGGACTGGCGGTGGAACTTGCCAGTATGTTCTATTTAAGTCTACCGACACGGCTTTTGGTTTGCAGACTCCAAATGCAAATCAGTATGCTGACTTGTCGAACTACTCAAAGTTGTTAGTCACAGTCCCTGAGGGTCAGCCTCGACTTTTCTTCAATGCCACAGGTAGTGCAGAAAATCAGAGATTAACAGTTGGACCAGAGGTTGGTACTTACATGACCAAGAGTGGCAACACTTACACCATCGATTTGGAGAAAATCGTGGCTGATAAAGGCTCTGCTAAACTCAACTCCATCAAGGCAGCTGCTTCATGGGTAGAACTTACCGTTACGAGTATGCAGTTGGTGGAGAAAACAAATAACGCAAAGACATGGGACTTCACCAATTGGAGTACACAAGTTACTGGTAGTGGATGGCAAGATAACACTACCAATTATTCTATTTCAAATTATGCTTATGTAACTTCCAATCCAAATAATGCAGGTGAGTTGATGACAGGAAGATATGGTAATGGTGGTACAGTTACAACAGTTGGAACTGTCATTCCCGAAACAGCTGGTCTGATATTCTCCACAGCAAAAGGTCGCTTAAATTTGCATAATAACGGCAATGGTATAGAATTGTATGCAACAAGTATCACTATTCCAAACTTGAATGTAGGCGATGTTATTACTGTTCATTCAAGTGGTAACGATGTTAAAGCAAACGGCAATGACATGGTAGATGAGGGAGGAAATAATGACTATTACAGTACTTACACGGTTACTGAGGCAGGTAATGTTGTCTTGGATAATTTTGGTAATTCTAATACTCATCGATTCGTTTGGCAGATAGAAGTAAAGAAAGCTTCCATCTACTTCACCGACCTCAAGATAGACGGAGAGACAGACGAGGGTGCTAATCCTTTCAAGGATGACTTTAGGAATAACGTGCTTTCTGTTCCGTATAGTGACATTGGCAAGACCACTCAGTTTAATTTCCAACTCAGGGATGCTAATGGCAACGCTATTACAACAGCTGCCCCAAGTGATTTCACTGTTACATCTACTGACGGTAATGTAATCAACGTAAGTAATATTTCAATTACTGGTCCTAACAGCAGTGGAAAATACACGATTACTGGAATCGATCTCCACCAGCAAGGTACCGCCTACATCACCATTACGTATGGCGGAATCACGGAGACACACCCCATCAACATCCAGAAGAAGCCCGTGTACATCCGTGCTGGCAGTGGAGCCGCATTTACCAAGAATTTAGGTGATGCTGATTGGCAAATACTTTTCCACTTATGTGAGGAGGGAAGTACGACTGCTATTGCTCTTGACAATACGAATTATTACTCTACTTCTGGCTTTAAAAACAATACAGGTGCAGTAACTAACTCGGCTACTAATCTTTACAATGGAAGTTTAAATAAATGGTTCCATGCTGCAAATATTGGTAACGATGTATATGTAGTCAGATTGAGAAACCACCCATTGTACGAAGACTGTGACGCTGAGTTCGCATTTACTGTATTGAAAAGAAAGCAAGAAATAAGTTATCCGCAAGATTGGACTTTTTCTTATACTGAAGCTAACAATTATGATCTCAGAAGTGATGTTCATAATGACTTGAATACTGGTAGTCATACCAATATTAATACAAGCGTTTCTCCTTGGATATATACTCCAAGCGGTAAGGCTATCACCTTTAAGTCGAGCGACGAGAATGTGCTGACGGTGGATGCTAATACAGGTAAGATTAAGTGGACAGGTAATGCTGGTACTGCCACGATTACCGCTACTGTAGCTGGCGATGACACCTGGGCACCCGCAGAAGCAAGCTTCACGGTTACCATTAACGGCAATACCCCAGGTCCTCGTATTATCTGGGTGACTGGATATAAAGGCGGAACCAATGGCGTTCCTGGCAATAACGATAATTTGGACATGGTGCGTGGAGCCAATTATGGATATAGATGGTTCAAGGTTGACAATCTTGATAGCGAAGGAAACATTATTCAATATGAACAAAATAATATCATACCTTATAATCATAACCAATGGTTCCAAGCTGTAGCAATTAAGGCAGGTACGACAAATGAACAGTTGAGGAATGCGGGATTACTGCAATATCCTTATAAGAATAAGGATACTGACGACTATTTCTATTATATAGGTAATAGTGGTTGGAGATATACTGATGCTCCATTGGCAAGTTACTTGTATAATGATACTTATGAGGAAAGTAAGAAAATTATATACACAGTGGATGTTGAAACATCACCAGCAAAAACTTACTGGGTAAACGACGGTTCAAGTATTTATGATAAAGGTCTTGGTTCTCAAATACCAAAAGTAGGTCAAACAGGTTATGGTGCAAGAATCCACATTGGTTCTACATACGGAGACTCATTAACCATTACCGCAACGTATCCTGGCATTGGAGACGTTAATCCTGGCGTTTCTTCTACAAAAGTGTGGGTAAATAGTTCAGACTTTGGTTTCTCATTCCAACCTGAAGAGGGTGTAGTGAACAAAAACCATTGGATTATCCCATACGTGAAGTTCCCAGATTTGCAGTTGGTTGACTTCGAGAAAATTTGGGTAACCATTGACAATGAAACTGCCGTTTCTGTTGAAGGAGCTGCAGATATGTTCTCACTCTCGAAAGTTATTAATCCGTCAACAGGTCAGCCTTATCCAACCACGGATGCTGCGATAGATGGTATTAGGGCATGTAACTCTGAAACAGACTTGAGACGAATGCTGGGCGGTTACTTCGATTACTTCAAGCTGAAGCACGACGAGACACTTGGCTGGATGATAGAAGGTATCTATCCGAAAATTTGGGGTCTTACCGTTGGCGAGGAAGCTGACGTAACCATCCATATTGTGGGATCTACTTACAATGGAACCCAAAAATTCACTAATGCAGAGGCTACCTACCATGTAACGGTAGTTAGCGTAGGTGATGACCTCTTCCACTGGGAGATGAACGATAATGCACAAGGTCATGATGACAAGCAAATCAAGACCATTTACATGATTGAGGGTGACTATATCTATATGCCTGGTATCGTGGGTAATCCTAACGGTAACGATGACTACTCTAAGGAAGGAGCTTACAAGTACTTGTATGGTATCCAACAAGGTGACATTGTGATGAACTTCAAGCCTTACTTCTGGCGTGAAGGTATAGCCAATTACTTCTTCACTTACAATTATCAAAATGATACTGAAAGTTATAGTGGAAAGAAACCATCGACCGACCGTCTCATTCCTACTACCCATACCAATAAGGCAGACGCTCCAGAGGCATTGATATTCTGGGCAAGTGGATTGGGTGATTATTACAGAAATGACTCGTTGTTGATTTATGCTAATAAGCCAACCAACGATAATCAACATCTTTATCTTTGGGCAGAAGATCCACAAACAGGTTTGTGCTGTACACCTATCGAAATAAAGATTTATTCAAGAAACAGCTTGCTTGCTAAGAGACAAGAGTCTTTGGAACACATGACGTACCCATTCACATGGGACTTTGAGCACATGGAACTCTGTGGCTTAGAGGAAATTAAGAGAGATGCTAAAAACGGTACTTATTATGGTACGAATGGTCACAACGACCCAGGTAATGGCGGTAGCTATTGGCGTAAACGCTGGGATTCAAGTGGAGGCTCTACCTTAAGGTCACCTCATGGAATTGATAAGGATTATTATCAATATAACGGTGTATTCAATGCCGACTATGATGACAAGGACAACAACTATTCATCGTATGGATATGACCCAGACGGAAACAGAGTGTCTGGTTCACGCCAGAGATGGTTTAAGGATCTCAGTGCCAACGGTACATATCTCGATATGTTCAAGGGCTTGCGCCTGAACATTGCCGGTCTCGACTACTGGGAGCAGAAATACACCCGTTTCAATGTATCTACCAAACCTTATGGCGGTATCTATTTTGAAGGTGGTGTACACTATCTGAGTTTGCCAGGATTCGGCATCAACGGTTCTGCTATTATTGCCGATGGTACTCGCGAACTTGGCACACTCCCGATGCCAGGAAGCCAAGTACACTTCAATACAGAGGAAAACAACTGTACTGTAGATTACTTTAACAGGGGCTATCTATCAAATAATAATATTTATTCTCATAATCCCATATTTGATAATCAACACTATACTAACAAGAAGAACAACAAAGTTTACTTCGTCATCAAGGCAATGGGTAACAGTAATAGATCTGTTATCTATGTAGGTGGTAAGTCGATGATGTTGCAGACAAATACTAAGAGTCGTACATCTGGTGTGGGAACTGGTACAGATATCGGTGAGAATGGTACCCTCTATAGTGAGAATACTGATCAGTACAAAACCAATCCGAGTGGGGTTAGTACCAATGCACAGCAAATCCTTCTTGCTGATGCCGTGGATAAGCCCAAAATTTATGCAATTCCTCTCAATCCATGGGATGATGACTTCCAGGAGCAGATTTACCTCGCCTTCAACAATGGTGTACACGTTTACTGGATGGGTATCACCACAGAACCACGTTTCTTGCGTGAGGACTATGAGACCTATACCTACTCTTATCCCGTTGACTTGGATATTGATAGGACCAATCAAGTGATGACCATGCTGACTGAAGAGAAATTCGGTACCGGTAATGGGGTTAACATGATACCTTACTATGGTACAGGATATGTACATGCCAATAAGTCATTGGTTGTTGACAGACTGTTGTCTGACGAAACTGAAACACGTGCAGAAGGAGACAAAGCGTTAGAAGCTGAAGAATTGGTGAATTATAAGATTCCAGCCAATGAAGGTATCGTATTGTATCCTACCAAGAGGCTTCACGACATCAAGAAAGCGATAGGTGAGGATGCATACAATGCAGGAACGGAAGAGCGTACAGTAGCTAACAAGACGGTGATAAGCGTATTGTATGACGAGAAGGGTAATCCAAAGACCGATGCATCGGGTAAGATTCTCTATAAGTCGGATACCTACAATTATACGTATCGTTTCTTGCCTACATACTTCATTGCCAACGCTCAGAATATGCATAAGAATACCTATTCTGCTAATGCTGGTGGTCGTGGTGTAGGTAAAACAATTAATGCTGCAAACATTAAACCAAATGGCACTCTTGAAGTTCCTGCATTAGATACCAAGAGCTTTGTCTATACGGATGGGACGGAAAGGAAAGACGTTCCTACATACAACCTGCCTAATAGGCTTACCTCTTCTCCGTACTCTACCTACATCTTCAAGGATTATTATTCTAAGGATGGTCAAATGCCTACTTCCAATAATAATGGTGTATCTCACAAAGATGATGCATCTTATTATCACTTCATCGCATTGGGCATGACCAATGAGTATAATAAGAGATACCTTGATTATAATGAGGATTATGATGTATATAAGGAATTGAAAGACTATATGCATGATGCACAAGGTCAGCAGTTGACTCCTGGTGACCCAACGACCTCACCCAACGACCCAACACAAGGCGAGTTTGATCATGTAGATACAAAACAGTACTATTACAACCTGATTGGTCCCGCCGCTGTGAAGTTCTACCGTGCTGGAAATGATAACTGGTCGAAGGGAAGACGTTCTTACATGAAACTGACATGGCAAGAATATGAGGTGAATACCGTTGGAAAGATTATCTTTAGCAGCGATGGTAAGACTCCTGGAGATGAGTATACTCAATACACTCCTTCAGATCCTAATGCTGGAGACATTGGTTCTCCCGGCTTATCTTCAAATCCAGCTGGTGTAAAGCTTATCTTCAAGACCAATGGAGGTAATAATACGAACGACGAAGAGTTGGTTAGTGAAGACGGCGGATTCCCCGATGGCATTGAGGAACTGAAACAGGATACCGACAATGGTGTGTTCTATAACCTGAATGGTGTACGCGTGACTACTCCAAGGAAGGGTGTTTATATCCACAACGGTAAAAAAGTCATTATTAAATAATCATTAAGGATTAATAGACATGTATAAGAAATTATATATCAGACCTATCGTTAAGACTCACGTTCCTAAATTTGAGCGCCCAATCCTCGCAGGAACATTCGAGGATATAAATGACCCAGCTGATTGGAACTCGAAGCAGGGTTTCATGGATGATGACGAGGAATCCAGTGCTTGGGGTAATGTATGGAAATGATACCGTCAAGGTAAATGTATAAACAGCAGAGGGGCATCGCACAGGGCGGTGCCCCTTTGTGTTTTAGATAGAGAAGCAAGAAAGTAGGAAGTAAGAAGCAAGAGATAGAAGATTGACAATTCATAATTGACAATTCATAATTCATAATTCATAATTGATAATTGATAATTCATAATGTTCAAGACTAATCTCTTGCTTCTTGCTTCTAATATTCTTGCTTCTCAATCAAAAAGACTAATCTCTCAATAAATAATCTGGTCAATAGTTTGCGGATTCATTGAAAAAGGGTATCTTTGCAAGGTGAAACTTAAATGATAAGATTATGGAAACAACAACGAATTATAAACGTCGCACTCGTGAGGAAATCCTTGCCTGGCTTCAGCAGGCAAGAGAACGTAAGGACGCATTCCAAAAGGAAACGAATGAATGGTGGCAGGCTCGACAAAAAGGTTTAAAAGAGGCAGAAGAATCTGGTTATTATAATATAGAGTCTGATTAGTTATGAACGACTTGGATATTAATGCCATTAACTATCATTCTCCATATATTGTTGGATATGATGGAAAGGCTTATATTTTTGTTACAGACCATCAAATAACTTATAGGGTTGATTTTGATCTTGATAATAACCCATTCTTTACGGCATATTGGTTTAACTTGGCTAATCCAGATCATTTAAAATCTCCTAATGACATAAAGATAGCACAGACCATAATATGTATTATAGAAGAATTCTTCAATAAGAATCCCAATATTCTGTTGTATATGTGTAGCACAGATGATGGAAAACAAGCTCAACGTGCACGTTTGTTTTTGCGTTGGTTTAATGGTTACGAACAACAGTTAAAATACGTCATCAAGTCAACTGATGTTAGAGGTATTGGTTCTGATGGGAAGCCCATTCGGGAATACATTGCTCTTATAGTTCAACGTTCCCATCCTCAACTTAACGAAATATCCTTATTTTTTGAAGAAGAATTACAAATGTTCAATGAGAACAAACCATAATTGAAGCAAGAAAGTGGGAAGCAAGATTTTTTCTTTTGATTGAAAATTAGCATCGGCTGTTTAACTCTCATTGAGGATTGCTACACGTTAGTTTTGTCAATAAAAAGTACTGAAAAGGGCTCTCCAGATTTCGTTATTATTCACCAACTCCTCCTTCGGTTCAAAAAATGGGTGTTTTTGAGTGATTTTGTAAGATGTTGATTTTTAATGTCTTATAAAGTTGTATGTATATTTATACGCTCAAAAATGGCTGTTTATGCAGAAAAAACAACGTTTTTGAGTGTTTATAACATATTAAGTTAGCTCGCTAACATATATAGTTACGCTCGTAAAGTATATAGTTACGGCAATAACTATGTATGTTACGTGGAAAAACGAGTGTTTTTACATTGTAAAACCATTGATATGCCTTCTCAAACTTCTGGTTTGAGATTTTTCACGAAATTTTTTTGTCGGAATATTTCAAGGGGTGAGAGGTGAGAAGTGAGAGAAATGATTTAGTGAGTTAGAAGCAAACCTCTCATCTCTTTTCGTCTTTTATTATTGAAAAAAACAAGGTATCACGGCAAAATGTCGTGATTAATTCGTAATTTTGCAACGTCAAACTAACAAATCAAATAATAATGAGACGATTGCAGATCTTGGCTATCATGCTAACCATGTTCGCTTGTGGCGCTTTTGCCCAGCGATTCATGGACAATTTAGGGCGTGGTTTAGTGGTGGTACCAACGGGTTCCACAGAAAGTAGTAAGACCAACTTTGTGAGCTGGCGACGTTTGGGCATGGAGTATTACGACGTGACCTATAATCTCTACAAGGACGGAACGAAAATTGCGTCCAACCTTACCACGACAAGTTATAATGATAACAATAACGGTCTGCCAAGCAGCAAGTACCAAGTGGCTGCCGTGGTGCGAGGCGTAGAACAAGCCAAGTGTACTGCCGTGACAGCTTGGGCACAATATGTATATAAGTTGAGCGTGAGGTGTGCCACGGGGTACATCGACTTACCGTTGGCAAAGGTCTATGACCGCAATGGAAATGACGTGACAAGCCACTACTCCCCCAACGATGCAGAGTTTGCCGACCTTGATGGCGACGGTGAGTTGGAAATGATTATCAAACGACTCAACGATTATGATGCATCGGGCAGTTGGGATGGAGTCTCCAAGGACATTTATGCCACTAATTCCAAAGAGTTCGTGGTTCTGGATGCATACGACATCAATTGGCAGACAGGTGCAGCCTCATTGATGTGGCGTATTGACTGCGGTCCCAATATGGTGAGTCTCAACTCTACCGAGATAGACATCATTGCCTTCGACTGGGATGAAGATGGCAAGGCAGAGGTGGTGTTGCGTGGTGCTGATGACATGATTGTCTATGGCAGTGACGGCAAGACCAAGAAGTACACGATTGGCACGGCTGGTGCCAACTATCGTAGCCAGATGACCAGTCATAGCAATTCGCAATACGCCTGGACAAAAGACGGTCCCGAATATTTGATATATATGAACGGTCAGACGGGAGCCAAGTATCAAGTAACTACATATCCATTGGCACGATTGGAAAGTGGGGAGACCAATTTGAAATCAGCTTGGGGTGATGACTATGGTCACCGTTCTACCAAACACTTCTTAGGTGCGCCCTATCTTGACGGACGTACCCCTAATCTCTTCTTGGCTCGTGGTATCTACACACGTGAGAAGATGATTGCGATGGACTTGAACAAGAGTACCCATCAATGGAGTACTCGTTGGACATGGAATTGCAACAATTCTTCCAGTGATTGGTATGGCAATGGCTATCATAATTTCATTATTGCCGACGTGGATGAAGACGGACGTGACGAAATTGTCTATGGCTCTATGGTGATTGACGATAATGGAAAGGGACTCAGCACGACGGGATTAGGACATGGCGATGCTCAGCATGTAAGCGATTTCGACCCTTGGCGCAAGGGATTGGAATTTTTCGGTTGCAATGAGGATAACCCTGGCATGAACTATCGCAATGCTACAACCAGTGAACTGTATGTGAGAAGTACCGCAAGTAGTGATGATGGTCGTGCCATTATGGCAAATTTCCTCAACACCTATCCTGGTTCATTAGGTCGCTCGGTTTCATCGAGTATGTACAACAGTGTGACCGACCAAGCGATAACCAGTCTGAGTGGCGATAATCTCATTGCTTGGGGAGACCTGAACTTTCGTATTTATTGGGATGGTGACCTCTGTTCAGAGGTGCTTAACTCTCCAGGAACAGCCAAGGAAGCTAAGATAGAAAAGCCTGGTACAGGGCGATTGTTTACCTCTTCGGGATGCAACATGAACAACGACTCGAAGAACAATCCTTGTTTCCAAGGCGATTTGATAGGCGATTGGCGCGAGGAAATCGTCGTGCGTTGCGGTACTAACGTGCGTATCTACACATCTGGTATGGGTACCAACTACTCCTTCCCTACCCTATGGCACGACCATCAGTATCGCCAAGCAATGGTTTGGCAGATGATGGCATACAACCAACCACCACATTTGAGCTATTTCCTTGGTGAGATGGAAGGATATACCGTTGCCCCTCCCCCATTGATGACAAACGAACGTACAGAGTTGGAAAATGGAGCCACCGTTACCACCGCATACGATGGACAACACCTCTTGTTCTGTCCGCAAGCCGATGCTACATTGACGTTTGAAGGAAAAGTGGCTCCCGCCGTACTGACCATCAATACGCCGACATGGGTACAAGGTGCAGATAACAACAATAGCATCAAGACCACTACTTATACCCATAAGCTCACCTATACGGGCAGTGACTTCACTTTCCAAGGAAACATGAGACTCGTGAAGCAAGGAGACGGTATCGTGAACCTTCCAAAGAAGACACTCAACCACACGGGAAACACCGATATCTGGGGTGGAACGGTGAACTTCAATGGCACGATGAACAATTCCAATGTATGGATGAATCGTTTCACCACGATGAACAGTGAAACTGCCACGTTTAAGAAATCGTTTACCATGGAATATGCCTCTACGCTGAACGTAGGAGGAGCGACAAGTGGAAATATAGGTACCGTTACCATCGGTGATTTGAAGTTGAACTACGGTGCTCGCGTGGTGCTCGACATCAACGGAAGTGGCGACGGAGAGCATGATGTCCTCAATCTTACCTCGTTGACCATTGATGACGGCAAGGTGGGCGTTGATGCATGGGAGAACTATGGTCCCAAATACATTGCTCCTGTGTTACAGTTGAGAGTAGGTGCTGAGTTGGCTAATGGCCTCTATCCTATCGGTACATGCGAGACGTTGAACGGTGACTTGGAGAAAATCGTCATGGAGTGTACTGGCATTAATCTCAGCTATCTTTCTTTGGTGCATCAAGACAATATGCTCTATCTGAAAGTACAAAGTCCGGAGGTTAACGAGTCGAAGATAGAGATAGTAGATATGGCAAGATATAGTGGTTCTTCATCCGCTACCGAACTCTACTTGCCTGTCATCGGTGTGACAACAACGGAAACCAATGGTCAGACCCCCAAGTTATCGGGTACGTTTACCAACTTAGACGGAGTGACCACCAGCTTGGGAAGTGCCGACGGAGAAGTGATATATAGTCAAGACTATGAAAGCGAGACCGCCATCAGCGGTTGGACTTCTCCTGGTGCTAACATGAGCTTGGGAACGGGCGATGCTACCTACGGTAAATATTTCTACGTCAATACAGGTAATACCAATACACGCTATGCTTATCAAAGATTGAGCGGTGTAAATGTGTCAAACCATGACCAATACAGCATCTCATTCGACTTGGCACTCAAATCAGGAAGTAGGGATGGTGTAGAGTTCTGCGTGATGAGCAAAAACGGAACCAATCCAACAAACAGTTGGGACAACTATGCATCTATTAACGGCAATGCCAATATGCTATTCGATCTCACAGCTGCAAGTGGTTCCACGTCGTTTTTAGTGAATGACACATCTACCACCACCCTTGCCTCTGAAACATGGTATCATGTAACGCTCAATGTCAACCAAGCCATGAGAACCGTTACTTGGACAATCTCTAACGGCAGTTCTGGCACGTTCAACTTGCCATCAGGAACAAGTACAGAGTTTGATGGTTTCTACCTTGTGGCAGGCCGCTATAATTCCATGTTGAAGTTGGATAATATCATCATCAGGTCATCAGCTGTAGATTTATCTACTTATACCTTCAAAGAGCCAGGAACGCTGACCATCACGTCGTATATAAGCGATTCCAGTTACGAGCCAAGCGTAGCCACCTTTGAAGTGCCTTACGCATATACCAAGCTCTATGAGAGTCCAGACTACAACACCATCAAGGCTGCAGATGCTGCAAGTGTGTTGGGTGGATCATTCAGCACAGAACCTTTCACTTCTCGTTGGGCATATTGGAACAAGACCAATGCCACGTATGGTGAACATTATGTGTTTGTATCGAGCGGCAAAGACAGTGGTTATCTTGATGATGATGCCATGCTCAATTTCCATCGCACCAGCAGTGACCAGTTCCATCTGGTGGAAGGCTTTGGCATCGGACACAATTATGTCAAGGGCAATACAACAATAACCGCATCTGGCCTTGGTGATGAGAACACCATCGTTTATTACAAGTCAGACCAGAGTCGTGGAGGAAATTCGTTGTATGATGCAGGTTATACAAACGCCAATGCGGACGGTAGTTGGACCTACGAGTTATACCAGAACACCACGTTCTGCAAGTTCATTGCATACAAGCCCTATCGTTTCCTCTTGGGTGACCTCAATCATGACGGATACGTGAACATTACTGATGTGGTGTTGTTGGTGAATTACGTATTAGGCTCAGATGATGGAATCGTGATAGAGTCTGAAGCAGACATTAATAATGATGGCGCCGTGAACATCACCGATGTGGTTGTGTTGACGAATATCATACTCAACAACGAATAAGTTCTTGACATATTTGAACGAAACTCGTAAACAACAAACTAATTACTTAAAATCACAAACTACAAAACAAAATGAAGACAAAAGAACTACTCTCCCTCATGATTATCATGTTGGTGACAACCATGACTGCCCAAACCAACCGTTTGGACAGTCGTGCCTTGTGGGCATCTATCAATGGAGTGAAAAATGCTTCATTAGGAGATTATCAAACGCATACAGGTAAGGTTCTCGTTACTTGGCGCATGTTGCCAAGTGATGATGCCAATACCTCTTTCGACCTCTACCGTACCATTGGAACGGGAGCAGAACAACTTATTGCCAGCGACATCAAGGCTACCAATTACCAAGATAACTCAGCCAATAAGTCTTCTGACAATACTTATAGGCTGACATACGCTGGGCGCAATGAGACAATAGGCACGTTTACGCTGAAACAAACTCAGGTAAGCGGTGGACTTCCTTATATCTCCATTCCCCTTAAAGACACCAAGGATGTATATGCAAATACCGACAAGATTGTATATACCGCCAATGACGTAAGTGTTGGTGACCTTGATGGTGATGGTGAATATGAGATAGTGGTGAAACGTTTGCAAAGCGTGAAAGATGCCAATGGAAATATCATTAGTGATGGTTCTGGTGCCAGTTATTCGCAACAAGATTGTCTGTATGCGGTCATTTGGGACGCCTATAAACTCGATGGCACTTTCCTTTGGCGCATCAAAGGTGGTCCTGGTATTATCTTAGGTAATAGTTCTGCTTTCGCCATTGCAGATTTCGATGGCGATGGTTGTGCCGAGATGGCAATACGTACTTGTGAAGGTACTGTCTTTGGAGACGGAACGGCTATTGGCGATACCAATGGAGACGGTAAGATAGACTATCGCACGTGGGGTAATCTCAATTCCAGTAGTCCTGGATGGGGTGACCATTACAACTGTGCCGGTCCAGAGTTTATCTCTGTCATTGACGGTAAGACAGGACGTGAATTGGCACGAGATAATTTCATTAATCGTGAGACCAGTCAATCGTGGGGAGATGATTATTGGAAACGTGCTTGTTCTTTCCGTGTTGGCGTTGGTTGTTTCGATAATACAGGTTTGCCGTCTATCATTTTGGGACGTGGTGTTTATGCTCATTCTGTGATAGAGGCTTGGGATTATCGCAATGGAAACCTCACAAAGCGTTGGCGTTTTGATACCAATGATAACAAAAGCGGTAAGGATGGCAATCCCTATAGTTCATACGCCGCTCAAGGCAATCACTCGTTCAATGTAGCAGACCTTGATGGCGATGGCCTTGATGAAGTCATGTATGGTTCTATGGCAGTTGATCATGATGGCGTAGGATTATGGACTACCAAGTTAGGACATGGTGACGCTAATCATGTTGGAAAGTTCTTGCCTAATCGTGATGGACTTCAGATGTATCATTGTTTGGAAACAGGAAAGACGATGGTTGCCTTGCATGATGTGAAGGATGGAACGGTTATTTGGAAAAAAGAAGGTGCAGAAGACAATGACATGGGACGTTGTTTGGTTGCTGATATCGACCCCAATTCCCCAGGTTGTGAGTTTTGGTGGTATGGTTCTAATGCTCATTCACAAGATGGAGCGACAGACTTAGGTTATAAGCCCACCTCGTGCAACATGGCAATATGGTTTGACGGTACTCTTTCGCGACAACTTATCAATGAGAATATCATCCATAGTCCTGCTAATGGACGTACTTTTACCATGTATCGTTATTCCGAGACATTTATTAACGGTACGAAATCAAATCCCTCTTGGTATGGCGACATCTTGGGCGATTGGCGCGAGGAAGTTATCTTGCCCGACGCTACTCGTTTACAAGACTTAAAGATATTCTCCACTTGGTATCCTACCACCCATCGCTTTCCTTGGTTGATGACCGACCACACCTATTGGATGAGTGCGTTAAATGAGAATATCGGTTACAATCAACCCACCAACGTTGGATATTATCTTGGTTCTGACTTACAGAGTGACGAGGAGGCTTGGAATGCTGCCAAAGACATGATGAACTCTGGTACATTAGACATCAAATTAGAAGCCTCGTTAGAGCTTACCGATATGGTAAGCATGAAGAGTGTTGGAACGGCCTATCCTGAAAAGGAAAACTTTGACTATTATATGCCCGTGGTAAGTGTCAAGACGAGTGACACAAATGGTCTCTCCACTACCCTATCAGGTACGTTTACCGCCATTGACGGAACAACGACAAGCCTTGGAAGTGAGGATGGAGAAATATTATTCGAAGAGAATTACGAAAACAGAAATGACGTAAGCGATTGGAAAACACAAAACGGTAATTTGGTTGCTACACTCGCTACAGATCATACCAAATATGTCCATCTAACCAACAATAGCGGAAGCGGCAACCGTTATGCAAAGAAAACCATTAATGGTGTTACTTCGGATAACTACACCTTAGAGTTTGATGCTTTCATCAAATCTGGTGGTCATAGTAGTCAAATTACTCAATTGGTCATAGGAACATCAGACCTTCCCGCTGGCAATTCGTATGCTTACGATGGCAACGAATACATATTCAGTCTTCGTTCAGATGGGGCAGATTCCAAAGATTTCTATGTGGCTGGCACATCCGATAATCATAGTGCTACGTTTAACCAGTTCAATAATACATGGTGCCATTTTAAGATAGACGTTAAAGATAAAATCACCTATACCATATCACAAAATGGTGTTACGTTGTTGCAAAAGAGTTATAATGTCAAGACGGGAAAAAGGGCAGCATGTATATTTGCGGTAGTTGGTCGCGCAAGAAACTCTGCATATCAAGATACTTACGGGCAAATACAGATAGACAATATCGTGGTAAGAAATGAACCAATTGACCTATCTACTTACACATTCACCCAACCAGGTACGTTGACGGTTACGGCTCAGCTCGCCTCTTCATCGTATTCTCCAGCAACTGCCACCTATACCGTAGAGACACCTTATTACAAACTCTACGAGAGTCCTGCTTATAACACCATCAAGGCTTCTGAAGCCGCCAGCAAATTAGGTGGAACATTTAGTGATGCTCCATATACTGCACGTTGGTCTAATTGGAATAGATCCAATGCCATATATGGTGAAAACTATGTGATGGTGTCAAGTCAAAAAGAAGGAGGATACCTTGACGATGATGCCAAATTGTATTTCACTCGCATGGGAAGTAATGTTTTCCATCTTGTAGAAGGCTTTGGTATTGGGCATAACTATACTAAGGGCGCAACTCCTATCGTTGTTTCTGACCTTGGAGATGCTCAAACTATCGTTTATTATCAAGCAGATTTAAGTCGTGGTTATGCTTCTAAATACGATGCTGGATACACGAATGCCAATGCTGATGGTAGTTGGACGTATAACCTTGACGGAAATACCACGTTCTGCAAGTTTATCGCATACAAGCCCTATCGTTTCCTTTTAGGCGACTTGAACCACGATGGATATGTGAATATCACGGATGTGGTATTGTTGGTGAATTACGTATTAGGCTCAGATGATGGAATCGTGATAGAGTCTGAAGCAGACATTAACAATGATGGCGCCGTGAACATCACCGATGTGGTTGTGTTGACGAATATTGTTTTGGAACAATGATTTTTTAGGAATTAAGGAGAATTTATAGGAGTTAAGGAGTTCAGACAAATGTCTTTCGATATCAACAATCAAAAAAGCAAATGTCTTAACTCCTTAACTCCTTAACTCCTTAACTCCTTGAACTCCTTAACTTCTTAACTCCTCAGCCAACTCCTAATCTCCTTCCCTTGAAATCTTTTTCTTGTTTGATTTGTAGGATTATCGATTTTTATTTTGTAATTTTGTCGCAAATAAAAAACGACGTATATTTTGAAAGAAAAAGGCTTGACACCGATGATGCAGCAGTTCTTCTCGCTGAAGGAGAAACACCCCGATGCAATTCTGCTGTTCAGATGCGGTGACTTTTATGAGACATATTGTGAAGATGCCGTTACAGCGGCTGCCATCCTTGGCATAACCCTTACCAAACGTAACAATGGAGCAGGTGTGAAAGGTGACGAAATGGCTGGCTTTCCACACCATGCACTCGACACCTACCTGCCTAAGCTCATACGAGCTGGTAAGAGAGTGGCGATATGCGACCAGTTGGAAGACCCCAAGCTTACCAAGAAACTCGTGAAACGAGGCATTACGGAATTGGTAACGCCTGGCGTGGCAATGAATGATAATGTACTCAACTATAAAGAGAATAATTTCTTGGCTGCCGTACACTTCGGAAAGACAGCTTGCGGTGTGGCATTCTTAGATATTTCTACTGGTGAATTTCTGACGGGAGAAGGTACCTTTGATTATGTGGATAAACTGTTGGGAAACTTCCAACCTAAGGAGGTGCTTTACGATCGAAACAAGAAACAATCCTTTGAGCAATATTTTGGCAACAGATACTGCGTGTTTGAACTTGACGACTGGGTGTTTACCGAGCAAACAGCCCGACAGAAATTGCTGAAGCACTTTGAGACCAAATCGTTGAAAGGCTTTGGCGTGGAACATCTGCACAATGGCGTGATATCCGCAGGAGCCATCTTGCAATACTTGGAAATTACCCAACACACCCATATCAGTCATATCACTTCGCTCTCCCGCATAGAGGAAGAGCGATACGTGAGATTAGATAAGTTTACCATTCGCTCGTTGGAATTGCTGCAGCCCATGCAAGAAGACGGTTCGTCGTTGCTGAATGTGATAGACCGTACCGTAACCCCGATGGGAGGACGATTGTTGCGACGCTGGCTGTTGTTCCCTTTGAAAGACGAGAAACCCATCAACCAACGTCTTGACGTGGTGGAATACTATTTCCGTCAGCCCGACTTCCGCCAGTGCATTGACGAACAGTTACACCGGATGGGCGACTTGGAACGCATCATCTCGAAAGTGGGAGCAGGAAGAGTGTCTCCACGTGAGGTGGTACAACTGAAAGTGGCATTGCAGGCTTTAGTGCCTATCAAGACAGCTTGCTTGTATGCGGAAAACGAATCACTGAAACGGATAGGAGAGCAATTGAACCTCTGTGAGAGTTTACGAGACAGGATACAAAAGGAGATTCAGCCTGATCCACCCCTGTTGCTGAGTAAGGGTTCGGTGATTGCAGATGGCTATGATAAAGAATTGGACGAGTTGCGTAATATCTCCAATAACGGTAGGAACTATCTCTTGCGAATACAGGAAAGAGAAATAGAGCAAACGGGTATCGCTTCATTGAAGGTGGGATATAACAATGTGTTTGGCTATTATCTGGAAGTGAGAAACACTTATAAGGACAAGGTGCCAGCCGACTGGGTACGTAAGCAGACGTTGGCACAGGCAGAGCGATATATCACGCAGGAACTGAAGGAATATGAGGAGAAAATCTTAAATGCCGACGAACGAATCCAATCCCTTGAGGAACGACTGTTTAATGAATTGGTGGTTGCCATGCAAGAGTTTATTCCACAGATACAGATCAATGCCAACGTGATAGCACGCATGGACTGTTTGTTGTCGTTTGCCAAAGCAGCCGAGGAAAACCATTATGTGCGTCCCATCATAGCCAATGACGACGTGATAGATATACGTCAGGGTAGGCATCCTGTGATAGAGACTCAGTTGCCCATTGGTGAACGATATATACCCAATGACGTGGAATTAGATACCGAGAAACAACAGATCATGATGATTACAGGTCCTAATATGGCTGGAAAATCCGCTCTGTTGCGCCAAACAGCTCTCATCGTGCTACTATCCCAAGTGGGGTGTTTCGTGCCGGCAGAGAGCGCGAGAATAGGGTTAGTGGATAAAATCTTTACCCGTGTGGGTGCTTCAGACAACATTGCATTGGGTGAATCCACGTTTATGGTGGAAATGACAGAGGCTTCTAATATCATCAACAATGTATCTCCTCGCTCGTTGGTATTGTTTGATGAACTGGGTAGGGGTACCTCCACATACGATGGTATTTCCATAGCATGGGCTATCGTGGAATACCTACACGAACATCCAAAGGCACGAGCACGTACCTTATTTGCCACACACTACCACGAATTGAATGAGATGGAGAAATCATTCCACCGTATCAAGAACTACAACGTGAGCGTAAAGGAAGTGGACGGTAAGGTGATATTCTTGAGAAGACTGGAGCGTGGAGGGTCTGAACACTCATTTGGTATTCATGTGGCAGACATTGCAGGAATGCCTAAGAGTATCGTGAAACGTGCCAATACCATTTTGAAGCAACTTGAAGCTAATAACAGCGGCGGCAGTGCCGTTACAAAACCATCTGTGGAAACCATCAACCAAAGTAGGGATGGAATGCAACTCTCGTTTTTCCAACTTGATGATCCTGTACTTTGCCAGATTCGTGATGAGATCTTGACGCTCGACATCAATAACCTCACACCTGTAGAGGCATTGAACAAACTGAACGAAATTAAGAAAATCGTGCGAGGAAGGTGAATGGGGGAGTGTTTAGTGTTGAGTGTTTAGCGTTTAGTGTTTAGTGGATAATTCCCAACCTTTCATAAAATGAGAAACCATCGGTCACTATGCGAGTAACCGATGGTTTCTTTATGTGTGACCAAAAGTCACTGTAAATGTTACTTCTGGTTTCTGATAGCTCCTAAGTAGTTCATCCATCTTCCTCCTTTCATACAAGCTATTCCAATCATGATAAACGGAATGCTGAGGAGTTGCCCCATGTTGAATAACATACCGTTTTCGAAATCCACTTGATTGTCTTTGGTATATTCGATGAAGAAACGGAACGTGAAAATGAGCGTTAAGACAAGTCCGAAATAAAAACCTGTTCCAACAGGCTTCACTCCCCTACCCTCTTGTTTCTCACCTCTCACTTCTCTTTTCTCACTTCTCGCTTCTTTTATCTCACCTCTCACCTCTCTCTTCTTGCTTCCTGCTTCCTGCTTCTTGCTTCTTAAATAAACTCCCAGCATCACAAAGATGAAGCAGAAATAAGCCAAAGCCTCATAGAGTTGTCCAGGATGTCGAGGCACGTTATCCACTTGTTCAAAGATAAAAGCCCAAGGCACATCAGTAGGCTTGCCGATAATCTCAGAATTCATGAGGTTGCCCAATCGGATGCAGCAAGCTGTAATGGGTGTGGCAATGGCAATGTCGTCGAGAACGTGCCAGATATTCATCTTCGTATGTCGGCAATAGAGCCATAAGGCAATCATCAATCCCAATGTGCCACCGTGAGAAGCCAGTCCTGCGTAGCCTGTGAATTTCCATGAACCGTCAGCCATCTTGTGTAAGGGTATAAACATCTCAATAAAATGAGTGCCTGATGATAAGAAATAATTGGGTTCGTAGAAGAGGCAATGCCCCAATCTGGCTCCTACGAGAATACCGATGAAACTATAGATGAACAACGGGTCGAAGAGCTCGTCTTTCACTTTCTGGTCTTTGTATAGCCAACGCACCATGAAGTATGCGCCTACGATGCCCACAAGCCAACACATACCATACCAGCGCAAGGTTATGGGACCAATGTTGGCGATGACCTCATTGGGATTCCAGAGGATGAAGCTAAGAAGATTTGCCATTTTTGATGGGATTTATAGTAAAGCTAGTATTCCTAGTACTGCTAGTATTTCTAGAACTTCTAGTATTACTAGTTTTACTAGGATTAAACATTAAACCTAAAGTGCATGATGTCTCCATCCTGTACCACGTATTCCTTTCCCTCGATGCCCATCTTACCAGCTTCCTTGACGGCAGCTTCTGAGCCATAGTGGATATAGTCTTCATATTTGATGACCTCGGCACGTATGAATCCCTTCTCGAAATCAGTATGGATGACTCCTGCACATTGAGGAGCTTTCCATCCCTTGCGGAATGTCCATGCCTTTACTTCCATTTCTCCGGCTGTGATGAATGTCTGAAGATTGAGCAAGGAATAAGCTTTCTTGATGAGTCGGTTTACACCACTCTCTTCCAGTCCCAACTCTTCCAAGAACATTTGTTTGTCCTCATAACTATCCAGTTCGGCAATATCTTCTTCGGTCTTTGCAGCGATGATCATGGTTTCAGCCCCTTCTTCTTGGGCTAATTCCTCAATTTTACGAGTAAACTCATTGCCATCTTTAGCCTCAGATTCGCCTACGTTGCAGACATATAACACAGGTTTGGCGGTCAGCAAGAACAAATTACGGGCAGTTTCTTGCTCTTCCTTGGAATCAAACTCTACGATACGGGCGTTCTTTCCCTGTTCGAGCACCTCTTTATAAGCCTTTAACACTACCACCTCTACCTTGGCTTCCTTATTGCCGGCAGCGGCAGCCTTTTCGGTTTTGCCAAGTCTGCTCTCTATGGTTTCCAAGTCTTTCAGTTGTAGTTCGGTATCAATGATTTCCTTGTCACGAATAGGGTTGATCGTACCGTCAACGTGTGTGATGTTTTCGTCTTCAAAGCAACGCAATACGTGAATGATTGCATCTGTTTCGCGAATGTTGCCGAGGAATTTATTACCCAATCCCTCTCCTTTTGATGCACCTTTTACCAAGCCTGCGATGTCCACAATCTCGCAAGTGGCTGGAACGATACGTCCTGGGTGGACAAGCTCAGCAAGCTTTGTCAGTCGCTCGTCGGGCACGGTAATCACGCCTACGTTGGGTTCTATTGTACAAAAAGGGAAATTGGCTGCCTGTGCCTTGGCACTTGAAAGGCAGTTGAAAAGTGTGGACTTACCCACGTTTGGGAGTCCTACGATACCACATTTTAATGCCATCTTCTTTTATAAACGTTTATAATTTGGTTGCAAAGGTAGTCAAAAAAATGGAGAATAGCCTTTTATTCCCCATTTTTTCGTTCTTAATGATGTCTATTAGTGTGCTTCTAACCAATTATCACCGAATCCGCTATCGGCAATGAGAGGTACTTTCAGGTTGATGGCACCTTGCATTTCCTCGATGACGATACGTTCTACCTGGTCTTTTTCTTCAGGATAAACAGAGAAATTGAGTTCGTCGTGTACTTGTAGGATCATCTTAGAGCGAATGCCTTCTGCCTTGAAGCGTTGTGAGATACGAATCATTGCTACCTTGATGATATCGGCGGCAGTGCCTTGAATGGGAGCATTGATGGCGTTTCGCTCGGCAAAACCACGTACCGTGGCATTGTGAGAATTGATATCGGGTAGGTATCGGCGACGACCGAACAACGTGGTAACGTATCCCTTTTCACGGGCTAACTCTTTCGATTTCTCCATATAGTCGTGTACCTGCGGGAACGTTTCAAAATAACCGTCGATGAGTCGTTTTGCTTCGTCACGTGAGATGTCGAGTCGTTCGGCAAGACCAAAGACCGTAATGCCGTAGATAATGCCGAAGTTGGCACGTTTAGATTTTGTACGCTCGTCGCGTGACACTTCGGAAATGTCTTTTTTATAAATGTTGGCAGCCGTGGCTGCATGTAAGTCCTTCCCTTCTTGGAACACCCGAATCATGTTTTCGTCTTCGGAGAGGTGAGCCATTACTCGCAACTCAATTTGTGAATAGTCGGCAGAGAAGAACAAACAACCAGGTTCGGGAACGAAAGCCTTGCGAATCTCCTTGCCATCTTCACCTCGGATGGGAATGTTTTGCAAGTTAGGGTCGCTGGAACTAAGTCTTCCCGTTGCCGTGATTGTTTGGTTGAATGACGTATGGATATGTCCTGTACGTTTATTGATCAGGTTAGGAAGAGCATCTACATACGTGCCGAGAAGTTTTTTCAAGCCACGATGTTCCAAGATGTCTGCCACGATTTCGTGTTTGTTTTTCAGTTGTTGGAGTACATCTTCCGAAGTAACATATTGCCCCGTTTTGGTTTTCTTCGCTTTCTCTACGATTTTCAATTTATCAAATAAGATGTCGCCCACTTGCTTGGGTGAGGCAATATTGAATCGCTCTCCAGCCAATTCATAGATACGAGCTTCCATCTCATTCATTCGTTGGGTCAACACATGAGAGGTTTCCTTGAGTGATTCAGTATCTAAGATGACACCGTTCATTTCCATCTCAGCCAAAACAGGCATCAGAGGCATTTCTATTTCGTAAAACAGTTGTTCGCAATTGTTTTTCTTGAGTTCGACTTCAAGTTTGTTTTTCAATCGAAGGGTAACGTCTGCATCTTCGGCAGCATATTCATATACTTCAGATGGAGAAAGGCTACGCATCGATTTTTGGTTTTTACCCTTTGGACCTATCAGTTCATCAATGTGTATGGTTTGATAGTTGAGGTATATTTCAGCCATGTAATCCATGTTATGACGAAGTTCGGGTTGGATGAGGTAATGAGCGATCATGGTGTCCCACATTTTGCCAGCCAACTTCACGTCATAGTTTCGCAACACTTCCAGATCGTACTTCAAATTCTGTCCTACCTTCAAGATTTGAGGGTCTTCATATACTGGTTTGAAAATGTTTACTATTTTTAAGGCTTCTTCACGATTGGCAGGAATGGGTACGTAAAAAGCCTCAAATTCTTTCACGGAGAAGCTCAAACCTACTAATTCAGCATCAATAGCGTTAGTTGAAGTCGTCTCAGTATCTAAACTTAAAATTTTATTTGTCCTAAAAAAATCACATAATCTAATCATATCCTCTTGATTATCAATCAATTTATAATCGTGAGGAGTGGTTTTTAGGGTCAAATAATCGACTTTTTTTTGAACTTCTTGGGAATCGTCGGGATTTACGGCAAATAAATCGAGTTGTTTTGAAGTGTTTTTTTGCTTATTTTCAACTTTATTAAGAATTTTGTCTGCAAGAGATTTAAATTCCAAATCAAGGAATAATTTTCTCAATTTCTCATTGTCTGGTTCCACCAGTTTGAAATCCTCCTTGTTGAAATCAATGGGAACGTCGATTCTGATTGTTGCCAAGAATTTCGACATTTTGATGTCTTCAACTGCGTTTTCTACTTTCTCTCGCAATTTTCCCTTGATTTCATCGGTATGTTGCAGTAAGTTATCGATATTTCCAAACTCATTGATTAGTTTCACGGCAGTCTTCTCCCCCACCCCAGGACATCCAGGGAAGTTGTCGGCACTATCTCCCATCAACGCTAATAGGTCGATGACTTGATCAGTCGATGAAATGCCGTATTTTTCACACACTTCCTTTTGCCCCATTTTTTCGTAACCGCCACCATGACGAGGCCGGTATTGGTAAATATGGTCTCTGACCAACTGTCCATAGTCTTTGTCGGGTGTAAGCATATAGGTTTCTATGCCCATAGCTCCTGCCTTGAGTGCCAAGGTACCAATCACATCATCCGCTTCAAATCCATCTACTTGTAGCACGGGTATATGAAAGGCATCTAATAAATCCTTGATGATGGGAACAGACAATTTGATGTCTTCAGGTGTCTCTTCACGTTGTGCCTTGTACGCAGGGAAAGCATCGTTTCGGAATGTTTTACCATGATCGAAAGCCACGCCAATATAGGTAGGTTTTTCCTTAGTGAGTATTTCGTTGAGTGTATTAACGAAGCCCATTACAGCAGATGTATTGAGTCCTTTAGAGTTAATACGAGGATTCTTGATGAATGCGTAATAAGAACGATAAATCAATGCGTAAGCGTCAAAAAGAAAGAGTTTCTCCATAAATATTCATTTTATTGCGTAAAATTACAAAAAAAATAGCAATCTTAGCGAAATTTTCATTATTTTTGTATCAAAATTCGTAAACATGGATTATCTTTTAGAGATTAAGAAGCCAATAGCTCCTGAATTGAACGAGTTTATCAATCTTTTCAATGACTCGCTTTCGCATACTGATGGTTTATTGTCGCAAGCTCTTGAACATATCAAGAACCGTGGTGGTAAACGTATGCGCCCCATGTTGATTTTCCTCATTGCTAAGAATTTTGGTTCGGTTTCTGACATTACCCAGAATGCTGCATTGGGATTGGAATTACTTCATACTGCCAGTCTGGTACATGATGATGTGGTGGATGAAAGTACGGAACGAAGAGGCCAGGCATCAGTCAATGCTTCCTATAATAATAAGGTGGCTGTCTTAGTGGGCGATTATATACTTTCTACTGCATTGCTCCGCATCTCTTATACACGTTCTGATGTCATTGTCAGGGAGTTGGCTAACCTCGGTAGAACCCTATCTAATGGAGAAATTCTCCAATTATCGAATATTCGGAACCAAATTATATCGGAAGACGTTTATTATCAAGTAATTAGACAGAAAACAGCAGCACTTTTTGAATCTTGTGCCACAATTGGTGCATTATCTGCCGGAGGAAACGAAGAACAAGTGAATGCTGCCAAGATTTTTGGACGAAATATCGGTATTATTTTTCAGATTAGAGATGATATTTTCGACTATTTCGATTCTACAGAGATAGGTAAACCTACTGGAAATGACATGATGGAAGGTAAGTTGACTTTACCACTCATCTATGCCTTGAATAACCATCCTAATGAATACATGGATTCTTTGGCTAAAAAGGTGAAAAGTGGAATGGTCAATTCAGATGAAATCAAGGAATTGGTAGATTTTGCCAAAGCAAATGGTGGTATTGAATATGCTGAAAAGCGAATGAAAGATTTTCATTGTGAGGCTTCTAAATTTATCAAACATTATGTTAGTAATGACGAAATTCGGAAAGCGTTGACTGCCTATCTTGATTTTGTGATAGAAAGGCAATTGTAATATATAGGAAAAGGGAGGTGAATGTTCGCCTCCCTTTTATGTTTTATCATTAAAGATTAGAAGAATTTTGTTTCTTCACCAATAATTTCACTCAGTAATAGGTTAGCTAATCTACTTGTTCCAAGTCGAAGCCATTTATTAGTTAACCATTTTTCTCCCAAAACCTCCTTGACGATCGTATAATAAATCAATGCGTCAGATACGGTATTTAATCCACCAGCAGGCTTAAATCCTATTTGAATACCCGTTTCATCATAATACTCCTTGATGGCTTGGCACATGACGTATGCAGCTTCGGGAGTTGCACTAATCTTTTCCTTACCTGTAGAAGTCTTGATGTAATCAGCTCCTGCGTACATGGATAATATAGATGCTTTCTTGATATTGGATGCTGTTACTAAGTCGCCCGTTTCCAAGATAACTTTCATCGGTGCTTCTCCACAAGCATTTTTCAGTTCTGTAATATCATCGCAAACACCTTCGTAATCACCACTGAGGAATTTACCAACCGGCATTACGATGTCTATTTCTGTTGCTCCATCTTGAACGGCAAGTGCTGTTTCGGCAATCTTAACCTCAATACGAGCTTGTGATGAAGGGAAACTACCGGAAACACAAGCAACCCCTACCCCATCTACTTCCAAACTTTCGCTGACAATCTTAGCAAAACAAGGATAAACACAGATGGTAGCTACATGTGGTAAATCGGGATAAGCATTCTCAAATTCGTTTACTTTCTCCGTAAATGCCAGAACGCTTTCGTCAGAATCTGTCGTCTTCAACGTGGTGAGTTCTACGCTTCCCAACAGGAATTTCTTCACTTCAACCGTATCGTTTTCAGACACCTTTTCCGCAATCAACTTTTTTACTTTAGCGGAAATTTCCTCATCGTTAAGATCCACATTGTATTTACTTAACGCCTCTTCGTATTTACTTAATTCAGCCATGATATTATGCTTTTAATTTTGGGTTATGTATATGTCTTAAACTATCTCTTTTTGTTTTCTTTTCCATGTTTTTGGCAAATTCTTCAGTCAGGTCAACACCCGTTTGATTGGCTAAACAGAGTAAAACCCATAGTACATCTGCCATTTCCTCACCTAAATTATCCTTTTCTCCATCCTTAAAACTTTGATCACCATACTTTCGGGCAATTATACGAGCTAATTCGCCAACTTCTTCCGTCAATACAGCCATATTGGTTAGTTCGCTGAAATACCTTACTCCGTATTCTTTTATCCAATGATCAACTTTCTCTTGTGCCTCTTTTATCGTCATATTTACTCTTTATTTTTCGTGTCCATGCAAATTGTCACTGGTCCATCGTTTAATAATTCCACCTTCATCTCTGCGCCAAATTCACCTGTCTTGACGTTTAATTGAGATTCTAAGCCTAATTTATCGCAAAATTCATTGTATAAAGGAATGGAAATCTCATGTTTGGCAGCCCTGAACCAACTGGGTCTGTTTCCTTTTTTATATGAAGCAAACAATGTGAATTGGCTAATAACGAGAAATTCACCACCAACATCCATGATAGAACGGTTCATTACACCTTTTTCATCATCAAAAACACGTAAGTTTGTGATTTTCTTTACCAGCCAATCAATATCTTCATGACCATCACTCTCCTCTATACCCAATAAAAGGAGAAATCCGTTACCAATACTCGACTTCACCATTCCGTTAATGGTAACTGATGCGTGTGTTACTCGTTGTATTACTACTCTCATGCTGCAAATTTATGAAATTTATTCTATATTCTCTCTTTATTCATGAAAATAATTATAAACGATAGATGCTTTTGCTTGTCCAATAACCTGCGACAAAGCCTCTAAATCCTGTTCCTTGATGTTCTTGACGGTTTTAAATTGTTTCAACAAACCTTCCTTTGTCTTTGGTCCAATCCCTTTGATGTCATCCAATTCACTATGTAAAGCATGTTTTGAGCGTTTTTCTCTATGGAAAGTAATCGCATAGCGGTGAACTTCATCCTGTATTTGTGTCAAAACCTTGAATAATTCGCTTTTAATATCAATTCCTATTGTTTGTGGAGGCCAACCGTATAGTAGTTCGTTAGTCCTATGCCGATTGTCTTTCGCCAATCCTGCGATGGGAATCGTTAGTCCTAAATCATATTCCACTGCTTTTCTAACAACCTCCATTTGTCCTTTTCCACCATCTGTAATGATGAGGTCGGGTAGGGGAGTGCCTTCTTCTATCATTCTATGATAACGTCTGTAAACCACTTCGTGCATAGAAGCGTAATCGTCTGCACCCACAACCGTCTTGATATTATATTTCCTATAATCCTTCTTAGATGGTTTCATTCCCTTGAAAACCACACAACCAGCTACAGCATCCGTTCCGGAAATATTAGAATTGTCGAAACATTCTATGTGATAGGGTAGTTTGTTTAGCTTTAGTTTTTCTTGCAATTCCTTCATCAGTCGTGTTTGTTTTTGCTCTGGATTCAGTTTCTCCGCTTGTTTGAGACGGTCAAACTTATATTGTTTGCCATTCATTTCTGATAAATCCAATAAATGTTTCTTGTCGCCACGTTGGGGAATAAAGAAAGTAGCATCCTTCATTTTCCATTCCATTTCAAATGGCACGATGATTTCCTTGGCGGTTGAATGAAACTTATTTCTAATTTCTGTAATGGCAGTAATCAGTAAATCCTCATCACTTTCATCCAGTTTTCTTTTATATTCGTAGGTAAAACTTTGGTTAATCGTACCATTTTTAACGTGGATATAGTTGATATAAGCATTTTTCTTTTCGTCATCATCGATAATAGTAAATACATCTACGTCGTTGATGGTTTGACTTACCACCTCGCTTTTGGCGCAAAAATTCTCTATCATCAAGTATTTCTTCTTTAATATTTCCGCTTCCTCAAATTTCAATTCACTTGCTTTGCTTTGCATTTCTTCGTAAAGCATCTTACTGATTTCGCGTGTATTTCCTTTGAGTATTTCCCTTGCCTGAGCAATACTCTCTTGATAATCCTCGTAAGATTGCTTGCCGATGCAAGGAGCATTACAGTTGTGAATGTGATATTCTAAACATGCTTTGTATTTCTTTTGCTCTATGCCTTCTTTAGTAATCGCGAATTTACACGTTCTTGGCTTCCATAGTTTGTTAATGAGTTCCAGTATCGCATACATACTTGAGATGTGAGAATACGGGCCGTAAAAAGTACCAAATCTCTTGTTGATCGTTCGTGTTTTGAATATTCTCGGAAAATATTCTTTAGTTACACAAATACTTGGATAAGTCTTACCGTCCTTCAGCAATACATTATACCTTGGATTGTATTTCTTGATAAGACTATTCTCTAAAAGTAAAGCATCCTCTTCCGTGTTGACTACCGTGTAACTGATGTCCCATATTTTGCTCACCAACACTTTTGTCTTGTATCTATCCACTTCCTTGTGGAAGTACGAAGAAACACGATTCTTCAAACTCTTAGCTTTACCTACGTAGATAATGGTATGATCCTTGTCGTAGAATTGATAGCTACCTGGTTTGTCGGGCATATTTAATACGATGTTTTTAAGCTTCGATAGTCTGTTCTCGTTTTCTTCCTTGTTCATGTTAGTTGCCTTTATTTAGGGATGTTTTATTGATTTGTGTTCCACGTGGAACGTAAAGAAAGGTCGTGAAAACAACTGTTCTCACGACCTTTCATGTTGTGTTAGATTTGCAATAGTGTGGTTACTTCTACGTCGGGGTCAAATCCTGCTCTGCCATTCAATCCCTCGTTCACCAGTTCTATGATGAAGTTGACGTAAATCTTCTTGGGATGGAACTTCTTCACCAAGTTGCATGCAGCCTTCATGGTTCCGCCCGTTGCCAGAAGGTCATCGTGTAACAGCACTACATCATCTTCGCTGATAGCATCCTCATGAATCTCGATAGTATCTATGCCGTATTCCTTTTCGTAACTTTCCTGTACGGTGGCGCAAGGCAACTTTCCAGGCTTCCTGCAAAGCACTACTCCTGCTCCCAACTCTATGGCAAGCGCAGAAGACATGACAAAGCCACGCGACTCAATGCCTACGATTTTGGTAATGCCTTTGTCTTTGTAAAGGTTCAACATTTCTTGATTGATTTCTTTGATGCAATCAGGGTTCTTGAATAGGGTAGTGACGTCTCTGAAATTCACACCCTTGATGGGCCAATCTGGTATGCAACGCAGATTGTCAAGTAATAATTTGTTGTTCATATCCTATGGTTTAAGTTGTTATTTTTATTCTTTTGTTTCACGTGGAACGTGTTGTTCGGATTGTTAAAATCTGTTTAACAGGCATTGCGGGCTTATCTTCCGAGCAGTACAAGTAATACGTTAATGTCGCTTGGACTTACCCCTGGAATCCTACTGGCTTGAGCCAGGGTTTCGGGTTGTATGCGTTCCAGTTTCTGCCTACATTCCGTTGAGAGGTCGTTGATGTTAGGGTAGTCGAATCTGCCCTTGATACGAATGTTCTCCAAACGGTGCATCTTGTCGGCAAACACACGCTCGCGTTCTATATATCCTTTATATTTGATGCTGATTTCTGCCTCTTCGGTGATTTCCTCTACGCGGTTAGCGCAAGCCTCCAGGACAGCTTTCAATGATGGCAGTTGTTCGCTTAAGTTTTTCATGTTCACTTGAGGGCGGGCAATGAGGTCGGCAATCTTCACAGAGCCGTGGAGTGGGGCAGTGCCTAATGCTTCCAAGAATCCATTTACCAAAGCAGGCTTCACCGAAGTGTTGTTGCAATAATCCACGATGCGTTGCAAGTTCTCCTTCTTCTCCATCCACCAGTTGTATCTGTCATGTTTGGCAATGCCCAGAGCGTATGCTTTCTCAGTCAATCTTGCGTCTGCATCGTCTTGTCTCAGCAAGATGCGATATTCAGCCCTTGAGGTAAACATCCTATATGGTTCATCTACGCCTTTAGTGACCAAGTCGTCAATGAGTACACCGATATACGATTCGTCTCGGTGCATGGTAAATGTCTTGTCGCCTACGCAATGCAAGGCAGCATTTACACCAGCCACCAATCCTTGACCGCCCGCTTCCTCATAGCCAGTAGTACCGTTCACCTGTCCGGCAAAGAACAAACCCTTCACCACTTTCGACTCTAATGAATGTTTCAGTTGCGTTGGGTCAAAGTAATCATATTCTATTGCGTAGCCAGGGCGGTAAACCCTTGCATCTCTAAGTGCAGGAATTTTCCTGATGGCAGCAATTTGAACATCCATAGGCATTGACGACGAGAATCCGTTCAAGTACATCTCATTCGTATTCTCCCCTTCTGGTTCCAAGAAAAGCAAGTGTTGGTCGCGGTCAGGGAAAGTCATGAGCTTGGTTTCTATTGAAGGACAATAACGAGGACCTATGGATTGAATCTGTCCATTGTATAGAGGAGAGTCAGCCAAACCCCCACGCAAGGTCTCGTGAACTTCCTTGTTGGTGTAACATTCCCAACATGGCAACTGCTCCAAGTGGCGAGGTTCGCCCATGTAGCTAAACTGATGGTAATCGTTTTCGCCCACTTGAATGTTCATGTCCTCAAAATGCACGCTTCGCTTGTCAATGCGCACGGGAGTTCCCGTTTTCATCCTTCCCACCTGAATGCCGTGTTGGGCAATGCTCTCCGTGAGATGGAAGACGGCAGGCTCGGCAATTCTTCCGCCCACCACCTGTTTCCGTCCGATGTGCATCAATCCGTTGAGAAATGTTCCTGCGGTAATCACGATGCTCTTGGCACGTAGCTCTGCTCCCCAGATGGTTCTCACGCCCACCGCCTCGCTGTTTTCCACGAGCAGTTCGTCGGCTTGGTCTTGCCAGATGTCAAGGTTGTCGGTATGGTCGAGTGTGGTTCTCCATTCCCAAATAAATTTCCCCCTGTCACATTGAGCACGTGGCGACCACACCGCAGGACCTTTCGAGCGGTTGAGCATCCTGAACTGAATGGCAGTCTTGTCGGTTACCAGTCCCATCATTCCTCCCAATGCGTCAATCTCCCTAACTATTTGTCCTTTGGCAATGCCTCCAACGGCAGGGTTACAAGACATCTGTGCAATCTTGTTCATGTCTATCGTCACCAAACAAGTCTTTGCGCCCATGTTGGCACTGGCACATGCGGCTTCACATCCTGCATGTCCGCCACCGATAATCAAAACGTCGTATTTTAGAATCATGTGGCAAAATTACAAAATCTTTTGCAATTATGTAGGTTATTGTTTGTAAAAAGCAAAGATTTGCATGATAATGAAACAGAAGACCATACGTTTGCGAGATGCAAACCATATCTTTGCAAGGTGTAAACATCATCTTTAGCCTTCGTAAACCATAGCTTTCTTCTTTCCTCTTTTTAATATATATAGCAAAAATATTAAGATTTTTTTAAAAATGCTTTGTAGTATCACTAAAAAATGGTATTTTTGCAATCAAAAGAAGGATGCAATACCTAAATAAGATGATTGTACCTTTTGTTTGTCATTACCTTTTATTGGTAAAAGGCAATACGTTTGACGGGCTCATTACAAATGATTCTATGAGATAAATACTAATTTATATAATTTAAAATCAATCATTTATGTGGTTAATCAATTCATCAATTGGTAGAAAAGTAGTAATGTCAGTCACTGGCATTGCACTTATCCTGTTCTTGACGTTCCACTGCTGTATGAACGTCGTGGCACTTTTCTCGGGTGAAGCCTATAACATGATTTGTGAATTGCTTGGTGCCAACTGGTATGCAGTGGCAGCAACCTTGGGCTTGGCAGCTCTTGCCGTGATTCACATCGTGTATGCTTTCATCCTGACTGCTCAGAACCGCCGTGCTCGTGGTGCTTCTCGCTATGAGGTAACGGCTAAGCCTGAAAAAGTGGAGTGGGCTTCTCAGAACATGTTGGTACTTGGTATCATCATTCTGCTTGGTCTTATCCTTCACTTGTTTAACTTCTGGTACAACATGATGTTTGCCGAGTTGTTCCCATCTATCCACTACGACCCAGCTCCCGCTGACGGTTTCGGAAAGATTGTGACCACTTTCAGCAATCCTATCTATGTTGTGCTTTATGTAATTTGGATTGTGGCAATTTGGTTCCACCTCTCTCACGGTTTCTGGAGTGCCATGCAAACCTTCGGTTGGAATGGTAAGACATGGTTCTGTCGCTGGAAGGTGATTGGACTCATCTACACCACACTTCTCATGCTTGGTTTCTTGGTAGTGGTATTGTCATTTGCTTTCAAGTGTGCTCCAAGTCTCTGCAAGGCAGATTGCTGTAAGGCAAAGACCGAATGCGTGATGGAGGCTCCATGCGACAAGGCTGCTAAAACTTGTGACATGATGAAAGCTTGCAAGTGTGAGGATTGCAAATGCGACCCATGCAAGTGTGGTGAGGAGAAAAGCTGCAAATGCGTAGATTGCAAGTGTGACCCCTGCAAATGTGCTGAGAAAGAAGGCTGCTCATGTGATCCCTGTCAATGTGAGGATTGCAAGTGCTAACCGTTTGAGTTGTTTTTATTTTTCATTATTTAAATTTTGAAAAAATGGCTAAAGTGTTAAATTCAAAAATACCCGAGGGTCCAGTAGCTGAAAAATGGAAGGAGTATAAAGCTCACCAACGCCTGGTAAATCCTAAGAACAAACTGAAACTTGATGTCATCGTGGTAGGAACAGGATTGGCAGGTGCTTCTGCCGCCGCCTCTCTTGGTGAGATGGGTTTCAACGTGTATAATTTCTGTATCCAAGACTCTCCCCGCCGTGCTCACTCTATCGCAGCTCAAGGTGGTATCAATGCCGCTAAGTGTTATCAGAACGACGGTGACTCAGTTTATCGTCTGTTCTACGATACCGTGAAGGGTGGCGACTATCGTGCTCGTGAGGCTAACGTTTATCGTTTGGCAGAGGTGTCTAACAATATCATTGACCAATGCGTGGCTCAGGGTGTGCCTTTCGCACGTGAATACGGCGGTATGTTGGCAAACCGTTCTTTCGGAGGTGCGCAAGTAAGTCGTACATTCTACGCCAAGGGACAAACAGGTCAGCAACTTTTGCTCGGTGCTTATAGTTCGTTGAGCCGTCAGGTGGAAGAGGGAAAGGTAAAGCTTTTCACTCGTTATGAGATGGAAGACGTGGTGATCGTGAACGGTCGTGCACGTGGTATCATTGCCAAAGACCTCACCACAGGTAAGCTTCATCGTTTCTCTGCCAATGCAGTGGTGATTGCCACGGGTGGTTACGGAAACGCATACTTCCTCTCTACCAACGCTATGGGATGTAACTGTACCGCTGCCGTTCAGTGTTATCGTAAGGGTGCTTATTTTGCTAATCCTTCTTACGTACAGATTCACCCAACATGTATTCCCGTTCACGGTGACAAACAGTCTAAGCTGACGCTGATGTCTGAGTCATTGCGTAACGATGGTCGTATTTGGGTTCCCAAGAAACTTGAAGACGCCAAGGCTCTGCAAGCTGGAACGAAGCAAGGATGGGAAATCCCAGAAGAAGACCGCGACTATTACTTGGAGCGCCGTTATCCTGCATTCGGAAACTTGGTTCCTCGTGACGTGGCTTCTCGTGCTGCCAAGGAGCGTTGCGACCACGGCTTCGGCGTAAACAATACGGGCTTGGCTGTGTTCCTCGACTTCTCTGAGTCTATCAACCGTCTTGGTCTCGACCAGATTATGCAGCGTTATGGTAACCTCTTCGAGATGTATGAGGAAATCACCGACGTATTCCCTGGCGACCTTGCCAATGAAATCAATGGCGTGAAGTATTACAAGCCAATGATGATCTTCCCCGCCGTACACTATACGATGGGTGGTATCTGGGTTGACTATGAGTTGATGACCACTATCCCAGGATTGTTCGCCATCGGTGAGTGTAACTTCTCTGACCACGGTGCCAACCGTTTGGGTGCTTCCGCATTGATGCAGGGCTTGGCTGACGGTTACTTCGTATTGCCTTACACCATTCAAAACTATCTTGCAGACCAGGAGATTTGGCCACGCCTCTCTACAGACCTGCCAGAATTTGACGAGGCTGAGAAGGCTGTCAATGCAGAAATCGACCGCCTGATGAATATCAAGGGTAAGCGCAGTGTTGACTCTATCCACAAGGAACTTGGCCACATCATGTGGGAATATGTAGGTATGGGTCGTACAAAGGCTGGCTTGGAGAAAGGCTTGAAGCTGATGAAAGACCTCCGCAAGGAATTTGAGACAAACCTCTTCATTCCTGGTAAGAAGGAAGGACTTAACGTGGAGCTTGACAAGGCTATCCACCTGCGCGACTTCATCATCATGGGTGAGCTCGTGGCTTACGATGCCCTGCACCGTGAGGAGAGCTGCGGTGGTCACTTCCGTGAAGAACACCAGACAGAGGAAGGTGAGGCTAAGCGTAACGATAAGGACTTCTTCTACGTGGGATGCTGGGAATATCAAGGTTCTGACGAGAAAGCTCCCGAACTGATCAAGGAGCCGCTTGAGTATGAAGCAATCAAAGTTCAGACCCGTAACTATAAGAACTAATTAAGAAAGGATTACTATTATGGCTAAAAATATTTCATTCACATTAAAGTATTGGAAGCAGAACGGTCCTAATGACGCTGGTCATTTCGATACGCATGAGATGAAGAATATTCCTGACGACACCTCGTTCCTTGAGATGCTCGACATCCTGAACGAAGAGTTGATTAACGAGGGTCAGGAACCATTCGTCTTCGACCACGACTGCCGCGAGGGTATCTGCGGTATGTGCTCTCTATATATTAATGGTACGCCTCACGGAAAGACAGAGCGTGGAGCTACTACTTGCCAACTCTACATCCGTCGCTTCAATGATGGCGACGTGATTACCGTAGAGCCTTGGCGCAGTGCTGCCTTCCCAGTGATTAAGGACTGTATGGTTGACCGTGGTGCTTTCGATAAGATTATCCAAGCTGGCGGATATACCTCTGTTCGTACTGGTCAGGCACAAGACGCCAATGCCATCTTGATTCCCAAGGAGAATGCTGATGAGGCAATGGATTGCGCTACATGTATCGGTTGCGGTGCTTGTGTGGCTGCATGTAAGAATGGCTCTGCCATGCTCTTCGTTTCTTCCAAGGTTTCTCAGCTCGCTCTTCTTCCACAGGGTCGTCCAGAGGCTGCCCGTCGCGCCAAGAAGATGGTGATGCGTATGGAAGAACTTGGCTTCGGTAACTGTACAAACACTCGTGCTTGCGAAGCCGTTTGTCCAAAGAACGAAAGCATCTCTAACATTGCTCGTTTGAACCGTGAGTTCATCAAGGCAAAGTTGGCTGATTAATACTTCTCTGTAAGGTTGTGAGGTCTTTTGCCTCACAACCTCTTCTCTCATCTCCATCGCTTTAGATGGTAGGATATACATTATATTAAACTTTTAATTTACAGAATAGCGTTTCTGTTCGTACTTATAAATAGATATTGAGCTTTTGCTCTTGTTCTTAGAACTTGAATACCGCCAATCATTCATCAAAACAAGAACAAGCAGTTAGAAAGTTCACGCTCAATGGGCGTGGACTATTCATGCTTGTTGTTTTGAATGGTCACTTGGCGGTAACCTAAGTTCTGATAAGCATCGAATGGTTCCGCCTTTATTATTTATAATTATGAACAATAAAATTTTAGTGTATTTGCTGGTCATAATAGTGGCAGCAATGTTAAACGTTGGATTTACTTCGTGCAGTAGTGATGATGATGAAGTAGATAATATAGACACGACTCCAATATCATTGATAGCTGGAAGGGATAAGACCATTCAAGGAGCTGATACTATAACTTCCTCAAACAAATTTGTTGCTTATTCTACCAAGAATGTTGTTCATGGATGGCATGTAGGAGAAGCGTCACTTGTAGTTAATGGAAAGAAAACAGTTTCTATTAAGGTTATTCCTGCTTATAATCTCTATGATGATCCTATTTGTAAATGGGGATGTAATATTGATTATGTAAAGAATAATCAAAGACAAGGTGTAATAAGTAGCAAATCTACAAATACATTATTAGCATATGAGGATGCTGGTGCTGCAAGTATTTTAGCTTATACTTTTGAAAATGGTAAATTAAAAAGCATAGCTGCTGTGGTTAGTACAAATCATGCATCGCAATATGCAAGCTATCTTTCTGAAAGATTCCTTATGTTGCCATAATATAAGGGAGCTGACACTTATTTTATAGGTGCAGATGCATTAGAATTAGAGAATGCCAATACAGTTGTTGTGATGCAAGTCTATTCTGCAAGTCAACTAATTTCAATTTATATGCCAGCAAGTGATTATACAACTTCATCTCATTCTGCACCTATTATTAAACATCTGGAAACAGATGCAGTAAATATAGTCAAAGAACTACAATTATAGAATTGAGCGTGTTTTATAATCTGTTATCGTTTAGATTATCCGATTAAAGTGAAAACCTAATAATCACCAAATCAATGTTTTGCTCTCGCTGTAAAAGTAAAATGTTGATTTGGTGATTATGTGACTAGCGTGTTATGAAATTCAACCGTTATAGGGTATAGATTGTTATTTATGCAATTTGTAGATTTAGTGTTCAAAAGAAATAACTATCACTAAATACGTAAATTTTAAAAGATTGTTTCTCTTTGAATGCAATCAAGATATATAATTATGAACAGAACGACTACACATCCAGGAGATGTACTGAAAGAGGAGTTGGAAGCCAGAGGCATTTCACAGAAGAAATTTTCAGAAATTCTGCGCATTCCCTATACACAGCTTAATGAAATACTGAACGGAAAGCGTCCTGTAACGACCGATTTTGCACTAATGATGGAGGCTGCTCTTGGTATCAATCCTGAATTGCTCATCAACATGCAAACACGCTATAATATGTCTGTAGCGCGACAAAAGAAGTCTCTCCTTGAAAGACTGATTGACATTAAGAAAGCCTGCGCTGCCGTGTTTTAAAAGAGTATTATAGAGACAGGTCAGAGTTTTTTCTTCTTGAAATTAATTCGGTTAGAACATAAGAATTATTTGAAAATTCTATAGGTTCTTGTTGTGTTCTTTTTCTTTTTAGTATCTTTGTACTTTGAAATTAAATATGAAAGAAAAGTATGGCAAGGAAAAAAGGTACTACGGTGAAAAAGACGGAAAGAAGACCGAAGATTTCTTGGACTATTAAGCCACATAGTATGACGTTAGAAGCATGGCAAAGAGCCTTGCGGAAACAGATTGCAAGAGAGGAAACCATGGCAGTGGCTGCCGTTGATGAGAAGAATTTGCCAGGAGAGTATGAGGTTAAGAATCCTCAGACACGACAAACATATAAGGTTGTTTATCGTGGATCTGGCAGTCCTTGGAATTATTGTTCATGTATGGACTTCAAGACATCACGTCTTGGTACTTGTAAGCATATCGAAAAAGTAAAGCTTTGGTTAGCAGAAAACCTGAACAGACAAGTACATTTCGATTTGCCTGCTTATACTTCCGTTTACCTTTCTTATACCAATGGCAGACAAGTGAAGATTCGCTTGGGAAGTAATCATCATCAAGAATATCAGAATCTGGCTTTACGATATTTTGATGCCGATGGTGTCATGTACCCAAATGCTTTCTATGATTACGATAAACTGTTGACCGAAGCTGTTGCCATTGATTCTTCATTCCGTTTTTACCAAGATGCCATTGATTTTATTTTAGAGCAACGAGAACGAAAGTTCCGTGAACAACTCATTAAAAAATACACTGATGAGCAACTTGACCAGTTGCTCACCGTCAATCTCTACCCATATCAGAAAGAGGGCATTCGTTTCGCCTTTGAAAAGGGACGCTCTATAATTGCCGATGAAATGGGGCTTGGCAAGACCATACAAGCTATTGGAACGGCAGAATTACTCCGTCGGGAAGGACTGGCTGAGCAGGTGCTGGTGATTTGTCCTACATCATTGAAATATCAATGGCAACGAGAGATAGAGCGATTCACGGGTGGGGTAGGGACACTTGTTATCGAAGGAAACCCATTGAAGCGCAAACAGCAGTATGCTTCAGATACACCTTATAAAATAGTATCTTACAATTGTGCTACCAATGATGTTAAGATGTGGGGAACTTTGCGGTCCGATATATTGATTATGGACGAAGTGCAACGACTGAAAAATTGGAAAACGCAAATTTCTATCGCTGCTCGTAAAATTCAATCAGATTATGCCGTAATCCTTAGCGGAACACCTTTGGAGAATAAGTTAGAGGAGTTGTATTCCGTCATGGAGTTTGCCGACAATTATTGTTTAGGTCCTTATTGGCAGTTCAAGGCTAATTGTATTGTCACAGACGATGGTGGAAAGGTTATTGGGTATCAAAATCTCAACCGTATAGGTGAGCAGGTGCGCAATCGTTTGATACGTCGTACAAAGAAACAAGTGGCTCTTCAAATGCCCAAGCGACAAGACCAGAACCTTTTGGTGGCAATGACAAAAGAGCAAAAAGGCATACACGACGAATTCAAGGATGTTGTTGCAAGATTGGTCTATAAATGGCGTAAGATGCATTTCCTTTCAGAGAAAGACCGTCAACGTTTGTTGCTTTCCCTTTCCCAGATGCGTATGGTGTGTGATTCCACCTATATTCTTGACCAAAAGACACGTTATGATACGAAAATTACCGAGACGGTTAATATTCTTCAGTCTGTCTTTGAGAATGGGGACGAGAAGGTTGTCATTTTCAGTCAGTGGGAGCGTATGACTCGTCTCATAGCTCGTGAACTCGACCAACTGGGCGTAAAGTATGAATACTTACATGGGGGAATACCATCTGCACAGCGAAAGAATCTTATCAATAACTTTACAGATGATCCAGATTGTAGGGTGTTTCTCTCCACAGATGCGGGCAGTACGGGCTTGAATTTACAAGCAGCCTCTATTATCATTAACCTTGACTTACCGTGGAATCCAGCTGTGCTTGAACAGCGTATAGCTCGCATATATCGTTTGGGTCAAGAACGTAATGTGCAGGTGATTAATCTCGTGGCTCGTGGAACTATTGAGGAAGGAATGTTAGGAAAGTTGCGTTTCAAGTCTGCCATGTTTGAAGGTGTGCTTGATAATGGTGAGGACACTATCTTCTTGAATAATGAAACGAAGTTTACTGCTATGATGGATAGCTTAGGCGACATGGTGGAAGAAGAACAACAGACGCAGGAATCCTCTAATGAAGTGGTTGAAGTCGTAGAAGAAGGACAGGAGCCTATAAGAGACCATCAAGCAGTTGAACAGATTGATGAGGAAATCGTTAAAGACGATCTTCCTAATGCGCAGGAAACAGAAATCAAGTCAGATACTCATAGCTCCGGGCAATTATCCCGCGAGCCTCGCGATTTGGTTGAACAAGGTATTTCGTTCTTGACAGGACTTGCTCAAACACTCCAGTCACCTGAAGCTACAGAGAAATTGGTTGAAACTCTTGTGGAGACTGATGCTGAGACGGGTAAGACACAAATTTGCATTCCCGTGCCTGACAAGCAAACTGTACATACATTGCTCAATTTTGTGGGTAAGTTGTTCGCTAAATAAGCCTATATCTTGTAAAGAAACTACAAATACTTGATTGGAAAGGTTTGTTATTCGAGTATTTTATCTAATTTTGCAAGATCAAACACACATTATAATATTTAAAAAAGATGAAGGTAAGACAACTGTTTTTGATACTTCTCCTGCAAGTATGTATCTTTGCGAAAGCACAGATACCTGCAGACGTAATGAATGTAATGAATAAATGCAGTGAGAAAATGAACAATCCTGCTGGCTACGAACTGGATTTTAAATTACATGCCGGCATGTTGGTGTTTTCTATGAATGGAACGGTCAAGATATACAGTAAAGGTGAAAAGTCTTATCATGTGATGACCATGAAAGTGTTGGGGAAAGAGCTGAAAGAAGAGTCTGGCTTTGATGGTGTGCAAGAATGGAAATACAAACAAAGCATGAAGTCTTCTGAACCTGATTCGCTTATCATCACCAAGGTTTCAAAGAAGGGGAAAGGTGATTATGACATAGACCTTAATATTCATAAGGATTATAAGACAGCCAAGATGAAGGTGAAAGGCGACTATTATGAGATTACTTTTTCTAATCCCAAGGATAAGGAATCGCCCAAACAGACTCTTATGAAAATCAATAAGAACAATTACTATTTTCATGAGATGTCAGTTAAGGAAAAGGGTTTGACGGTGAGAATGACTGCCACCAAAATCAAGTTTGGCGTTAATGATGATATGTTCAAGTTGGACCTCAAAAAATATCCAAAAGCTAAGATTATAAGAAGGTCGTAATCCCAAATTGAGCATATAGTTTTCATGTCACAAAACCAACAATTGGGACCTGTTGTAGGTCAAGGGCGTTATCTTATTCTCGATGCACTGAGAGGCTTTTCATTGATGGGTATCATATTGGCTAATTTGCCGGAGTTTGCACTATGGACATTTCTTAGCGCAGACCAACAGGCTCAGATGCTTATCTTGGGCTATTTGGCAGGTAAGCATCAATTATATGCTCGAATCTCCACGTTACCACTCAAAAAGATGTTATGGTGGTTTGCATTGATAGGGGTTCCCTTTTCGCTCTTCTATGCTTGGAGTGCAGTGAATGCTCATCCCTTGGGGCTAACAGCTCATTCATTGCTCTATGCGATTAGCGTTATTCCTTTGGCTTTTTGTTATGTGACATTGCTTTGTCTTTTGTATGATAGGCTTCCCCAGTCAAGATGCTTTCGTTGGTTGGCAGCTCCAGGGAGAATGGCCTTAACCAATTATATCTCTCAGTCGTTGATAGGTATGATGCTGTTCTATGGTATTGGATTCGGACTTGGCACCTCTTTTGGCTTGGTACACGTTGAATTGACGGCATTGTTGATATTTGTCCTTCAGATTGTTTTCTGTAGCTTTTGGTTCAAGTATTTCCGTTTCGGACCGTTGGAATGGTTGTGGCGAATACTTACCTATCAGCGTTTTTTCTCCATATTCAAATGTTTGTTGCCATTGTTATGTATGGTTGTTTCGGGATGCAGTTCTCGTAATAGTTTACCTGATGAAAACTCTGTATATTACTGGCGAACGGAGTGGCGACTGGATTCCACGGAAACAGCTTTCCTCGAACGCTACCATATTAAAAAGGTTTTTTGCAGATATTTCGACGTGGTCATGGTTGATTCTGTACCCATGCCCAATGCCACGATAGCCTTTGCCGAAAAAGTGCCACAAACATTGCAAATCGTCCCCACCGTCTATATCACTGAAGACTGTATGCACCTTCACCATGAGGGATTGGCTCAACGTATCGTTGAGCGAATTGTGCAAATGAACGAGACCAATGACGTGGCAGGTGTTCGTGAGATACAGATTGACTGTGATTTTACGGCTCGTAGCAAGAAAATATACTATGATTTCTTGTCAGAAGTACGACAGGTAGCCAAAACTCACCAGATGCGACTCTCTACTACCATTCGCTTGCATCAATTATCAATGGAAGAGCCACCGGCAGATTATGGAGTACTCATGCTGTACAATACAGGTGACCCACGCAAATTTCAAGAGCGTAATCCCATACTCGATTTACGCGACGTACAACCTTATTTGCGTTATCTTTCCGACTATCCCTTGCCGATGGCAGCCGCTTATCCCGTATTTCGTTGGCAACGCACGATATATGGCGTACGCATCGAGCATGTAGTTGAGGCAGATGAAATATTGAGGGTGAAGGAAGCGGTAGAACAGCGATGTCCCGACCTTCATCATACCATTATCACTTACCATCTTGACAAAGAAAACATCAACCGATACAAAACAGAAGATTATGAAGCGATTTATCATCATTAGTGCTTTGGTTTCCTTTACCGCGCAAATATTTGCTTGTGGTTGGTTAGGAACTCATAATTATTACCTTTTCAGCGTTTACGACAGCAGGGAATTTAGCAGACGTGTCGATGAAATAAGCATGAATAATTGGAAAGCTTATTTAGGCTCAGATGAGGAGTTTTCTTTCTTTGATGCAGATGTCATTATCCAGTCTGCCAGAAAGAAAGGCGATGTGTTGATGGAAAGTTACGTCAGAAATCTACAGAAATATTTAGAGTGTGCACAAAAGGCAAAGAATGAGAGTTGGGATTATCCCACCAAGGCAGAGCTGTCTCATCGCCAGCAAGTATTACAATCAGTACGCGCCTATGCGAAAGGCAAGTTGAAGACTCGTCTGCGTAGCCAACACGCTTTGCTCTTGATGCGTTGCAACATGATGTTGGGTCGCCATGCTGAGAATATCTCTTTCTGGGACAAAACAGCAAGCCAGTATATCGTAACGGTCTATAAAGACATGATGAAAAACATCTACGCCGGTGCATTGCTGAAAACAGGACACCCAGACCGTTCTGGTGCGTTGTTTGCGGAAATGGGCGACTGGGAAAGCCTTATGACGCAATATTATGAGAAACGTTCGTATCAAGCTATTCGTGCCGAATATCTGCGCGATGCAAACTCGCCTGTGTTGCCCTTTTTGTTGCAGGATTTCGTCAATAATGCGCAAGAGGCTATAGATGGTACTGTTGAGGGAAACAATGAAGGTAAGCTCTTTGTACGTGATATTCAGAAGAGCGAAGCGCTACAGATGTGCCAATTGGCAACGCTTGTGGTGAGAGAGGGAAAAAACCGCCACCCACTGATGTGGCAGAGTGCCAAGGCTTGGCTGGAATATCTTTTCGGTAACAAGCGACAAGCCCAAAATGACATTAAGGCTTTTGCAAAACTTGAAGGAACCCAACGTATGCGCGACAATGCCCGCGTGTTGACATTCTACATTTCCTCCGCAGAATCTCCGGTCAGCAAGACGTATAACGACTATCTGGCTGGCGAACTGTCGTGGTTAGAAACCATGCAAAAGAAGGATGACCATTATGGCAACGCATTAGACCGTACCATCCATCAAGTACTTGCCGACAAATATCTACAAGCGAATCGCCCAGAAGTGGCAATAGCTTTATACAATATGGATCATGCCAACGAATACGATTGTTTTCTCGATACGATGGCAGTAGAGCATTTGCTGCAATATTTGGAGTATGCTAAATCTCCATCTACAACGGCTCTTGACCGTTACATCAAGTCGCATATAGAAATAGACCCTCATGCGATGAACGACTTGATAGGCACGAAATACCTGCGTCTCTGCCAATGGGGTGAAGCATTGACATGGTTGGCAAAGGTACCCCTTTCGTTTGTCAATGAGAAATATTATCATCCATACGCCCTTTATCGTCAATGGACGGTGGAACCGTGGTTGACTCGTCAGTGGCTAACGTGGGAACAGAGATATGGGGAGCATCTACCTAAGTTGAAGTCTAATCCAAAAGTTGCTTTTGCCCATGAAATGTTGGATATGGAGAATAAAATGACGTTGTTGACGGGACAGAATCGCCAACAATGTTGCTACGACCTTGCCGTTCGCTATGCACAAGCTTGCTTTACGGGTGATTGTTGGTTCTTGATGCATGACGGAAAGAGCGTGAGTGATACGGTGAGAGTGAATGAAGTAGATTTGGCTGCCAAAGCCGTAAGCTTGTTGCGTGAAGCAAGCAAAAGTAGTGATTTGCGGTTGAGAGAACGCTCTCTTTTCGCCTTGTCTTATGTCTATCTCTATCCCGAATCCCATCGTTGGAGCATCTTGGTCTGGGACAACAGTGCCATTGATTACATCAGGAAAGTCAATCCTCAATCACAGCAATATCAGGCATTCACGGCTCTTGCTGAGTTTGAGAAGCAAAACACGCAAGGCATCAGCGAATATGTTTCGAGATGCGATGAGTACAAGCAGTTTTGCAAGCGAAAGCAATAATTGACATTGCGTTATCACATAGTTACCTCATGAAAGATTGTGTTTGATGCCGATTTCGTTCTAATAAGACACTTATTAAGAAACCATTGGTCACCATACAAGTAACCATCGGTCACTATGCAAGAAACCGATGGTTACTATATATGGGAACGAAGGTTATTTCACTTTCCAGACGTTCAACGTGATACTGCCAGGCTCTCCAGGGGCAGGTTCGCATACATAAATGGCATTGTTCAGCCAAGCATATTTGCTGTCGTTAGGTGCTTCAAACTGAGGTGCAGCTTTGAAATAGAAGGATGGCTTTCCATACTCATCCTTGCCCGAATAAATGATTCCACGGTTGCGCACATGGATATATACCCCATCGTCGGTCTTGATGGAATATATAGCTTCCAGTTCTGTTCGATTTCCCTCTTGATTAGCCAATTGATAGTCAGCACCACCGTTGATAATGGTTCCTTTTACGAGTGGACCTTCAAAAGTACCGCCAGTGATGGGGATGACCATCCGTTTGCCGTGAGGAGTATTGCCTATGGTATAGGCTTGGTCAAGCGTCACGTTTAATTGCATGACAAATTCCATCTTTGGCGTTTCTTTGGGAGGATTGGCTTGTGCATGGACGGTTAATGCGGCAATCAATAAGGAATAGAGAAAAAATAATTTTTTCATGGCATTTTTGGTTGTAATAATTATTATCTTGCAAAAATACCAACTTTTTTATGGATAGCAAAGATATTTATTCAAAACTATTATTAATTTTGCATATTATCTTTGATTATCGAATTATTTCAATCAGATGACATGAATACGGCAAAGGAAATCATTCAGTACATGGAATCTCAGCGCAATGAGTCTCAGCGCAAGATACTCATGGGATTTTTCAAGACGGCATCAGGCGAATATGGATATGGTGATGAATTCTTGGGATTGAAGGTTCCCCAAACGCGTGAGGTGGTAAAAGTGGTGGCAAAAGACTTTCCACTTCATGAGGTGCCTGTATTATTGATGAACCGTTGGCATGAGGTACGTCTATGTGGTTTCTTGATATTGGTAGATAAGTTTGAGAAACAAGCCAAGAAACGTTTGGAGCATGATGAGGATGCCATTCACCGAAGGGATGAGATTGTAGAAATGTATTTGGAATATGCAAGACAAGCTAACAACTGGGATTTGGTGGATTTATCCGTACATAAGATTATTGGCCATTGGTTGTTGTTGCCAACTTATCTCGGTGGAACGAATGTTGGATTGCACCAAGAATATAAGCTCAAGATACTTGACGGTCTTGCTGACAGTTCTAATCTATGGCTACAGCGCATGAGCATGGTTTGCTCATGGAAAACCTCACAACAAGGTGACCCTTCCTATTGTCTTCGTTATGCGGAAAAACATCTTCATCATGAACATGATTTGATGCATAAGGCAGTGGGATGGATGTTGCGAGAGATGGGGAATCGGGTAAGCATGGACTTATTACGCGATTTCCTGCGCCAACACGCCCATGAAATGCCTCGCACGGCATTACGGTATGCCATTGAGAAAATGGACGAAGAGGAGCGAAAAAAGTGGATGGAAAATAGAATGTAAAACATATTATGATGAAAAGATTATTTTTATTGACGATTGCCTTGTGTCTGACGGCTATTTCGATGATGGCACAAGAAACGGTGATGATGAATACGGGTAATATCAAGTCGCCCGAAGTGAATAATGACGGTACGGTCACATTCCGTTTGTATGCACCCCAAGCCAAGGATGTGGTGTTGCAAGGTAGTTTTCTCTCGCAACAAGGGGTGAAGATGCAAAACGATGGGAAAGGACTGTGGTCGGTTACTTCAGACAAATTGTGGCCAGAGTTGCATACGTACACCTTCGTCGTTGACGGTTTGCGTATGACAGACCCCAACAATGTGTATATGCTGCGTGACATTGCCACTTACCAGAATTATTTCTTGATAGATGGCGAATTGTCTGCCAATTATTTCGTGCGTGAGGTTCCACATGGAACAGTTTCCAAGGTATGGTACCCCAGTCATACGTTGGGGTTTGAACGTCGTAGGATGACGGTTTATACGCCAGCCGGCTATGATGACCATCAGCAAAAGCGCTATCCCGTGTTGTATTTGCTCCACGGTGCGGGTGGAGACGAGAATGCTTGGAGCGAATTGGGACGTGCCGTGCAAATACTCGACAACCTCATTGCACAAGGAAAGGCTGAGCCAATGATTGTGGTCATGCCCAATGGGAATGGCGGTCAACAAGCTGTACCTGGAGAATATCCCAACTCGATGTATAAACCCTCGTTCATGAATCCGCGTATGATGGATGGGGCTATAGAGGCAGCTTTCGTTCCTGATGTGGTGAAATATGTGGATAGCCATTATCGTACGATGGCAGATAAGGCGCACCGTGCCGTGGCAGGTCTTTCCATGGGCGGTTTCCATTCATTGTATATATCGTTGAACAATCCCGATTGCTTCGGGTATGTGGGATTGTTTTCTGCGGCAATCAATCGTCAGAATCCTCAAGGAGAATTTGCGTATATCTATCAACAATTAGATGATAAGTTGGCGCGGCAATTTGCCAATCCGCCATATTATTACATTGCCATCGGCAAGACAGATTTCCTCTATCGGGATAATGTGGAATATCGTCAGCGTCTCGACCAAGCAGGGTATAAGTACGAGTATGTGGAAACAGATGGTGGGCATGAGTGGCGCAATTGGCGTATTTACTTGAATCAGTTTTTGCCAAAATTGTTTAAGTGATTGAGCAAAGACTTCTTTCAGAATATTTGTGGGAATTGCATTTGGCAAATCTTTGCTGTAAGAAACCGTAAGGCAGTTTGCTCAGTAATCGAGGGTACTCGCTACTCTCGGTTACTGGGCGAAGATGCCTTCAGCGTTAATGATTAACGATTTTACGACCAAAGGGTGTCAAGGCAATATGGGCGAGCTTGAAATGCTGCTTACCGAATGGAATACCGATGATGGTGATGTAGAATATTGCTCCGAAAATCGCATGACCGAGAGCAATCCAAATACCTCCGATGAAAATCCAAATCAGATTCATCACCGTGCTCAAGCACCCTGCAACTTGGTTTCCGTTCTTCACCTCCTTGCCAAATGGCCATAGTGCCAGCACCCCTAACTTGATTACTTGCCATCCGAATGGAATGCCCACGATAGTAAGCATCAAAGTCAATCCTGAAATAAGATAGCCGATGGACATGAATAATCCACCAAAAACTACCCAAATGATGTTTCCTAATAGTTTCATGATAATTGAATATTTTATATGCATCTAAATTCAAAGCGGATTCCAGCCATCATTTCCAGCAAGAATTTGCTTGATGTCGTATTTGCTGATGTCAGTAAGTTGGTGTGACCAAGCCACACGTTTACTTGGGTCCGCACCATCTCCAGTGCTTTGATATTCCGCATAATAGGCAGTTTGCTCGTTAGAGGCTTTTCCCCAGTTGTTCCATCCCTCAGGTTTGATGTGCGAGTCCATGTGGCAACGGATGTAAACCGTTTGTCCGTATGGTCGCCAAGGACGAGATAGATAGACGGAGGTGGGAGCTACGGATTTGTCGGCAGTAAGTTTGCAATCGTAAAATACATATCCGTAAGTTACTCCTTGTGGAGTGGCAGGAGCAGTGACGTAGCCTTTTGACTTGCTGTGAATATGGCAGCGAGAGAACACGGCAGTGGCTTTGCCGAAGATGAAATCTATGGTTCCTTCGATGTAGCAATCCTCAAAATATTCACGGGTGTTTTCTCCGTAAGTATATAATGTATCTTGGAATCCAAGGAAGCGGCAATGGCGGAATACGGCACGGTCTCCACCGATTTGCACGGCTACGGCTTGTCCTACGGGACCTGCTGAGTTTTCAAATGTGATGTTCTCTGCCACGAAGTCGTTTCCAAAGATGTAAATGGTGGAAGACCCACTTGTTCCTTTGTTTTCTCCAAAGATGTTGGGCTTATTGGCATAGTCGTCGTTTGTAATCACGGTACCTTCTTCGCCATAGAGTTCTACAGCCTGCTTGGTTTCAGCGATGATGATTTTCTCTTTATACACACCCTTCTTGATAAAGATACGGGTAGGACCAGCCTTGCGGAAGTCGGGTACAGCGTTGATGGCGGCTTGTACGGTGGTATAATTGCCTGAGCCGTCGGTAGCGACTATAAAGTCGTATTTCACGTTTTCTACGTTGTTGGCGGCATTGCCAATCATGGCACTGATGAACAGGATAGTAATGATTCCCAATAACTTTTTCATGGTTTTGTCTTTTTGATATTGTTTCATTATAGACGTATTTTTCCAAATAATGTAACCCATAAAAAAAGGATGTTAACCAAGAAAAAGCATTGATTTAAGTCAAGAATTTCGTTCGGAATATTGATTTCTTTGACTTATATCAAGTTTGTGTGATGTGAAATGTTTAATTTTGACACGGAACTTTTTAACTTTTAAATTTTAAAACTATGAAAACAACAAGATTACACATTTTGTTGCTATTGTTGTCAATAGCTGGATGCGTGTCTGTTTGGGCAGATACGAAAGTGATTTTTAACTTCAAGAATGATGAGGTGATTAGCAGTTTGACCACACTTGAGTCTGGTGAGGTGAAACTACTCTTTGAAAGGAATGATGCCAGATACAAACCCAGGACAGACGGTACCTATGCGTATCTTTATAATGGTAATACATTGAATATTACTGCCAATGGTCATCCCATTAAGAGTGTGGTCTTCTCCAGTCCTACCAATGACACGCGACTCTCTCCGCAAACAATTTCTGTTGGGGAATGTACTTACACAAGCAACGTATTGACTTGGACTTGTAACGGGGGAATCATCTATTCACTGGATGTGAATCAGAATGTCAATTCAACGTTGAGGAAGATAAATTCCATCACGGTAGTATATGATGAAACCACCACTTTCGACCAACCTGCACCGCCCACTTTCAGTATCGAGGGAATGGTGAAGAAAGGTACGAATGTGGAAATATCGTCAAATGTGGTGGGAGCAAGTATTTATTATACCACCGATGGCTCTGTTCCTACAACGTCAAGTAATGTAGGTACATCTGTTACCATCGATCGTGACATGACAATTCGAGCCATTGCGGTCATGTTTGGCGTTTCAAGTGAGATATCCGAAGCCGCTTATACCATCCAAGTGGAAAACACCCAATACGAGTATGTGAAAGTAACGGATGGCTCTACACTTCATGATGGTGACGTATTCCTCGTTGTCAACGAGGACGCATCCAAGGCAATGGGAAAAGATGCTGGCAATTATCGCTATGCGGTTGATGTGACCATTGCGGGCGATAAGATAGTGAATCCATCGGATGATGTAGATGAAGTAACTTTGGAAAAGACAAGCAAGCTATGGTATCTGCTCACATCCACAGGTTATCTGTATGCCAATCAAACAAGTAATAATTACGTAAGAACGAGTACTACGAAAGAGGGTAATAGTTCTAAGGCAAGCATCAGCATCACTAATGGGAATGCGGAGATTAAGTTCCAAGGAGGCGGTAGAACCAATAGCTATTTCCAATATTATGGTGGAACGTTGCGATTCTCTTGCTATTATAATGCTCCGTCAACCTCTGATAGGAAAATACAGTTATACCGCAAGACGGAAATATCAAACACATCCGGTGAGTATATTGATTTCTCGGTCAGCGACCTGGGCTTTGCCACTTTATATTATAGCGACAAGGCTTTCATCGTTCCCTCTGGACTTACTGCAAGAACGTACCATGTGGTAAATGATCAATTGCTGGCGAGCAAGACTTATCTTCCAGGACAAGTGATACCTGCATCAACGGGTGTGGTGTTCCAAGGAAACAAGGGTAATTATTTACTTGAGGTGACGGAAATGAATGGTGAGGGAGATCCTGATAATATGTTGAAAGGATTTGATGAGGATGCACTTACCGTAGGAGACGGATATTACTATAAGTTATCTACATTCGAAGGCGAAAACATCGGTTTTTATTGGGGAGCAGAGAACGGTGAGGCATTCATCAGCAAAGCACACAAGGCTTATTTAGTTGCTCCCACGTCAGTGTCTTGCAAAGGCTTCGCATTCGATTGGACGAGTGGGGTAGAGGCAATACCTAATTCTTCTTCCTCAATCCACCAAGATGTATATACCCTTGGAGGTCAGCGTGTACATGGCACAGACTTGCCTAAAGGCATATATATCGTCAATGGCAAAAAGATGGTTGTTCGGTAACGTGAAGAGCATGAAGACATACGTCTGCCCCGTTATTAAGTGTTTTGAGATGAAATGCAGTCAGGTTGTTTGTCTGTCCAAGTATGAGCGATTCAGTAGTGACGAACAATTATCTAAAGGGGGCTTTATGGAAGATGATGCCGAAGATGCTACGTGGAACGTAAATGTATGGGAGGAATAGGAAGATAGGTGGGTGATAATGGATGGGGTTTCATGGAAAATCGCTATCTTTGTAGGCGAATTAACACCGATATGGAGAAAGCGATGAATACAAAAACCTTTATCCTCCAACATGCCAATGATGACGTTAGAAATTTGGCGTTGCAAAAAGACAAGTTTCCTGACGTGGATATGAACTATGCACTTGACCAGATAGCAGGAAGGCAAAAGGCAAGGCTAAAAATTCCGTCGTGGGCAGCTAACGAAGACATCATCTATCCTCCGCATTTATCCTTGGAACAATGTTCCTCGGAACGAACAGCGAAGTATAAGGCTCGGTTGGTAAGGGATTTGGTTTGTAGTAAGCTTTCCAATTCCTTACCAACTACCCCATTTGTATTAGTAGATTTAACGGCTGGGTTTGGAGTGGACTTTACGATGATGGCGAAATCGTTGATGGATGCTGGTATCTCCGCCGATAGAATGGCTTGTGTGGAGCAACAAAATGGCTTATGTGACATTGTGCGCCATAATCTTTCAGTCATGGGGTTAGGCGAAGCCCGTATGATCAATGGGAATGGAGTAGATTATCTGCGTCAATTATCTCATACAAGTGTGTTGTTTCTTGATCCTGCACGTCGTGATGCTCATGGAGCTCGTACTTTTGCCATATCTGATTGTACGCCCGACGTATTGTCTATCCTGCAAGAATTGTTGGAAAAGGCCGACTATGTGGTCTTGAAGTTATCTCCCATGTTAGACATTGCCGCCACCGTAGAGGCTCTTGGTAACAACCATGTTCATGAGGTACACGTGGTATCTGTTGCCAATGAGTGCAAGGAGTTGTTGGTTGTATTGTCAAAACAAGCAGATGAAACTCGTGTTTTTTGCGTGAATGATGATATTTCTTTTTCTTTCCCCTTTCACGATACCACCCCAGTGCCTATTGCAGAACAGTTGTCTGAAGGATTATATCTATATGAGCCAAATGCTTCTATCATGAAGGCAAAATGCTTTGGTTTGATTTGCCAACGATATGGTGTGGAGTCAGTTGGTTCCAACTCACATCTATTCGTGTCCTCTCAATTGATAGATACTTTTCCTGGTAGGAAATTCAGAATATCCGCCATTTCATCCATGAACAAGAAAGAGTTGAAAACCTGCCTTCATGGTATTTCACAAGCCAATATTACTACTCGCAACTTTCCCCTTTCCGTTCAAGAACTGAGAAAGAAGTTGAAACTTCGTGATGGTGGGAATACGTACATATTTGCTACTACCGTTGGACAGACAGATCATCGTCTACTCATTTGCCAATTGTAGTTTCAATTGTTTGGAACAAGCGATTATTCATAGGGGGAATCTTCAATTATTATACGAAAAACTCGGACAAAAAATTTCTCTCAAAAAAATCAAAAGAGAAATGACAGAAGCCAAATGGATGATTACACATCATAAAATATCATGTTTTTACTCGTAAAATATATAGTTATCATCATAACTATGTATGTTACGGGCGTAACTATGTATGTTAGCGAGCTAACAGAATATGTTATGAGAGCCAAAAACAACCGTTTTTTCTGCATAAACAATCAGTTTTGAGTGCATATATATTCAACGGTTTTTGCAATACATTAATAATCAATCAATTATAAAACCATTCAAAAACTGGCATTTTTTAGGTCAAGGGAAGAGTTGGTGAAAAATATCGCAAACTGGAGAGCCCTTTTTATCACTTTTTCATGACAATTGAATAGTGTACAAAATAATCCCCTTTCCTAAATGGATAGAAAAGGGGATTGAATATTAGGATAGTTATTGTTGTTTATTTCATTTCTTGATGACTACCCTTGCCATCGATAATCACGCAACGGTTCTTGTCGTTCTCATTGAATGGTTGAACGGTGTCACCCTTGGCTGTTGCGGTAATGCGAGAAGCATCAATGCCACATTTTTCTACCAATGTCTTCTTGCAATTGTCAGCACGGCGTTGTGAGTACATCAAGTTAACCTTTGCATTACCTGTACCCTTGTCAGCATAACCTACGACTTGCAACTTAGCATCGGGATTGCGCTCCATGAACTTCTTGATGCGTTGGAGTTGAGCTTCTGTTCCTACGGGATCAGACTTGCAGATTACGTAGAAAATCTCCTCGTGCAATGACTCGTTAACTGTAACAGGCTTGGGCTCTGGTTTGGGTTCGGGCTTTACAACGGGTTTTGGTTCTTCTACTACTACAGGCTCTGGCTCTACCACTGGTTCAGGTGCTACTACAGGCTCTGGCTTCTTGCAAGTCTTATACTTGTGGCCGAAACGGTAGCTAATACCCAACATAGCAGTAAACATCCAATCGTCGCTGTTGTTTAGTTTTGAGTTGAAACGGTCTGTCAAACTGTTGGCATTCACTTCAAGAGATACTCCCAATGGCTTGGTTACGTTGGTTTCCAATCTCAAGCCTGCGCGAATGTTATGGCTCAAGCGATTCTTGTCCCAAACCAATGGCATGTCCAACTTGTTGGCTACCATCAAGTCTTTCAGTTCGTCGTTGTCCCATGCGTTGGTCAATCCGAAACCACCAATCAAGATCACATTCAGTGGGTGAGAATAATTGTGGTTCTTGCTGAACAAGTTGGTCAAGTTAACCAGCAAGTCCAAATCAGTAGTTACGTATTTCCACTTGTAGTACTGATTCTCGTTTGAAATTTTAATTCCGCTCTTTGATTGCCAAGCGTTAGCATGTAAACGCAATCCAACAGCAGGAAAGAAGTAGTGACCAAATGAGAAGCCAGCTGTAGGTGTGATGAGCTTGTCCATAGGCGCATTCGTGGAAGTGAGTTGAACACCACCTTGTGCCTCAACGAATGAATACGACTTTAAGATTTCCTGGGCCGAAACGGCACTAACTATCATCATCATGACAATAGCTGTTAGTAGTCTTTTGGTTTTCATAAATATCATTTTTCTTATACTTGTTATTGTTTTATTTTGCAAAGAAAAGCAAAAAAAATCATAAAACCAATTAAATTTGTCTTTTTTTGATAAAAATACTTTCAGAAAGTGGATTTTCAGTCATAAAATGCCAAGATGAAAAGTTTTTTTTAATAAAAATGAGTATATTTGCACTTTGATTACATAATTAATTTAGAATGTCATCAGTAGTAGTTACGAAAGTGGAGACGAAGAAAGATTTGAAAACTTTCATCAATTTCCATTATGATTTGTATAAAGGCAACAAATACGACGTACCCAGTCTCTTCAGTGATGATATGAATACGTTGAGCAAGGATAAGAATGCCGCATTTGAATTTTGTGAGGCAGAATATTACTTGGCTCGTAAGGATGGGCGCGTCGTAGGGAGGGTTGCCGCTATCATTAACCACCGTGCCAATGAAACCTGGAATCGCAAGAGTGTGCGTTTCGGATGGATTGACTTTATAGACGACTTAGAGGTTAGTAGTGCCCTGATGAAAGCCGTGGAGGATTATGGCAAGCGTAAGGGTATGACAGAGGTTGTTGGTCCGTTGGGCTTTACTGATTTCGACCCAGAGGGAATGCTCACGTGGGGCTTCGACCAGTTGGGCACGATGGCAACGATATACAATTATCCCTATTATCCAGAACATGTGGCAAAATGGGGAGGTTACGAGAAAGACAATGACTATGTGGAATTTAAGATATACGTGCCAGAAAAGGTACCTGAGAAAATGGCGAAGATTTCACAGATGATCATGAAACGATACAACTTGCATGTTCGGAAACCTACTAAGAAAGAAGTCTTTGAGGAAGGATTAGGCCACAAGTTGTTTTATTTGATTAACGAGACGTTTAAGGATTTGTATGGCTTCTCCCAACTCTCCGATAAGCAGATAGACCAATACGTTAAAATGTATTTCCCTGCGGTAGATCTCAACCTCATCCCCATTATCGAAGACTGGAGCACAGATGAGCACAAGCTGGTGGGTGTGGGCATTACCATTCCATCACTTTCCAAGGCTTTGCAGAAATGCCGAAGAGGTAGATTGTTGCCTTTTGGATGGTGGCATGTGATACGTGCCTTGAAATTCCATAAGACCAACATTGTCGATTTGATGATGATTGGCGTATTGCCCGAATACCGCAGCAAGGGAGTAAATGCTCTCATGTTCTACGACTTGATTCCGTGGTACAACAAGTACGGAATCGAGTGGGGGGAGAGCCAAGTGGAAATGGAAACCAACGAAAACGTACAAAGCCAATGGCAATATTTCAATACTGAACTGCATAAACGCCGTAGGTGCTTTGTCAAGAAGATTTAAACGAAGATAAAGAGTAAGGATTTAAATGTCAACAGATCAAATTTACGAACAGGAACTCCAACCGCAAGTGGAGTATACAGACGATAACATACGCCATCTTTCTGATATGGAGCATGTACGCACACGTCCTGGTATGTATATCGGACGATTGGGCGATGGCTCCCTGCCTGAAGATGGTATCTATGTGCTTCTGAAGGAAGTGATAGACAACTCGATTGACGAGTTTAAGATGAATGCGGGCAAACGCATTGAAATAGATGTGGAAGACAATCTTCGAGTGAGCATACGCGACTATGGTAGAGGTATTCCTCAAGGTAAGCTCGTTGAGGCTGTCAGTGTGTTGAATACGGGTGGAAAATACGACTCCAAGGCTTTCAAGAAAAGCGTGGGATTGAATGGTGTAGGTATCAAGGCTGTGAATGCCTTGAGTTCTAAGTTTGAGGTGAAGTCGTACCGTGAGGGAAAAGTGCGTGAGCTGACGTTCATGCGTGGAAAACTCGTTGACGACGTGACGAACGACAGCAATGACGAGAACGGTACGTTTATCTTCTTTGAGCCAGACGATACGTTGTTCCAGAACTATCATTTTCACGATGACATCGTGGAAACCATGCTCCGCAATTATACCTACTTAAACTCTGGTCTTACCATCATGTATAATGGTCGTCGCATCTTGAGTCGCAATGGCTTGAAAGATTTGCTGAACGACAATATGACCAATGACGGACTTTATCCCATCATTCACATGAAGGGTGAGGATATTGAGATTGCTTTCACCCATGCCAATCAATATGGAGAGGAATACCACTCTTTCGTGAACGGACAGCATACCACGCAGGGCGGTACGCACCAAAGTGCGTTTAAGGAACATATTGCCAAGACCATCAAGGAATTTTTTGGTAAAAACTACGAGTATGTAGATATACGCAATGGATTGGTGGCTGCCATAGCCATCAATGTGGAAGAACCCGTATTTGAGAGTCAGACAAAAATCAAGTTGGGCTCTACCACCATGTCTCCTAATGGTGACTCTGTGAATAAGTATGTGGGTGATTTCATCAAATTGCAGGTTGACAACTATCTGCACAAGCATCCTGAGGTGGCTGATGCCATTCAGAATAAGATTACCGAGAGTGAGCGAGAGCGTAAGGCTATTGCGGGTGTGACGAAGTTGGCACGTGAACGGGCAAAGAAAGCCAATCTGCATAACAAGAAATTGCGTGATTGTCGAATCCATTACAGCGACGTGAAAAACGAGCGCAAGGAGGAGAGTAGCATCTTTATCACCGAGGGCGACTCTGCCAGCGGAAGCATCACCAAGAGTCGTGACGTGAATACGCAAGCCGTGTTCTCCTTACGTGGAAAACCGCTCAATTCGTATGGCTTGACCAAGAAGGTGGTGTATGAGAATGAGGAGTTCAATCTATTGCAGGCTGCCCTCGACATTGAGGATGGATTAGACACGTTGCGTTATAATAAGGTGATTGTAGCCACCGATGCCGATGTAGATGGTATGCACATTCGCTTGCTCATCATCACGTTCTTCTTGCAGTTCTTCCCCGAACTCATCAAGAAAGGTCATGTTTACGTGTTGCAAACCCCCTTGTTCCGCGTCAGAAACAAACGTACACGCATCAAGAACAAACAGGTTATTGAGACTGCTGATGCCAAGTTGAATGGCAAGGAACGTAAGTCTGATTTCATCACGCATTATTGCTATAGTGACGAAGAGCGATTACGTGCCATCAAGGAATTGGGACCCGATCCTGAAATCACGCGATTCAAGGGATTGGGTGAAATCTCGCCCGACGAATTTGTCCATTTCATCGGTCCTGATATGCGTCTGGAACAGGTTACCTTGCACAAGAACGACCAAGTGGCTAAGCTCTTGGAGTATTACATGGGTAAGAATACCATGGAACGACAAAACTTCATCATTGATAATTTGGTGATAGAGGAAGATATTCCGGAAGAGTCGCAGATGAAAGATTGACTTTTTTTCTCAAAATTAGAAATATCAAACACAACAAAGATAATGAAACAACTTTTTTATGTGATATGCCTTGCGTTGTTGCCGTCGCTGACGTATGCGCAACGCATCAATCTCAGTGATGACAGTCCGCTCAGGAAGTTGCATATCGCTGAGATGGCTATTAACAATTTGTATGTAGATTCCGTTGACGAGCAAAAGCTGGTAGAGGATGGCATTCGGGGTATGTTGGAAAAACTCGACCCGCATTCTTCTTACACCACTGCCAAGCAAACCAAGGAGATGACCGAGTCGTTGCAAGGGTCTTTCGAAGGCATCGGCGTACAGTTTAATATGGTGGAAGACACCTTGCTGGTTATTCAGCCCGTTACCAATGGACCGTCTGAGAAGGTGGGTATTGTCGCTGGCGACCGTATCGTTACGGTTAACGACACGGCTATTGCTGGTGTGAAGATGTCGAAAGAGGAGATTATGCGCCGCTTGCGTGGCAAGAAAGGTACAAAGGTCAACTTGGGTATCATCCGTCGGGGTATTGCGGATAAGTTGAAGTTTGTCGTTACGCGCGACAAGATTCCCGTGAAGACCATTGATGCTATCTATATGATTCGTCCAACGGTGGGTTATATCCGTATCGGTAGCTTTGGTGCCACTACGTATAATGAGTTTATGACGGGTGTTGACTCCTTGAAGAAAGCAGGCATGAAAGACCTTATCCTCGACTTGCAGGAGAATGGTGGTGGATACATGCAGGCTGCCGTGATGATTGCCAATGAGTTCTTGCAGAGAAACGATTTGATTGTATATACTGAGGGAAGGAGTGCTCCCCGACAGGAATTTAGGGCACAAGGCAATGGCAGGTTGCTTGAAGGCAAGATTTACGCATTGGTCAATGAATATTCGGCATCGGCATCTGAAATCGTGACGGGTGCTCTCCAAGACCAAGACCGTGGTATCATCGTGGGAAGGAGAACGTTCGGAAAGGGACTCGTGCAGCGTCCTATCGACTTCCCAGACGGTAGCATGATTCGCCTTACGATAGCTCATTATTACACGCCTTCCGGTAGATGTATCCAGAAACCATACGTGAAAGGTGAGAGCAAGGAATACGCTGAAGACATCGAGAAACGATTCAAGCACGGCGAGCTATACAGTGCTGACAGTATCCACTTTGTAGATTCCCTGAAATGCTATACCTTACGCAAGCATCGCACGGTTTATGGCGGTGGTGGTATCATGCCTGATTATTTCGTGCCGCTCGATACCACGCAGTACACCAAGTTTCATCGCCAGTTGGCTGCCAAGAGTGTCATTATCAATGCCAACCTGCGCTACGTAGATAATCATCGCAAGCAATTGCGTAAGCAATATCCTACGTTTGAATTGTTCAAATCACAGTTTGAGGTTCCTCAAAAGATGATAGACGACCTCTTGGCTGAGGCTGAGAAGGAAAAGGTAAAGCCCAAGGATGATGAGGAATTGCAGATGACCATTCCTCGATTGAAGCTGCAACTGAAAGCTCTTGTTGCCCGCGACTTATGGGATATGAGCGAGTATTTTGCCGTGATGAATGACGGCAGTGACGTGGTGAAAAAAGCCTTGGAGCTGGTTGAAAAAGAATGACAATCAATAAACTTGAAGGACCTTAAAGACATTCAGAGCTTTAAGGTCCTTCAAGTCATCTCATGGCAAGTGCCTTGTTTTCGGCTGCTTCCATGATTTCTCGTTCTCCTGGTCCTTTGTCGTTGATGCCGCAAAGGTGTAGGATGCCGTGGATGATGACACGGTGCAGTTCCTCGTCATATTCCTTGCCAAATTGTTCTGCGTTAGTGCGCACGGTGTCAAGAGAGATGACCAAGTCGCCATTGATTACATCATCTTCGTCGTAGTCGAAGGTAATGATGTCTGTATAGTAATCGTGTCCTAAGTATTCACGGTTCACTTCCAGTATCTTCTCGTCGTTCACGAAGAGATACCCTATTTCTCCCACTTTCTTCCCATACGTGGCTGCCACCGCCTTGATCCAGGCTGTAGTGTCACGTTTCTTGATGTGAGGCATCTTCACGCCTTCCGTGTTGTAAGTTATCATAATATCGTCGTAAATTCCGAAGTGTCTTTTCCAAATCTTGTCAGTTCTCTGACCATAGAAGAAGATACGATGTCCATGCCTGGTTCTGCGGGCAGCAAGATGGTTTCTATGCCCGACAGTCTCCTGTTGATGTCGGCTTGTGTACGTTCTGATTCAAAGTCGGCTACATTGCGCACACCCTTCACGATGTATTGTGCGCCTTCCCGACGGGCGAAGTCGATGGTGAGGTCGTGGTAGGCTTTCACCTCTATTTTCGGTTCATGGGCATATATCTCGGCGATTTTTCTCACGCGTTTCTCACCGTTGCAGGTATATTGTTTCTTGTCGTTGATACCTACGCCGATTACTAATTTGTCAAAAAGGGGCAGGATGCGTTTCACCACCGAATGATGGCCGATGGTGTATGGGTCAAAGCTGCCTACGAAGATTCCTGTTTTCATTGTCTTTTTGGTTTTTTCTCGGAGTTTTCGGAGTTCTCGGAGTTCTCAGAGTTCTCGGAGTTCTCGGAGTTCTCAGAGTTCTCGGAGTTCTCGGAGTTCTCAGAGTTCTCGGAGTTCTCAGAGTTCTCGGAGTTCTCGGAGTTCTCAGAGTCCTCAGAGTTCTCAGAGATCTCAGAATAATTCTTGCTCCATGATATTTCCATGATATGGGTTTCTCCCCAAGTGTTCGTATGCAAATTGCGTTGCCATGCGCCCACGGGGTGTGCGCTTGATAAATCCTTCCATGATCAAGAATGGCTCATACACCTCTTCCACCGTACCCGTGTCTTCGCCGATGGCGGTGGCGATAGTAGAAAGTCCCACGGGACCTCCCTTAAACTTGTCGATGATGGTGAGCAATATCTTGTTGTCTATCTCATCCAAACCATATTGGTCGATATTCAGCGATTTCAACGCATATTTCGCTATCTCATGGTCTATCCTGCCACTGCCTTTCACTTGTGCAAAGTCGCGCACTCTTCTCAGCAGAGCGTTGGCTATACGGGGCGTGCCGCGCGACCTGCCCGAAATCTCGGCGGCGGCATCGTCGCTGATGGGAACATTCAGGATGCTCGCACTGCGCTTGATGATGCGGGTGAGCGTTTCTGGTTCGTAATATTCCAAGTGTAGGTTGATGCCGAAACGGGCGCGCAAAGGTGCGGTAAGCAGTCCGCTGCGTGTGGTGGCACCCACCAACGTGAAGGGATTGAGGTCTATCTGAATGGAACGTGCCGACGGACCCTTGTCTATCATGATGTCTATGCGATAGTCTTCCATGGCGGAATACAGGTATTCTTCCACCACGGGCGACAGGCGATGAATCTCGTCGATGAAAAGCACATCGTTCGTCTCTAATGAGGTCAGGATGCCAGCTAAGTCGCCTGGCTTGTCTAATACGGGACCGCTCGTGATTTTGAATCCCACGCCCAATTCATTGGCTATGATGTTGCTCAACGTGGTTTTTCCAAGTCCTGGAGGCCCATGCAGCAAGGTATGGTCGAGAGGTTCACCTCTATACTTAGCCGCTTCTACGAACACTTCAAGGTTCTCCACCACTTTCTTCTGACCGCTGAAGTCATTGAATCGCAATGGGCGCAGTGCGTTCTCGAAGTCTTTCTCGGCTTTGCTCAGGCGTTCTTCCCTGATGTTAAAATCTTCTGCCATTCACGGATATTCTTGTTTGTACGTGCAAAGATAATGCAAATTGGGGGCAGTACAAAATAAAATGTTCCTTTTTGTGTTTTTTATTTCGCTAAAATCGTGGAAACAAAAGTCACCATGCAAGAAACCGATGGTTACTATATGTGTGACCAACGGTTTCTTGCATGGTGACCGATGGTTTCCGAGATAGTGACGCGTGGGAAACGCGAAGGTTATCTTTGGAAATATTTCTTGTTGTCTTTGATATAAAAACCCTTTTGTGGTTGTGCTATGCGTTGCCCTGCCAAATTATAATAATGTGAAGATGTGGCAGATGGCAGGTAAAGGGTTTGTATTCCGTCAGTAATGTCGTTTAAAGTCTTGATTTCTTCTTGTGTCAGCGCAATGTCGTACAGGCGGAAATGGGCAATCTGTCCCACCAAGTCGCCGTTGTCGGTATTGTTGTCCCACCACTGTGTCCTGCCAATGTAGTTGCGGGTATCGTTGTCGCCGTTTGTCAGTTGGTAAGGTTCATACGTCACGTTGGTGCCGCTGCCAATGGCTGTACCATCCACGTAGATGGTGGTCTTCTTTGATGCAGCGTCAAACGTCACGGCAATGTGTTGCATCTTGTCTTGTGGCATTTGGCTGTTGGCTTCCACCATCAGCGTAGAACCACCATTATATTTAGCACCGGCAGAATACTTGTAGTTGTTGGTCAGGCGAAGAAATACGCTGTTGCCGCTGCCCGAACCGAAGTCGTAAAAGCGTGGCAGCTTGGTGCGGTTGTGTGCCAGTGCGTCGAATGTGAAGGTGTAGCTTCTCACGTTTTTCAATATACCAGTGGGAGCCAGTCCGTAGCCGTTGGCAGAAAAGGTGGTGGGAGCGTTGCCCATGAGGTTCAGCGTACCATCTATCTTGGCTGTGCCCATCACCTGCATGTCACGGTTGTTGCCACTCTTGTCGCTCACGTATTTCTGTCCTGTAGAAGAAGTGTACAGGTCATCTGTTTCAAACTCGTATTGCAGCAAGAGGTTGTTTTCTATCTGTCGTGGATAAACCGTCACGTCAAAGCTCACGCTGCCGCTTTCCGTCGTGGCTGTCAGCGTCACTGGGGTAGGGGAGTTGGGAAGGTTTACCAAACCCGTATTGCTGATGATACGGGTTTGGTTTGAGGTCCATGTAATGCTCTTGCCGTTGGTTTCGGCTGGCAGTACGATGTCTGTATATACGTTTTCTGGAATGGCAATGCTGTTGAGAGCCATTGCGTCACCATTCGCCTTGATTTCGTCTTGTGGCAATGCGCGGTCATAGAATCGTCCTAACTTCATCTTTCCATCCCATCCACCTACGGTCAGTTGGTAAAGGGTTTCGTTGGCTACGTCTGCCTTGATTTCTATCACACCGTTTCTATATACCACCATCTGCTGTCCGTCGTAGGTCAATGCCAGGTTCACCTCATTGTAGGTGGTAGGCCATGAGTCGCCTGATGTACCAGACGAATTGGCAGCCCAGTTGTCAGAATTGTAGAATTTACATTCACTGCGATAGGTCTTTCCGCCGGCTTTCAAGGTGAGGTAACCCTCTGCGTCGAGTGCTAATTGGATGGTTGCTTTTGGTGCCCAGTTGCTGAGGTGTGCCACTTGTGGATAGGTTTTCTCGTCAACACCATTCACAAACGTACATCCCTGGTAGCTCTTGGCGTTCAGCGTGGCTGAAATGAGGACGGAGAACTGTGGATAGTTCTTGGCTTCGATGTTCAGTCCCTTGTTGTCTTTTGCCTCGCTGATTAACCCTTGTTGCAGGTTGATGCTGGCTTGTGGCAAGTTGTAGTCGCACATGATTCCCGTGGGATAGCCTTTGGGATAGTTTTTGTTGACCATCCAGTAGAAATAATCACCGTTCATCCATGTCAGACGGAGAGGAGATGTCGATGAATTGGGCAAAATATAGGGTCTTACATTATTCTTCTGTGAGTTTTTTGTGAGTTGTTCAGATGAGGCTACCTTACCGTCATCATCCACCACAAACTTCCATATTTCATAGATTCCATCGCGATTATATTGCCCGTTGGTGGTGGGAATGCTCAGGTAGAGGTCGTTGATGTTTTCTGGGTCAACGGCTGCACCGCCAGAGTAGCAACGTTCGGTAGAGTTCCAGTTTTTGTGGAAAGCATGGCCCGCATATTGCACCCACGTGCGTCTCCATTCCGTACCCGTCCATCTACCATACCAATATACGTGCGAGGTCTTGGCATCGTCGATGTGCGTATAGGCTATTACGGGGTGGTCTTGCTTGTCCACGGTAATCTGCCACACCCAGTTGCGTATGCTGGCACTGTTGTCAACCACGGTATAGGGATATGCGTTCTTGTATGCGTCTGTCTTCGACACGTTAAACACGCCGTCTGCCACCTTCTTCAGCGTATTGCCTTTCACGTCTTTCAGGATGGGACCGTTTCCGTTGTTGATGTCGATGACGTTGAAGTAAAGCCAGTTGGGCATTTCATTGTCGGGGTGACCTGTGGTGTAGCTCACGTATATCTTGTCTTTGCCGTTGCTTTGGTATTTGGCGTATGGTCTGGCTCCCGTGCTTTGTACGATTTGCTTGGGACCAAAGTCCACCTTCACGTTGTCGTTGCCGTCGGGCATGGTGATACGTGCGATGGTAGGGTGCCAGTTGATACCTCTCCAACATAAATATATATGGTCTGGGTCGTCTGCCATGATGAATGGCGATGGGTATGTGGTGTTGTTAGCCACGCTGATGTATTTCTCTTCGCCCAACTGTGTGATGTCTCCTGGTTTCACGGATATTCTGTACCATATCTTCGGTTCGTCGGTGTGGCGTGTATAGAATATCATCACGCGCTCGTCGGGTAATACCAAGAATGTGGGGTTGTTATGGTCATCGGGTTGGAAACAACTGCGTACCAGTACTTCTTCCTTCTTGTTGTGGATGAAGTCAACCTGTGTAGCCTTGACGTTTCCGTGAATGTCTATATAGCCTATATAGCTTGCGTTGATGGTACCCGAGGCGTTCTCGTAATGGGTGGCTCTGGGATCGGCAAACCAGCACCATGCGCCTTCGTCAGTCATTTTGTTAGGTTGGGCAAATGCCCATGCCGATAGGATGAGGAGTGTGAGAGTGAGTAATGGTCTTTTTTTCATTATCGTTATGATTTTTGTCTTCAAGGTCATTCTTAGGAGTTTCAAGGAGTTAAGGAGTTAAGGAGTAAAGACAATAGTCTTTTTGGTTGAATCATACGGATAATAAAACATTTGTCTGAACTCCTGAACTCCTTTTTTCTTCTGTACTCCTTAAAAAGAGAGGGAGGCTCTGAGGCCTCCCTCCATTCAATATTTTATCAGAGTGCTTACTTCATCAATACCTTCTTGGCGTTGCCATTGCGGATGATGATGTACATACCCTTATTGTTGATGGCATTTACCTTCACGCCGTTGATGGTGTAGATACCGTCGCTTGGCTTCTGTGCATCAACCACTGTCTCTCTGATGCCAGTTGACAATGGACCATCCCAGCCAGTGTTGTCACCCTTCTGGGTGAGAGTCAATGTCCAGTTGGTTGCAGAGAACCATGTGCCTGTGAATGGAACGCCTGTGCGCAAGCTGTCGGTAGTCATACCAATCACGATGATGTGGTCTTCTACTACGATACCTGGCAAGTCGAGGTGCTCCCATCCATATCCGTTGCCACCGTTGGCGTTGACGATAGCCTGGGTGTCGAAGTATGCTGGATCGCTGTCAGGCATATCGGCAAACTTAACGCAAGCCTCTTGCCAGATAGCACCATACTTATCAGTAGCGTTTACGGTAGTGTCGTTGCCTGTAGCGTCGTCAACGTAAGTGTAGGTCTGCAGAGGAATCTCCTTGAAGGTAGTGTCGTTCTTCTCTGCGCCACCGTTGGCACCGAAGATGAATGCGCCGTTGCCGGCAGTACGTACGTCAACACCGATGGTGTAAGTACCGTTAGGTACACCTACGATTACTTGCTCGCCGTAGTAGTTCAGTTTGCCAGCCGTGCTGTTGTAAGAGTCAAAGTAGCGATGGTTGGTCTCGTTCGGGTTGTAATATTGTCCGCTGGTAGAGTTCTTGTCGCCAGCACCTCTCTCCAATGTCCAACCAGTCTCAGCCTCAGCCTTAGCGTTTCTGATGAAGCCAGTATAGTCGGTTCCGTCAGGATTCTGGGCGTAAGCGTTTTGCTTCTCAGCTTCGAGGATAGCCTTCTCCAATTCCTCTACATATCCCTTCACGGTAGCTTCGTCTTGCATGGCAGCAGTCAGGTTGCTTGCTTGTGGAGCCATCAAGCCGTTCAAGAATGCCTTCACGTTCTCGCCAGAAGTAGCAGCCAGTTCGCTTGCCTTGTTGTATGTGGGAACGTAGGTGTTGATGTAGTTCTTCATCTCGTTGATCACAGAGTCAATGCCATTGTAAGAAGCCTTGTCTGAAGCAATGTAGCTGTTGCCATAGTTGAGGGCAAATTCTACGATGCTGCGACCTGCTCCGTAAGCCTCTGCTGAGGTTGCCAAAGAGTCGGTAACGGTAGGAATGGTCTTGCCAGCTTCCATCACCTCATTGTACTTAGCCTCAGATTTCTCTGCCAAGGTGATAGCCTCGCTCAAGGTCTCGATGTTGGTATCTTCAGCATACTTAGCCATTGTCTCTTGGGCTTGTGCCTTGTCGGCTGCGAAGTGCATACCGTTGATCATCTCGTTAGCCTCTGCCACGCGTCCGGCAAGAGCAGCTGCGATTTGTTCCTCTGATGCAGGACCGCAATAGAGCAACTTGAAGTCGGTTACACAGAACCAGCCACGGCGCAAGTCGGTCGTGCTGCCTCCGTAGTCCATAGGAGTGAGCTGAGCGTCACCGCTACCAGCTGCACCAATGGTCAGCTTACCGTCAACCACGATAACGGCGTCGGTAGTGGTCAGGGTTTCCCATGTTCCGTTGTATGGGTCGCTGTCTATCCAAAGACCCTCTGCCAAGGTGTTAGACTTGCCAGTTTGCAGGGTGCTCTTGGCAAATACGTGCTGGTCGGTGATACAACCAGGCTGGGTAATCATCTGTGCAGATACCTTATAATATCCGTTGGGCAGACCGGTCAAGTCTTGGCTGATGCTCAGGTCAATACCAGAGTTCTGCCAAGCGTTCCAGCAAGTGCGTTGCTGTACGTAGTTGGTGCGTTGGTCGCCACCGCTGTTGCCAATATACCAGCCGGTAGAGTTGGCATCAGATGGGTTGCTGCCGTTAGCGTAGCTGTGCTCCTCTGCCAATGGGTAGGTAAGAGTACCGTCTTCTGCCACGGTAGGCTCAGCCTCCTTGTTCACGAACCAAGGATTCTGTACCAGGTGGGTGAAGTTGGCTGGATTATCTACAGTAGCCTCTTGGCTCATGTAGTAAGTAGTCATGTCTTTCTCAAAGTCGGTCAAGGCTTGAGCGATGTCTTCAGACTTACCTTCTTCCAACAGGATGGTGTACTTCTCGATGGCTGCTCTAAAGTCGTCGAGACCTGGATAAGCAGTGGTCTCGGCAATCTTGTTAGCCTCCTCAATCATGCTGGTCAGAGCTGCCAGGTCTTTCTGTGCTTGCAAGAGTTTGTCAAACAACTTTTTGGCATCTTGCAACAATTGCTGCAATTCCTCTGGGCTTGCACCGTCTGAAGCGTCTTCAATCTCCATAGCACCGTCAAGATACTCGTTCATCAACTCGCCTTGCAAGGTGTAAGCTGAGTCTTGAATCTGAGAAGTGTAGTCGAAGATGTCGGCTTTCAACAGCTCTACCATGTCTGCCTCACCTATCTTATATAGCTTGATACCGTCGAGCGCTACGATAGGCTGACCGCCAGAACCGGCATTGGCTGCTTCATAGCCAAACTGCATGGTGAACTCAGAGGTGGGAGTAAACTCAAACTCGTGCTTGGTCCATTGCTGGGCGTTCAGACCTGTACCACTCTCATCCTTGAACACGTCCTTACGACAGGTAATCTGTGTCAGGTCTTTTGCCACTGCCGACGTGTTGGGGTTGATGTTGATGGTCCAATACTCCAGGCGATAAACGGCACAAGGCAGATTTACCACTTGCTTGTAGGTGGCACTGTTGGTCCATCCGGCACGCAGATACACAAATCCTTCGCCACCGTCGAACTCTGTGGGACGGGCAGGAACTTCAAGATACGTGGTTCCGTCGTCGGCGATAGGCACTGACTGAGGCTTCAGGTCGTAAGGTACAGAACCGAAATAGGTCCATTCACATTTGGGGAAATCAGCGTTAGATCCCAATGTCCAACCCTTAATGCGACCCTTGAAACCGTTGACGGCTTCAAGCTTCCTTCCGTCGGGACGGCTCTGGCCACTGGTGGTCTTGGGCTTGGCGTACACCGTGCTGTCGGCTGCATAGTAAGCCCAGCTACGGTCACTCAGAGAAGTAGTGGTTGACACAATTTCCTTGATGGCTCCATCTACCTGGAACGTAAGGTCTTCGTCAAAACCTGGATTCTTGATGAGATGAGTTACATCTTCATCTTGGGCAAATGTAGGGAATGCTAACATCGTACCCATTGCTAAGAGTAGAAACTTCTTCATTTTTGTAGGTTTTAGAAAAATTATTTATTAGTTAGATAAAATTGAAAGCAATGTAATCTTAAAAACTTCGTTGGCAAAGATAGTTATATAATTTAAAATGTGCAATTTTTAAACCAAAAAAAATCGTTGTTTGTTACATAAGTGTCTCAAATGTTACAATTTTTGGAGTAAAATTAAACTTTTTTTATTTATTTGATGGTTAAATGATATTTTTTTTCGTATATTTGCACCGACTATGCCATGTCTGTAGCTTGATGAAACACCATCTATAGCTTGATGAAACACCATCTTTACCTCATGGAAAGGTGAGGTTTGGCAATGGTAAACGTTATCTTGACAAATAATTTTAAACAATTCTATAATGTCTAACTAACTTTAAAAGCTTATGAAACAAAGTTTCCGTATTTTGACCATGTTGCTTTTCGCAACATTGTTTAGTACCACGGCTTTTGCTTTGGATTGGGTTGCTCCCACTGCTCCCAAGGCTTCTCCACTGGTACTGGAAGACACATTCGCCATACGTAACGTAGGGCAGAATGCTTACATCTACATGGGCGAGGCGTGGGGTACACAAGGTATCGTTGACGTCACCGTTCCTAATGGCAAATTCTTGCTGGTTCGCCCACAAGAGGCTGTCTTGTCTGTTAATTTAGAGGATGGTACTGCCCAAGACGTTACCGTCATTGAGCTCCAAGACAACAGCAAGGGCTGGGGTACTCACTTCATCTGGCGTCAGCCTGCTGATGCCAACCTCGGAGAAGGCAACAAGGGTTGCTTCGTTGACAACGGTGGCGCTCCCGCTCGTTACTGGAGCGTGGCTCCTGTAGGTAACAACGTTTACACCATTCAGGTACCATCGCAAATGACGGTGGAGAATGGTTATGCTGAAGACGTGGCTTACAAAGATGGTGAGTTCCTCGGCGTACAACCCGACCATAGTTCTTCTTGGGCTGCCACGAACGCAGAGGGCGTAACCTACGGTATCTATTACGACGTGGTGTATGCTGATAATCCCGCCAACTGCCAATGGGAGTTCGTGAAGAAAGCTGACATCGATGTGTATGCTGCTAAAGTTGCATTGATGGAAACTGCTGAGAAGGCTTCTGAAAAGGGTATCGACGTAAGTGCTGCCAAGGCTGTATTCGACAATCCTAACGCTACATTGAATGAGCTCAATGCCGCCAATGACGCATTGAAGGACGAATTGCTCAACGTGGCTACTCCTGATGAGCCAGTAGATGTAACCGACAAGTACATCGTGAACGCTACTCCTGTGACAGGTACCAATGGCGTGGCTCCTACGGGATGGACCGTAACACTGACCGATACTGGCTCTGAGGCTGCTCCTAAGTTTGGAAGCAACTGCGGTGAGATTTGGAATCGCTCAGGCGGTAAGATTTCTCAGGTAATCACTATCCCCGCTGGCGTTTATCGCCTTACCGTCCAGGCTTACACTCGTACAGGCATGAAGGCTACACTCGCTGCAGGCAACGACAAGATGTACATCGCTACCGTTGGTTCTGACGAGGTGAATAATCTTGGTACAGCTGATGGACGCTTCAACAATGGCGACTTCGTGAACCAACTGCTCTTTGCTACCGCTGAGGATGGCGAAGTGGAGATTTCACTGACTGCCGACGATACCACTGGCGACCACTGGCTGGCTTGGAGAAGCTGGAAGCTCGAAAGCTTAGGCTCTGGTGTTGACTCTTACAAGTTCTTGTCTCAAAACCTCAGCGAGGGATGGGAAGAGGAATTTGTTGAGAAAGAGTATAACCAGACTTACTATGACGCAGTGAGCGAGGCTCTGGCTAACGCTGACGAGGCTACCAACAGAGTCGAGGCTATCGCTGCATACGCAAAGGTTTCTGAAGCCCTTCAGGCTCTGCGTGAAAACGCTGACGCTTATACCAACTTGCTGAACCGTGCCAACGAAATCAACGAAGTGGTTTGGAACGAATACGGAGGTGAAGATGCATTGGTTGACTTCCTTGAGGGAACCAACGATGCTCCTGGTATCTTCGAGTTAATCGAGAATGATGCTCTGAGTACAGAAGAGGCTATCGCTAAGTTGGAAGAGATGAACAGAATTGCTGAGGAAGTGAAGAAGAATCTGAAACAACCAGGTGACGACTGCACCGATATGATTCAAAACCCAACCTTCCGCGATGCTGCTGGTACAAACTCTGGATTTGACAAGTGGACCGTTGCAAGTGACAAGGCTCTCCAGAACAATGCTGGTTCTATCGAGGTGGTTGAGCAGTGGAACGGTACGGCTTCTACCAGTATGATTGACGTTTACCAATATGTGAACTTGCCAAAGGGCGCATTCCGCCTCTCTACCAAGGGATGGTATCGTAGTACTACTGACTATAATACCTATCTGAACAATCCTGACTATCAGGCTGTGAAGTCTTACCTCTATGGTAGCGCATCTCAGTTCCCATTCCCAGACATCTATAAGAGGAAATATACTGCCGAAGAGAAGGAAATCTACTTCCCACAAGGTAATGAATATCACTTCACTGAGGATGGCGTAACTTATTATTGCCCCAACAACTGTACGGGTGCTCGCGAACTCTTCGCTAACGAGGAAATCCACGACTATGACATGTATGTTGACTTCATCGCTACGGGCGAGCCTGTGAAGATTGGTATCAAGGGTACTGTTGTAGGATATGCTTGGACCATCTGGGATACATTCACGTTGACATTCTTGGGTAATGATGTGGAGTCTATGTTGCCAATCGCTGAAACGGCTATCGCTGATGCTGAGGCTCTGCTCGAAAAACCAATGGCTTCTGACGCTCGCGCTAACTTGCAGAATGGTATCAATGCTGCCAAGGAAGCAAAAGATGGTGGAGCACTCATCGACGCTTACGTTGCGCTCGGTGGATTGGTTGACGCTGCTAACGCAAGCATCAATACATACAACCGTCTGAAGGCTGCCAACGAGCAATTGGCAAGCGACATCCTCAAGTATATGGATACCGCTAAGCCAGAGGCTCTCGAGGCTGCTAATGCTCTGAACGCTGAGGTAGAGGAAGGTCTTGCTGCCGGTGCATATACCGATGCACAAATCGAAGAGAAGATTTCTGAAATCAATGAAGTAAGCTTCGACCTGAAGATTCCTGCTGGAGAGGCTTCTGAGATAAACCCACAAGACTTCACCGCTCTCATCGTTAACCCAACATACACAGGTGGTACTGCTGGATGGACCGAGGCTGAGGAATTTGCAGGTAAGGTGACTGTTGAGCAGGAGACTACTTCACAAGGTACACAAATCGGCTTCGCTGAGGGATGGAACACGTCATTCGACATCTACCAAGACATCAAGCGCTTGCCAGAGGGAACATACCGCGTGAAGGTACAGGGTCTCTATCGCCAAGAGGGTATCGATGCTGATGCCAAGACTTGGAAGTATGGATATGCAGCAGAGAAGGGATTGCTCGACTTGCTGACCGATGCTGAGAAGGAGAACGTGGTAGAATTTGACCCACGTGCCAAGATCTATGCTAACGGTGACACCATCAACTTCTCACGTTGGATCTTCATGCCTGAGAATGATGATGACAAGGCTATCTTGCAGTCTGGTATTTCTGACGAGGGTAGCTGGACTTCTTACGAGGATAACCTCACAGATCCCGAAGCTCCTATAACATACTATTATCCAAACAACCGCAGGGCTCTTGCTAACCGTTGCGACTTTGGATGGTATGACCATGAGTTCTATACATACGTAGATGCTACGGGCGTATTGAGAATCGGTGCTTGCAACAAGTCTGCTAAATCTAACGACTGGGTTCCATTCTCTAACTGGAGACTTGAATACCTCGGCACAGAGAGCAGCCATGAATCTACAACGGGTATCTCTGAGATCGGCATGAGCGAAGTGGCTGGAAAGGCTATCTTCACTGCTGACGGTCGTCGCGTGAACGCTCTCATGAAGGGTATGAATATCATCAAGACTACTTCTAAGGATGGTAAGACCGTAGTGAAGAAGGTGATGGTGAAGTAATCACTCTCCCTTATCACATATATATAAATAAGGCTGACACACATCGTGCCAGCCTTTTTCCGTTTTTAAATGCCCCCTGCTTTGCTTCCTCGACATTGCGCCTCCTCTTTAGGGAATAATCATGAAGCCTTGCTTCTTTCACGCTCCACCTCCTCTTTAGGGATAATCTTGAAATCTACACTCTACTTCCTCATTGGGAGTAATCATGAAACTTTGCTTCTTTCATACTCCACCTCTTCTTTAGGGAATAATTGTGAAAGATTGATCGATTTTTGCCAAAAAGTTTGGAAATATCATTTATTTAATGTACTTTTGCAGTCTCAATTCATGGACTTGTAGCTCAGTTGGTTAGAGCAACAGACTCATAATCTGGAGGTCCCAGGTTCAAGCCCTGGCTGGTCCACGTTGGAAATCAGGCACTTACGAGTTTCTCGCAAGTGCTTTTTTCATGTCTGCGTAAACAATGCGTAAACAAACGGCGTGAGTCGGAGATTTTGGCTCAAATAATCTTATCGAGTTTCATAGAGTATTTTATCCATTCGTTGTCATACAGGAAACCTTTATTTCTGCACAGAAATTGGACCTCGATAGGTCAAAACAGGTGTAAAACCACCAAAAACACCACTTAAATGTTATATTTCCGTAAAAAAATTACGGAAATTAAAAACTTTATTGTATATTTGCCCCAGAAATTAAAAGAATAAGGTTATGCTCATCAAATTTGCCGTAAAAAACTTCCGTGGTTTTGCCGAAAGAATAGAATGGGACTTATCACATCCCAGCAATTACTCTTTCAACACATACGCTGTTAAAGATGGAGTAATTAAGAATGGTATTATCTATGGACCAAATGGTTCTGGTAAGTCAAATTTTGC
>Ga0310694_10000284_pt1 | contig 72030 bp, 65 predicted proteins | sample 174DNAGHGhighgp2_FD_203884 | JGI IMG/M metagenome (GOLD analysis project Ga0310694, IMG submission 203884) | Sheep rumen microbial communities from Palmerston North, Manawatu-Wanganui, New Zealand - 1742 DNA GHGhigh gp2 (v2) (version 2) | ecosystem: Host-associated > Mammals > Digestive system...
AGTGTACTACAACATGCTGACAAGCCGTGGGATACTCAACAGCCATGCCTTCGACATAGTGTCGTCAGAAGGGGCGGCCATCAAAAGCCGATATGCGAATGCCGACGCCTTCGTTGCGGGATACAGAATCAGCAACGGGATGCTGGAGCAGCTGTTCAGCAGAGGTGAGAAAAGAGGACTACGGAAAAACGAGAGCCAGATACGCGCGCACCGGAACGACATAGCCACGAGGCTGAAGGCTGAGATAGGCGACATGCTATACGGGCCGGAGGTGTTCTACCGCATAATGCTGAAAGAAGACCCCGAAGTGCGCGAGGCCCTGACGATACAGAATAAAAAATGGAAAGACAAAAATAACAGTAAATGAAAAAGATATTTTCGATAATTATTTTATTGTCGCTGGCTACCTCGAGCGTATGCAGCCAGCAGGTGCAGGCGAGCGGAAAAATAGAAGGGATAGCAGCCGAGACGGTGCTGTACGTGTCGCGCGTGGAAGGGAATCAGGTGAAGCCCGTCGACACGCTGAGACTGGACAAACACAACGGTTTCGCTTTCAAAGCCGAGGTGGCCTCCCCCACCCTATTCCTCATGAACTTCAGTACGTTGTCCCAGACGGTGGTGCATATAATGCTTGAGCCGAAAGACAAGGTGGAGCTGACAATGAGATACGATGACACAATAGGATATATGCACATAGCGTCGTGCAAGGGTTCGGAGAATGTGAAGCTGTACCAGAAATTCAACGACGCACTGTACCGGCACGGGAAGATGATAACGGCACTGAACAACGAATACGGGAAAGCCTCCGAGAAACGCAGAGAAGAGCTTGGGCCACTGTTTGAGCAGGTGCAGGCAAATCAGGACAGCGAAGTACGCAAACTACTGAGCGACAACTCCAACGTGCTGATGGGAGCCTTTCTGGTCACATACTTTGAGAGCAAAATAGAGTCGCATATAGACATATATGAAAAGATATATGAGTCGCTGAAAGCGCAGTATGGCGACAACCAGTTTGTGAGATACGTAGGCAGCAAAGTGGCCAACAGCATCATAGCCGGCCGTATGGCGCCGGATATAGTGATGACCGACCCCTACGGCAAAGAGCGCAAGCTTAGCGACTTGCGAGGCAAAGTGGTGATGATAGACTTCTGGGCGTCGTGGTGCAGGCCGTGCCGAATGGAGAATCCTAATGTGGTGAAGCTGTACAAGCAATATCACGACAAAGGCTTTGAGATATACAGCGTGTCGCTGGACCGCAACCGCGACGACTGGATGCGCGCCATAGAGCAGGACGGGCTGGAGTGGGAGAACCACGTGAGCGACCTGAACGGGTGGACCTCGAGCGGTGGCGCGACGTACGGCATAAGATCAGTTCCGAGCACAGTACTGATAGACCGTGAGGGGCGGATAATAGCACGCAACCTTCGTGGCCATGAGCTTGCCAACCGACTAAAAGAAATATTTGAATAGACTATGTACAGTTACGAATATCCGAGACCAGCACTAACGGCCGACATTGTGCTGTTTGACACCAGACACGAGGCGTTGTTGCTGATACGCCGTGGCAACGAGCCCTACAAAGACTGCTGGGCCTTCCCGGGTGGCTTTTTTGATATGAGCGACAGCGACATAGAGCATACCGCCAAGCGAGAATTGGAGGAGGAGACCGGCCTGAGTGGCATAGCGTTGCGCATGGCGTGGGTGGCGTCGCGCGAAGGGCGAGACCCGCGAGGGCGGACGGTGACGGTGGTGTTTGTGGGCGAGGCGGACCCCGCGACAATCAGCCCAAGAGGAGGCGACGACGCCAAAGAGGCGCGCTGGTTCAAAATCGACGCGCTGCCGCCTCTGGCCTTCGACCACGCTGAGATACTGGAGCGGATAAGAGCCGGGCACACAATGCAGGGATAATGATACGCCAGAAAAAACATTGACTGGCAACATACTATTCTCCATATTCTTACGTTATCAAAGCAAAAGAGAACAACCCATAACAAGCACAAACAAAAAAAATCTTTGAAATATGTTATTAATCAACAGCATCTTACTGCAAGCCGACCCCACCGAGGTGGCTGAGAAAATTTCCGTATTGACCCTTGCCAGCAAAGGCGGCTGGGTGATGATAGTGCTCGTGTGCCTACTGGTACTGGCGCTGTACATATCGATAGAGCGTTATCTGGCGCTGAATCATGCGTTGAAAGACGATTCGACGAACTTCATGAACAACATCCGCGACTATGTGCACAAAGGCGACATCGACGGAGCGCGCCAGTTGGCGAAGGCCACTGACAGCTCGATAGGTCGCATGGTGGCGAAGGGCCTGTCTCGTCTGGGGCGTCCACTGAGTGACATACAGACAGCCGTGGAGAACGAAGGCAAGATGGAGGTTGCGAAGCTTGAGAAGCGCGTGTCGCTGGTAGCCACAGTGGCGTCGTTGGGACCCATGCTTGGCTTCCTGGGCACGGTGACTGGCATGGTGAAAGCGTTCCAGGACATGGCCTACGCAGGCAACAATATAGACATCCAGCTGCTCTCGACCGGCATCTACGAGGCCATGGTGACGACCATCGGAGGCCTTATAGTCGGTATCATAGCTTATTTCCTTTACAATCTGCTTGTCAACCGCATCAACAAAGTAGTCATGCTGCTGGAGGTGCGTTCGATGGAATTTATGGACCTGCTGCATGAGCCCGCATGATTGCTTTGAAGCAATGAGAGAGGCAGAGAGAGTGTGTGAGATCATGCAAACCATAAAACAGAGATAAAAAACAAAAGAAGAGAAAAGAGATATGATACGCAGTCAAAATCAAATAAAGATAGAGACAGGGAGTTCCTCGATGTCGGATCTGGTGTTCCTGCTTCTGATATTCTTCATGCTGACATCGACGCTAATAAGCCCTAACGCCGTGAAGCTCTTCCTGCCGGAGAGCAACAACAAGACGATGGCCAAAGAGAGCGTCACCGTGTACATCTCAGACCTCGGGAAGAGCGAGGCCGAACAACTGGGACGCTGCCAGTTCCAGATAGACGACACGCCGCTGACGGCATCGGCCGGTACGGAGCTGATAGACGAGATGAAGAGCGTGCTTGAGGCCGAGCTACAGCGTTTTGCCGCCGACGACCCTGAGGCTGGAGTGTTTGTGAGAGCCGACCAGACTGTCGACGTGCAGTACATAGTCAATGTTATTGACGCCGTCAACCAGCTGAACAAAGAGAACGACACGAAGCACAAAGTGGTGTTGGGGACACAACAGTCACAATAAAACGACAAAACCATGGAACGAGAAACGAAAGACAAGACCATATCGGGAGTGACTACGTTGGTGCTGCTGGTGCTGACGATGTTGCTCTGTTCGTGGCTTGGATATGAGTTGCCCAATCCTCCGATAGAGGAAGAGGGCATGGGCGTTGCCGGCGAGGTTCTTGGCGAGATAGAGGGCTTTGGCAACAACGACAACGCGACCTTCAACGACAACAGCGCGGCGGCACCTGCCGCATCGGCGCCTGACGAGAGCTACACCACCGGCGAGGAGCCGGCGCCCGTAGCCAAAGCGCCGAAGAAAGAGGACAAGCCCGTGCCGACGAAGAAGCCCGAGCAGTCGACGACGCAGAGCGAGAGCAACGCGCCTGCCACGTCGGAGGCCACGCAGCCCACGACGAACAGCAACGCCACCTTCAAAGGCCGCAAGAACGGCACAGGCAGTGAGGGCAAAGGGACAGCCACCGGCAGCGGTCAGGAAGGCAGCCCCGACGGCGCAGTGGGAGCGCAGGGTGGCAGCGGCAACAGCAACGGAATAGGCTGGAGCCTTTACGGCCGTGGCTTGCGCGGGAGCCTGCAGAAGCCCACGTATGACAGCAAGAAGGACGGCGACGTGGTGGTGAGCATCAAGGTGAACAAAAACGGCGACGTGGTAGAGGTCGACGCTCCGAAGAGAGGGTCGAAAAACTACGACGACACGATGGTGGCGGCAGCGAAAGAGGCTGCCAAGAAAGCCAAATTCACCGTCAGCAATGATGATAACGCGCCGGAATACCAGTACGGCACAATCACCTACAAGTTCCGTCGACAGGGATAAAGTCAGTTTTGTAGCCCTGTGCAGAAAAAAGAAAAATATAATTGCAAGTTTTTCAAAACAAACGATACTAACAGATGTTAACCCTTGAGCAAGAGCAGCAGATAGTGCAACAGATATTGTCGGGCGACAGGGAAAAATACTCCATCATCGTCAAGGAGCACCAGGAGACGGTGGCGAATCTGTGCTACAAGCTTGTGGGGAACAAACTGGATGTAGAAGAGGTCACACAGCAGGTATTCATCGAGCTATACAGTGCGTTGCCGCGTTTCCGTCATGCGTCGAGACTGAGCACATTCATCTACCGCATCACCGTCAATGTGGTGTCGAAGATGCTGAAATACCAGCGGCGAATGACGCCCTACGAGGCAGAGACAGAGAAAGGCGACGGCGACGCTCAGAAATCGCGCGAAGAGCAAATGATACAAGAGGAGCAGAGCCGCCGGTTGCACGAAGCCATAGGGCAGCTGAAGCATGAACAGCGAACAGCGTTGGTGCTGTACAGCTTCAAGGACTTCTCGTACAATGACATAGCAGAAGTGATGCAGATTTCGTTAGCGAAAGTGGAATCACTGATATTCAGAGCGAAAAAGAACTTACAAAAGATAATGACACAATGAACAGGGGCAGTTATAATCCGGAGACCGACCTATGGTTGCAGAGCCAGATAGAGGGGATACGCGGCATAGAGTATCCTAAGGGGATAGACGTCTGCGATGCTGTCATGGAGAAAATAAATACGCAGCCGCAGCCCATGGCCCTGAAGCGCCGCAACCGGCGCGTGACGAGTGCGGTAATAGCGGCCTGCTTGACGGGACTTGTTGTGGCAACAGTTCTCGTCAAGCGCCCGAGCGAACAGGCTTCAGCCACGAATCCAGAGCTGGCATACCGCTTCTACGACGTATACAAATACTGCAACAACTATGCCGACGAGGAGGAGAGCGACGATGCCGCATTCTACGAGAATCCTGTGACGTTTATATTGTAGTTCAATTGTATAATCGTTTGATTGTTGAGTGAAGAACATACAATTGCAAAAGAGTGATTACTTATCAATATATATAATAGAACAATATAAAAAGCTATGAGACACCATATAATGACAGCAATGTTCGTGATGGTAGCGGCGGTTGCCATGGCGCAGTCGCCGGAGCATCCAAGACACGACCAACGAGGCAGTATGAAGATTGAGGAACTTGTATCAGACCTGACCTCGTCGCAGAAGAGCCGCATCGATGCCATAACACGCAAGTCGAGCAAGACGATAGAGACGTACCGCAAACAGCTACACGCGGTGCGCGACAGCATCCGCATGTACATGGACAGCCGCGAGGACCACAGCGCGGTGCTGTTTCCGCTCTATGAACGCGAGGGGGCGATACAGGCGGCTATAAGCAAAGAATACTACCGTACGAAAACGGCTATAGACCAGGTGCTTTCGGCCGAGCAATACGCCAAACTGCGCGAGAAGATGCCGAAGAAGCAACCGAAAGCGAAGTCAAAAGATCATGCCAAAAAGAAAGGCGTGACAAAAAAATAAGAGAGAACTTTCCGGTTCTCTCTTTCTTTTTTAGGGCTGAGTTATAGTTTCTCGAAGCCCCAAGAGGAAGCCTCGGAGATGGGCACGACCTCGTCGATGGCGTTGAAGCGTGGGTCGTAGAGGAAATAGAATTCGTTGGCGCCCTTGACGTCGCGGACGTGGTCGGTGAGCATCTTCTCGACGAAGAGGACGGCGCACTGGTAGCCCATGCGTCGGGCGAGGGTGTAAGCGTCGTTGACGTTGATGCGATCGAAATGAGTCTTGAGGTCGGCGCGGCCGTCCCTGAGTGCGGTGACGGTACCCGAGAACTGCTCAGCCACCTCGTCGCCCTTGAAATAGACGGAGCTGTCGCCGGCGCCGAACTGTAGCCAGAGGTTGAGGGCGAAATGGCGCAACTCGTAGTCGTAGGAGTAGCGCAGTCCCTTGCGGGTGGAGAAATCGCTGCGGTGAGGCTCGATGTATTCGTCGGCCTCCATCTGCACGAAATCGACCACGAGATGCTGGTTGTCGGCCGCTGGCATGGCGGCATCGGCAGGCACCAGAACGATAGGCATCTGCGTCCTGCTGAGGGTGAAAAGGAAAAGGCTGGCGAACTGGTTCATGAAGATGCTGTCGTCGAGCTTGTCGAGAATGGCTGTCTTTGAGGCGATGACGGAGTCCTGTTCCTCGACGGACATGAACATGAAGCCCGGGACGTCGTTGAGCGAGCTGTTGGTATGAATAAGCCCCTGAGGCATGCGGACATAAATGGTTTCGGTGGCCTTGTCGCTGCCACGCTCGAACTTGTTGAGGTAAGAATTGGCGAGGTAGTAGTCGCTGTTGCATCCGACGAAGGCGAGGGAGCAGAGAATGCTGAGAATGAGAGTTAATCTTTTCATTATTTTGGTTAAAAAGACGTGTGATTTCAAAATATGGAGAGATAACGTCCGGAGGGGAGAAGTTATTGCAGGTAGACGGAAAACTTTTGAGCTTTTTTCTCACGAAAATAGATTTTCTTGCTGTCATTGAACAACGGTGTTGCATTATGATGTTGAGTCAGCAGACACAGGAGGCAAATCGGACGTATGGGGCGACAATAAATCTTTTTTGTATCTTTGCAAATTGTTTAAGGATATACAATTCAAAATAATAAACTAAAAAACAGTTATATAGAAATGGTTACAAAGAAAAAAGTGAGCTTAAAAGAGGAAATAATAGCCTACGCACTGGTTGCACTGGGCAGCCTACTGTTTGCTGTGGGCGACGTGATGTTTGTCAACCCGTATCACCTGGCGCCTGGTGGCGTGTATGGTCTTGCGAACGTTTTCAACGCGCTGTTCGGATGGAAGATATCGGTGGCTGGCATCTGCATGGACATACCGTTGCTGATAATAGGAACGATAATACTGGGACCGCGCTTCGGCGTGAAGACTATCGTGTCGGTGATACTTATACCTATTTTCACATACATACTTGAGACGACATGGGGATATGCACCAGTGATACACGACGGTCTGTATGACAGCGCCGAGGGTCTGGTGAGCCATGTGACGTACATGGTTGGCGACGTGGAGAAATACTTCATACCAGACTTCTTCTTGAACACGGTCGTCGCTGGCCTTATCTACGGAGTGGCCATAGGCATCATCTTCCGTGCCGGTGCGACGTCGGGCGGAAGCGACATCATCTCGATGATTATCCACAAATACACTAAGATTTCGCTTGGCGTGCTAGTTCTTATCGTGGACAGCTGCATCTCGCTGACCACGCTGATTATCGGCGACATACGCCTTCCTATATACTCCATTATACTTATATATGTTGAGAGCAAGATAATAGACATGGTTGTGGAGGGTGTGACGACGTACAAGACGGTGTTCATCGTGACGAACAAGATAGATGAGGTGAAGGACTATATCCTGAACGACCTGAAACGTGGTGGCACATGCTTTCCTGGCATCGGTCTGTATCAGGGTCAGGAGCGCAAGATGATATATGTTACGCTTGACCGCGGCGACCTTGTGAAGCTGAAATCGAACTTGCGTCACATGGACCCCAACGCGTTTGTAAACGTGATAGAGAGCTCTGAAATTATGGGACTGGGCTTCAAGGCGTTGCCTGAAGAATAGAGAGCATAGGCGATGAGGGTACTCCAGATATGCTACAAGCCGCCGTATCCGCCCGTTGACGGCGGCACGATGGGCATGCACTGCATCACGAAAGGACTGCTGTCGTGCGGCCACGAGGTGAAGGTGCTGACGGTGAGCAGCGCGAAGCACCCTGTGAAGCTACGTGAGTGCGACGAGGAATACCGCCGACGGACGGAATTCGAGTCGGTAGAGATAGACCTGTCGATACATCCTGTGGCGGCAGCGGTGGCGTTGCTGTGTGGCGAGTCGTACAACGTGAAGCGGTTTGAGAGCAAGGCTTTCGGTGAGAAGATAGAGTCGGTGCTGCGTGCGGAGACCTACGACATGATACAGGTGGAGAGCATCTTCCTGGCGCCGTACCTGCCGCTGATACGCCGGGTGTGCAAGACGCCTGTGGTGATGCGCGCCCACAACGTGGAGTACCGCATCTGGAAGCAGCTGGCGCAGACGACGAAGGAGCCGCTGAAGCGATGGTACCTGAAGAAACTGGCACTGTCGTTGCGGGCGTATGAGCTGGAGAAGGTGAATGACTTTGACGGCATAATATGCGTGAGTGAGAATGACGCCGCCATGTTCAGAAGCGAGGGATGCCGGAGGCCCATCATGGTGCGTCCGTTCGGCATAGACCCGATAGAGAGGAGCGGTGTGGCCGTGGAGGCGAAGAGCCTGTTCCACATCGGCGCGATGGACTGGCAGCCTAACATAGACGGAGTGAAATGGTTCCTGCAGAGCGTATGGCCATTGTTGCACAAGGAGCTGCCGGAGGTGCGGCTGTATCTGGCCGGGCGCAAGATGCCTGACGAGCTGAAGGAGGCCCAGATAGAGGGCGTCGAGGTTGTGGGCGAGGTGGCAGACTCGGCGGAGTTCATAGCGTCGAAGCAGATCAATGTAGTGCCGTTGCTTGCCGGCAGCGGAATACGCGTGAAGATAATAGAGGCGATGGAGCTTGGGAAGACGGTGATAGCGACGACGACGGCTGCTGACGGCATAGAATATGTAGACGGCGAAGAGCTGCTGATAGCAGACACGCCAGAGCAGTTTGTGGAGCAGGTGCGTCGCTGCATAGCGGAGCCGGAGATGGCAAAGGAGATTGGCGAGAAGGCCCATCGGCTGGTGCGGACGAAATATGACAACAATGTGCTGACAGAAAGAATGACAGAGTTCTACAATAAAATAATAGAAAAAACGTTGTTGTAACTAGTTTTGAATTCTGAATTGTTGAGTGAAAGACATACAATTGAAAAAAAACTGAATTGACATACAGCAAAACACTACGACGATGAAAAAGGCTATAATCGCAATAATGACGGTGCTGCTGACGGCCGTGGCTGTCAACGCCCAGACGATAAAGATACCGAACACGAACGTGAGCTTCCAATTTCCCACGGGCGGTTGGAAATACCTTCAGACGACGAAGGTGAACGAGAACGCGACGGTATACCTGTATTCGTGGTCGAGCACCTACGTGGTGGACAGCACAGGAGACACGGTGATACCGTTCATGCGTATCTATGTGCGGAAGAACTACAGCGGTACGGTGTTCGACATGGCCTACGAGCGTTTCGGCACACAGCCGTTCCAGTCGCTTGACGAATACCCGTTCAGAGACGGTCTGGGCTACTGGGGCGCATACGCGAACGAGGAGGACGGGAAAGACTACCTGTTCCGCATGGTGTATCTGAAAGACCGGAGCAACATGCTGGAGATACGCCTCGAGACGACGCGCGACAACTACGACGAATTTGATGACAAGTTTCAGGAGATCCTGAAGACGGTAACAATATCCAAGAGCAGTAAATGAAGAGAGTAATAGCATTTTTTGCCACACTGCTGATAATAAATGCTGTAGTGTCGCAGAATGACGACACCCAGTCGGAGTACCACAAACAATACGAGAAGCTATACAAAGCATATGTAAAGTCGCCCGACAACGTGGCGAACAAGCTCGCGATGGCTGAGTTCTACTCGGCCGCGGGCAATCCGATGCGGGACTATGCGACGGCGATGACGTTTGCGACCGACGCCGAGCAGCAGTACATAGCGATGGTGGAGGACCGCGACAAATACAAGGAGGTCAGCAAGCTGATAAAGAAGAAAATAACCGTAGTATATGTACGTTCGCTGAAGCATAACATTATACTGGAGACGCGTAGGTATATAGACAGCTGTCCGGAGCTGTCGGATGCGGAGCTTGACGCGCTGTCGAAGGCCTTCAAGACAGACGGCAGCACGATGCGGCTGATAGACAGCAAGCGGCTGATGACGCGCTACCGCCAGACGCAGCGGGCAAACACGCTGGAGGCGTACCGCCAGTTCCTTGCGAGTTACTCGGCGACGCAGGAGGGCGAGGATGCGGCCAAGGAGATGTCGATGCTGGCATACGCGAAGGTTGCAGACGCGACGACGGAGCGTGCCGTGGACTCGACGCTGAAAGACTACATGGACATGGAGCCCGTGCGGAGCGCGGCTATGAAGAGGAAGAGCGCGATAGCCTACGCCAAGCTGATGTCGCACCCGACGCCTCAGGGCTACAGAGATTTCATCAGCAAGTACCCCGGCAGCGACGAATATTCGTCGGTGATAGAGAAGATGGAGCCGATGCTGAAAGAAGAGTTCGGACGGCTGGAACGGCCGCGCGAACTTGCCGACTTTGCGCTGAATAATCCGGACAATCCTCTTGCCGACCAGGCACTGGAGAAGCTCAAGAGCTTGATAACCAACGAACGTGACATGGAGGCCTACAGGATATATATGGAAGAGTTCCCGCTGGACGTGAACTACAACGACATATACCTGCAGTACTTCAATTGGCACACGGAGGAGGGGAACCTGTCGCCGATAGCCAAGTTTGCGGAGAGCAATCCTGACTTTCCGTACAAGATGGCGCTGGACGACGCGCTGGCCGCCGCGACACGGTATGACTCGATAGACATCAACATGGCGTTCAACGAGAAGCAGTTCAAGGAATGGGCGTCGAAGATATACCACCTGACGGGAAAGAACGAGTCGTATGTAGGCCTTCAGCGCACGTTGCAGGGGCTGCTGGCGTCAAAGGACTGGAAGAAGGCGTTGGCTCGTATAGACCATTTCGCGATATGCTTTGAGGACAACTGTGCGAAGGAGGTGTCGGAGCTTCGCGAGATGCTGTCGCGTCCGACGGACAACCGCCTGAAGTCGACGCCGACGGTGCGTCCGGCCTACGACATGATGCACCCCGTGGCGAACAACGCTGACGGGATGATGTACTTCAACCGGACGGTGGAGGGCCATACGTCGATATACGTGGCCAGCCATACCGCGACGAAGAAAGGCGGCGTGTGGAAGAGCATGGGGATGGTGGAATTCAGCAACATGGAGAACCGCGATGTGCAGATATACAGCTTCTATGCCGGGGGCAACAAGATGCTGCTGGGCCACGGGGGCGACATACTGACGGCGCGACGCGCGGAGGGCGGCTGGGAGCTGGAGTACGCGCTGCCGAAGCCGATAAACAGCGACTACAACGACTTCGACGCCTACATGCTGCCTGACAGCAGCGGCATATTGTTAGCATCAGACCGCCCCGGCGGACAGAACCTGCAGCCGTCGCGGAGCTATTTCCACGGCGACACGGCGCTGGCATCAGACCTGTACTTCGTACCTATCACGGAGAGAGGCGTCGGCGAGGCCATCAATCTGGGAATCAATGTCAACACACCCTATATGGAAAGCAGCCCGATGATGAGCAAAGACATGAAGACGCTGTACTTCGTCAGCGACGGCCACGGGGGACTGGGATACGGCGACCTGTACTTCACGACGCGCGACAACACCGAGGACTGGCGCCACTGGACGTCGGCCAAGAACGCTGGGAAGGAGCTGAACAGCGGACTGAACGAGAGTTCGGTGGCACCCGGGTTCAAAGATGGCGAGCTGATGCTGTGCAGCAACCAGCACGGGCGCTACGGGTGCTACACGATTACCGACCCCAACCTGTACAGCGAGGATTTCGCAGAGGTCACAGTGGTCTCGGAATCAGTTGGCTATACATTCGACATAATAGAGATCAAAGGGGGTCAGACGGTGACGAGCCACCAGTCGCTGGGCCGCGAGACGAAATGGCAGAGCGCGTTCTACAGAGGCAAGGAGTACCTTCTGACGGCGCACTGCGACGGCCTTTTCTCGCCCTCCATGCGCTTCAGAGCCGGGGAGACGGGAGTGCTGACGCCTACGTTCTACGACGAGTCGGGATTGCTGAAGATGTCGTCGGGCGGGGCAGTGCTGTGGCTTGAGGGGATGATATTCGAGAACAAGCGCGCAACGCTTTCGGAGCTGTCGACGGCAGAGATAGAGCATCTGGCCAAATTTGTGGAGCAGAATGAGGACATATATATAGAACTTGTGTCGCACTATGACGGGTCGGACGACGGCTTCAGCTTCAACCTGTCGGAAGCGCGGGCGCAGGAAATCAAGAAGCGTCTGACAGCCAAAGGTATAGACCCCGACAGGATAGCCATATCGGCCTACGGCAACAGCAGGACAAAGCTTGGCGAGGCCAGGACATCGATAGGGATAATGGTACACCTGCTGTAGGGCGAGAGAGGAGTCACGAAAGACTATGCAAAGACTATCGAGCAAAGGGGGAGAGAGAAAGATAAAATCTTTTTTTCGAGCAAAAGGTGTGAATTTAAGAGTTTTTAAGTACCTTTGCAGGCGATAAAAGCCTACATATCTATGGAGCAACACAAGACTATCACTTTCGAAAACCGACAGTTACATTATCGGGAAGAGGGTCGTGAGCACACCACAACATTGGTGATGCTTCATGGATTTCTGCAAAATTTGGATGTCTGGAGTTCGTTCACGCTGACATATATGCGTCATATACGAGTGATAACCATAGACCTGCCGGGTCATGGCTACAGCGAGAGCTACGGAGAGGTACACACGATGGAGTTCATGGCCAACGCGGTGAAGGCTGTGCTGGACCATGTGGGCGTGAACAAATGCGTGATGGCTGGCCACTCGCTTGGCGGCTATGTGGCGCTAGCCTTTGCGGAGCGCTACGTGCACAGGCTCAACGGCCTGATACTGTTGCACTCGCATGCGATGCCCGATGGGGAGAAGAGCCTGCTGGCGCGCGACGAGGCATGCCGCATGGCGCTGAACAACCGCGCGGGCTTCATAGTCAATTTCATAACATCGCTTTTTGAGGAGAAGAACCGTCAGGTGTACTCGCAGGAGATACGCGAGTTGCTGGACCAGTGCCTTGAAACGAAGGTGGAGAGCATAGTGGCGGCGCAGCGGGGCATGAAGCTGCGAAAGTCGCAGATGGGGACGCTGGCGTCGTTTCCTCACCCGATGCTGTTCATCTACGGCAAACAGGACCGGCGTATACCGTACCTGTGGGGTATGACGCAGGCGTCGATGGCGAAGCACGCAGAAATAGCGTTGCTGGAGAACGTTGGTCACATGTCGTTCATAGAGGAACGGCAGTATGTTAAAAAGCGGATGTGGGACTTTGTAAATCAATGCTATATGCAATAGCAACAAAATAAAAAAGGAAATATTTGTCGAAAACAAATAAAAAGTAGTATATTTGTCTTCTCAAACTAAAACAAATCTTTAATACAAATCATTAAATATCATGAAAGTAAACGAAATCATGGCTAACCTGGAAGCCAAACATCCGGGCGAAAATGAGTACTTGCAGGCCGTTCGCGAGGTCTTGGAGACCATTGAAGAAGAATACAACAAGCATCCCGAATACGAGGCTGCTAAGATTGTCGAGCGCATTGTTGAGCCCGATCGTATCTTCAAGTTCCGCGTTGTTTGGGTTGACGACAAGGGTCAGACTCAGGTGAACCTTGGCTACCGCGTGCAGTTCAACTCTGCCCTCGGCGCATACAAAGGCGGTCTCCGCTTCCACAAAGCCGTCAACGAGTCGATGCTGAAATTCCTCGGTTTCGAGCAGATCTTCAAGAACAGCCTGACGAACCTGCCTCTCGGCGGTGGCAAGGGTGGTTCTGACTTCGACCCTGTTGGAAAGAGCGACGCTGAGATCATGCGTTTCTGCCAGGCCTTCATGTATGAGCTGTGGCGCAACATCGGTCCTGATCAGGACAGCCCTGCTGGCGACGTAGGAGTTGGCGGTCGTGAGATCGGCTACCTCTATGGTGCCTACAAGAAGCTTGCCCGCGAGCACTCGACCGGTGCACTGACCGGCAAGAGCTACGGCTGGGGTGGTTCGCTGATGCGTCCCGAGGCTACCGGTTTCGGCGCTGTGTACTATGTTGACCGTATGGTTAAGCAGAATGGTGACAGCCTGAAGGGCAAGAAGATTGCTCTGTCTGGTTTCGGCAATGTTGCTTGGGGTGCTGCTCAGAAGGCTACCGAGCTTGGTGCTGAAATCGTTGCCATCTCTGGTCCTGACGGTGTTTGCGAGATCAAGGGCGGTATGGACAAAGCTATGTTCGACTACATGCTCGAGATGCGCGCCAGCAACCACAACCGCGTTGAGGAAATGGCTCAGAAGTTCCCGCAGAGAGCTACCTTCACCGCTGGCAAGAAGGCTTGGAGCGTGAAGTGCGACATCGCAATGCCCTGCGCATTCCAGAACGAACTTGCAGAAGAAGATGCCAAGATGCTGCTCGCCAATGGCGTGAAGTATGTTGCTGAGGTTTCGAACATGGGTTGCCAGCCTGGCGCTATCGCTGCTTTCCAGGCTGCCAAGGTGCCCTTCGGACCTGGAAAGGCTGTCAACGCCGGTGGTGTTGCCACCTCTGGTCTCGAGATCTGCCAGAACGCTGGCCACATCAACTGGACTGCAGAAGAGGTTGATGCCAAGCTGTTCAAGATCATGAACGACATCTATGACATGTGCGTGAAGTATGGCAAGCAGGCCGACGGTAGCATCAACTACGTGAAGGGTGCCAACATTGCCGGTTTCATGCGCGTTGCCAACGCCATGATGGCTCAGGGTATCATCTAATTTTTGCACGCACACAAGCGTAGCGAGTGAACGCTGCAAAAAGAGGGCATACCTTAAACAAAGCCCGTCAATTTAAATTAGATAGGAAAGGTCGCTCAACGGTGGGCGGCCTTTCTCTTTCTAATAAAAGGTGCTGTTTGTGGCGCAAAGAACGTGGCAGAATAAGGACAGAGATGCAAAATGTGCCACAAGAGAAGACATGGGAATGGCTGACAGGCACCTTTGGCTTTATTTTAGGAAACAAGATAAGAAACCTATAAGAGGCGATGAAAAGAATAGAAATAATCAATGGCCCGAACCTGAATCTGGTAGGGAGACGGGAGCCCGGCATATACGGGGTTGAGAATATGGACGACTACATCAAACGACTGAAAGAGAGATACAAAGAGATAGAAATAGGCTACTACCAGAGCAATGTGGAAGGCGAGATAGTGGACCGCATACAGGAGGTGGGGTTCAGCGCGGACGGCATCATCATAAACGCTGGCGGCTACAGCCATACGAGCGTGGCGATACGCGACGCGATAGCGGCAGTGAGCGCAGTGGCTATAGAGGTACATATCAGCAATATATATGCCCGCGAGGAGTTCCGTCACAATTCGATGCTGTCGGCGGTGTGCCGTGGAACGATAACAGGATTGGGGCTGGAAGGATATGCGCTGGCGACAGAGTACCTTGCAGGCGCGACAAGTTGTTGAAAAACCTATTGATAATTAAGTAGAGAAAGGTGTCGTAAAGTTGTGAACAATCACTATTTTTGCAGAGAAAGAGAACAGGCATAGTATACCTGTAAGAAGGTGAAACATATCATATTGCGATAACGAATAATGAGTACTGACCGTTTTAAAAACTATGATGATGATGTGAGGTGGCTTGTCCTGGGCTTTGAAGAGATGGACCGCCACGGGAAAACACAATACTACGACGTCGAGCAGCTGGAGACGATAATCGACTTCTACAGTGAGACATCTAACGGCGAGATGTTTGAGAAGGCGGTGCGTCACGGGGAGCGGCTCTTTCCGCAGTCGAACGACATAAAACTGCGGAGGGCGCATTTGCTGTGCTACAACGAGCACTATGAGGAGGCGCTGAGGCTGCTGAAGAAGCTGGAGCTGGTGGAGCCCGACAACACGGACGTGACATACGCTCTTGGCGTTGCGTATGGCGCGGTTGGTCAATCGCGGAAAGCGATACAGTACTACCTGAAAACGGCCAGCGACGGGTATAAGTTGGAGATAATATACGACAACATAGGGGACGAGTACTCGAAGATGGGTCTTTTTGCCGACGCGCGGACGTACTACCAGAAGGCCCTTATGGAGGATCCGGAGGACGAGCATGCACTCTACGAACTGGCGAACTGCTATGAGGATGAGATGCTGTACGACAAGTGGATAGGGTTCTTCTCGCGCTTTGTGAAGGACAATCCATATTCGAAGACGGCATGGTTCTGCCTTGGAGAGGGTTATTTTGCGAACGGGGAGTACCTGCAAGCGATAGACGCGTACCAATATGCCAGTGCGATAGACGACAAATTCTGCGACGCGCACATGCAGACAGCGTCGTGCTACGTCATGCTGGAACGTTATGACGACGCGGTGTCGTCGCTTCATGAGGCGCTAAAATGCAGCAATGACAAGGCGAACATATACTTCCTGCTAGGCGATGTTTTCCGCCACAAGAACAATATGGTGACGTCGAACATATACTTCGACAAGGCTGTGAAAGAGGATCCGTTCTACGCGGAGGCGTATCATGCTTTATCACTCAACTACAGCGCGATGCGCGACTATGGGGAGGCCATCAACTCGTGCAAGGAGGCGTTGCGCATCAACCCCGAGTCGCCACTATACCTGACGACACTGGCGCTCATCTATTCAGACGCAGGTGACTACGAAAGCGCGGAGAAATTTTTTGAATGCGCCATCCCCTACTACGATGATTTTGAGTACGGTTGGCTTGCCTATGCGGACTACCTGATAATGCAGGGCAAATATGACGAGGCAATCGACGCCCTGTCGAAAGGGCTGACAAACAGCGAGGCGAGCACCGAGTTCTACAAACGCCTGTCGAAGTGCTACTACTACACGAACCGATACAACATGCTGTACAACACGGTCCGCGCATGTGCGTACAACAACCCCGAGGGTGCGATAGAGCTGCTGGAGTACTGTCCGGAGCTGAACAAGGTGCCAGAAGTGATGTCGGTAATAAGTTCCGAATTCATAGAATACAAGAACCTGAAACATAAATAACCTTGTAAATACAACAAAATGAAACATATACTTGTAATACTACTGATATTATCCGCGATGCCGCTCCACGCGCAACAAAAGAGCGACACATCGCTGGTGGCTTTCGAACAGGAATACGGAGAGCTGATAGCCACTGAAATGATTGAAGATGAAGCATCTGCATCGGCTGAGGAGATTAATCTGTTGGCGTATGCAGGCCACAACGGGGGTAGCGATATGATTGAAAATGAAGTTAGCAGCGCCGACACGCACTACCACGGCTGGGTCGCCAAAGTGGTGCGTTGGTACGACACGAGCATGAACTACGTGGCCGTCGGTGCACTGATGACCCTTGAGAGTTCTTTTGTTCCGTTTCCGTCGGAGATAGTGATACCGCCTGCGGTGATGGTCTCGGCCGACCCAGGGTCGGACAACGACATGAAAATTTGGATTATAGTCCTTTTCGGCACATTGGGGGCGCTGCTTGGAGCGTATATCAACTATTTCCTGTCACGGTGGCTTGGCAGACCGATCATCTACAAATTCGTGGACAGCAAGCTGGGGCATGCGCTAAGCCTTTCGGCCGAGAAGATGGAGCGGGCGGAGAAATACTTCAACGAACATGGAGTCGTCAGCACGCTGGTGGGACGCCTGATACCCGTGATACGGCAGCTGATATCTATACCTGCGGGACTTTCGAAAATGAATGTGGGCGTTTTCACGTTCTACACCTTCTTGGGGGCTGCCATCTGGAATTGCGTACTGGCGCTGCTGGGCTTCCTGGCGGTAAAAGCAGGCGGTATGAACTTCATTTTCAAGTACAGCAGCCTTCTGTCGAAGCTGATTATCGTCTTGTTTGTCGTGGCAATTGGATACCTGATAGTCCGCTCGATAATCAAAAAAAGGAAGAAATGAGCGAGGAGAGGAATGACGGTTTTGACTGGCATCGGCTGATGACGCGCAAGGAGCGTCCGCTACCGAAGGCCGGATGCAGCTGGGCATTCTACCTGTTGCTATTGTTATTGATTGTATATCTTGTAATTATGTTTATAAAATACCAGAATATAGACTGATGAATATCCGTTCCCAGTTCCCCATATTAGAGCAGAGCGTCTACGGCAAGCCACTTGTATATTTCGACAACGCCGCGACGACACAGAAGCCACAGAGCGTAGTGGACGCCCTGTGCGACTACTATAAACAGTTGAACAGCAACATACACCGCGGGGCGCACTATCTGGCGGCCACGGCGACAGAGAGGTATGAAGAGACGCGCATAGCCGTGCAGAAATTCATCAACGCACGGCATAGCCACGAGATAGTGTTCACGCGTGGCACCACAGAAAGCATAAACCTTGTGGCCTCGTCATTCTGCAAACGATACCTGAAGGAGGGCGACGAGATAATAGTGTCGGGCATGGAGCATCACAGCAATATCGTCCCGTGGCAGCTTGCATGCCAATGCCACAATGCACGCCTGAGAGTTATTCCATTCAGCGACAGCGGAATACTGGACATGGAGAGCTTTCGGAAAATGTTCAACAGCCATACGTGTCTGGTGGCCGTTAACCACGTCAGCAACACGTTGGGCACAGTGAATCCAATAAAAGAAATTGTGGAAACGGCTCACAGCCATTCAGTTCCGGTGCTAATAGACGGGGCGCAGGCAGTGTCGCATCTGGCAATAGACGTGCAGGAGACGGGGTGCGATTTCTACTGTTTTTCAGGGCATAAGATGTATGCGCCAATGGGAGTTGGCGTTATGTACGGCCGCGAGGAGATACTTGAGGAACTCCCACCCTACCAAGGCGGTGGCGAGATGATAAAAGATGTCACGTTCGAACGGACTACGTACAACGAACTGCCATTTAAATTCGAGGCTGGGACGCCGTCGGTGGGCGACGTGCTGGGACTGAAGGCGGCCATCGACTTCATGCAACAAGTTGGAATTGGAAACATTGCAGCTCACGAGCAAGACCTCACGACATACGCCACCAGACGGCTTACGGAGATTGAGGGCATGCGCATTTTCGGGACAGCACCTGAGAAGACATCGGTGATATCCTTCCTGATAGGAAACGCACATCCCTATGACACAGGCATTTTACTCGACAAGCTGGGCATAGCAGTACGTACTGGACACCACTGCACGCAACCCATCATGGACCGCTACGGAATACCGGGAACGGTGCGGGCATCATTCGCAGCGTATAACACTCGCGATGAAGTAGATACATTCATCAATGCCCTTAAACGAATAGCACCAATGCTCTCATAACAAGCCCGAAACGCCATGCTAAAAAAACTGCACATAGAGAACTACGCTCTCATCAACGAGAGCGACATTGTATTCGACAAAGGGTTCGTCGCCATCACAGGCGAAACGGGAGCAGGCAAATCCATCATGCTGGGAGCCATATCATTACTGCTCGGACAAAGGGCGGACAGCAAAGTGTTGCGCGACACAACAAGAAAATGCATAATTGAGGCACTTTTCGATGTCAGAGGATTGAATATAAAGGAATTATTCATAGAAAATGACGTTGACTATTACGACGACAGCGTAATCATACGCCGCGAAATACTGCCCAACGCCAAATCGCGCGCCTTTGTGAACGACACGCCCGTTCAGCTGACATTCCTCAAAGAACTCGGAACAGAGCTTATTGATATTCATTCACAACACGCGTCTCTCCTACTCGGCGACAGGGAGTTTCAGATATCGCTCGTCGACACGCTGTCGGACAACAATGAGCTGTTGCAAAAATACCGGACGACCTACAAACTATACACGGAACAAAAACATCAACTGGAACAACTAACGGTAACGGAACAACAGAATCGTAAAGAATACGATTACAACAAATTCCTCTTCGACGAACTGGCCGACGCAAATCTGGCGGAGGATGAGCAAGAGCAGCTGGAGAAGGAATCGAGCCTGCTTTCGAACGCCGAAACAATAAAGCAGGCCCTCGCGCAAGTAATAGAGATCTGTGACGGCGAGGAGAACTCAGCAATTCAGCGACTTAACATCGCAAAAAGTACACTGTCGCGCATTACAAACTTCGACGGAGAGATACTCTCGTCGCAACAACGTCTGGAGTCATCCATAATAGAACTGCGTGACATAATGGAAACGCTAGAAAAGTTGGACGAAGAAATATTCTATTCGCCAGAGCGTCAAGAACAAGTAGACGAACGCCTCAACATAATATACCGTCTGCAGAAGAAGCATGGAGCAGAGAGCATAGCCCAACTGCTGGAAATAAAGAAAACATTGGAAGACAAGCTTTTGAGTGTGGATAACATGGATGGTCAGATACAGAAGCTCATGGAGGCTGTAGACTTGACATTCAAACAGTTGCAGAAAGAAGCCGACGACCTGACATCATCGCGTCAAAAAGGAGCCAAACGCCTTCAGAATGAGATTATACCGCTACTTGCAAATGTAGGCATGCCCAATGCGACGTTACAAGTAACGATAAACAACGCTGAGCATTATAACATTCATGGAAACAATCAAATAAGTATACTCTTCAACGCGAACAAAGGTGGCCAGATGCGCGAGATATCGAAGGTTGCATCCGGTGGTGAGATGTCGCGGCTAATGCTGGCAATCAAGGCATTAACAGCACGTGCAAGACTATTGCCAACGGTCATCTTTGACGAAATTGACACTGGAATATCCGGCACTGTGTCGCTCAAGGTCGGAAGCATCATGCAACAAATGGCTGAAAACATGCAACTAATAGCCATAACACACCTGCCACAAATTGCCGCTCGCGCAACACAGCACTACATGGTTTACAAAGATGACGAGGGAGCAACCACGACGTCGCGAATCAAGCTTCTAAACATCGACGAGCGACGACATAATTTGGCCGTCATGCTGTCGTCAGATCCCCCTTCGCAAGCTGCTCTGAAAACAGCCGGGGAACTAATGTCAGACAAAAATGCTACAGCCTAACAGTCATGGAACGAGTTAATTATAGGTTCATCACTTTGCTCTGTGTTGTTATATTGCTTCTTTTAGATTGGACGACCAGCGTCGCACAACCTACATCGCTGGCAAACAACAACTATACTGCGCTCCCTATCCGCTTAGAACTCTCATTAGCAGGTGGTTTCGCCGAGATAAGGTCTAACCATTTCCATTCGGGATTAGACATACGCACTGGGGGCAAAGAAGGCGAGCCCGTCTACGCTCCGGCTGATGGTTACGTGTCACGCATAAACATTTCGGCTTGGGGCGGTGGCAAAGTGCTGTACATCACACACCCTGACGGATATCGTACTGTTTATATGCACCTTAGCGCCTTTTGCGGCAAAATAGGCGAATTTGTTAAAAACTATCAATATAGCAACCACACTTTTGCCTTCGACATTGATCTGCCAGCAGACAGCATTAGAGTCTGCAAGGGGCAAATGATAGCCCTAACAGGAAATACCGGTGGCTCTGCAGGACCGCATCTTCACTATGAAATCCGTCTTGCACACAACGATCAACCGATCAATCCGCTGTATTTTGGACTGAAATACAACGACAATATAGCACCAACCATAGCCGGAATAAAGCTTTATCCAGCAAACAGCACAGCCACCATCAACAATCGCAACGCAGTATACAACGCCTATCCTACGACTGTCGCAACCACCAAAAAAGGGAGTAAAAATAAACATAAAACGAACCCTAAAACCGATTCAATCACAGTATCCGGGCCTTTCTACGCGGGAATATACACCTACGACCAGATGGAGCCTCTGTCGCACAACAAAAATGGCGTAGAAAAAATAGAACTGCTGGTGGACGGCGAACTGTTTTTTCGCTATCAAGTGCCAACATTCCTCTTTGAAGAAACACGTATTGTCAATGCATTGATTGACTATCCGCACTACCTTCGCACACGCGAATACTTCATCTTGACGCGACATCTGCATGGCGACCGCAACAACTTCAGCACCGCTTACAGAAACAACGGATACATCCAATTCGACGACAACGCCATACATACGCTCCTTTATCGAGTCAGCGACTATAAAGGCAATGTCACTACACGACAGATTCAAATCAAGTCAACCCCTTTCGACACATCAAACGTTGCCCACAATACCTTTTTGGCTGAGGGAGAACCCATAACCTACTATAAGCGTTTCAAGCTAATTCGACCAGAGTTCAGCATGTATGCAGAGCCCTACACAGTATATGAAAACGATCAACTTGTATACATCCGCAAAAAAAATCAAGGGTTTCTAACAGATATCCATCATATTACGTTAAAAAAAAATCCATTGCCACCACACCAAAGCATCACCGTGGAAATTGATATACCAGCCATTATTCCTTACGTATTGCGTGACAAACTGACTGTAGTTTGTACTAACGGGAAAAAGGTAAGCGCCTGTGCGACTACCCGTCAAGGCGACAAACTTAAGGCTGTTTCTCGCACTTTCGGAGGGTTTGCCATTCAGGTCGACACCATTCCCCCACAGCTGACGCCTCTTAATTTCAAAAACAACCAGCAGATTACTTCCAATAAAATAAAAGTGAAAATCAGCGACAATCTCACAGGCGTTATTTCATACCATTGCGAAGTCAACGGGCAATGGCAACTCGCCGAGCATGACGGAAAAACAGCCTCACTCACCGTCGAGGCAAGCCATTTGCGACGTGGCAACAACACAGTGAAATTCAGCCTATCAGATGCTGTAGGTAACACAACAATCAAAGAATTCACACTACACCGCAAATAACAGTCATTGTTTGTTAGCACGACCGTAATATATTAGAAACCAGACATAACAATGCGCATATACCTCATAGGTTACAGTTTTGCAGGCAAAACAACTATTGGCCGTCAATTGGCCCAATTGCTCAACTTTCAATTTTACGATACCGACAAAGCTCTTGAACTGAAATATCATAGCACTGTGCCGTTGTTATTCCAAAACTACGGAGAACAGGCTTTTCGCATCCTTGAGCGCAAAATACTTGAGAGTACAACAGAACTCGACAACACAGTGATCGCCACCGGTGGTGGTGCCAGTTGCTCTCAACCCAATATCGATTTTATTCTCCACAACGGCGTTTCTATACACTTCGCCATGACCATCGACGAAATTATGCACCGCATGGAGCATTCCCGAAAGGTCAGACCCCTTCTTCTCAACAAAACCATTGACGAGAAGCGTCTATACATAGCCCATCAGATGCAACACCGTCTTCCCTTCTACCAGCAAGCCAATATCACCGTCCGCGCCGTTGAGGCCACCCCTGAATACTTGCGCGATAAGCTGGAAAAATACACCAGTACAGCATTCCCTATGCCAGACAGTGCTTCAAATCAAGAAAAAGGCGTTGAATAGTCCGCATTCGAACCACATTCAACGCCTACTCAATTCCAAATCTCTGACCTCAATCTACTATCTTCATCTCATCAACCAAATGGCCGGCGCCAGCGTACTTATCGATGATGAATAGGCAATAGCGGATGTCGAGACAAATATTGCGACAATAGTCCGGGTCGAAGAGCAGATCGCTCATCGTGCCTTCCCAGCAGCGGTCGAAATTAAGACCTATCAGCCGACCGTCGGCGTTGAGCACAGGGCTTCCGCTGTTGCCGCCCGTCGTATGGTTGGTGGCGATGAAGCCCACCGGCATCTCCTTCGTGGTGCGTGTGCTAATATTCATAACCTCGTTGTTATTGCCCGAATAACTTGTATCATTTGTCACATTCACAATACCATAGCGTCCGTAGTCGCGCAAGGCGTAAAGTTCCTTGAGACGTGGCTCCACAACATAGTCGTAAATGTCCGGATTTTCCTTCTCCATAATGCCCTGCAAAGTGCTGTAAGGCTTGTAGTACACACCGTCTCGTGGCCGGAATCCTTCGACATGACCGTACGCTACTCGTAGCGTGAGGTTCGCGTCGGGGAAGAAATTGACATCAGGCTGCATTTCCATCATACCCTTCACGTATAAACGCATAAGCCTTTGTATATCAGCGTACGCTTTGCGATAGGTAGCCAGTTTCTGCGCATCATAGGCAAGCGTGTATGCCTGGTCGAAAAGCACCATTCCAGGATCTTTCTTCAACTTTTTCACACTCTTGGCGCTATAGTCGTCAAGAAATTTGTTCAGCGCCTTTTCGTCATTCAGCATCGACTTGTCATAAATCTCTCCCAATTTCTTTTCTATCAATGATTTACCAATACTCTTATCTCCAAGATATGGCGCATAGCCAGCCTGCCACATGTACAGGAATGTCTCAACAAAAATGGCACGGTCAACAACGGTATGATCCGCAAAATCCTTGAAATACTTGTCGTTATTCTCCTTCAGCCTGCTGGCAACGGCCATAGCCTTCACATCGTCAAAAGCCTCCGTAAGCTGGCGGTACTGCTGCGCCCTTATCATGAAGTCACTGGCGCGCACCGCCTCACTGAAGTAGGTCAGCTCCACTTCGACGGGACCAAGTTTCCCGTACGCCTCATGCAACTGTGGCAATATATTATAATACTGCGGTTTATCGTTTGCCCATTGCTGGTAGCGCTGTTCGAATTCCTGCTTCTTCTGCACGCCTTTCAGGCGGTTTATACCCTGCGTCTCGCCCTGCCATTTCTTCCAGCCGTTGGCGATGCTCGCAACTTTTGAGGCATACTTAAGTCGCTGCGCTACACTTCTGTTCATTGCTGCATTATAGTGTTTCAAACGGATAGTGCGCAGGTCAATACGGATTGGATTCTCTATGTTTGCAGCCAATTCCACAGCGTCACTGGTGACGTAACGCTGCGTCGTTCCTGGGTAGCCGAATACGAATGTGAAGTCGCCCTCCTTAACTCCGCCAAGTGAAATCTCGAGAAATTTAAGAGGCTTATATGGCTTATTATCAATACTATACTGAGCAGGTTTATTATCCTTGTCGGCGTATACGCGGAACATCGAGAAATCGCCCGTATGGCGAGGCCACATCCAGTTGTCCGTGTCTCCTCCAAACTTGCCGATATTCGACGGCGGTGCCCCAACGAGACGCACATCTGTGAACACCTCGTTGACGTACATAAAGTACTGGTTGCCGTAGTAGAACGGCTTGATAATTGCCTTATAATGTGTGCCTTCCACTGCTTTCTCGGTTATCTTCTTTATATTGCTCTCTATTATCGCCCCACGTTCAGCCTCCGCAGTCCCTGCGCTTACCCCTTCAAGGACCTGCTCTGTGACGTCTTCCATACGCACCAAACGTGTCGCCGTCAGGCCTGGACAAGGCAACTCCTCGCCACGCGACATCGCCCAAAAGCCATTTGTCAGATAATCATGCTCCACCGTGCTGTGCGACGTGATGTAGCTATAGCCACAGTGGTGGTTCGTGAGGAACAGGCCCTCGCCACTCACATATTCGCCCGTACAGCCCTGATTAAAAAGGATTATCGCGTCCTTCAGGCACGCGTTGTTAATGTCGTAAATGTCCTTTGCCGTGATGCGCATTCCAGCCTTCTGCATGTCCGCCTCGTTGCGGCCCAGCAGCATGGGTATCCACATCCCCTCGTCTGCCATGGCGCTCAGTGCCAGCAGCATCGCCGTCAAAAACGTGTATATTCTTTTCATAACATCCGTTATATTAATTGTTTATAAAAAAAATTATTTTCAATATTTTTGCAAAGATAGAAAAAAAAAAGCATTTACTCTCCCGCACACCCTTTTTTCTTATTCTTCAAGCAATAAAATCGTTCTTTCTCTGTTATTTCTTTGTTTTTAGGTGCTCAGCACCCTTGCCCTGACGCGCCTTCTCAACCTCAAAACAACACCTTCTGATGTCCATTCTTATCGACTATCCCTGGTTCTTCACGCTTTTCTGCCTTTTGCTGGGCATTGCATACGCTCTCCTCCTCTATTTCCGGCGCCGCGATGACTCCGCCAGCCGCGCCGCAACCGCCACCATGATGCTGCTTCGTGCTATCTCCGTGACGCTCATCGCTTTCCTCTTGCTCGCACCGCTCGTCAAACGACAGTCCAACCGCAAGGAGAAACCCATCATCCTCATCGCGCACGACAACAGCCAATCCATCCTTCTTAACAACGATTCCGCATTCTACAAAGGTGATTATCAATCCGATGTCCAAGCCCTAACAAAACAACTCTCCGAAGATTTCGATGTGCAACAGATGACCTTCGGCTCACAAACAGCACTCCGCGATAATAATCCGTTGTCTTTCGACGAGGTCTCCACCGACATGGCGGCGCTCTTCTCCGAGGTCAAGCAGCGATACTTCCACCGCAACATCGGCGCGCTCATCGTCGCCTCCGACGGCATCCACAACCGTGGCAGCAACCCAGTCGCCGCAGCCGCCGAACTCGCCGTGCCAATATACACCATCGCCATGGGCGACACCAGCCGACACCCCGACATCGCCATCACCAACCTGCGCTACAACCGCATCGCCTTCCTCGGCAACACATTCCCCATCGAGATAACCGGTCGCGCCACTCTCCTCAACGCCAAAAGTACCACGCTCTCTGTATCTTCTGGCGGACGACAGCTTTTCGCCAAACGGATTGACATCTCCGACAACAACTTCTCATTCTCCGAGACAGTCACCGTCGAGGCCGCTCAGGCTGGCATGGCCGATTTCATCGTAGAACTCTCTCCCGTCCAGGGCGAACACTCTACAGCCAACAATCGAGTTCGTATTCAGATAGATATCATCGACGGACACCAGAAGGTCGCCATCATCGCCAACGCCCCACATCCCGACATCGCGGCTCTCAAAAACGCTCTCCAGAGCGACCTCAACTACGAGGTACAGACCTTCACAGCCGACAAGGCCACCACCTTAACCGACGATTACAACCTTTTCATCTTCCATCAGTTACCCTCGCGGTCGCACTCCACCAACATTGATGTCACAAAGCTCCTCAAAAAGGACGTCCCTGCCATTTTCATCCTCGGCAGCCAAACCGACCTCGCACGCTTCAACGCCCTTCACGCAGGACTCGAAGTCTTCTCTCGCATCAACAAGCTCAACGAGGCTACCCCTCTCTTCAACAACGATTTCACCTTATTCAACCTCGACAAGACGGTGGCCTCGCGCATCGACCTCTTCCCACCGCTCGCCTCGCCATTCGGCGATTACAAGCTCAGTGGCAACGCTCAGACCCTCTTCTTCGCCAAAATCGGCAACGTAAACTCCAAGATTCCGTTGGTCGCAGCCACACAGGTGCAAGGTATGCGCTACGCCATCATCGCCGGAGAGGGGCTTTGGCGATGGCGGCTCGCCGACTATCAGCACAACTCCTCACACGACAACTTTGACGGCCTCATCAACAAGCTCGCCACTTTCGTCACCGCCAACGCCGGACGCGAGCATTTCGTCGTCAATGCCAACCGCCTTTTTGCTCAGAATGAACCCGTCACACTCGAAGCACAACTCTTCGACGAGAACTACGAACTCACAAACCGCCCCGAGGTCCAGCTCCTCCTCCAGCGCCTCGACTCGGTCACCCAGCCGGCCTCCTACAACTTCAACCGCAACGCCCACAGCTATTCCCTCAACCTCGGCTCGCTACCACCGGGCTCCTACCGCTATCAGGCCTCCACCCGCCTCAACGGCCACGAATACACAGCCTCAGGCGGCTTCTCCATCGAATCGCTACAAATCGAGGCCACCAACACCGTCGCCGACCACGCCCTCCTCAACACCATATCCTCCAACTCAGGCGGATTTATGGTCAACGCTCACAATGTTAAGCAGATAGCCGATGCCTTAAAACAGCGCGACGACCTCCACACTCTCCTCTTCAGCGAGACGCACTACAGCGACATGCTCAACCTCCCACTCCTCTTCATCGCCATTGTCCTCCTCCTCGCCGCCGAATGGATTGTACGCAAGTATAACGGCATTTAACCACTAATAATCAAATCTTTGCAACTCCTTAAATCCAAAATAGTACGCGACGGCATCGCTCTTCTCTCCGGCAACGTCTGGGCGCAAGGCATCACCTTTGCCGCCTACCTCGTGCTCGTCAGGCTCTTTTCTCCCGACGACATCGGACTCTACAACATCTTCTATTCCTACATCGACATCCTCATCATCGTCAGCACTTGCCGCTACGAGCTCGCCACCGTCATTGCCGACAACGATCGCGAGGCCAGTGCCGTCAGCAGGCTCGCCTTCCGCATCAACGTCTATTTCTCTCTTTTCCTGGCTCTTGCGCTCCTCGCACTCTGTCTCCTTGAACACGCCATCCCCTCCTTCTCCACTGGTCTCAACTATCAGCTGGCTCTCCTCGTTCCGCCAATGGTCTTCTTCTGCGGGACAACGCGCGTCTATGCCGCCATCTTCAACCGCCTCTACAAGTTCAAGGGCATCGCCCTATCCGAGATTATCGGCTCCTCCTCAGCCGCTCTCCTCAAAGTGCTGTTCGGCTTACCGCGGCTCGCCGGCTCTCTGCTCCACAACATCGGTCTCCCACTCGGCACTGTTCTGGGTAAAGCAATGGCCAACATCAACTATCTCCTGGGCGTCCGACGCTTAGTTCTACCCTCCGACATCACCACGGAAGAACGCCGCGCCACCGCACGGCGCTTCCGCAATTTCCCGCTATACAACATGCCTAAAGAGCTGGTCAACAGCATATCCTACAATCTGCCCTTCATCTGGATGGCCCTCTATTTCGACAAGGCAGAGGTCGGACTCTTCGCCCTTGCCCTCACCTTCACCTTTCGGCCAGCAAACATACTCAACACCGTCTTCGAAAAACTGCTCTATGTGCGCATCTCCGACAAGGTGCACAAACACATGACCATACGCAACGACATTTCTCGATTTGTCAAAATACTGAATGTCATTTTGATACCTATTTTCACCATAGCATTCATCTGGGGCGACGACATCTTCTCCTTCGTCTTCGGCGAGCGCTGGCGCAACTGTGGATACTACCTCCGATGCATGCTCCCATGGGTCTTCGTCATGCTCTCATCCTCCTCACTCGCCTTCCTCGCCAACATCTTCTCGCGGCAGCGCACCGAGTTCATTTTCTACCTCCTGCTTTTCGCCCTGCGCATCGCCAGCATACTCATAGGTATCACCGCCAACAGCTTCCGCCTCGGCATCGCTCTCTTCGCCACCAGCGGCACGCTGGTAAGCATTGCTACATTGACTTGGTATCTCCTACTGGTGCGGCGCTACGAGCATTCCACGGCCCTCTAAACGGCCTCCTCCTCGCTCGTCTCCTCGCCAGCCTCCCCCATCTTCTGATGCTTTTTCTTGTATCCTGGGCCCTTGAAACTGAACACTATTTTCAGCGACCGCAGGAAGAAATGAGGCACATCCTGCGCCCTCAACGCCTTTATCTCGCGGTGTATGTCGACTATGCTCTCGCCTCGCAACACTCGGAATATCACCAGCACAAGTGATAATATAATTAATGATGTTATCAGCATTATTCTATTTTTTCATTCAAAATCAATCCACAAATCCCCTGTCTCACACATTTTTTTCACCAATCACACTACAATTTAACAATCAAATAACGACATCTCCTGCTTATTATTGCCACCCCACCCGATAAAAACATTTTTTCATAAGCCACTGAACTTCCTCTGAAAAAAAAACACCTTCGCATGCTGTTTTTTTTTCGGAAAAAAATGAAATAATTTTTCTCCTCGGGATACTAAAAAAACAAAAAAAACGTAGATTTTCCATTTTATATCAAAAAAAGTAGTACTTTTGCATCTTGAAATTTATGTCTAACAAACACCCAAAAGCTATCGAAAAATAACTATCATTTATTTGTAAACCAAAACAATAGGAGGTAATTATGGACATTACAACTTGCACGCTCAGTGACAACGAGTTGATATTAGGTTACAAAGAAGGTGATTATTCCTGCTTTGAAAAACTTCTTGCGAGGTATCAGAGCAAGGTGTATGGTTATATTTTTTCGGTAGTTAAGGACAAGGACATTGCCGACGACATTTTTCAGGACACCTTCTACAAGGTGATCTACACCATCAATTCCGGCTACTACAAAGACGAAAACAAGTTCATTCACTGGGTGATGCGTATCGCCCACAATCTTATTGTAGACTATTTCCGTCGCATCGGCAAGATGCCACTCGTCCCCAACCGTCCGGATTGCGACATCGTCGAAACTCTCAAAATTCACGACGAGAACATCGAGAAGCAAATCATGCGCAAGCAGACCAACTCTAACATCCGCAAGCTCGTCAAGATGTTGCCACCCGAACAGCGTCGCGTCGTCATCATGCGGCACTACGGACGTCTCGATTTCAAGGAGATAGCCGAACGCACCGGCGTGAGCATCAACACCGCCCTTGGACGCATGCGCTACGCCATCATCAACCTGCGTCGTCTCGCCAAGGAGCATAACATGTACGTCGAATTCTGATTCGACAACGTCACTCCACCCTTTTCAAATCCACAAATACCGGCAGGTGGTCGCTGACGCCACCCTCATATCTCGGCCCCGAGTATGTGCGTCGAGGTTTGTAGCCCATATCCTTCTCATCATCAACAAGCAGGAAACCAGCGTTGAAGATACGCCCTTCCGTACCATCCACTCGCAACGGCGCCAACCCCTCAACCATCCTCCGCAACACTATTATCTGGTCCAGACACGACCACCGGCCACGGAATTTATAGCTCCCCTCCTTCTTTCCCGACATCAGGTTTACGAACTCACCACCTCGTCCCTCTCCGCCCAGCAGGATACGCTCCACCTTGGCGTCGTCCGGCGTGGTGTTGAAGTCGCCCATGACGACAACGGCGGCCCGCGGGTGCACGGCGGCAAGGGTGTCCATCGTCTCGCGCAAATGTCTGGCGACACTGCTGCGACGACGGTCAGCAGACGAGCCACCACGACGCGAAGGGAAATGGCACACCACGACGATAAGGGTGTCGTCTGTGGCCGTAATTCCTTCAACCAGCAGCAGGTCGCGGGTAAAGAAACCCCTCACACTGTCCGACACATTTATGGCTTTCGTAAGGAACGGCCGGTACAACTCCTTCCTGTACAGCAGCGCATTGTCGATGCCTCGGCTGTCGGGCGACTCGAAATGCACAAAGTCATAGCCGTACTTGCGTATCATAGTACCCGAGCAGAGGTCGCGCAGCACCTTCGCATTCTCCACCTCCGCCATTCCCACAAGGAGCGGCATCTCAAACTCACCGCTGTCACGCGCTCCCATGGCAATGATCGTCTTTCCCAGTTTGCCCAGCTTGTCGTCGTAGCGCTTTCTAGTCCAACCGTTTTTCCCCCTCGGTGTGAACTCATCGTCGTCGTGCGACGGGTCGTCCCAAATGTCGAAAACATTCTCCACATTCCAGAATATCAGACGATAACCGCATCGTTCTCTGACATTCTGTGCCCCCGCACTCATAACAGACAGAAATAAAAATGTTAAAAAACAGATTTTACGCAATAAAACGCAACTTTTTCTGTTTTTATGGCGAGTGATACTTCTGAAGAGGTATTTTGACATATTCAACAACAAAAAAATGTGCTTATGACGCAGACTTACAATTTCACAAAGGGCATCGTCCCTGCAAGCACAAATACATCCTTGAAATCTGCAAGCACGGCACAACCCTCAGGACGGGTAATACAGAACATTCTGAACTATGCCCGGTGCACTCAATCTATTAAAATCCAAAATGTCAGAGTCAGGTTGTTTCTGAATTAGACGAGAGAGACAAGGCGGTGTAATCTGAGAACACCGCCTTTTCCTTTTATTTACAGTTCCGCCACCCATTCTTTTATCTTCTGCTCGTCGCTCAGGCGACATACTATCAGCGAATTGTCTCTATATGCCACAAGGTAGCCGTCCAATCCGTGGACTATAGCCTCTACGCCATCTTGCAGGTTGATGATGCTGCCGTGCGTCTCGCTCAGCACAGCCCTGCCCCTCACAGCATTGCCACTGCCGTCCTTCTCAGCATGAGTGTAGAATGAGCCCCATGTGCCGATGTCGCTCCAGCCAAACTCAGCAGGAATGCTGTAACGTTCCGACGCTCGCTCCATCACGCCGTAGTCTATCGATATATTCTCACAACGCTCGAAGACGCTATTGATGAACTGCTGCTCTCCGGAGGTACCAAAGAGCGTGACGCCTTCGTCGAATATCTTGACCATGTCCGGCAGGAACTGACGGTAGGCCTGCATGATTCCTTTCAGCGACCAGATGAATATGCCCGAATTCCACAGGAAACGCCCCTCGGACAGAAAGCGCTGCGCCGTCTCCAGATTCGGTTTCTCCTTGAATCCGTTGATGACCGTCACCTCGCCTTCCGGCATCTCGCTCTCCGGCAACTCGATATATCCATAGCCTGTCTCCGGACGCGTGGGCTTGATGCCTATAGTGAGCAACGCGTCTGCATGCTCCGCATTTCCCACAAAATCAAATCCAGTGCTTATGACCTTCTGGAACTTGACCTCGTTGACCACCAGATGGTCTGCGGGCGTCACCGCCACCACTGCGTCACGGCATTGCGACTGTATGCGGTAGCTCGCGTATGCTATACAGGGTGCCGTATTGCGGCGCATCGGCTCGCACAGCACCTGCTCCTCTCGCAGTTCCGGCAGGTGCTGCAGCACAGCCTCTTTATATGCGGCGTTTGTGACCACCAAGAAATTCTCAGCAGGCACCACAGGCAGAAAACGCTCAAACGTAGCGCGGATAAAGCTCTTGCCAGTGCCAAAAATATCAAGAAACTGCTTCGGATAGTTATCCTTGCTCAAAGGCCAAAAACGGCTCCCTATGCCACCAGCCATTATAACACAATATTTATTGCTCATAATCAGATGTTAATCTAAAAAATGAATATACCAAATAAAACACTCCTGACTGATACACACTCATTTATAATATTCCCGACAATCAGTCAAGAATGCAAATATACATATAAAAAACGACATAGCACCACCAATCGGCTGGTTCTACCGACAGATAGCATAAAAAAAGACCGCATCTAATGCGGTCTCTTCTTTGCGGAATATTGTTCCGTTTGCTTTAAGCGCTTTCGCTATTGGGATTATTCAGCAACCTCGGTAGCTTCAGCGGTCTCGGCAACTGCCTCATCGCAAGCGGCGGCGTCAGTAGCCTCATCGCAAGCGGGTTCCTGAGCGAGCTCTTCAACCTGAGCGGGTTCCTGAGCAGTGGTGTCTTCCTGAGCGGCGTTACCGTTGCATGCCACAAATGAGAACATAGCGACAACTGCTAATGCAAAAAATACTTTCTTCATTTTGTTTAAATTTAAATTGGTTATTATTTAATGTTGTTTTCTTGTTGTTTTTCAAGGGGCAAAAGTACTACATTTTTCAAGCGTCACAGAAAAAAAAAGTTTAAAAATTCTTAATATCTTATTTAAACATTGTAAATCAATTGGTTAAGTACACACATATAAAATAAAAAAGTCTGAAAATCAGTTACTATTTTCAGACTTTATCTTCAATTTTTAACAATTTTGGACCGAAAAAAATCATGGTGTGGGGACGATACCGCCAAAGCCCATGAAGGCCATTGCCAAGATACCGGCGGTGACAAGCGCGATGGGCACTCCCTTCATGCCCTTCGGCACGCCGGTGAGTTCCATCTGCTCGCGTATACCTGCAAAGATGACGAGAGCCAGCGTGAAACCTACTGCAATACTTCCGGCATAGATGATGCTCTGCAACAGGTTCATATCCTTCTGTATAACGAGGATGGCGACACCCAGGACAGCACAGTTAGTGGTGATGAGCGGCAGGAACACACCAAGGGTCTGATACAACGCCGGCGCTATCTTCTTGAGCACAATCTCCACCATCTGCACCAATCCGGCGATGACGAGGATATAGGCGATCGTCTGGAGATACACAAGGTCGAACGGCATCAGCAGGTACTTATATATCAGATAAGTGACCAACGTGGCAAGGAGCATGACGAAGAGGACTGCGCCACCCATGCCCAATGAACTTTTAACATCCTTAGAAACGCCCAGAAACGGACAGATTCCAAGAAATTGTGCCAACACAACGTTGTTGACAAAGATGGCACCAATAATTAATGCAAACGGACTTAGAGCATCCATATTATTATTTTTAGTTGATTATCAATGATTAATTACGCCTATTCCTCTCTTTCGGAGTAGTCGAAAACAATGGCAAAGTTACACATTTTTTTCAACAAACAAATTATTTAAACGCTATTCATCGACTTTCTCCGTCCGAAAAGGTGTCACGCAATGGGCTCGAGCCAGCCGATGACATCGCCCTTCTTGACCATCGTACCCTGTGGCATGCAGGTGTCGACAAGGCAACCATCCACCTCAACATTGACGGGCATCATGGCATAACTTGCCTGTATGGTGCAGAAATGGTCGCCAGCCTTGTACTTGCGCCCAGGTGCAGGAGCCACACTCTTGTCGTTGAAGTCTATCTCCCACAACAACTGTCCGGTGGCGCTGGCAACAACGGGGGTGGCATTGCGGAAACGCTCCTTCATATAGTTCGGCATCGTACCGGGCACCGCAGCAGGAGCATTGGCAACAGGAGCCTCTGCCTTTTCGGCGCGCAGTTTCTCGACCTCCTTGTAGAAACGCTCCTTAGCCACGCCACTCTTATAGTCGCGGTATTGGCGGTCATGCATGGCCAGCTCAAAGAGCTCTTCGTCGTCCTCGCCACGGTCCCAACCGTTGGCTTCCATTTCTTTGATGTATTCAGGCAACGCATCGGGATAGGCATCCTGCGGCACGCCTTCGTAGAACTCCATGCCCTGCTGCTTGGCAAGCTCCACAATCTCGGGAGCCAGCGGACCGGGCAACTTGCCGGCACGGCCAAGAATCATGCTCCAGCTGTCTTTGTCAATCTGGCTGAAACGCGGTTTGCCCTGCGCCATCGACAGAAGGTTCATCACGGCGATATTCTTCGTGTATTGGCTGAACGGCGTGACCAGCGGAGGATAGCCCAGCATAGGCCATATCTTCTCGACCTCCTGAAACAGCTGCACCGTCAGCTCTTCCATCGTCACCTCGGGTTTGCCGCTCTTCTTCAGCGCCATGTTTATTGCTCCATGCACGCCTTTCAAGTCGCTCATCATCGACCCCATCATGCCACCGGGAAGGCCGCATCCCACAAGCAACGACGAGCTGATGCGGTTTGACGGATTGATATACAGTCCCAGAAAGTCGTCGATGAATTCCTGTGTCAGTTTGCGGGCCTCCATGTAGGCGTCCATATTGATGTCCTTCACCAGGAAACCAGCATCCTTCAACATCGCCTGCACGGAGATGACATCGGGATGCACCATTCCCCACGAAAGAGGCTCCATGGCGCAGTCTATCACATCGGCACCGGCCTGTGCCACCATGAGGGTTGACGCCATCGAGAGGCCTGGACCTGTATGTCCATGATACTGAACCACTATATGAGGATATTTCTTCTTAATCTCGCTCACCAGTCTACCCAGAGTGGCAGGACGTCCAACGCCGGCCATATCCTTCAAACAAATCTCGTCAGCGCCGAATTCAACAAGCTTGTCAACGATGCCAATATAGTACTCGACAGTGTGTACGGGCGAGTGCGTGATGCTCAGCGCGGCCTGCGAAATCATGCCTGCCTCTTTGGCGTATTTGACTGAGAGTTCCAGATTGCGCGGGTCGTTGAGACCACAGAACGAGCGCATTATATCGACACCCTGTGCCTTCTTGACCTTCGGCATCAGGCGGCGCACATCGGCAGGCACTCCGTACATTCGCAGTCCGTTGAGGGCACGTTCAAGCATGTGCGTCTGTATACCAGCCTGATTGAAAGCCTTTGTCCATGCGCGCACAGCCTTGTTGGGATTCTCGCCGTACATCAGGTTGACCTGCTCGAAAGCGCCTCCATTGGTCTCTATGCGGTCGAAACAACCCATGGCGACTATGACGGGAGCTATCTTTGTAAGTTGGTCTACGCGCGGCTGATATTTGCCCGACGACTGCCACATGTCACGATATACGAGGCTGAATTTTATTTCCTTCGACATATTTTTTTGATTATAGTATTATAAAACAATAAGAATTAGCGATTTACATCATCGCTATCCAGAAAAAACAATTAGCAAATATACGAAAAAAAATCGAGCTATAAGCTCATTCGCATAAAAAAACATTTCATGGTGACAGAAAGACAAAACAACATGATCATTCGACAAGAACAGTCACGCTATTCTCTTTCAAATCAACACTATATCATACACTCACAAAGTGTTAGGCGCGTCACATTATGTCTGCCTCTTAATCAACCATTCAGAATCATCCTACTCCACCTCTCTTCCACAATCAACTGTTTTTTACACAACAATTCAATTTTCAGACTCATAATTCAAAAAATACAAAACAGCCGCTTTGCATTTTCCGATGTGCTGTTTGCGACGGTATCGAAAGAAACGTTCTTGATTTCCGCGACTTTATGCGCCACAATGGCCACGTATGCGCTTTCGTTGCGGCGTCCGCGGTGGGGGACGGGAGCCAGATAAGGGGCGTCGGTCTCGAGGAGCAGATGCTCTAACGGGATAGTGGCGACAATGTCCGGAAGTGTTGATTTCTTATAGGTTACCACACCACCAATGCCAAGCATGAAGCCTGCATCAACCGCCCTGCGGGCATCGTCGGCGCTGCCACTGAAGCAATGCAGCACTCCCCTCAGCGCACCATGGTGGCTTTCTATCATGTCCAGAACTACGGAGTATGCGTCGCAGCCCTCCTCCTTGCCATTGCGCACATGTAGGGCGAGGGGTTTGTTCAGCTCCTGCGCCCAGTCCATCTGTCGGCGCAGCGCCTCCTCCTGCTGGCTTCTGTATGTGGTGTCCCAATAGAAGTCGAGACCCACCTCCCCCACTCCAACGTATTTGTCGGGAGCACCGAAGAGTAGCTCTCTGGCAATCTCCAAGTCCTGCTCCCAGCTGTCGCCGACCGACGTGGGGTGCAGCCCCATCATCTGACGGAAAAGGCGCGGATTACTTGCCGCCAGCTCCTCCTGATGCTGATAGCTCTCCTTGTCGATAGCCGGCAGCAGAATAGTGGTTACGCCGGCGGCGAGCGCACGCGCCACCACTTCCGCACGGTCGGCGTCAAACTCCTCGGCATAGATGTGCGAATGGGTGTCTGTCAGCATCGGTGTATGGTGTTTGTCTGTATCAGCTCGGTCATGAGGTCGTACAGTTGCAACAGCCTTGCATCGTCGGCCAACAGGCTGCGCTGATTGTCTATGGTTTTTTGGTCATGACGGCGCGCCGGACCTGTCTGCTGCCGCCAAAGCGACCCATGCTTCAGCTTCTCGGCGGTGGTCTCTATCAGCGGGTGCAGAATCTCGAACGGCAAGCCGTGCTCCTGCAGCAGGTCTTGTGCAATGGCGTTTATGGCATTGCCGAAATTGTTGGTCATCACGGCGGCGAGGTGGAGCCACTTGCGCTGCTCGGTGCTCACATCGTAGACGTGTGTGGAGACTGTGGCGACAAGCTCCCTTATCGTATCCGTCACTTCGGACGACGAACCCTCAATGCAGAACGGCAACGACGGGTAGTCGAGCGCCACGTCGCGTATGAAGGTCTGTGGCGACCATACCACACCGTGCCGACGGCTAATGGGTTGTAGCACCCTCAGCGACACGGCGCCGGCGGTATGAAGCACCAAGGCGTCGCGCAGTTTGAGGTCCAACGCCAAGTCGAACAGTGCGTCGTCGGTGACGGCAAGGATATACACGTCGGCATTGGTATATAGCAGTGAGAGGCGGTCAATAGGCTCGGCAAACACGCGGTTGGCAAGACTCTCGGCATGGTCGTACTCGCGCGACCACACCTGCAATATCTGGTGACCGGCGCGGTGGAACGCGGTGGCAAGATGGGTGGCTACGTTGCCCGAGCCTATAAATGTGATGGTTGACATGGGACGGCAAATTCTAAAAAAAGGACTGGACTAATTGTCCCGCCCTTCTACTTTTTTTGGATTTTGGTTTGCTGCGAAGTGATTAATACTCATCCTCCTGAAAGAAGAAATCGTCTTTAGTAGGATAGTCGGGCCAGATGTCTTCAATACTGTCATATTGGTCGCCCTCATCTTCTATCTCCTGCAAGTTTTCTATCACTTCCATAGGAGCACCCGTACGCTGTGCGTAGTCTATCAGCTCCTCTTTTGTTGCAGGCCATGGAGCATCTTCCAATTTCGATGCCAATTCTAGTGTCCAATACATATTACTCCAATCTAATTTTGTTTAAAAACTGATTTATAGTGTTTTAATTTAAAAATTTCTTATTAATACAAACAACTAAACGTATCATTTGTACTATTATTATTCTGCTGACCAAAAAATTTCTTCCTGATGCAACACGAATAGCGTAAAACGCGAAAGTACAAACAGATAGTCTGACGTTCTGTTGATATATTTCAACAGTACCTCGTCTATCTGGACTTCTTCCGACAGACGCACCATCTCGCGCTCTGCCCTACGACACACGGTGCGACACACATGCGCCTGTGCCGACTCCACACTGCCTCCAGGGATGACGAAGCTCTTCAGCTTGGGCAACTGCGAGTCCATAGCATCTATCCATTGTTCCACCTCCGACACGGCATCATCGTGCAACTGAGGCAGTTTGGCATAGATGCCCTCATCCTCTGTGGCAAGGAGGGTCTGAACGACGAAAAGGTTGTTCTGTATCTTCTTCAACTGCGCACGGCTCTTCTCTATGTCGCTTGCGCCGGCAGGTGCCGATGCTCTCACGGCAAGCAACTCGGCAAGCAAGCCTATATGCGAGTTAAGTTCGTCGACAGTGCCGTAAGCCTCGACACGTGGGTCGCTCTTCTTCACTCGTCTGCCGCCCACCAGCGAGGTGGTGCCTTTGTCGCCTGTTTTTGTATATACCATAACAATACTATCTATAGGAACGGCTATTACAAGCCGTCATTGATGATATCAGTTCACACGCTCTACGCATTTCACCTCGGGGATGACCTTCTTGATGGCGGTCTCAATGCCCTGCTTGAGGGTCTGTATGGCGTGAGGGCATGAGCCACAGTGGCCCGTGAGGCGCACCATCACGACTCCCTCGTTGGTCATATCCACATATTCCACGTCGCCACCATCCTGCTGTAAGTAGGGGCGTATCTGCGCAAGTGCATTCTGTACACGGCTTACTACCGCTGTCTTTTGTTCGTCTGTCATTGTAAAATATGTTTTCTGGTTATGCAATATGTTTTCTGGTTAAGCTTTGACTTTGCATATTTCGCGGATGGTGTTCTCCGCCAGCTGGTCGAAAGCGTCGCTCTCGGGGCTCGGCTTGTCGCTCCACAGCGCCACGGGCTTGCCGCTGTCGCCACTTTCAGCTATGCTTTGCACAAGCGGTATCTGTCCCAGCAGTGGGATGCCCATCTCCTCCGAGAGCTTGCTGCAGCCCTCTTTGCCAAAGATATAATATTTGTTGTTGGGCAGCTCGGCAGGGGTAAACCACGCCATGTTCTCGACGAAACCGAGGACTGGGATGTTGATGTTAGGATTCTGGAACATCTCGACGCCACGCACCACGTCGGCAAGGGCCACCTGTTGCGGCGTACTCACGATGATGGCACCGCTGACAGGCAGCGTCTGTGCGATGGTGAGCTGTATGTCGCCTGTTCCCGGAGGCATGTCGACAACAAGGTAATCTATCTCATCCCACCAGGTCTCGGTGAGCAGCTGTTTCAAGGCACCACTGGCCATAGGGCCACGCCACACCATGGCCTTGTCAGGCTCGACGAGGAAACCGACGCTCATCAGCTTCACATTGTATTTCATTATCGGCGTCATATAGGTCTTGCCGTTATGGTTCTCGCCGTAGATGTCATGCTCCGTGATATTGAACATGATAGGAATCGAAGGACCATAGACGTCGGCATCGATGAGACCCACCTTGGCACCGGTCTTCGCAAGCGCCACTGCGAGGTTCACAGCGACGGTGGATTTGCCCACGCCACCTTTGCCGCTGGCCACAAGAATTGTGTTCTTGATGTTGGGGAACTGCTCGGCAGGGTCGGGTTGCTCCACCTTGCGCGACGTCAGGTTGACTTGCACCTCAGCGTTGCGGTCCACATACTCGTGGATAGCGGCGATGCAGTCGTCCTTCATCTTGTTCTTCATCGGGCAGGCAGGAGTGGTGAGAACAAGGTCGAAACGCACCTTGTTGCCGTCAATCTCTATGTTTTCAATCATGCCCAACTGTGTGAGGCTCTGTCCCAAATCGGGGTCATCAACATGACTCAGAGCCATCTCTATCATTGTCTTTGTTATCGTACTCATGATTTCTTTTTTATCTGTTTTTTAGCACCAACGAATTGCGCTTTATCTATTGTCATACAACAGCATACAATTCATTACCGCTCTATTTTTTTTTGCAAAGATAGTAAAATTATTATAATATCAATAATGATTCAATAAGATAAGGAAAGAATGTTGCCCGTATTACCCGTTACGACGGATTTACAATCTGCCACACCTTATTATCAGGATTTATAATCCAAAAAAACGCACTTCCCTCTCCTGCCGTGTATAACACCACAATGCATGATTTCGTGTCCTCATTGCAGATTGGTATCCAACAAAAAAGATGCCGCAACGCGACATCTTTTTTTGAAGACACTCAGAATAGGGTGATGCCTATTCCCTGCGAAATTCTTTTATTTCACAATAAACTTCTTGCTGTGACCCTGCAGACGGCAGAAATAGACGCCCGGACGAAGCGAGGAGACGGGCAACGTCACCTGATAGGAAGCGGGCGACACCATGGTGGAGTAGACAACCTTGCCGGTAAGGTCGAGTATCTGCATCTCGCTGTCGCTGTTGCCATCCAACGAGTAGGACACCGTGACCTGCGATGACGCGGGGTTGGGGTACACCTCAGCGGTGAAAGGGTTCTCCACCTCATTGATGCCCACAAACTGGATGCTGTCGGCAGGAGGGGTGATGCCGAGCAATGCCTCGTGGTAGGTGGTGAAATTGTAGCCCGACAGACTTCCCTGTGACGGTTTCAGCTTCGACTTGTAGACGTTGCACCAGCAGTCGCCTGAGCCGCCCCAGCCCCAGTTGAAGTGCATCGTCTTCACCTCGGGATTCCAGCCGTCGCACACAAAGGCGTGACCAGCATGGGTACCGTTGCCCACGTCATGTCCGGCATAATAGACAGGACGGCGTTTCAGAATCTCGGCCTTGATGTCCTCGACCCACAACGTATCCTTGTAGTTGGGGGTGGTGGTGCTGTTGGCGTTATAGTAGCGTGCATTGGTGCGTTTGATGAAATTCAGACTGTCTTTCACATACTTGAAGTAGTTGCGGTAGGCCTTGATGACATCGTCAGAGGAGGCGCCACTGGCCTCCGAGCTGTAGGACATGTCGACCGAAACGCCACAGTGGTAGCTCAGTTTGGCAACCTCGTTGATCTGCTCCTGCGTGGAGGTGTTGTCGAGGGCGTCGACCATCTTGTCATAGTCATAGTACTGCTCGCTGAAGTCGACCTCGAGGTACTGATGGTTCCAGTAGTAGCTATGGTAGTCGTAGCCTTTGCGCGGATAGCGCCAGTAGTAGATAATCTGTGCCATGGCCGTTGCCACACATCCCGTGACACTCTTGCCGTTGGCGTCGCTGGGGCACATCTCGTTGTACAGGGGTTCTTGATTCCATTTCGAGGTGAGCAGGAGGATGCGGTCCTTCGATTTGGCGCCGAAGTAAGGCAGACGCTTTTCGAGCAACTCGTCCCATTTGCTGATGCTCTCGGCAGCAGGCTCCAACTCGTTGTTCTGTGCCAAGATGACGTCAGCGGCCTGACCGTTGAGCCACCACAACATGTTGGGAGGTATGTTGTTGGGGTCGAAAGCTCCCTCGGTGCTGTATGCCACGATGGGCTCGATGCAATCAGAACCTGCAACAATCACAAAACCACGCTCATCGGCGGTATTGAACACATAGAGTGCCGGTATGTTGCGCTCCATGTTAGGAATTTCGTAAACTTGCTTCAGACTGTTGTCGGTTATGGCTTTACTGCCAAACTGCGATGCCATGAAATAGGCACCGACTTGACGTGCTTTTTTGGAGTCCACGTCTCCGGCAACGGAGACTTTTGGAATCATCATAATGCTGGCAATCAGCAACATCGACAGCATCGAAAAGTTTATTTTTTTCATGTTTTGATTATATTTTTCGTAACCTAAATGATTTGCAAAAGTACTAATTTTTTTAAAAAAGCATTCCTAAGGGTGGTTTATTAATATTTTTTTTGATTTACGAACATATACGGCGACCTCCTTTCTTGACGACAGGTGGTTAGCACCAAAACAATCATAATCAAGAGTTTAAACACAAAATTCATCTATTGTCGCCCGACGCTTCAAGAAATGCTACCGTGCTGTCCAACAACGGTTTGTAGCATTTCAGCAACGTAGCGATACGGATAGCCTCGTGCGGTACGTCGTCGCTGCTGTCCTCAAGGAGGGAGTAGTCCATGAATTTATTGATATTGTCGGGTGTCACGCTTTCGTTCAGCATGTCGCTGACGAAGCCCTTGACCCTGAGCCGGCGGCAGCCGAGACCCAGCTGGCTGTAGTGTGTCGTGATGAGGGTCGTGGAACTGCGGGCGTCGAGGATAGCGGCGATGGCCTGCACTATAGCCTTGCCTTCGACGGGGTTGGTGGTGCGCGCCGGCTCGTCGATGAGCACAAGCATCCTCTCGCGGTCGGAACGTTCCAGCAGGTCGCTTATCTTCAGTATCTCGGAAGCGAACGAGGAGAGGCCGTTCATCTCGTTCTGCTCGTCACCGATGCAGAATGCCACATCGTCGACAACGGGCAGCATGGCGCTCTCCGCCGGTACAAACATGCCGAACTGCGCCATCATCTGCACGATGCCTACCGACTTGAGCAACACTGTCTTGCCGGCCATATTGGCGCCAGTGATGAGGCACACGCCACGGTGCAGTGTGATGTCGACAGGCTGATAGCGGAGTCCCTGCTCCTCGTTGCGCTGTTTGAGCCTCGGGTTCCATAGACCCGTGAGCGACAGCGGGGCGTCGACGGTAAGGCGCGGACGCGTCAGCCTCCACTGCATCGCAAGCGTGGCTTTGGCAAAGAGCACATCAGTATACGCCATGCGCTCCAACGCTTTCTGCAACTGCGCATGATGGGCATGAAGCTTGTCGCACAGGACGGAAATGACCTTCTGTTGCAAGCCATTCTGCTTGTCGAAAAGGGCTATCACCGACGTCTGCAGCTCCGCCACCTCGTCGGCAGAAAGGTTGGCGGCATCGAGACGTGACTGCTTGGCGCGCAGCTCCTTGCGCAGGGGTGCCAGCTCCGGATGGTAGCTGTCGTAGATGTAGAAATTAGGTATGTTGGTGTTGTCGGGATCCAGCAGACGGAACACGTCGACAAGCGATGGTATGTCGAGTATCTCGCTAATTCCCAGACATTCGGAAGCCTTGACGGTCTCGATACATAGAAAGGCGAGGCTCTTCAGCTCGAATAGCTCGACCTCCTCCAGAACGATATGATGCTCCAGGTTGCTCAACGTGCCGTGAAGGTCGTGCATCTGCATGAGCTGGTGGCGTATGACGGAGATGTGCGACGCGTTGTCTGCACAGGTCATGCAGGCGATGACCGACTGCAGGTTGTCGAACTCGCGCTCTATGGTTGCTGCATCAGTAAGGAACGGTTGCTGCATAAGCATGCGGTGTCCCGCCGAGCTCATCAGCTCCATGCTGTCGACAACGTATTTGAATCCTGGTTCTATGTTGAGTTTCTCTTTGAGTATCATTTTAGAGTATCATTAATTAAAGGCTTTTGGTGGAATGATGTCATGACGTGTACGGACCGACCTTCATGACGTCGTAAACAGGGAGTGCGAGGGCGTCCGACAGAGCCTTGCATGCCGTCTCGCTATGCAGTGTGTAGCCTTGCGGCGAAGTGGGATTGAGGCAGATGGCGACGAGGTGCGAGCTCTGCAGTACGGCGATGCGGCCGCCACGGCGCGTGTAGTCGTTGAAGGTCTCGGGGCTGACGAACAGTTTCGTGAAGTCGCGGATGACGAGGCACACATCGGCTATCTGCTTTTGAGCAGCGAGGAATTTGAGCAGGCGGTCGCTCACAGCACCCGAGACGAAGATGGTGGTGCCGAAGCGAAACAGGTCGGTGCCCTGCTTGTCAAGCAGGAAGACCGACTGGATGCCCAGGTCGTGCGCCACGCCGTCGGCATCGACGCCCCATAGGCCGCCCGACAGGCGCGCCAACATGCTCTGCAGCTGTGGCTCCACCTCGGCGATGGCGATGAGGCGGCACACGAAGCGGGTGCGCGAAATTAGCTGCGGCAGGCTGGGCGACACGGCAGCGCCGGTAGCAAGAATCATAGCTTCGGTGACGGTGGGCGACGCTAACGACAGGCGTGACAAGGCACCGTCGACTATAGTGAGCGGGACACCCTGACGCACAAATTCCTCTATCTGCCCACGCAGCATACCCGTGGAGGCGGCACCACTGAGCAGCGTCTTGCCACCACACACCACACGGGCTGTGACGAGCCTGCCCAACGAGGTGCGTCGAGGATCAACAGCAGTAATCTCGGACACCACACGGCGCTGCGCGTAGTGCTTCTCGGAGGTGACGAACAGCATATCCTCGTAGAGCGTCACCTCGGGTTTTGCACTGCCATAGACCGAGTCAACCTGCTCACCGTCAACGCCGATGGAGGTCACAGCACAACGGAAGCCTGTCTCGTGGAGCCGACGCAGGATGTAGTTAAGACACACCGTCTTACCAGTGTTCTTTTCGAGCCCTACGATGGAGAGGCTGCGGTATTTTTTTATTTCGTCAATAAACGGCAATGCAAAAAAGAATTAACGGCCGGCAAGAGGCATGAATGGTTGAACCTGTGCATCTTGCCTATGCGCATGATGTCCATTTGGATTGCAAAATTACAAAAAAACTCGCTATTAATGATTATTTTAGTAATTTTGTAAACTCTAAAACTGACTTTAAACAACTTAAAAAACTAATAATAATATGGTTACCAAATTAGATCAGCTCCTCGAGCTTGTTAAAACTAAAGGAAAAAAGAGATTGGCTGTCGCTTACGCCAACGATTCACACACCATCGGCGCTGTCAGCGCCGCCATCGACCGCGGTATTGTCGATGCCACCCTCGTTGGTGACATCGAGACCATCAAGAAGGTCTGCGCCGAGGAAAGCATCGACGTCAACAAATTCGAGCTTGTCCAGGAAGCCGTCGACGTCAAGGCCGGCGCCAAAGCTGTCTCTCTGATCAACGAAGGCAAGGCCGACTTCCTGATGAAGGGTCTGCTGAGCACCGACAAATACATGCGCGCCATCCTCAACAAAGAGAGCGGCCTCATGCCCGGCAAGAAGAACGACATGCTGACTCACATGGCTGTCATGCAGGTCCCCGCCTACCACAAACTGCTTTGCTGCAGCGATATGGCCATCATCCCTGCACCCGACTTCAAGCAGAAAACAGCCATCATGAACTTCCTCATCCAGGTGTCGAAGAGCCTCGAGAACCCCAAACCGAAAGTGGCCGTCCTCGCCGCTACCGAGCAGGTCAGCGTGGGCATGCCCGCTTGCGCCGAAGCCGCATGGCTTGGCATGCAGAGCCAGCGCGGTCAGATTCCCGGCGCCATCGTCGACGGCCCTCTCAGCCTCGACTGCGCCATCGACAAAGAGAGCGCTAAGACTAAGAAACTCACCAGCGAAGTGGCCGGCGACGCCGACTGCCTCCTCTTCCCCAACATCGAGAGCGGCAACATCTTCTACAAGGCTTGCACTAAGTTCGCTCACGCCGAACTGGCTTGCATGGTCATGGGTGCCCGCGTCCCCTGCGTCCTCACCAGCCGCGGCGACAGCACTCAGTCCAAACTCTACAGCATTGCTCTGGCAGCACTCAACACCAAATAACTGTCATCCTTAGAAATATGACTTGACTCAAAAGGTTTAAAAGAAGCCAGCCCACAAGCCATGCCTCTTTTAAACCTTTTGTTATTTAGTTATAAAATATCAAGAAAACACCACAATGGACAAATATTTTGAAAGCCTGAACAACATTGCCATAACCGTTTGCGACGTCGATGGCAACATTCTGGACATGAACCAACACTCCGCCGACGTGAACAGCCACGGCAAAAAGATTGTAGGCTACAACCTCATGAACTGTCACCCCGAGCCGGCAAAGACCAAACTGAAAGGACTGCTCGAGCATCAGCAACTCAACGCCTACACCATCGAGAAGACCCTCGACGACGGCTCGAAAGTGAAGAAACTGATCTACCAGACCCCATGGTACGACGAGGACGGCTCCTTCGGCGGACTGATTGAATACTCAATAGAGATTCCGTTCGAAATGCCACACTACATCCGTCAACCAAAGAAACAAACAACATAATCACGCTTAACACCACATCACGCTTTATGTACAGACGCTTCGCCATCATCATGGCACTGCTCGCAGTATTCACACCCACATTCGCCCAAAGGGGCAAGATAACAGGAAAAGTCATCGACAAAAAAAGCGGCAACGGAGTGGAATACGCCTCCGTCGTCCTCCTCAACCCAAAAGACAGCAGCATGGTGAAAGGCGTCGGCGTGGTGACCGAGGCTAACGGCAGCTTCTCGCTCTCAACACCCTACGGCACCTACCTGCTGCGTGTGACCTTCATGGGCTACAAGCCATACATCCACCCCACCACAGTCAACGTGTCGGCAGCACACAGCACCGTCAACATCGGCAAAGTGGTCATCTCGCCTACCGCCGCGTCACTCGACGCCGTCGTCGTATCGGCCGAACGCACCATGGTGGAGTACCAGCTCGACAAGCGTGTGGTGAACGTTGACAAGAACATCGTAGCGTCGGGAGGCACTGCCACCGACGTACTGCAGAATGTCCCCAGCGTCTCTGTCGACAACGACGGCAACGTCAGCCTGCGCGGCTCGTCGAACGTCAAAGTGCTCATCAACGGACGGCCCTATGAGCTGATGGGCAACGACTTGGAGAGCATACTCGAGCAGACACCCGCCAGCAGCGTGGAAAGCGTGGAGGTAATCACCAACCCCTCGGCAAAATACGACCCCGAGGGCATGTCGGGCATCATCAACATCAAGCTGAAAGACAAGGCCTCGGCAGCCATGGGTCTCAACGGGACGGCATCGCTCAACATCGGCACCCCACTGGCATTCCTCGGCAAGGACTACCCCTCGCAGATGGACAAGATTATACCCACAGCCATGGCTACCGTCAACCTCAACTACACGACTGAAAAATACAACCTGTTCTTCGCCGCCGACGGTGGCAGGAGAAGCCACGGGCATATAGGCCACAGCAACATAGAGCGCCTGCGCAACGGCACAGCATGGTCGCACGACACCAACGACCAGTACAGCATCGGCTCGAACACCATGGGTAGCGTCAAACTGGGCGGCGAATACTACTTCGACAAGCACAACAGCCTGCTGGCCAGCTATCAGCTGCGCGGTGGCAACCGGCACAGATGGAACGACATGTACTCCACCGACCTGCTGACCAACCACCTGCTCGACTACAACCAGATAGGCATCAGCGACAACGGCAACATCAACCACAGCTTCAACCTCCATTACACTCACAAGTTCGACACCACCGACCGGCAACTGACAGCCGACGCCACCTTCAGCACACGCCACGCGAAAGGCGACGGCTATCAGGAACAGCTCTACAACGTGGCACCAGGCAATGACAGCAACGCCATCTGGAACAACTACTACCGCAGGGACTCCGAGTCGGAAAACCACCACAACGCACTAAACCTCAAGCTCGACTACGTCCACCCATTCGCATCGGGATGGCGCCTCGAGAGCGGCTACGAAGGACGCATGGACTGGCCCGACCAGGACGCCATATACTATCGCACCGAATACGACAGCGCACACCACATCAACAAATTCTACGACGCGCTCTCGTCCACACACTTCAACTACACCCAGCAGGTGCATGCCGTCTACCTCACGCTCGGCGGCAAAATATTCGAGAAGATGTCTGCTCAAGCAGGCCTGCGCGGCGAATACTCGCTCACCGACGGCACCGACCTCAACAACCCCGACACAAAAGTCAACAAAGAATACTGGAAACTCTACCCAACCCTGCACCTCTCCTACGAGATAAACAAGATGCAGAGCATGCAACTCAGCTACAGCCGACGCGTGAGACGTCCCCACATGTGGGACCTCAACCCATACATGAACGTGCGCGAAGGACAGGAACTCTCTTTCGGCAACCCCAACCTCGACCCCGAGTTCACCAACGCCTTCGAACTGAGCTACAATCTGGGCTTCCAAAAGGTGAACATCTACACCTCCGCTTACTTCCGCCAGACAAACAACATGATGACCCGCTACGGCTACGTTTGGGACTCCACCAGCGCAGCACGCTACTCGTGGTGGGAACCCTACAATAGCGAGTACGACGGATACTGGGCCTCCACATGGCAGAACCTCAGCCGTGGACTCAACTACGGTCTGGAGTTCATCATCGACTGGCAGATAACCTCGTGGTGGAAATTCAACGTCAGCATCAACATATATGAAAACCGCATCGAAGGCACCGAACTGCTCGACAACAAGGAGACCGACGCTTTCCAAGCCAGCGGAAAATTCAACAGCTACATGACGCTGCCAAACGACTGGACCGTTCAACTGTCCGGACAGTACTGGGCACCATGGCTCGACCTGCAGACAGAGATGTACGCCAGCTACTGGTGCGATCTGGCGGTGAAGAAAGATGTCCTGCAAAAACGAGGCACCGTCAACCTGCGCATCGGCGACCTCTTCTGCACAGGCGGATGGGGGCACGAGACCTTCACCGAGCAACTGAGCCGCGTCGCCCGCTCCAAACGCCTCTCGCCCTCCGTCACCATCGGCTTCACCTACAAAATCAACAACGGCCTGAAACAACAGCAACAACGTCCCAACGACACAATAATAGAAGAAGAGTCGGACAGCGACACCAACGGCGGATACTAAACGACACAATGTCGAAAAATATTCGTACTCACAAAAAACATTCTTAACATCCATATCCATGCCTTTCACCCCAAAAATACGCGAAACCGACAAGCGGCGCGAGATTTTCGACCCCGCCAGACACCGCTGGGTAGCACTCACGCCCGAAGAGTGGGTGAGGCAGCAGACTCTCCATCTGCTCCATCATCGCTTCAACTACCCTCTCGAACTGATGCAAGTGGAAGGCACCATCACACTCAACGGCCAGACAAGGCGTTGCGATATAGTGGTATACGACCAGAACGTACACCCCTGGATGATAGTCGAATGCAAGAATGAGGAGGTCGCCATAACTCAGAAAGTCATCGACCAGGCAAGCCGCTACAACCTCGTGCTGAAAGTCCCCTACCTGCTGCTGACCAACGGCAGGACGATGCTCTGCCTGAAAGTGGACGACGTCACAGGCACACTTATCTCCGCAAGCATCCCAACATGGAGCGGCACTAAAGAATGTGATTCATAAAACAGACAACTCTCAAAAAACAACCTAAATACCAACACCTTGAATTTCCTGAAAAAACTGTTCGGCAGAACAGACGAAACTGAAAAAGAAGACTGCACAATGAAATATCTGATTGTAGGACTGGGCAATATAGGCGACGAGTATGAAGGCACTCGCCACAACAGCGGTTTCATGGTCGTCGACGCCTTGCTGAAAGCTTGCGCCTCCGAGCGAGGCGAGAAGCCCACATTCGTACTCGAACGCCACGCCTATCGCGCCGAGACGAAGTGGAAAGGTCGCACCCTTGTCATCATCCGTCCAACGACTTACATGAACCTGAGTGGCAAGGCTGTACAGTACTGGATGCAGAAAGAGAAGATTCCGCCACAGAACCTGCTCGTCGTCGTCGACGACATCGCCCTACCCGTCGGCAAAATAAGGATGAAGAAACAAGGCTCCAATGGCGGTCACAACGGACTCGCCAACATCGAAGAGATGCTCCACACCTCCAACTACTGCCGCCTCCGCATCGGCGTGGGCAACAACTTCGGTCAAGGACACCAAATCGACTATGTCCTCGGACGTTTCAGCGACGAAGAACGCCAACTCCTCGACCCAGCCATCGACCACGCCGTCGATGCCGTCAAGGCATTCGTCACCCTTGGCGCCGACCGAGCCATGAACATGTACAACTAAACACAAAAAAGATACCCTCTTTATAGTATTAGCATAGTCTTTACAACACCCCAAAAAATGGCACGTCTCATTCTCGACATCGGCAACACTCGGACTAAAATAGCCGTCATGGCTAACAACGAAGTCATCGAAGTCCACACAGTCGGCCACCTCAACAGCGACATCTTGCAGGAACTCTGCAATCTGCACAATATCAACAAGGCCATCGCCTCCGTCGTAGGCACGTCGCCTGACTTCGACCTCATCCTGCCAGAATTCCTCAAACCCAACTTCCACCTCCTCTCCCACCGCTCGCGTCTGCCCATCCGCATCGACTACGCCACCCCGCAAACACTCGGCACCGACCGGCTCGCTGCCGTCGTCGGCGCCTCAACCTTAGCGCCCGACGCCGACCTGCTGGTCGTCGACGCCGGCACCTGCATCACCACCGACTTCCTCTCCGCCGACGGCACATACCATGGCGGCTCTATCGCCCCGGGCATCAACATGAGGCTCAAAGCACTCAACACCTTCACAGCAGCCCTTCCGCTGGTCGAAAAAAAGGCGGACAACAATGGCGCTCCCTACCGCCTTACGGGCAACAGCACGGAGGCTTCTATTCAATCTGGCGTATTCAATGGCGTAATATTTGAAATACAGGGGTTTGTCAACAATTATCTAAACGACCATCCCGCTCTTAAACTTTTTTTAACAGGCGGCGACGCAGATTTTTTTGCCAAACGATTATTTTTTCCGAACTTTGCATCTCCGAATTTGGTATACTTCGGTTTGAATAAAATACTGGATATGAATGTGTAAAAATGTTATTACCTACATTCTTGCCCATTATATGTTGAAAATATAGTAATGAATAAGTACATAATAAATAAAATATGGCTGTTGGTGGTGTTCACGGCAATGACGGCTCAGCTCCACGCCCAGAACGGCATCAACTCGCCTTATTCTCAATACGGCATCGGCTTCAACAACATGCCCTACAACTTTCCCGCTCTTGCGGCAACGGGTGGCGTCGCTTACACTCGCGCAGCCTCCAATATGATAAATCCTTTCAACCCAGCCTCCTACGCCACCATTAACAAGGAGACATTTGTGTTCGACATGGGCCTCTCCATCGACATGACAAAGCTGCACAGCAACGACGCCAGCCTCTACGACGCCGACGGCAACCTCGGCTACCTCTCCTTCGCCTTCCCCATCACGCGCTGGTGGAAGACCGCTCTCGGCATCATGCCCTACTCCGATGTCAACTACGCCTCCACCAAGCAGTCGACACTGACTCTGGGTGGAGAGGTCAAGACAGTCTACGAAGGCACGGGCGGCGTCAGCCAACTCTTCTGGGGCAACGGTTTCAACATACTCAGCTCAGCCAACGACGCTACAAAACCAGCTCTGCGGGCCGGATTCAACATCAACCTGCTCTACGGCAACATCACCCGCGCCGCCACCTACGACTTCGTGGCCAACGACACCACCTACATGATGAACAGCCGACGGCAGAAAGACAGCTACATCAAAAATCTGCTCTTCGACTTCGGCCTGCAGTACGACCAGCCGGTCGGCGACAAGCACCACCTCTCTCTCGCTCTCACCATGACGCCACACAGACTGATGTCCATCAACGAGAACGCACTGGTATACACCTTCGTGCGTAACGCCTCGACCGAATATATGCGCGACACCATCTTCCCGGCCGCAGGCGAAGACAGCGAGTTCCAAAGCAACCTCGAACAACCTTTCACTACAGGTATCGGCATCTCCTTCCAACGCGACAACCTTTGGCTCATCGCAGCCGACGCCACCTTCTCAGCATGGAGCAGATTGAAATACTCCGAAGACACCGAACACGCCATCTTCGGCAACAGCACTCTGCAGTACTCCAACAGCCAGCGCTACGCTATCGGACTACAACTGCTCGGCGACAAGAACGCCGCCAACTACATCCGACGCATCACCTTCTCCACTGGTTTCCACTACGAAAGCGGACGGCTCAACCTCTCGCTCTCCGACGGCAACAGCTACCAACTCAACGAATGGGGTTTCGGTCTGGGTGTCTCATTGCCCATGCGCAAAGGACGCTCCGTGCTCAACATTACAACCTCCTACTCCTCCTTCGGCACCGCCGACCTCATCCGCCGCGACCTCTTCTCCATCGGCATCTCCGTAGGCAGCTGCGAAAGCTGGTTCGTCAAACGCAAATTCAACTAAAAGCCGTCGCCACGACTGCAAAAAACTTTCTAAAAAAAACATAAAAGTACAATAACTGATAACAATCATCTACAAATTAACAAATCGGGAAACAGGACAAAATAACATCCCTCTTCCGACACTGCAAACAATCAACAAAAAACAAAAAGAGATGAAAACAGCAAGAATCTTAGCAATCAGCCTGATTATGACACTCTGCGTTATGCCCGCAACAGCTCAGCAGTTCAAGAGCAAAGAGGACAGCATCTGCATGACGAACCGTTTCCTCTATCAGGAATCGTATAAGAACAAACAATACCTCGACGCCTACGAGCCCTGGAAAATCGCTCTTGAAATCTGCCCAAAAAGCACCAAGAACCTCTATATCCAAGGCGCCAACATCATGAAAGCGAAGATTAAAGCCGCCAAGGACGACACCGAACGCAACGCCCTCATCGACGAACTTATGGCCATGTACGACAAGCGCATCGACAACTATGGCGAAGCAGGCAAAGTCAAGGCTATCAAGGCTTTCGACCTCGAGCAACTACGCGGCAACGCAGCCATCAAGGAGGTCTACCAGCTCTACTATGACGCCATGAACATCGATGGCAAGAACCTGCAACTGGCCTACATCGAGCGCTTCTTCGACGTCACCGTCCGCTACGTCACCCTCGGCAACGCCGACACAACACTCATTGTCGACAACTACGACATCACCAGCGACGCCCTCGACGCCCTCAACGCCGAAGAGCAGGACAGCGCCAAGAAAGCCGAGATTCACAACGTTGTGGCTGTCGTCGAAAACCGCTTCGCCCCATTCGCATCATGCGACGAACTTGTGAAAATATACACCAAGAAATTCGAAGCCAACAAGAGCGACATCACTCTTCTCAAGAAGATTACCACCATCCTCCGCAAGAAGAAATGCATGAACACCGAGCTCTTCTTCGCCGCCACCGAACAGCTCCACTCCCTCGAACCCTCCGCATCCACAGCCTACCTCATGGCTCAGATGTGCTACCAGAAGGACAAATTCAGCGAAGCCGCCAAGTATGTCAACGACGCACTCAAAGAGGCCGAAGACAAAGATAAGTACAACATGTACATCCTCCAAGGCCTCTGCTACGCCAACGCCAACAGCTACTCCGCAGCACGCAGCTCCTACAACAAAGCCATGGAAATGGAACCCTCCAAGGGTGAACCCTACCGCCTGATGGCTCAGCTCTACGCCAAAGGCGCCAGAAGCATTGATGACGGTCTCGGCGGAAGAACAGCCTACTGGGCAGCGGTCGACGCCGCTCGCCGAGCCATATCGATAGACGCATCCCCCGAAAACGTCGAAGCGGCTCAGAGCCTCATCAACTCCTACTCCGGACACTTCCCGAAACAGAGCGACGCCTTCATGCTCGACCTCATCGATGGCAGCAGCTACACAGTCCCCGGATGGATCGGTGTCTCCACAACTGTTAGAACCCGCAAATAAACACTCCCGACCTCTATTGTCATGATCTTTCTTAGGTCCGACAAATCAACATACCGCAGGAAGCGTGCCGTACGCACGCTTCCTTGCTTTATCCTCGCCTGTCTTCTCCTCTCGGCTTGTCGCAACGACATCGAGCAGGCACGTATGTTCGACCCTAAAGTCATGCCACAACAAGCTCTCGACTCCGTCAGGGCCGTGCGCAGCAACCAAGGCGAGATGCAGATGCTACTGGTGGCCCCGCAAGTCGTCATTCACGACAAACCAGAAAAACGCACCGTCTATCCTAAAGGCGTCGAGATGCACATCTTCGACAACAACGCAAAACCCACCGCCGACATCTATGCCGCCTACGCCTGCTCATACGACGAGAAAAAACTCATCATAGCCAAGGACAGCGTCGTCATCATCGACTTCCGCACAGGCGACACCTCATATCTCAAAAGCATTGAATGGAATTCCGCAACGCACCGCATCTCCTCCAACGACCCCATCAAGTCGGTCAACGGACAACGGGTCACTTTCGGCGACGGTTTTGAAAGCGACGACAACTTCAACGAACCGCGCATCCTCAGGCAACGCGGTACTATGACCTTCGACGAATGAGCAGACAACCTACACGAGGACAATGGCGCGGATACGCCATCCTGACGCTTCTACTGCTGGCTTTGCTGGCCATTTTTCTCTTCCTGCCACGCAAGGCCGACAACAAGGCCTCCTCCGACGACATGGCCATGTTCAAACAATCCGTGCTGCAATACAAGTCCGAGTTGACAACCGTAAAGGACAGCTCCTCCCACCGCCACTACCGTCCCTCACGCCACTACAACAAGCACGACTGGCATCACGACACCCAAACCTACACACAACAGTATTCGCCGAAGAGAAAGCCCGAACGCCCATCAGTCGAAATCAACACAGCCGACACCGCCGAACTGCAACTGCTCAGAGGCATCGGTCCAGCATTCGCCAGACGTATTGTGAACTACCGTGAAAAACTTGGAGGCTTCGTCCGTCCAGATCAGTTGCTCGAAGTCTATGGCATGGACAACGAACGCTACAACGGCTTCGCCGATAAAATCATCATCGACACCCACGCCGTCACCCGCATCGACATCAACAGCGCCTCACTCCAACAGCTGAAGCAGCACCCCTACCTCGACTACTATCAGGCACGCTCCATAGTGAACTACCGCAACCGCGTAGGCCAAATCCATTCTCTGGACGAACTGTCATACGTAAACACCATGGATTCAGCTACATTACTAAAAATAAAAGATTATATACAATTTTAATCAAACTATACCGTTAGATACTATACAACCTTTGGCGTTTCTAATTAATCAATTCTAAACCAATGAAGTTTTCAATCGAACAACTCGCCGCCATGCTGGGCGGTACTGTTGAGGGCGACTGCAAAGCGCAAGTGTGGAAACTGTGCAAGATTGAAGAGGGCGAGCCAGGCGGTCTCTCTTTCCTCGCCAACAGCAAATATACCAACTATATATACAGCACTCAGGCCTCTGCCGTCATCGTCAAAAACGATTTCGTCGCAGAGCATCCAGTCCAAGCTACACTCATCCGTGTCTCCGACCCATATCTCGCTTTTGCTACCCTGCTGAAAAAATATAACGACATGCAACTCGACAAGCGTGGCGTCGACCCACTTGCCTTCATATCCCCGTCAGCCACCAACGCCGACGACTGCTACATCGGACCCTTCGCCTTCATCGGCGACAACGTGGTGATTGGCAAAGGCGCCAAGATTTATCCGCAGACCTACGTGGGCGACAACAGCTCCATCGGCGAAGGCACCACCCTCTTCTCAGGTGTGCGCATCTACCAGAACATCGTCATCGGCGCTCGCTGCATCCTACATTCAGGCGTAGTTGTCGGAGCCGACGGCTTCGGTTTCGCTCCCACCGACGACGGCACCTACCAGAAAATAGACCAGATAGGCAACGTCATCATCGAGGACGACGTCGAGATTGGCGCCAACACCACCATCGACCGCGCCACCATGGGCTCCACAGTCATCCACCGTGGCGTGAAGCTCGACAACCTATGCCAGATAGCACACAACGTCGTCGTGGGCGACAACACCGTGATGGCCTCCCAGAGCGGTATCGCCGGCTCCGGCAAAGTGGGTAAACACTGCATCATCGCAGGACAAGTCGGCATAGTTGGCCACATCGAAATAGGCAACAACGTTACCGTCGCCGCTCAGTCTGGCGTCACACGCAACTTCCCCGACAACGTGACAATTCTCGGCTCACCAGCCACCGACGCCATCAAACAGCGTAAAACATATATCTACGAACGCAATCTGGAAAGCCTCTACAAACGTGTGGAGGAACTGGAGAAGAAACTGAAGGAGAAATAGTTGAAACTATCCGACACTCTCAAGTTCTTCTCCATAGTCCTGGCCATTTTGGCAGCTCTATGCCTGATTTTTCCCTCCGACGGCATTCGTATCGGAGGGACTACTCTCCGTTTTGCGAAGATGCACGACGTCCTCGTGCGCGAAAAACAGAAGAGCATTGACGAACTGCTTGTTCACGAGGAAACTCGAGACCTTACGGGTATCATGGACTCGCTGAGCGAATGCCGACATTATCTCTTCGAGTCGCAGACACGCTTCTGGCTCCCCAACGACGACGTCAGCCTACTCGACTCATTCTTCTCCAAAGCCTCAAGGGCCGAAAGCATGAATAGGGTGGTGCGCGTCCTACACTATGGCGACTCGCAGATTGAGCTCGACCGCATCTCGTGCCAACTCCGCGAACGACTTCAGGAACTCTTCGGCGGCAGCGGTCCTGGACTTCTTCCTCTCCGACAGCCCATTCCCACCTACACCTTCTCGCAACACGCCTCGGGCAACCTCATAGGTCAGTCCACATGGGGCGACAGCACCTTCGTGCGCGCCAAAGGCAATTACGGACCCATGCTGCGCTCATGGCGCATCAACGGCAACGCCACCATGAACCTCTCCGCCACCAAGAACAAGAACGCTCCAGCGCGTGTCGGCCAGTTCTCCTCTATACGCCTCCTCTTCAACAACCGCCCCGGACCTCTCTCCGTCACCATGCGCGACCGCAAAGGTGGTGCCACCTTCGCCGCCACCAACAACGACGAGGGCGTCGCCATTATCGAATGGTCTCTTGACTCCGTCACCTCTTCGGCAACGCTAACCCTCAACGGCAATACCGACATCTATGGCGTGCTCGTCGACGGCAACTACGGCGTCGCTGTCGACAACATCTCTATGCGTGGAGCCTCCGGCACAAGGTTCACCTCCGTTAACGCCGAACAGTTGAAAGAGGCTTACCGACTCATGGACGTAGGTCTCATCATCATGCAGTTCGGCGGCAACTCCGTGCCATACCTCAAAGGCGAGAAATCCATCAACAGCTACTGCGAAAGTTTGGGCAAACAGATTGATTTCCTGCATCAGACAGCACCAGGCGTACCCATCCTCTTCATCGGGCCTTCCGACATGAGCACACGAGTCAACGGGCGCATGGCCACCTACCCATGTCTACCCGAGGTGGTGCAGAAACTGCGCGACATGGCCAACTCTCATGGCGCCGCCTTCTGGAGCATCTACGACGCCATGGGCGGCGAGAACTCTATGCTCTCATGGAACTCCAACGGCCTCGCAGGTGCCGACTACGTACACTTCACACCTAAGGGCGCCGCCATCATGGGCGACTACATCAGCGACGCCTTGACGCGACTTTACGAACTTTACCTCCTACGCCAGAAAGTAGGCGAAAAACAATTCAACGAACTATGGAACAGCACATCAAGTATAACCACACGCTAAACAACGTGAGACGGGGCTTCTTCAGCAATCTGTTCTCCTCGACGGCAGTCCTGCTCCTCGCTGTGCTGCTCAGCTCTTGCGGACATGCGCAGAACAACGACTATCGTCGCTCCAATTCACTATCCGACAGCCTTTTCTCTGTCGTCATCGACACCTCATATTCGTTCATCGCTTACGACAGCAATCGCCTTGTCATCCCCGGCGACAGCTCTCGCATGAAGGCTTTTGCCGAGAAGTGGTACCGTGTCCTGCAGTCGGGACGAGGACATGTCAGCATCATGCAGATAGGAGCCTCTCATGTGCAGGGTGGCACCTTTCCGCACCAGATTCGTCGCAACCTGTTGCTAAGCGCCTCATCATCAATCACCAGAGGTGCCGCCTCCGATTCCATCTTCCCCATATCCGACCGTGGAATGCTTTTCCCCTACTCCGCCGCCGTCAAGTGCAACAACCCCTTCGACTATAAAGTGAGCCGCTCGCACCCACTCACATTGACGCGCAACGTCTACAAAGAGCCACTCGAGCGTTTGGGCCTCTGTGGCATCGCCGTAACGGCATCCGACTCCACCGCCGTCATCGGCATAAGCATGAACGAACCCGACTTGTCTTTCCCCGTACACACAATTCTCATTCTGGGCGAATCGCCAGCTGGCGTGACGCCTCAAGTGAAACATCTCACACCCGCAGGCGACACAGTGGCACTCAAGTTGTTGAACAGCGACAAGAGCAAACGTAGTTTCACCTTTCAATCCGACATCGCCATCGACTCCTTCCTCATCGTCCTTCCCTGCAAAGAGGGTGAAACGTTCGCACTGACAGGCGTTTATCTCGCAGCCAGCAAAGGGGAACTCTCCCGCGAAGGCATTTTGCCTCGGCCACAGCATGGCATCACCTACCATTCCATCGGTGTCAACGGCGCCTCAGTTTCCGACTATCTCACCAAGTGCCCCTATCTCACCACCGACCTGAAACTGCTGAAACCTGACCTCGTCATCTTCGGCATAGGCATCAACGACGCCGCTGGCCCCAATTTCGACAGCGCAGTCTTTGCACGTCGCTACCTCGAGCTGGTCGACAGCATACGGACGGTCAACCCCGAATGCGCATTCATCTTCATCACAAACAACGACAGCTATAAACGGGTGAAACGCAAATATGTGGTGAACAACAACGGGGCTCTGGCACACGATGCCTTCTATCGAGTGGCCAAACAATGCGGCGGCGCAGTCTGGGATCAGTTCACCATCATGGGTGGCCTCAAGTCGATGGATCGTTGGTGCGCCAACGAATTGGCTCAACGCGACCATATCCATTTCAATCGCAAAGGCTATCAGCTACTTGCCGACCTTTTCAGCAACGCGTTGCTCTCCACCATACAGTCCATGAAACCGGTTCAGAAAACAGTCAAACCGGCCGAACAGCAAGACAGCCTTAAAGTACAAGAAGACAGCAAACCTAAACCTATATTCAAGAACAAGAAACAAAGAAGTGACTCTCTAACCGAGGAAGAACTGAATGAAAGATATAATTACATTCTTTACTGACCTTCTGTCATTCGACAGCGACCACCCGTTGCTCTTCACCCAGTTCAACTTCTGGGCCTTCTTCTTTATTGTCCTTGTGGGACTTGTGCTCCTGCAACGCACCAAATGGACCATCCGTGGCTCCAAACTGACTTTGCGCAACGCCTACTTGTTTCTGGTCAGCCTTTTCTTCTACTTCAAGACCTCAGGACTCTTCGTCCTGCTGCTGATTCTATCCACCGTCGTGGGCTTCTTCCTCGGACGACGCATGGACGCCATGCACCTCAAAGGCGAAAGCAACTCTAAGCGCAAAGCTCTGATGATTTTTGGCGTAGTGCTTAACCTGCTGGTACTGTTCTACTTCAAATACGCCTACTTCTTCACCGACATATACAACAACATCTTCCACAGCGACCTGCATGTCGTGAACCATCTGGCTCAGTTCGCCAACCATTTCACCAAGACTCCACGCTTCGACGCCTCGCTCATTCTACTGCCTGTAGGTATCTCCTTTTTCACCTTCCAGAATATCAGCTATATCGTGGATGTCTATAAGCGCAAGATTCCCCATGCCGACAACATCCTCGACTTCGGCTTCTACACCACCTTCTTCCCTCAACTGGTGGCAGGCCCCATCGTCCGTGCCGACCAGTTCATACCGCAGCTCTACAAGCGCTATTTCCTCTCCCGACGACAGTTCGGACTGGCTGTTTTCTGGATTCTCAATGGTTTGATGAAGAAGATAATACTCAGCGACTACCTCGCCGTCAATTTCGTCGACCGTGTTTTCGACAACCCTACGCTCTTCACAGCCTTCGAAAATCTCTCGGCTCTCTTCGTCTACTCTCTTCAGGTCTATGCCGACTTCTCCGGCTATACCGACATCGCCATCGGCGTGGCTATGCTGATGGGCTTCTATCTGCCCAAGAATTTCAACTCGCCCTACAAAGCCACCAACCCCGCCGGCTTCTGGAAACGCTGGCACATCTCGCTCTCCAACTGGCTCAAAGACTATCTCTACATCCCACTCGGTGGCAACCGACGCGCCACGCTGGCCTCCTATCTCATCCTCGGCGGCATGTTGGTGGTAGTGGCTCTAATGGCTCAGACCGCCTGGGTCACGCTGGTGGTCACCACGGTTATAGGCATCCTCATTGCCGTATATTGCATTTTTCCTCGTCACCGCAGCGAGTTCCGCACCAATGTCAACAATATGGACACCATGCTACTCGGCGGCATGTGGCACGGCGCCAGCTTCAACTTCATCACATGGGGCGCCCTCAACGGCATGGGAATCCTCATCTATAAATGGTGGAAAAAACAAGGATCCAGAATCCGCGTCGTCGCTGTCGAACTGCTCTTCGCGCTATTTCTCCTCGCCGACATCATCTGGCCTTCACCGGCACTCAACGTCGGGGCAGTGTGGACTGGCATACTTTGTCTCGGCACCATGCTCCGCTACATGCTCGTCAATCCGCTCTGCAACAGACACGGACGCGAAAAAATGGCTCACGCCATCGAGAAGTGCTGGAACATTTTCATGACCTTTGTCTTCATCACCTTCACACGTCTCTTTTTTCGCAGTGGCTCAAACCTCAATCCCGCCGAAGCTAATCAGCTGGCGTGGAACACAGCCAAGAACATGATTAACAGCATCGGCGGCAAATGGAATACCGACGCCATACCCGACATACTGTCCACCTATAGCGGCGTCTTCTGGGCTTTCCTCATCGGTATGGTAATCCACTGGCTCCCCGACAACTTCAAGCGGCGCTACCGTCTATGGTTCGCCACCATGCCCACATGGCTACTGATTGTCGTCACGGTGGTTTCCGTCTTCTTCATCTACCAGTTCATCACCGCCGACCTCCAGCCTTTCATCTACTTCCAGTTCTAATTGTCACCGGTCTTCCACACCGCGGCACGGCTCTGATTGACAATATAGACTCCTACGAAAACTAATATGGCGGCAGCCACCTTTGTCACAGTCAGGCGGTCCATGCCTGTCGCTATGGCCGCCACCGTTGCTATGATCGGTTGCAGATAGCCATACATGCTCACCAGCGTGGGGCGTATGCGGCGCTGACCTGCCGGTATAAGAAAATAGGCTACAAAAGTGGCAAACAGTATCAGAAATCCTATCTCCATCCACACTCTTGCCGAGACGGCGCCAAAGTCCGTCGCAGGCAGTTTCGGTATGCTCAGCGGCAACGACAGAATGAAGGCCACAAGGAACATCCATTTCATCATCGTCACGGGCGAATATTTGGCCGTCAAAGGACGGCATGTAGCGAGGTAGAGCGCAAAGGTCGCGCTGTTGGCAATGCATAGTACAACACCCATCGGATGGGTGGCATTGACGCCATTGGCCGAACTGACGCTTTGCAGGATAAGCCAGATGATGCCTCCGAAACTCACGGCAACGCCTGTCGACTTCTGCCACGTGATAGGCTCCTTCAGGAATATGGCGGCGGCGAACATGGTCAGGATAGGCGTTATAGTGCCTATGACCGACAGGTCGACGGGTGTCGTCATAGTGATGGCATACAGGAATGTCATCTGTGGCAGGAAGATGCCCAACAAGCCTGCACCGGCTATCTTCAGCAGGTCTTTTGGCGGAACAGGCTCTGACTTAGTGAACAACGAGGTCACCCAGAACAACAATCCCGCAACAAGCGACCGCATAGTGAAGAGAACAACGGGTGAGATGTTCCCCTCCGCGGCAATGTCACGACACGCAACGATGTTGATGCCAAATATTATATAGGTGACAGCACATGCCAGATGACCAACAGCAGTATTTCTGTTCATATTTTTATGTCTTTCATTCAAATACGACACGACCGCCAGAGACTGCCCATCTGCGGCCTGTCACAGGAAGGCTTACCAAATTGCCATTCAACAAGTCGCAAAGCGATTCGTTATCCTCTGTGGTTGTAGCATTTGTCAGCCTTTTGTTGTTGCCGTCGTCTACACAATTATTACCCATAAACGAAGTGCACACCGAAGGATAGTAGCAGTGGTCTATGTGGAATTTATAACTTGATCCTCCATCTCCACAAATACCATTTATATCAGTATTTGCATCCGCAGTATAGTAATAACAGTTCTGAATATAAGTGTTGTTCCATAAGTTCAACTGCTTATATACAATTCCACTCACGCTGTTCCCTTGAAGATCTGAATATACATAACAGTTAGTCACATGCATATATTGGTTCAAACCAATGAGTCCTCCAACAAACATTTTCGTTGTTCCTGACGACTGTATATCGCCTTCATTAAAACAATTATACATTCTGCATTCTGTTGAAACCTCATGTTTTCCAATAATACCACCAATATATTTATTATTACTTTGCGTTTCGCTACATGATATTGTCGCGATGTTACTACAATTCGAAATGTTGCATTTGATAATTCCGAATAGACCTCCTATAAATTGGTCGTTAGTGTTCGTCCCAGAAAGAGTGATAGTCCCCTGATTCGAGCAATTTTGAATAGTATAGCTCGCACTTTGTGTATTCATCTCGCCAGCTATACCTCCTAAACATACAATATTTCCACTTATTGAAGAACTGTATGATATGTCGCCTTTGTTTACGCAATTCTGAATTGCAACCGTAGAGTTTGATCTGCCTACAACACCACCCAAATAGTATGCATCGGACGTGATGTTGCCTTCATTGATGCAGTTGTCCAGCGAACTGCTTTTCATTCTGCCAAACAGTCCGCCGACATACGGACTCCCAGAGCCGAGCTCACAACTATATGAAGCTTTATTCACGCAGTTTTGTATCGTCGCGTTCTCCGCATAGTCAGCCAGAAAACCAAAAAGGCGTGTAGCTCCATTGACCAAATGCGTCGGACCAGTAGCAACGCCACTGGCATTGATTGTCAGATTCCTCACCGTTGCTCCATACACAGAGTCGAAAAGCGAAATATTTGTAGCAAGGGTTATTGTGTGTCCACAACCGTCAAGCGAGGCTTTCAAGCAACTGCCATGACTGTTGACGTTGATGTCGTTAGCAAGAGCAACATATTTTGAGGCATTGCGCAATATCTTATTGTCTGCAAGATAGTTCCATGCCTCTTGCGACGTGACGAGCAATGGTTTGTCTGCACTTGCACCAAGCACAACGGCCGTCTGGTCGGCACTGCCCTCAACGCCCATAGCTGTGCCCTTGAACTGATTAGTCGGGAAACTATATATTGTGCCTCTATTAAACGAGTATGACGAGTTCAGCGTCAGGTCGAAAACCTTCACCTCTCCTGCCGAGGTCTCTATAACATAGCGCAGGCGGAAGCGGTTGCCATTGCTCACAGGAGGAACCCACAGATAGACATCCTTCGTCGATGCCGTCAGCTCCATGGGGGTCGAAAACGTGAGGGTACGCACTGTGTCGGCCTCTCCGGTAGGAGCTGTGACATTACAACTGGAACCAACAAAATTTGCCGACATGCTGCCACTCAATGGCTTGTCGGAAACCACCTCTATTGCATACAGTTTGCCACCGACACCCTCACCAGTAGCACTGACAACAAAGTGGAGCAGTGCACCGATATTCTGAAACGCCAGTTCGGAACCTTCTGTCTTTGCAACCATCAGACTGTTGATTTGTTGATTACCAGAACCGTCAACTATAAACGGCTCTTCTTTAGCTATATTAAACAAAATACCCCCCCCCAATATTGGATGTGACGATATTTGCAGGGTAGGCTCCATAGTAGACGGGCGACGAGACTATGTCTTCAGCATGTATCGTTGCCCTGTTGCGGTCGCTGGCGTCAAGTGTGATGGCATAGCTGTTGCCATTGATATTCACACGGTCTCCGTCGTTCCAAAATATTATCCTGCCATTGCTTCCGCCAAGATAGTCCTTGCTACTATTGTAATTCTCTGTGGTGGCTGTAAATACAGTGCCTTCCTCTTTTTTGCATGATGCAAACAGCATCGAGCCAATCAATACACTATTGATTATTAGTATTTTGCAAATAATATTCTTTTTCATCGGATTTTATGCTTTAAAGAGTTTTTTTACATCTGATTTATATTGAAGACCTCATCTACGCTCCCTCCTACTGACCTGAACACATCTCGACAACCATCTCCACCTTACGTTCTGTCGGCATATTCCCGTCTATCCAGTGTATGGCGACCCCATTGCGCTCCATGCGACGGAACCACGTCATCTGACGCTTGGCGAAACGACGTATATCGGTATAGAGGTTGTCGAACATTGCCTGATAAGGATAGTCCTCCGTCAGATACCTTGTTATATGCTTGTATTCAAGACCATACTTCAACAGACGCTCCTTTGGCACTCCGTTCTTTAGCAGCCTGTCCACCTCCTCTATCATGCCGGCCTGCAGACGCTGCTCAAGGCGTATACGTATACGTTCTATTATGACCTCACGAGGGAAACTGACGCCGAAGATGGCATGGCGCATCGCCGGCAAGTGCGTATGACTTTCAGGATGTTGCAATCGGTATTCCTGAATCTCCAAAGCCCGCTCAAGCCGCTCCCGTGTTTCGGTGTCGGTATGATTATGCAGTTTGATGAGTGACGCAAGTCTTTCTGTCAGCACGTCGTCACTCTTGTTGGCTATGCTTGCACGATAACTGCTGTCAACGGGCGCATCGGGCAAGGCGTAGGAACGGACAACAGAGTCGACATACATTCCCGAGCCACCACACATGATGGGCTGACGCCCTCTACGGACGATGTCGTCAAAGGCGGTTATGAAATCATTCTGGAATTGATATATGTTGTATTCCTCGCCAGCCTGTCGTATGTCCACCAGATGGCACGGTATGGTGCGGTGGGCAAGCCTGTATTCATCAAGGTCCTTGCCGGTACCTATGTCCATTCCGCGGAACACCTGCCGTGAGTCGGCACTGATAATCTCGCCGTCAAGCCTGTCGGCTATGGCAACAGCAAGCGACGTCTTGCCGCATGCCGTAGGCCCTAAAATGGTGATAAGCAACGGCGCACTACGGTCCGACGAGGATGGGCGGACATCAGTCATCGAAGGTCAGTTTGCCACGCTGTTTGTCAAACTGGTATGTACCGAAACGGCTGAGACCCTCACGATTGATGATGAACTTGTAGTCAACACCCTTCACAACGACGACCTCGACATTGAAAAGGTGCTTCTGACCTATCTGCATCTCCTTGAAGATGACAGTAGTCTTGTCAAGGATATTGCCTTCGGGGTCAAATGCATTGTCGCGGTCGGGGAAGTCCTCTTTGTTGATACGGCGCTGATAAAGGAAGCTCATTGCCTCCTCCCATGCTATGGCTATAGGTTCGGCATAACGCTCGTCAATAAGCATCGGCATCATCGAACCGTTTACAATACATTCTATCTCTCCCTTTGCCGACGAAATCATTGTGGCAGGGATTGTGCCCTCATCATGAATGATTTCAGGCTTGTAGTCACTTTCAGGAATTGGTGTGTTCACCAGGTCAATAACCTTGCCATCCTCGGTGCGCTTGACGGTGGGGGTCTCCGACGCCAGATTGTTGATGAGCTTCTTCGACACGTAGTCGGTGCGCAGGATAAGGAACTCAAGACGGCGGTTGAGCAGATGCGCCGCCTCCTGACGTCCCTTGTCGTTCATGTGGTTGATATAGTCACAATCGAGGGTGGTGCCTTCCGAGAATGAATAGGGCTTGCCATCAACGCGGACTGTTATGTTGCGGTCGAGGGTGCGCGGCACACGCTCGGCATATCCCTTTGCCACAAGACGCTCAGGCTCTATGCCACGCGAAATCAGGTAGTCGACCACCGACTGGGCGCGACGCTGCGACAGCGTGTCGTTGGTGAGTCCCAGGAAGGGTCGGCAGTCTGTATGGGCACGTAATTCAACAACGATATTGGGGTTGTTGACCATCACCAGATAGAGGTCCATCAGCGAGTCCATGAATTCTTCCTTGAGGTCCCACTTCGCAAGGTCATAGCGTATCTCCGGCAGGACGACAGGCTGCTTCGGTACAGGCTCCAAGCGGAAGTCGTGCACCAAGTCTTTGTCGGTGTTGTATCCGCAGGTGCTTTCCGACCCTTCAATCGAGAAATAGTCGACCTTCGAGACATACATCTTATAAACAACGTTACGCATAATCTGGTCTTGTCCAAAACGGTAGAAGCCCTGCTTGTTGGTGTAGGTCTCATATTCTTTGCCGTCGGAACCCACGATGCGGACTTTGGCATGCTCGACAAGCTGCATCGACTTCTCGTCGCGGATCGTGCCCTCTATGCTGTAGAGCAGCGGAGGCAGCTCGAAATAGAAGATGTCATCGTTGATGGGTGGCACCTTCTTGCCCTTCTTGTCGGTCTTTTTGCTGTGTGGGTCGTCGAACGGACGGTTTGACGAGAAATAGCCACGTTCCATCATATAGTGATGATTGCCAGGATAGTAAACAATACTCATCTCGTCATAAGACGAGTTGATGGGTATGCCCAAATTCTGAGGGGTGCTCCACTTGCGGCCATATTTCTCAGTGCGGAATAGGTCGAGACCGCCGACACCAGGAAGGCCGTTGGAGGAGTAGTACAGTGTGGAGTCGTTGCGCAACGTCGGGAAAACCTCTCGTCCGGCACTGTTCACGATGTTGCCCAGGTTGACCGGCGAACCGAAATCTTCATCCACCGACTTACGGGTAACCATCCACAGGTCATAGTCGCCATAGCCGTTAGGCATATCCGACGAGAAATACATGGTGAGCTGGTCGTTGGTCAGCGTAGGATAGAGGTAGTTGTATGTGGTGTCGCCGAGGTTTATGCGGATAGGCTCAGCCCATTCGCTGTTGGTGGCGGTGTTCTCATCGCTCTTTTTGCCTTTCTTGCCAGGCTTGCTGTCGACGGCGTTGTTGTTGCCACCCTTGGTGCTGTAGTACACGTAGCAACCTTGTGTCTCGTGCTCACGCGAGTCGCAACGCGAGAAATAGATGGTGTTGCCGTCTGGCGAGAACCATGCCTCTCCTTCGTTGACGGGGGAATTGATCACCTCGCTTTTGTCGAAACTCTCAGGGGTGTCCGACCAGTTGCCTTTGCGGTCCTGAAAAACGACATAGAAATCCGAGAAAGCCTGACCGGTCCACGCATCGTGCTTACCTTCGTCGTCAGCAAAACGCGACGAGGTGAATATCAGACGTGTGGTGTCGTCGCCCACAAAACGGGGTGCCCAGTCGTTATAGTCGGTCGACCACTTGTCTATCTTGTTGATGACATGGCGCGTACGGTTCATGAACAGCTGGTTGACATATATGATTGATGCCTTGCGCTGCTGAGCCAGCTTGTCGTCGGGCACCAGCTCCAGATATTTGCCGTAGTACTCATCCGCCTCGTCGAACTTGTTCTCGAAACGGTACATCTCTGCCATGTAGTAATACAGCTTTGGCTCGGTGGTGTAATACTTCTGATTGATAAGGCGTTTGTACACCCTCTCCGCCTTGGGGAAATTGTTCATCAGGCGGTAGCACTCTCCCATCTGGAAATAGCAACGGTTTTTCTCCACCTTGTTGGAGGAAATTTTGTTGTACGCCTCCTCATATTTTTCAAGGGCGGCGATATACTGTTTCTGGTTGAAGAGGTCATCAGCTTTTTGGGCTATACTTTTCGTCTGAGCATAGCCTACTGTGGTACAAATGAGTGAAAATGCCAGAAGCAAAAGACTTTTTTGGAGCGTTTTCATATATGACTTGTAATCGGATTGAATATCTTAAAAAACATAACTTTCAGCACATTATATTATATTTTACTATAAAAACAATGCACCGAATCAAGTTGCTAAGATACGCAGATATTTCGGATTAATCACTAAATTTTCGAAAAATAAAATGAAATGTAATATTCTCCAAAGAAAAAAGGGCTCTTTTCAAGCCCTTTTTGTGGAGTATATGGGACTCGAACCCATTACCTTTTGATTGCGAACCAAATGCTCTACCAGATGAGCTAATACCCCTTTTTGTTTTGCAAAAGTACTAAAAGTATCGCGATTTTAGACTTATTCCGTAAAAAATAAATTAACAGGCTATAAATCAGATTTCGACAAATCGTTTTTCTGCTCATTACATAGCGTCATACTGCTTTCGCAGGAGCCGTTCTTGTCGAAATAGAGCCTCTCTTATGGCATCAATTTCCGCTATCGGCGAAGCGGAAAAACTGAAGTCGTCACCTATTGGTATGGCGTGCCTGTTGCAGAACAGCACCATCTCTTCGTCTGCCGGTCTGCATCTGTACGTTTTCAGAAACTGCAGAATACGCAGTCCGTCAACTCTCTCCTGACAAGCATGCACAAACAGTTCCCTGTTTCTGAAGTTCTTGCGCAGCGCACCCCACAAGTCCTCACTCCGCAGCTGCCGGCGCAGGAAAGGTGACATCGCTGTTTCTATGTCGCTCTCATACAGTTGGCCGAACAGAGAATAGCTCTCTTCTATCGCCGCAAAAGCCTCAGACGGGTACAACGGATAGCTCTCCTGCATACTGTCAACCCCCTTGGCAACAGCAGGTCCCGTACCGAACGGCACACGCAACGACTGTCTGCCCTGTGGCTCAACATATTCGTTGCATGTGAGCAGCACCTTCCCTGTCTTCGCGAATTTCTGCATCAGGTAGAAGTCCTCGCCTCCCTGCAGTGGCGTGATGCCTCCCACTCGGAGGTACGCGCCGAGCGGAAATGCCATAGCACTTCCGATGGCAGTGAAGGCGTATGGAAACCTCGGCCTCCCTTTCAAACGGCATGCTATTTCTAACAGATTTATCAGGTAGTGACGCATGTATATCTCATAGCGCAACATGGCGCGGTCGTCACGCTCATCGCCCGACAGCGGATGACGGTAAGGGACGGCGAGTGCCGAACAATCCTCATTGTTATTCATTGCCGACAACACCGATTCTATGTATCTACTTGAAACAGCTGTATCTGCATCAAGACTCACTATCAGCTCGTCTTTGTCGCTTTTGTCTGCTATGCATTCGAACAGGAGTTTTCGCGCCATCCCCACACCACGCTGTTTGCCGCTCCACCCTCTGCCCTGCGACGAACGGTCAATGACTGTTAGGTCTATTTGTGGGTGTGCGTCAGCAAATATGCGAAGTATTTCGAGCGAAGACTGGTTGTCGGCATACATGGCGCGTTGCTTCACGTCACCGCCAGTAGACCACTCATCCGGATTGTTCACACAAACATAGACGCTGAAACAATCAACGCTCTGGTTACGCAGCATTTCCAGCAGATGCGGCAGGTTTGCACTCTCTGCCAATGCCGGCACCGACACCGACACATGACGATATCTCATCGCTTGATAACCTTGACGCCCGACGCACCACTCCGCAACAGGTATACGCCCGACGGAAGATCGGTGAGGTCTATAAGCCTCTCGCTGGCGGGCATTTCCTTCAATCTCCTGCCACGCATATCTATCACATGGATTGGACTTTGTGTCTCCTCGCTGAGGAACACTTTGTCGTGCGTAGGATTAGGATATGCCTTCAAGGTTGTGACTTCGGGAGAGGTCACGCCCTCATTGCCTGCAAAGGTAAATATTTCAGCAATATAGTTCACCAGCGAATGCTGAAGGAAACGCCAATATTCTGGCAACTGACTACTATTGATGGTTTTGACGGATGATAACTCCATCGTCATCTCGCGGCAGTTATGATAGTAGTTCACATAGTCTTGCCTGCCATTGGGAATAACATACCAGTCACCTCCTTCGATATAGCCTTTGCTTGTCACATCGCGGAAATGGGTATTTGAATAGGTACGGCTGGTGTCGACAAAGCGCTTGCATACCTCCTCCCACCATTCGCGCTCAGGATGTGGCCGCTCAGAAGAGGTGAAACTGTCCCACGGGTAGTTCATCACCTCGCTGCCACCGTGAAGGTTTGCGCTGAGCTTGAAGTGGTGGTCTGTTATGTATTTGATCATCGCCGTGTTCTCCTGCTGCTGCGCATTGAGTGGCTCTGTGCCAAACGGGTCAGGATAGTTGCGGTTAAGGTCTACATTGTTGGCGTTGTAGCGGACAGCCCCCGACACCGTGCTGTTGCCACCACGGTATGTGCCGTCAGGATTGAACAGTGGGTTGATATATATGTCCACTGTATTCATTAAATCTGTGTATTGCGCGTTGCTGCCATAACCGTTCAGCAGCGTGTCTATCAAGCGGAGCATCATGACATAGCCCGTCACCTCGTCGCCATGCATGGTGGAGGAGTAGAAAAACTCGGGATGCAAGTTCTGATATGCACTCTCACCTCTCAGCACAGCACAGAGAATCAATCTGTTGTTCACCGACTTGCCTATGGTGTCTATTGTGCACAGAGTCGGAAACTGTGTCGCCCATCGCTCCATCATGGCGAGGTAGGTCTCATAAGTAGGGTAGCGGTCCCAGTCCTGCATCTCCTCTACTGTGGTTGCCATCTGCACAGCCTTGGGTTGCGGCTCTGCCGACGGCGGAAAAGCGTCCGGACGTGGCTTCAGTGGCTGGGCGTATGACAACACTACCATTAAAGAAAATGAAACAAAGAATAATAATGATTTTTTCATCTATTCGAAGGAAAATATGAAGTATAACAAGCTTTGTGACAACAGCCTAAATTACACGAAGGTGAAGAAGTTGTTGGCAAAGAAATTCCACAGCATCACAACGCCTGTGGCTATGACTTTTGAGACATAGAAATTCATCTTGATCTTCTCGTTGAAGATGTACAGAATCAATGTATTCAGTCCCAAACCTATCAGCGACACGGTGAAGAATTTGAGGTACTCCACACCCACCTGCTCGTTGGTGCTGCCCCATGTCCATATACGGTTAAGGATGTAATTGTTGGTAGCCGCCACGACAAAGCCGATGGCGTTGGCAATAAACTTCGGTATTTTGAAAATCTCCTTGCAAAGCCACGTCAGTCCAAAGTCGATGGCTGTACCAGATGCTCCCACAACGCAGAATCGCAGGAACTTCAGTATGAATGCCTTCTCAAAAAACTGGGCAACCGAAAAAAACAGCCTCATTTCTTCGCACAGGAAGTTTAGAATGTCACCTCGCTCGGATCATGAATAATGCCGGTCTTGCGTATGCGCTGAGCCTTATGCTGGTTTCTGGGCTTGCTGATGCGCGGACCCGGCTTCTTGACTCGCGGAATGTATTTTATGTCGCCAGGCTCGTTGACTTCGAGGCCATATACCTTCTCTGTGTCGAGGTTAACTTTTATGCTCCAGTACCGGCCACATCCTCCCGTGGCTCGCACAATGTCCTGCGACAACTGCTTCTCCATCTTCTCGTCCCATACACCGTTAATCCACAGTATCTTGGCACCATTGATGTCCGTAAATCCCACATACTGGCGGGTATATTTGCGGATATGCTCGTCGATGATGGGGCACTTACCCTCCTGATTCTCATGGTTGCGGTTGAGATATGCCAATTTTTTTTGCATCAGCTTCTCTGCCCTGGCTATGTCAATATCATCAGGCGTGAAACGCCCGTCTTGATTCTCCACAGTGATGTCAACTTCCCATTCTTTGTTGAACACATAGCCATGATAGTTGCTTCCAAGCACTTCGGTGTGATACCACACCTCCTCGGGAACAATATAGTCCTGAGCATGTAACATGCTGGCATACAGCATGACCACACCAATAAAAAGCATTATTTTTTTCATAAAAAAGACACTGTTTTACAATGCAAAAGTACTCATAAAACGGGAAAGAGCAAAAAATATTTTGCATCCGACGTCATTTTACACTCTAATAAAGAAAAAAATCCTAACTTTGCAATTTCGAAAATGAATTGACATTGAGCGCCATATATATTGCGAACTATCTGAATGTCAAACCG